>Ga0209016_1000288_pt1 | contig 65124 bp, 38 predicted proteins | sample EPASupsiteSAE305_FD_187265 | JGI IMG/M metagenome (GOLD analysis project Ga0209016, IMG submission 187265) | Bioremediated contaminated groundwater microbial communities from EPA Superfund site, New Mexico - SAE3-05 (SPAdes) (version 2) | ecosystem: Environmental > Aquatic > Deep subsurface >... | reverse complement strand
TTACAAAGTTAATAGACGATATTTTGGTGAAAATATGTTCGATCGCCTTTTAATAGCATGTGTAAGTGAGAACTATAAAATTGATATTAAAGATTCCCGATAGTCATATTGATGATTTATTAAGCTCTTCCTAACAAATGGAATCTTATGGATAGCAATATTTCATTACTTTTGCATCGGTTTTAAATGTTTGTAGGTTAATGAGGGATTATCTGTACCACCAATATTTATTGGCTCAAAGGCTTTTTTTGATCATGATATTCATGACACTCACCCGGGTTGTCTTTTACATCATGAATTTCCATCTCTTTTCTTCGTTAAACTTTAGCGAAGTATTGCTGCATTTTATGTACGGAATGCGCTTCGACCTTGCCACCATTGCCTTGGCAAATATTTCCTATGTTTTATTCAGTAGTTTGCCGGCAGTGGTTTTAAACCGTCCTTGGTACCAGCTTTTTTTAAAGTATTTATTCATTGTCCCAAATATTATTTTGCTGGCCATTAATATGGTGGACTGCAAGTTCTACGAGTTTGAAGGTAAACGGCTTACCGCCGATTTCTTTAACAAGGAATGGCTGGGTAACGATTTTGTAACCCTGTTGCCCGAATTTATTAAAGATTACTGGTATGCCGTGTTGTTGTTTGCCGTTCTGACCTTTCTTTTCATTTATCTGTATCCAAAATATTCGCAAAACAAGTTTCAGAACAGCCCCTCAAAAACTTACAATATTGCCGTTCAAAGCTTACTGGGAGTTATTATAATCGGTTTAACCATTGTTTTAGGTAGAGGGGGATTCCAGTTAAAGCCCATAAGTATTATTACGGCAGCGCGTTATGCTGCTCCTGAGAATATAGCTTTGGTACTGAATAGCCCCTTCACCGTTATTAAGACCTTTGGCCGCCAAAGCTTACCAAATCCGGAATATTTTACTGAAGAAGAACTTTCCAAAACATTTAACCCCGAACAGCACTATGGCGATAGTCTGCCTATGAATAAAAAAAATGTGGTGCTGATTATTCTCGAAAGTTTTGGCAAGGAATACAGCGGCTTTCTGGATGAAAAGAGGACTACCTATACCCCAAAATTTGATTCCATCATGCAACTGGGATTGACCTGTACTCAAGGATATTCAAACGGGAAACGCTCCATCGAAGCCCTTCCTTCCATCATGAGCGGCATCCCCTCACTAATGGACAACGCATTCATCACATCGTCATACACCTCCATACATATTGAAAGTATTGGTTCGCTGCTAAAAAAACAGGGCTACTATACCGCTTTCTATCACGGGGGAAAGAATGGTACCATGGGTTTCGATAATTTTATAAAGTTGTCAGGTATAGAAAACTATTTTGGATTGGATGAATACCCTAACCTGGCTGATAACGATGGAAACTGGGGCATCTTTGACGAACCCTACTTAACCTATTTTTGCAATGAAATTTCACAGATGCAGGAGCCGTTCTTTGCTTCTGTGTTTACATTGAGTTCACATCACCCGTACCAATTGCCATTATCCCATCAAGGGAAATATCCAAAAGGGAACCTTGTGAACCTTGAAAGCATTGGGTATGCCGATTTTTCGCTGGGAAAGTTTTTTCAATTGGCAGCCAAGCAACCCTGGTTTTCAAACACCGTGTTTGTTTTATGTGCCGACCATACCGCGCAAGCCGATGAGGAATTCTATAAATCGACCATGGGAAAATTTGCCATTCCCATTGTTTTTTATGCACCTACAGACACCGCATTGGTTGGTATCAACAATACAACTTGCCAGCAAGCCGATATTTTCCCATCTATTTTAGATTACCTGAATTATCCCGGCCCCTTTATTACTTTTGGGCACAGCATTTTTGATACAAATGCCCCGAGAGGAGCGGTTTCGTATTCCAATGGGCTGTACCAGCTAATTCATGACAATTGGGTTATCAATTTCAATGGCAAACATCTTGTTTCAGCAGAACAACTTGTTGACGGCAAATTGATTAATATTGATGTGACCGCTCAGCTACCTGAAAAAGTAACACAAACGGAAGAATTACTAAAAGCCATCATCCAGCAGTTCAACATCCGGTTGGAAAAGAACCAGATGACCGTTGGAAAACCAGCAACGACCAAAACCAAATAAACAGCCCGATGCATAAAAAAAGGATATTATTCATTATTAATCCAAAATCAGGGACCGGGAAACACCCTGAGTTCATCAGGCAATTGGATTCGACATTAAACCCGCACAAATTCAGCTATGAGATTGTCTATACCGAATACCGGGGACACGCCACACAGCTGAGTACCCAGGCCAAGGACACTTTTGATATGGTGGTTGCTGTTGGCGGCGACGGAACGGTTAATGAAGTTGCAAAGGGGCTCATTAACTGCGGGAACTGCTTGATGGGTATCATTCCCATTGGCTCAGGAAATGGATTAGCCCGCCACCTGAAAATCCCCATGCGGGTAAAGGAAGCCATTGATATATTAAACCTTCAACGGACACAGGTCATTGACACAGCCACCATCAATGGCGAACATTTTGTAAATGTGGCAGGTATTGGGTTCGATGCCCACATTGCCCACCTGTTTGCTACCGCGTCAAAACGGGGCCCGATTCCCTACATGAAAATCGCCACTTACGAATTCCATCGGTACAAACCTCTTGCTTATGAGGTATATATTGAGGGTCAGCCTTATCATCTGGAAGCATTTTTGATAAGCTTCGCGAATTCGGCCCAGTTTGGAAACAACGCCTACATCTCGCCTCATGCCATTATCAACGATGGCCTTTTGGATGTGTGCCTAATGAGTGAATTCCCTAAAGTAGAAGCCGGGCAGTTGGCCATTAAACTGTTCAACAAAAGGATGCACAAATCGCGTTACATGAAAATTGTCCGTGGCACCCATATAAAAATAATAACCAACGACAAAATACCTGCCCACCTCGATGGGGAGCCAGTCTATTTCCCCAACGAAATCGAGATCAATGTAAACCCCTCTTCGTTAACAATGATTTACAATGCCAACCCCGACCGTATCTGGTTAATAAAAAACAGATTGAAAAACAGTTCGGTTTTTTGGAACAAAAGTCTATAAATGATTAACTTGTAATTTCATTTGTTACACAAATATTTCTAATTTTACATAAGCGTTGACAGAGTTAACATTTGCTTAACATTGCCCTTAGTTAATTGATTTACTTTTGCCGCCGTAACCAAAAAACATAAGATATGGACATGTATTTGATTTTCATTTTTGTTCTGTTTGCCTTAGCCATTTCCGATTTGATGGTGGGTGTTGCCAACGATGCCGTCAACTTTTTAAACTCCTCACTAGGTTCAAGGGTTGCACCCCGCCACATTATAATGATTGTAGCCAGCCTGGGTGTACTTTTAGGTGCAACTTTTTCAAACGGGATGATGGAAGTTGCCCGTAAAGGTTTGTTTTACCCGGAACACCTTTTATTTACCGAAGTAATCATCCTTTTCATGGCAGTTATGTTTACCGATGTACTGCTCCTTGATTTTTTCAACACCTTTGGGTTACCCACTTCTACTACAGTTTCATTGGTTTTTGGTCTATTAGGCGCCGCCGTCGGGATTTCGTGGCTGAAAGTAATGAATGGGGCTACCATCATGGTTGACGGTACTGCACAGGTTGCCCATGTAGGCGATTTCATTAATTCTTCCAAAGCCTTAGCTATTATATCGAGTATTTTACTTTCAGTGGTTTTTTCATTTGCCTTTGGTATCTTCGTTCAATGGATTAGCCGCTTAATTTTCAGCTTCAATTTTGAAAAAACAATCAAATATTACGGCTCGCTCTGGAGTGGTGCAGCCATTGCAGCAATTACCTACTTTATCCTGATAAAAGGACTGAAAGACGCTTCGTTTATGACGAAAGAAAATTTTCAGTTGCTCAAGGATAATACATTATTAATATTACTCTCAGTATTTTTAGGTTCCGCAGCCATCATGCAATTATTGAACTGGCTCTGGAATATCAATCCACTCAAGATTGTTGTAATCATGGGGACCTTTGCATTAGCCCTGGCTTTTGCAGGAAACGACCTGGTGAACTTTATTGGGGTTCCGTTGGCAGGCCTGGAATCGTTCCGTTTGTTCCAGGCAAATGGGGGCAACGATTTGTTGATGGAGGGATTGAATCACCCCGTAGCGACTGAAACTTACATGTTAATAATTGCGGGAACTATTATGGTTTTAACCTTGTGGTTCTCGAAAAAGGCCCGTACAGTAACCGAAACCGAATTAAACCTTAGCCGTCAGGATGAAGGTTCCGAGCGTTTTGGCTCATCCATCTTTGCCCGGGTGTTAGTCCGCAGGGTTATTCGTGTGGGAACCTTCTTTAGTACCATTATCCCTCAATCCACGGTGGCAAAAATCAGCAAGCGCTTCGATCAGTCAGAATTCAACGAGCGCGTACGTAAAGAAAAGAACCCTCCCATGTTTGATTTAGTCCGGGCATCAGTCAACCTGATGGTGTCATCGGTATTGATTGCTATTGGTACTTCCTATAAATTACCACTTTCAACAACCTATGTTACCTTTATGGTAGCCATGAGTACATCACTGGTTGATGGTGCGTGGGGACGCGACAGCGCGGTTTACCGCATCACCGGGGTATTCTCTGTCATCGGAGGTTGGTTTGTAACCGCTTTGGCCGCGTTTGCAGTGGCATTAGGTATTTCAATATTCGTGAAGTGGGCGGGATTGATTGGTGTAATCATCATGGTAGGATTGGCCGTTTTCGCCTTTTACCGTACGCATCTGACACACAAAAAACGTTCAAAAGAAAAACAACTTTTATTGGATGAAGCCGAAACTTCAACATCCGTAGATAACCTTTTTGAAAAAAGTACAGAGGCAGCCTCAAAAATATACAAACAGGTAACTTCTACTTTTTCCAAGGCTGTTGAAGCGTTAACCAATGAAAACCGCAAAGAACTAAAGTCTTTAACAACTGATATTGCCGAATTGAATGAAAAAATTAAGAAACAGAAAAACAATGTCCACAAAACCATGTTAAAGCTCCAGATCGACAATTCCGATTCAGGTAATTATTATGTACAGATACTCGACTTCCAACGTGATATTGCCAATAGCCTTGAATATCTGGTTGAACCGCTTTTAAGCCATGTGGAGAACCAGCACAAACCAATTACGCCCGAACAGGCGGTGGAGTTAAACGAACTGGCAAAAAGCATCAATGTATTCTCAAAATTTGTCCAATCGGTTATCCATGATGCCACTTACGATAAGCTACCAGAGGTTACTGCCAAGCAAGCAGCTATCCTGGACTATATGAAAACCATGCGGAAGAACCAGATCAAGCGCATCCAACAAAAAGAGGTTGGCAACAAAAACAGCAACCTCTATTTAAACATGTTGCTTGAGGTACGCAAACTGATGGCTTTTCAAGTAAATATGCTTATATCGCTTCGCGATTTTGTTGAATTCCAGACAAACCGAAAAGCGTAACATATAAAATCTTATGGGTTTTGGTTACCCGGTAAGTCCCGGTTTTGGAGAAATCCAAACCGGGATTTTTTTTACTGCCACTCCAGCTATATAAACCCAGCTGACAAGATTTTAAAGACCTTCCAATTCCAGATTTCATTGCCAAAAATAATAGATCCAATCGTAAATTCTGTTTCAGTAATCGTCATTCCATGTAACCATGTTTTCAATCTGGTTTTGAATGTTAATTCAACTTAAACCCGATTCAATACATTGGTTTATTGATTATTATACTTTACAAATGATAAAAATTAACGGGTGATCTTTCCTGGTTATTAATGGCTTTGTAACAGTTGTAACCCAAATGAAACATTTTGGATACCCAACCATAATATTTGGCTAATCTGCATACAATATGCCTTCCCTAAACTTGCATCAAGATTTTTTGAAACAGGACTAATTAGATTTTTTGCTACGTATGAACAAACAATTTTTATTGATTACAATCATTTTTGTATTACAAGTTACAGTGTATTCACAAAACGGGACCATATCGGGAAAACTTACCGAGAACCAGAACGGACAGCAGGTTCCACTTCCTTTTGCGAATATTTTTCTTGAAGGGACCACAATGGGTTCCACTTCCGATTTTGACGGAAATTTCCGGTTTCAGGCTCCCTCAGGAAACTACACCCTGATGTGCAGTTTTATGGGTTATGAAACCTTCAAACGTGCGGTCGTCCTCTCACCGGGAGGTTCCCTGGAACTGACCATTGAAATGAAACCCGAGGGGGTTGCCCTTGAAGGAGTTGATGTGGTAGCCAAAGTAAACCGCGAAAGCGAGTTGGCTTTGGTGATGGAACAGAAAGAGGCCACAGTGTCTGTAGAAAGGCTCGGGGCTCGGGAACTTTCACGTAAAGGGGCATCAAATGTTGCGGCAGGTGTGAAGAAAATGGTAGGTGTTTCCATGATTGGCAACGACCAACTTTTTGTACGTGGAATGGGCGACCGATACAACAGCCTAATGTTGAATGGACTTCCATTGGCATCGCCAAACCCCGATAAAAAGATAATCCCATTGGATATTTTCCCATCAGAGATTGTTCAGAATATCGGTTTAAGTAAAGTTTTCGATGTTCAGAACTACGCCAGCTATGCGGGTGCCAATATTGATATTGTAACAAAAGATTATGCCGAAGAACCTTTTATGGAAATAAAGATAGGTACCGGATTTAATACACTAGCTTTAAATAAAACCTTTAAATCGGCCACTAGTCCGGCATCCAATGTAGAATCGTTTTTTGGTGTTGGGGCAAAAAACCGATACAATGCCATGCCTGAAGATTTTAAACAGATAACAATTACCCCAAATAAATATTATACCGAAGACCCATACGGAAGCAGTTTTGCTTATAAAACCACCGAAGGAAAACCTGAGTTATCGCTGGGAATTACTGGAGGGAGAACCTTTAAACTTAGAAATGACCAAAAGTTAGGGACTCTGTTTACTGTAGCATTCGACAATAAATACGAAACTGTGACAGGTTACGATAACATTTTGAATGCTCAGGGAGGCATCAATTCATCGTACGATTACCAAAAATACACCTACGAAACCAACTTAACGGGCCTGGCAAATTTGGCTTATTTAATAAATCCCAAACACAGCATTAAATATAACTTTTTATTGATTAATAGCTCCGAAGACCGATTTAAAGTTAAAGAAGGGAAAAGTGCCGAAGGCGACATCCGTACCATCAATAACTACCGGATGAGGATTTACCGCCTCTACAACAGCCAACTGATTGGGGATCACCAACTGGGCGGCCACTTAAGTTTAGAGTGGAAATCGTCATATAGTATAGCTTACAGTACCGAACCCGACCGCCGTACCATGACTTACGAAAGAGATGTGGATGAAAGCTATTTTACCCTTTACACCCTCGACCAGCAAGGCAGCATGCGTTATTTTAATGAATTTAACGAAAAGGAAATTAATGGTGGTGCAAAATTAAAATATATCCTTTCAGAAAAGAATGAAATAAAAAAATCGTGGATTCATGTGGGAGTTGATGGGCGAAAGAAAGATCGCGATTTTAAAGCCAATAAATCATATTACACCCTCGATGCACTCACTAACGATTCTATCAATCCGTCTAATCCAACTGATTTATTAAACGATCAGAATTTTGTCGATTCACTAATACAACTTAAAAATTTTTCAATTAAAGAAGATCAATACGACGCAAATTTTACTACTCTTGCCGGTTTCGCCGATTATGTGAACACTTTTGGCGCTTTTACAATGGATTTAGGTATCCGCTGGGAATACTTCTTTATGGAATCGAATTTCCTCTACGGAGGCGTTAAATACGGTAAAATTAAAGTCCCTGCAGGCATTTACCCATCGGTGAACTTAAAATATTCCTTAAACGAAAAGATGAATCTCCGTTTTGGAGCCAGCCGTACCGTAACCTATCCAAGTTTTACCGAATTTGCCCCACTGCTTTACTCTGAATATGGCGAGTTAAGTTCAATAGGCAATCCCGAATTAACAACTGGTTTCAATAATAATGTGGACATCAAATGGGAATTGTTTCCAAATCCCGGGGATCTGGTTTCAGTAAACCTTTTTGGAAAGTTATTACAAGATCCCATCGAAAAAACAGCAATTACTGTAGCCGGCGATCAGGGTTATTCATACCAAAATACCGAAGATGGTTTGGTAGGCGGAATTGAAATTGATGCCAAGAAAAAATGGAACCAGTTTTTTGGAGGATTAAACTTCTCCTACATTTATTCGCACATCAAACTCCCCGAATCATCGGCCAATACAACCAAAGAACGCGAATTACAAGGGGCTTCCCCAATATTAATAAATGCCGATTTGGGTTATCTTTTCAAATTTGGCTTGGATGATAAAAACGAGATTTCGGCCAGCTTTGTTTACAATTACTACAGTAAACGCCTTTTTGCAGTGGGTGTTAGCGGCCGTGGCGATATCTACGAAAACGCCTTCCACACCCTAGATTTTGTGGCTAAATCAAATATTAATGAAAAATGGGAAATTGGGTTTAAAGCCCGTAACCTATTCGATCAGAATATTGAATTTATTCAGGAATATTTTGACGCAAACAATATTAAAGGAGAAAAATCAATTGAGAAATATAATAAAGGCCAAAGCCTGTCAATGAGTGTAACTTATAACTTTTAAATAATAATTAACTAAAATTTCAACAAAAATGAAAAAACTGAATTATCTGTTAATGATGGCCTTCATGGCATCAATGACCTTTGTAGCTTGCGATAACGAAGAAGAGACAAAAACTTACGATTTTTTTAAAGACGGCGTTTTATCAGGCAATGTAACCGAAAGTATTACCATTCCAGCCGGAAACTATGAATTAGATGGTGCTGTACACGTAAAAACTGGTGTTACCTTAACCATTGAAGCAGGTGCCAACTTTGAAGCAAACGCCGGCGCTATCAGCTATTTATTGATTGAACAAGGCGCAAAAATCAATGCTGTGGGTACTGCTGCCAGCCCTGTTGTTTTTACATCTTCTGTTGAAGAAGCAGGCACCTGGGGTGGTATCATGGTTTGCGGTTATGGAATTATCAATTCCGAAGGTGGAACCGGTGTTACCGAAGTGGGCAATGCTGTTTATGGTGGCAACAACAATTCCGACAACTCAGGCAAATTAAGCTATGTCCGTTTGGAATATACTGGAGTGGCTTTTGATGATGAACATGAATCAAATGGTTTTGCCTTTTACAGCGTTGGTTCTGCCACAGAAGTTGACCATTTGGCTACCTACATGGGTGCTGACGATGGTTATGAATTCTTTGGGGGTTCAGTTAATGCCAAATATTTAGCTTCTATTGGTTCTGAAGATGATTGCTTCGACTGGACCGAAGGCTGGAATGGTAACATTCAGTATGCTTTAGCCCAACAAATTGGCGAAGTAGGCGATAGCGGTTTCGAATGCGATAACCTGGAAGCAAACCACATGGCCTCTCCTTACTCATCTCCAACATGGTCGCAAGTTACTGTTATCGGAACTTATGGCGACCGTGGGTTACGTTTACGTCGTGGTACTCAAGGCGAGTTTTACAACATTGTAATTGATGGGTTTAAAAAACGTAGCGTGCATGTTGAAGACAATACCACTTTAAAAGGGGTAAACGATGGGAACTTAGTGGTTGACTATGCTTATGTAACCAACGAAGTTTCGGTTGCTCCTTTTGTATATTCAAAAACTGCCGATGATTTAGCTACTGCTGACACTGCTGTTGTTGATGCAAATAAATTCGAGGTTAGCAGCAATGTCCATGTAGATGCGTTAACTGTAACCGCTGCTACTACTTATACTGGTGGAAAAGATGCGGCAACCATCAATTCATTCTTTACCAGCGACAGCAAAATTGGTTCAGGTAACGACTGGGTAGGGACCTGGGTCCGCTTTGAATAACCTTAACCAATAAAATTTTAGGTTTATAGTTGATAAATAGTATTAGAACTGCCCTGTTCCTGTTTCAAAATCTTAATATGGTATGATCCTTTAAAGGCATTATAGCAAAAACACAGGGCAGTTCTTTAATTGTAACTTCAGGTTAACTTAATAATGAGTTAACCTGATTTGTTTTTGCAACCCCTACTTTTGGATTGTAATAAATTCTTAACAAACTATGGATCGCAAGTTAATTTTGGTGGTAGATGATGAGCCGGATTTGTGTCAGATACTGAAATTCAATTTAGAAGAAAACGGATATTTGGCCGATATTGCCAACTCGGCCGAACAAGCATTACAGCTTGATTTAAACAAATACAACCTGATTTTACTCGATGTGATGATGGAGGGAATCTCCGGTTTTGAGATGCTCAGCATCCTCCGCAGGGAGAAAAACATAAAAACCCCGGTAATATTTTTAACCGCCATGAATTCGGAAAACAACCTTTTGGAGGGTTTCCGTACGGGTGCCGACGATTACATCAAAAAACCGTTCAGCATTCAAGAGGTTTTGGTCCGCATAAAAGCGGTACTCGAACGCTATACAACAAATCACTTCAATAACTATCAACACCAGGGGATCAAACTGGAAAGCTCGTTAAAAAGGGTCACATTGAACAATGAAACCATTGAGCTTACCCGTACCGAATATGACATTTTCACGCTATTATACAACCAGGCCGGTAAAGTTTATTCCCGCGAGGAAATAACCAAACGGATATGGAGCGACCAGCAATTTATCATGGCCCGGGCTGTAGATGTAAATATTACCCGCATCCGGAAAAAATTCGGGCAGTGGGGCAAATGCATTGTCACCCGCTCAGGCTATGGATATTATTTCGACGGCCGCAAAGCAGAACAATTGGGTTGAATACAATCCTTCCCCTTCGGAGAAACACCACCGTCAACTATTTTATTCCAAACTCAATAAAAATTGGGAATAAACCAGTTTCGCGTGTACCTTTGTTCCAATAAAGAAAGTCATCACAGACATGTTAAATTTCAAAAAAGTTTCGCGGTACCGCCGCAAGTTATTTTTCAATTTCTTTTTCCTTTTTGTTGCCTTTGCTTTGGTTATTGGTGCTTTTCAATACCAACGCGAACGTGTTTACCGCATCAATCAGCTTGAAAACACCCTACAGACATCCATCGACTTGGTAAATAATTACCTGGTAAAACACCATGCCATGGATTCGAACGACTTTACCTTTTTGTCAGGATTCATCAATGTTCTGCCCCAATCAAACCTAAGAATCACGGTAATAGATCCCAACGGGGTTGTAATGTTCGATTCTTTTGTGAAGAATCTAGCGGAATTAGAAAACCACCTGCACCGACCGGAGATACAAGAATCGTTACGTTTAAAATCAGGAAAAAGCATCCGCCATTCCACATCAACCGACCAGGATTATTATTACTATGCTGTAAATTTCAATAATTATTTTGTAAGGGCGGCCCTGCCTTACGACATCCGGGTAGAGAACTACTTAAAGGTGGACACCTTTTTTATTTATGTGCTCCTGTTCTTATTTGTAGCCTTTGGCATGCTGCTGGTGTACCTGACGGACCGTTTTGGCAAATCCATCGCCACATTGCAGGAGTTTGCCATCAATGCCGTGCAAGGCAAATCCATTGATACCGAAGTTGAATTTCCTGATAATGAACTGGGTGTTATCGGGAACCAAATAGTCGAGGTTTACAACAAGCTTCAAAAAACCAAAAAAGAGTTATCGGCTGAACGCGAGAAACTGTTCCGCCACCTGCAAATATCCCACGAGGGCATCGCTGTATTTACCAAAAAGAAAAAACAACTGTTGGCCAACAACCATTTTATTCAATACCTTAATACCCTTTCCGATGAATCATCGGTAACACCCAACAAATTTTTCGAAATTGAGGAATTAAAACCTATCAACGATTTTATCGATGAACACATTGAGAGAGAAAAAGATAACTTTATTTCAGAGCTTTCGAGCAACATCCTTACGGTTCAAAAAAGCGGTAAGTATTACGTGATACAAGCCATTATTTTCAAGGATCGGAGTTTTGAAATTTCGATAAACGATGTTACCAAACTTGAAAAGGAGAAGAAGCTGAAACAGCAAATGACCAGCAATATTGCGCACGAATTGAAAACCCCGGTAAGTTCTATCTTAGGATACCTGGAGACGATTTTAAACACCAACCTGGAAGATGAAAAACGGAAATTCTTCCTGGAACGTTCCTATGTCCAATCGCAAAGGCTTTCATCGCTGATACAGGACATTTCATTGCTAAACAAAATTGAAGAAGCATCCGACTTGTTCGAGATTGAACCCGTGAACGTGAAGGAGATTGTGAGCCTGGTGGTGGATGATTTGAGGATGAAAATCACGGAGCACAACATAAGTGTGGAGATAGATATTCCCGATTCACTGGTTATCACCGGAAACCGTTCGGTATTCTTTTCCATTTGGCGCAATTTATTGGAAAACTCGGTAAATTATGCCGGCGACTGCATTACCATTAAAATGAAAAGTTACCTGGAAGACGAAAAATATGTTTATTTCACCTTTTCGGATTCCGGTTCCGGAATTCCCGACCAGCACCTATCACGTATCTTTGAGCGGTTTTACCGGGTCGATAGCGGCCGTTCGCGTACCATGGGCGGAACCGGGCTGGGCTTGGCCATTGTTAAGAACGGAGTCCATTTCCATAAAGGGGAGATTTCGGCAAAAAACCTGAAAAGCGGGGGCCTGGAGTTCATGTTCTCTATCTGTAAAATGCAATAACAAGTAGTCTGTATCAAGTATTCAGACAAGAGATTAAGAGACACGAGACTCAAGATAAGGTGACAATGTGCCAATATACGAGCTAATGACCAAATGAGCACACGAGCTACCAGTTACGAACTACTATCTAAAGAGAGTTCATGATTTTAGTGAATGCTTCGTTGGGAACAATGCCATAATTATCCAGTGAAAACTCTGGTTTCAACCGGTTTACAAAATACATGTTCACCATATCTCCCCCTTTGGTCTCAACTTTTCCACGGAAATCGCATTCAAAATAAGGCTGAATATATTCATGGGTAACTTCGGATATATTAACCCTGCCAATTTCCCCCTCTTCCTGCATCCGCGCGGCCAGATTCACGGTATTGCCCCAGATGTCATAGATATACTTTTTCTTTCCCACTACGCCCGAAATAACATCGCCCGAATGGATCCCAATCCGGCATTGCCATTTTAACCCCGAAGAGGCATACACATCGGGTTGGAACCCGCGTACAAAGTTCTGTATCTCCAACCCCGCCAAAACCACGTTAAATGGGTTGCTCCGGTTACTTAGCGGAAGCCCTCCGGCACACATATAGGCATCGCCAATGGTTTTAATCTTTTCAATGAAGTGTTTCTCAATAATATCGTCAAACTCCTTAAAATAGGAATCCAATACATGTACAATATCTTTTGGGGGAAGGTCTTGGGTTATTTTGGTAAAATTAACAAAATCGAGAAAAAGTACAGAGGCCAATTTATAGCTCCTGGGTTTGGCCTCGCCTTTCGATTTTAATTGCCGGGCAACCTCAAACGGGAGGATATTCAAAAGCAAATCGTCCGACTTTTTCCGTTCCTCTTCCAGGGCCTTGTATTGGGCATTAATTTCTTTTTGTTGCTCCTCCAACAGTGCGTTTGAGCTCTTTAAATGGTTGGTGAGGGCAATCATGTATTCGTTCTTTTGGTTAAGTGCTTCTTCGGTCTCCTTTAACTTGGTGATATCCGTTTCAATGGCAATAAACTTTTCGATATTGCCCAAAGGAGAAACAATCGGGGTAAAAGTGGTTTGAATCCATTTATATTCGCCGGAACTTGTCTGGCATTCCGCCACATAATTTACCGATTTTTTTGTTTTTACACATTGCTCAACCTTGCTGCTGATTTCGGAGTTTTTACTCGCCTCAAAGATAGTCCGGCCATATTTGGTTTTAAAATCATTGAGCGAATAACCATACAACCGGTTAAAACCTTCGTTGGCCCATTCTATCTCGCCATTGGGGTTGAAGATAATAAATGAATTGTCGGCCCGGTCCATAAAAAGTGACATTTTATCCATCATACCAAGTAACTCCTTTTGGTTGATCATCTCAAGGTAAAGCTCCTGGTTATGCTTCTGTTGCTTAATGGCCAGTTCAATCCGGGCAACCAGCTCAATCTCCTCACCATTTTTTTTGATATAATCGTTGGCCCCTGATTGAAAAGCCAGTTGGATGTTATTGGGGATGGGGTAAGGGGAATTATCAATCAGGATGATCGGGATGTTTGCAAATTCACTTTTTTGTTTGAGCTTTTTCAACCGATCCACATCCTGGATAAAATTCTCATCGGTAATCAAAAGAACCAGTTCTACCTTTTGTTTTAATACAAAGTCAGCTAAATCCTGAATCCTCTTTAAGGTAAGGATATCGAATTTTGAACCACACTTACTAAGCAGGTCGTAGTATTGAGTATCGTTGCCAACTATTAAAACCCGGTTGCTCACCTTGGTAGAATTACGGTTAAAAAGAAGGATGAAAATGGGGATTTTTTTTGGAAAAACAATTGTTTTTTTTAAAAAATAGTTGGAATGTTGGGGTATAAGAGGAAAAAAAACATAAGCGATCATATTTCTATTATGCACTGTATTTTAATGCATAATAGAAATATGATCAAATTATAGATGAAGCGATTTAAAAATGAGGTTAAACTTTGAACCACACTTACTAAGCAGGTCGTAGTATCGGGTATCGTTGCCAACTATTAAAACCCGGTTGCTCATCTTTGGTAGAATTACGGTTAAAATGAAGGATGAAAATGGGGATTTTTTTTAATAAACCTATTGTTTTATTCAAATAAGGGTTAAAAAAAAGCAAAAACAAATCGTAAACTTATCAAAGAACTTATTTCATCCAAAGCCCAATAAAATAAAGCCTTTCAGGTAGTTTCCTTAACTAAACGAATTGGATTTGAGTTAATTAACGATTACCAAAAACTCCGTTCCCTTTTTGGCCATTTATTGGCTGAGGTACAACGGATAAAATCGGAAGGGGATTACGAATCAAGAAAAAAAATTGGTTGAAACGTATGGTGTACAAGTAGATGCTGAGTTGCATGCTGAAGTTCTGGAACGATTCAAAAAACTTAACATTGCTCCTTACGGTGGATTTGTAAACCCGGTATTTTTACCCATCTACCAAAATGATCAGTTAACAGATGTAAAAATCAGTCATGATGAGGATTACGTACAGCAAATGATGAAATATTCTGAAGAGTTTTCGTATTTGTAGTATCAAAAAATATAACCTAAATGAACTCCAATAGAATTGATGGTTAAGAATTTTAAAAATACTCCTGTTCTGATGTAATTCTTTTTTAGCTGAAAATCCATATTTGCAGTTGCTATTAAATTGTTGTAGTAATTATGGTATTGAGGAAAATAAAGGACTTCCCAACCAATACTGGATGAGGTTCTGGTTTTATCCTTAATATAATATCGGGTAAAGGTTATTGGAATTTGATACATCTCGAACTCTCCTGTAGTATTTTTTGGTTTATCAATAATCTCTAATTTGGTTTTTGTATAAGTAAAGCCAATGCCAAATGAGTATTTTTCGAATAACCGGGCAGGGAAATAACTGTAGCTTATACCAATACTTTTTCCGAAGGAGGATTCAAAAATTTCACTATTCCCGATCAAAGTTGAAGCAGCAACTGTAACACCAAATTCATTTTTCGCACGCAGAGTATTGATATTGTAATAGTTTTCGAATTTTTCAGACACTGAAAAATGATAATCCTGTACAGCTCTTAGGAGCCCTTCTTTCGTAAACTTATAACTTTCAACCTGTTTCGATGTCCAGTGAGCATCCTGGAATGCAATAAGTAGTTCACCAATATAACGCTTGTTTTTAATTTTAACCCATTTACCAAGTTCACTGCTTTTCCTGATATCTTCGGTAATTTTAAGTTCCCTTAAACCACCATATTGGCTTTCAATAAAAAATAATTCCCTGAGCTGGTTATCAATCATGGAATAAAGAGATACTTTGCCTTTAATGAGCAGTGACATAAAATAATCAATACTATCGGTTCTCATAAAGATTCGTTTCGAAACTATTTGTTCACCAGTTTCAAAAAATATATATTTTATTTCTCCCGGATAATAAGTTGTTTCAATATTTGATTCAACCATTGGTTTGTAAATGATAATTGATTTATCGAAGTTTGAACTCTTTTTAAGATACCCAAAAACGGTATCGTTTTTATTGTCAACGTAATATCCTTTGTTAAAATTATTTTGTGATAATAAATGGTTCGAAATTATACAAATTGAAAATAAGGTAAATAATCGGATGTTCATGCTATTAAATTATGGTTAGTTTATAGTTTAATATATGTCAAATATAAAAGAATTTTTGATTGATTTTTACCAAAATGCGGGTTTTGTTACCGAGCCGCCTAACAGGGTACAATCAAAGCATTCAGGCGGGGCAACCCCTAACACAGAGCTTTCGGAAATAATATCGTAAAAATAGATAAAATAAATTGGCCATTCGTTGGGTGTTGTATTTCCCGGCCAACCTCCCTCGGTATAGGGTACCGATGGGATGCAAATATTGTTTTCGATAAATTTTAAATTTTCAGGGGGTTCAATAAATATTCTTTTTTCAATAACCGATGATATTCCAAAATAGCCCAACACTTGTTCTTCGGGATGGTTGATATATGTTATATTTCCTTTAATAAATGCGGGTTGGGTTGAAAAAAGCCCTCCATTTTGTTGATTGTTTTTGGCAATATTCTGCCAGAAAATATACATTTCATCGCTTAAGGAATATTGTTTTACCAAAATACTATAGCGGTTTTTGAGGCGGGGAGTTGTATTATTAACATAATGTAACTTAAAATTCAGGTACTCATTTTTTTCGAATCCATTGGTTGATAATAAAAACAGATCGTCTAATATGTTACTCTGGTAACAAAAATAAAGCGATGAATCAGGTTTTACTTTATGGTATCCACCTGAATAGTATATGGTTATAGGAAAAGCAGAATGATATTCCCAGGTTTCTTCAATTTTTATTCGGTAATAACGGTTTTCGTTTTCACCCGCCCTGTAGTCAAGGTAAAACTGAAGTCCATCGTAAACCAATTCAGGATCGTTCGATTCCTTGCTAATTCTTGAACAATGAATGTTTATTCCCGGATTTGAAGGTTTATAGGTTTCTATGCTGCTTTCATATTCCTCGCCACCAGGCAATATAAAGTGAAGCTGAAAAGAGTTATTCTGATAAAAATGGGTTAATGGAATAATTCCTTTGTAAGTGCCCGGTTCTTCTGATGATTCGTTAAATACAAAATTATAACCATTCCGATCAAAAACTTCAACAAAACTTCCGGATAGTGGATTTATAGTTATCGTATCAATTTTTGAGGTATATGATAGTTTGATTACCTGGTTTTCTGATTCGTCGGTGAGTAAACCATCAACTACCAGTTTTGAGTTAAAATTTAGTTGATTTTCAGGGTAATAGGGTTCAATACAAGAATGTTGCGTAATAAAACAAACAAGAAAGAGAATTTTAATATATCTGAAAAAAAGTATATACATTTAATTCAAATTTGGAGCTAGATTTTTCATTTCCAAAAATCGGGTTTGGTAAGTGTTCCTCCATACAATCTGCAATCAAAACAAGCCTGTTCAGCTATCCCCATAATACTTGATTCTGATGCAGGATCGTAAATCTTAACAAAGTAAATCGGCCATTCATCGGGTTCGGTTAAAAATGGCCAACCACCAGGTTCCTGTATAAAAGGCATGGCTTCACAATTAATTTCGTTATAAATACGAAGGTTTTCAACCGGATCTACAAAAATGCGTTTCTTTTGGATCGATGAAACTCCAAAATAGCCGAGCAATTTCGAGGAAGGGTCATTTATTTTATAAATATTTCCTTCAACCAATGCAGGTTGCGAACTGAATAATCCACCATTATCTTCATTGTTTTTCTTTAAATTGTACCAATACTTATAGGTATTTTCTGAAAGAGAAAATTGTGTGATTAACAAACTGTACCTATATTTTAACCGTTGCGATTGGTTGTTTGTAAAATGCAGTTTATAGTTTGGGAATTCGTTTTTATCGAATCCTTTGGTTGACATTAAATAAAGATCGTCGATTGTTTTTGTATTGTAACAATAAAAAAGGGAGGAATCAGGATTTATTTTTTGAAAGCCCCCTGAGTAAAAAATCGTTATCGGAAATGTTGCCCGGTATTCCCAGGTTTCTTCAATTGAAATTTTATAGTATCTGCTACTGCTTTCACTGGCTATAAAATTGTAATAAAATTGCAGTCCCTGGTATGTTAATTCCACATCACTGGTCTCTTTTTCTTCAATTTTATAATGTATTGAATCAATTTCAGATGAGGGTAAAAAACGTTCAATTTCGCTCTCATATTCCTCGCCATTATTCAAAATAAGGTGAAGTTGGAACGTTCGGTTCCAACTAAAATACTGAGAGTCGATAAGGCCTTCATAAATTCCTTCGGAGGTTTCATTAAAGGTAAATGATTGGTCGAAATTATCGATAACTTCAACAAAACAACCACTTAATGGAATAAATGCCAGGCTATCTAATGTTGTTGATTGCGAAATTTTTATTTGTTGTAATTCATCTTCATTGGTGATAAGTGCTTCAACCACAATTCTTGGTTCAAAATTTATCTGATTTTCAGGTAAATAGTTATCAATACATGATGAAAAAAAACAGGTAGCAGAACTAATTGAAACAATTAAAAATGGGGTTATTATACTTTTCATCAGTTTATATTTTGTTGATCAACGTTAAATGAAACAACCCTTTTATAACCAGTCACTATTGCGTTCATAAGTTTCATTTTTTAATCGAAATTTTTTTTGAAGTAATTATTTCTCTGCCGTTTATGTCGATGTATTTTAAAACAATCTGATAATCGCCTAATGAATTACCGGTTGTAAATTGCATATTTATAATATCCTCTTTTTTCCAATGTGTTAATACTGTCCAAAATAAACAGTTTAAAGTACTGGGGATTTTATCCTCATCATTTATTTTAGGCTCAGAGGTCACATGTGGTTCAAAGTTTTGGATTTTAAAGAATTGTCCGGTTGATGGTAAATCAACCCCAGCAAAATCATTGTTTTTCGATAGTACATGGATGATTCCTCCATAGGTCATATTTCCAAGGATATAGGGTTTAGCCACTACATCAATTTTATTAACCATTTTTGGCGAAATATTCATTACGGCTTCAATTTTGTAAATTGGAATAAAGTCCACCATTACCAAGGGTTCATAAATTTCGAGTTCAGAATAAACTCCTTCGACTTTTAGTTTCTTTATTCCATTTTTTTTATAAAGTTTTACATTGGTTATCAATTCTTTAAAATAATCGTCAAGATTGTTCATAGCTATGTAATCATCGAGTTCAACTACAGATGTAGGTTTCCCGTAAAATGGATTTTTATAACTAATCTGTGACTGAGGAATTGTGTCAACCATATCCTTGTAATTATCTGTAATTTGAGCATTTATACTAAGGTTATTCGTTAAATTGAATTGTTCATTTTTTATTTCGAAGGGAATAAAAGGCAATTCAATTTCCTGGGTACAAAAATCATTTTCAACAAATATAATGGGTTCTGCAATTTTTAAAGTCGATTTTGCAGTAATAAAAACCTCTGTCATTCCTTCAATTTTGGGTAAGGCAAAATAAAATTTACCTGAGGAATCGGCCAATGTGGTAAGATATTTTTTTGAATCGCCAATGACCGTTAAGTTTACCTGCGAATAAGGCAAAGGGGTTGAATCGGCTTTGTTAAGAACTATCCCACTCAGCGAAATTCCACGAGTTTCCGGTAAAAAAGAAAGTTGGCCTGTGGATTGTTTTTCAAAAGAAACCTTCAAATTTTCCAGAATACTGTCGCTGGCCCCCGAATGGATTACCGAAAGGGCGATCCGTTTAACAGAATCGGGGTTGGGCAACCGCGATACTTTAAGTTCAATTGTTTCGTTTTGGAGAAATTCTTCGCGATTTGTTTCAACAACCAGGTTACTTTTTTCATGCAAATTATTTACGAATCCAGAAATATTCCCGGTTTGGTCAAGGATTTCATCTTTGAAAGGGTTGATAATTTTAACAGGATTGTAGCGATACGTTTTTGGTCCAAAATTTCGCATCCATTTAGTATAAACCCTCAAATAATAATTTCCTGAAATTATTTCTTTGGGTACATAAATACTATCGTTAATACCGTTGTTCGAAAAGGGGTATTTTTTTTGTAAAAAAGCTTTCCCAACCGGTGAAATTAGTTCCAGATAAATTACTTTACTTGTCAATTCATCTATTTGCGAAAGTTGTGGGGTAGCTGAAAAATGGATCCATTCTGTGACACAATATACTGTACGGCCAGTTAACAGTGTGATATTTTCGGTTTGAAGGTCGTTTTTTGGTTGGCCTGTAATTGTTGTAAATGGTGAAAAACAAAATAGTACAAATACAAACACCAAAAACAAATTATTGGTTTTCAAATTACAACTCATTGATAAATTGTTAATTATTAGAGTAATTTCCAAGTTTAAAATTCCACGAAATGGTAAAAATAGGTTCACCTACTACCGAATATTTGTAGCCGTTTATTTTACCATCCTCGGAACGGAAATAAACGGTTTGGGCATTTCTTCGTCCGGTGGCATTGTAAACGCTGAACATCCAATAGCTGTGAAAAGGTTTTTTAACCCTTAAATTACCATCAACCACTACTGAAAAATCGACCCTGAAATACTCCGGAATACGATATTCGTTTCTTAATGAATAATCTACATAGGGTTTACCATCCATATAATATACACCTTCAGGTAAAGTTATAGGCCTTCCGGTGCTGTAAACCACGTTTGATGATACCGAAAACCGTTTATTAAACCGGTAATTCATAACCAGGTTACAAACATGAGGCTTATCGTAGTTTGATGGATAACTTTTTCCAAAATTAATTTCTTCCCAATAGTTTGTTCCATTAACCATAATGGTAGAACGCGAATAGGTGTAACTTATCCAGCCGTTAAAGCTACCTTCATCTTTTGAAACCATAAATTCAGCCCCAAATGCTTTTTGATTTCCTTGCAAAATGGTAGTTTCAACGTTCGGGGTATTCAAAAAATCGGCACCATCTTTATATTCAACAAAATTATTAGCCCATTTATAATAGGTTTCCGTTGATGTTGAAATTCCCAAGGATGGAATTAGATTGGAATATCCCAGCGAAATTTGGTCCGATTTTGGGGGTTTTATATGGTAATCAACTAATTTCCACTGATCGTTAGGTGCTATTGATATGGTATTGCTGAGCATGAATAAATATTGCTGCATTTGGGTATATGAAAGTTTTAGCGAATGAAATGTACTTAATTTTATTTCTGATGACAATCTTAATTCAGGACGGGTATATGATTTGATTATTTCGCCTGTCTGATAAACTAGTTCGCCCGAAATGTTTTCGGTTGTTTTTTCAACTCCTGGTAAATAGGTTTGGATGGTTGCAGGACCATAATTAATGAAATTGCTTAGCCGAATTCCCGCTGATAGTCCTAATATTGGAGTGACCTGCCATTTATCTTCAATGAAAATTGAACTTTCAAGTCCCGATTCCTTACCTAATTGAACAACCTCTCTGATTGATTCTGTGCCGAAGGGTGTAATATTACCCCGGTTTAAACGGTAGTTAATTGTTGAAATGCCAAAATTCAAATCATGCGTATCATTAATTTTCCAATCCCATGTATTTTTTAATTCATAATGGTTCAGCGAATAGTTTTGTTCATATCCATCAGCAGGATTAGTTATATCGTTTGTTGAAAATGCATAAGTAGCCTGAACCAGCGATAAGGTACTTTTTAATGAGGGATGAAACCAATGGGTATAATTCAGACCTATACCTTCATTTGAATAATTATATTTTGTTAAATGGTTGTAATTAAAATCATCGAAACTAAAATAGGTAAAAAGGGTGATTCTGTTTTTTTGATCGATGTCATAATCAACCGAACCGGCAAAATCAGCAAATTTTACACTGCTGTTCCGCAGTGAAGGGTCTTGCAACCGCTTCAATATCCAATCGGAATATGAGGAACGGGCACTCAGTAAAATTGAACATTTATTTTTAATTATCGGATTTTCAACCTCAATATTGGCCGAAATGGGACTGATGCCACCCTGTGCAAAAAATTTGTTTTTATTTCCTTTCCGGGTTTCCATTGAAATAACCGATGACAATCTCCCACCATATTTTGCAGGAATAAACCCTTTATAAAGAGCAAACTGGTTTATGATGGTAGAATTAACCGACGAAAAAAAACCAAACAAATGTGATGTATTGTAAACAGGAATATTGTTCAGATAAAACAGGTTCTGGTCGGTATTTCCGCCACGGACATTTATTCCCGATGAACCTTCACCAACACTCACTACACCGGGTAATAGTTGAGAAATTTTTATTACATCTTTTTCGCCCATAAAAGCCGGAATTTCTTTTACCGATTTGATAGAAATCCTTTCGAGACCGATGTTTGAATTTCTGCGTATGTTCTCATCGGCACTCACAGTTACTTCGTTAAGGGCGGTAACTTTCTCTTTCATAAGCAGTTCAAACGAACCTTCCGATTGAACATCCAGAATACAACGGACATCCTGCATGCCTAAACATTGAAATTCGGCTGTATATTTTCCGGGAATAACAGCTACAACTAATTCACCGTTTATATCAGTGGCTGCACCTTTTTTAATATCCCTAATGTATAAAGTTGCTCCAATAAGGGGTTCACGGCTTTTTTCATCAAAAAGCCTTGCCTTTACCAAGGCGAATTTTCCGTTTCGCTTATTTAATTTCGATCCTACCGTTATAGTGGCAATCATGTTCGGTTCCCTTCCTTTAAGGTAGGAATCTTTCGGGTTTCTCGATTTTTCTGATTCAGCAAGTTCAGCTTGTAAAGAATCTAAAGTGTAATATGGAATTTTCTTGACAAATCTTTTATCGGTTACTAAAAAAATCTGTTTATCATCAGTTATTACATAATTTAATGGTGTAAAAAGAAGTAGTTTTTCAAAAATGTCTGTCATCTGAAGACTTTCTCCTTTTAGGGTCACATAAATAGAATCAATCCATTCGTTTTTATAAAAACAGCTGTAATCCGTTTTATTTTCAATTGAATATAGGGCATCCTTTAGTAATGTATTATTAAACTCAAAATAATACAATCCTGTATCGGCAATTTGTCCCTTAGCATGAAACGTAAACACTAAAACGATGAAAAGGAAATATAAATTTTTTATCATTGAATGTTAAGTGTATTTATAAAGTTAAAAACAGATTGTAGTTCAGCTGTTGTAGCTTTTCGGATGTTGATTTTATTTTTTATAATGAAGCTTTTAATATCATGTTGGTAATTATCAGGAAAACAATTGATTAATTGCCTTTTTGTTTTAAAGGTATTTAGTGAATTTTTATTTACTAAATAATTAATGGCAAGGGTATTTGTATAAACATAACCTGAATTATTGCCATCACTTTTAAACTTCTCCTCCTTAGAATAGCCCCGGTAAAAGGAAATTGGCCCTTCAAACCCAATCTCAACAAAGGGTATTTTTTGATTTTTGAAGGGTGTTTTAATAAAAATCTTTGATTCTATCCTGAAGGTATCAATCCATTCCGAATTCAAAATTATTTTATTTTCACCTCCTGTATGATTTGTATAAACAAGTATAATTTTCTGTAAATTAATTTCATATAAAAGTTTTACTTCCTTGAAATTCCTTTTATTAATACAAATTTCACCAATTTCGGGGTTGGTTCCCTTTAAAAACGGATTACCCACCGATTTACTATGTAACGGATAATATTTCATTCCGTTTATTAGCTCAGTATCAAAACCATACTTTTTGTCAAGTTCTTTCCATAGGCTTTCGATATTTGATGATTCCTGGCCTAGAATAAAATTTGAAGGGAAAAAAAGTAAACCAATTATACTGATAACATAAATGCTGATACGGTGCATAGTTTTGTGGATGAAAAACACGAAAGTAATTATTAGTTTGTATTTAACCATTTTTATTAAAATGTCGTTAAGTTAGTATTTTTTCTTAATCTTATGAATTCATTGAGTATAGTTTCCTTGGTTATATCTTCCGTAGGCTATTCCACCCCGAACACATGACTTCCCTTTCCCCTACTATTTTGTCAAATGTGATATTGCATTTTCAAATTGTTTCCTCAAAAATACTGCAATTAGGATATCTTGTGTCATTGATAATGCATTCGTGTGGTTAATTTTCTGATCATGTTTCCTGTTTTCGTCTGCCCTGTATTCTTCAACTACTTTATCTTCTATTGGATGGGCATAGGTTGCACACAATGTCATTACAAAACTTTGGTAAGGAAATCCTGCCTGACCGCTTTGGCGGTTTTGTCTGAAAAGTTTTCCGGTTCAACCCGGCTTTTCAATAATTTATAAACCTCCTCTTCACTCCATCGGCAATGGTACAGGCTGTCAAATTCTTTGTATCTGTACTTTTCCGGATCAACCAGTGATGTGCATAAAATCTCCTCTTCCCCGTTAGGCAACCTATCTTTATCAACCGACAGGTTAACGTGGCATCTTGCATATGACAGTTTTTTCTGGTCTTTCTTTGAAGTAGATAATCAAAAATTGGTAGTTTCCTATCGCGTGTGAATACTCCATTTGTACCGTTTTTAAATGGTAATTAAACACTTTGTTTTCAAGTTTATACGCAATTAATTGATTATTCTCCACAATAATCCGTTTCTTGTTCAATACTTGGGGCAACCCTTTTTTACCCCTACAAGATAATCAACCTTAAATAAATTACAAATTTATCAAAAAACTTATTTCACCTAAACCCAATAAAATTGAGCCTTTCAGATGGTCTCCTTAACTAAACGACATTGAATACAACTCTAAAAATAAAAAAAGCTGCCAAAAATGGCAGCCTTTTAAATATAAAAATCAAAACTATTTTGTAATAAACGGTGATATCTGAGTATCCCAGAAAACACGGGTTGTAATTAAATCACCACCCACAGCCTCAGCAGCATCTGCATAATTATCAGCATTTAATGTTTGCTCATTTACCGGGAAAGTAAAACGGACAGGTATATCAACATAAGCAGTTGCATCCTCTGGTAAATTTAACTGTGGATAATCCAACCTTCTCCAGTTGTTGTATCCTTCAATCCCCCTGGTATAGTTGGCAATCCATGATTGCATGCCTATTAGCTCTTTCCAATTAGCGGCATTGTAAGCAACAGCTGCATCTGCTATATAAGCAGCAGCACCACTAGCACCCCAAAAATCGAAGGATGCAGTAATACCTCTGTTATACCATTCGGTAGCAGTTTCACCAACATTATAACCTCTTTGAGCTGCTTCGGCCAAATAGAAACAAGTTTCTACATAAGTCATCATGATGCCAGGAAAAGTAGCTTCTTCAATCCAGGGAGAAAGATGTGAACATTGGCTGTAGGAATTTGAAAAACCATAAGTACCACCAACATATGCTAATTTTTCAACACCTGAAACTGTTGATGTATCCAATAATGTAAAATATGCTGCACTACGTGGATCATTTAATGTATTCATAGCATCTACAATAGTATTAGCGGGTACAAAATCATGACGACCAGAAGCAACTAGATCAGCATATAATTGGTTGTAATTAGGAGAAGTTGAAAGATAAGGCATCAAACAGTCGTCGGCGTTCGATGAAAATGCACCTGCAACTGCTGATTCAATGGTAGTTTGAGCCAATGTTGAATTTACATCTGCAAGTGTGATACCCAAACGAATTTTCAATGTATTTCCAAACTTTATCCAAGAAGCTACATCACCACCATAATACAAATCGGATCCACCAAAACTACCATCTGAATCGTCTAAACCAGCAATAGCTGTATTTAACCTGTTTAACAAATCAGTATAAATATCTGTACCCATATCATACACAGGGTAAACATTGTCGGAATTTAATGCTTCGGTATAAGGAACAGCACCAAAAACATCTACCAAATGTGCATATGTATATACATTTAATAATTCAATGATATGTAATCTATTAGCTCTGGCAATCTCTTCTGAGGGTAATACAACATCACTTTCAATGATTTTTGCAGCCTCGTTTAAATCCTTTAATACCCTTAAATACAACCTGCTATAAATATTATTAGCAATGTTCCGGGTAATTAAATCATAGTTGGCTTCATCAATGTAGGTAGTCTCTGTCCAATATTGAGACATCAATTTAAATATATTGATGTTCACATTGGTATTACTTACATAATCGGCCAATTCCTTTTCAGCATTGGTAAAAAGAACTTCGCCGCTCACTACCGCCGGGTTCTTTTGATCCGTGTTGAAATCTTCAAATTTGTCCGTACAACCTGCAAAGACAAATGTTAGTCCAGTAATTATTAAAAATATTCGTTTCATAGATTCCATGTATTAAAATTGCAGATTTAAAGTTACACCAAAATTACGGGTTGCTGGCATAACGCCTGATTGCCATCCCTGAATATTACCAGAACTCTGGCTGGCTTCAGGATCGGCGTGAGGTAAGTTTTTAGAGATGATCCAAAGATTGGAACCTACTAAACTAACTGAAGCATTGGCAAAATGCAGTTTCGAAACCAATGATTTTGGCAAATCATAAGTTAAGGTTACTTCACGTAATTTAACATACGATGCATCATACACAAAACGTGCATTGGGGTCAGCAGCCCATCCAATACCAGCGTAATTTTCTTGGTTCCGACGTACCCAGTTTTCAGAACCATCGTCACCTAAACCAGGTAGATTATCAGGATTATTAATGACACCTTCTTCAATGACACCACCACTGGTAGAAGCATATCCACCCTCTTTGGTCATATTGTCAGAATCGTTCCATACAATGGGATCGCGCATCTCGTTGCCTAAATCGTTAGCTCCAACAGTTTCTTCGTACAAACCGGTCCCCATACCATACCATAAGTCTAATGAGAATACATCACCGCCTTTTTGAATATCAATCAAGAAACTCAGTGTCAAATCTTTATATTTGAATGAGTTCCGGATACCGGCGTTCCAATCAGGGTTTACATCACCTAACACCTGATCATTGGTAGTAGTTTTTAAGTAACGACCGTTGGCCGGGTTAATTAATTTACCGCCGTTGGCATGATACCTATAATCAGAACCTAAAATGGTTCCATAAGGTTGTCCCAATGTTGCATTAATGGATACCCCACCTTGCAAACTGGCTAACAATAAGTTTCCAACCTCATTCCCATATTCGTCAGTATATAATTCAGTTACTTCGTTATTGTTTTTTGAAAAGTTTACACTGATGTCCCATTTAAAATCATTGGCTTTATAAGGAGTTCCAAATAATGCCAATTCAATACCTTTATTCTCAATGGTACCTGCATTTACCCATTTCGATGAATAACCAGTAGCAAAGGAAGTTGACACAGGCATTAATTGATCAACAGTTTTGTCTTTATAGTAGGCAAAATCGAATCCCACACGGTTTTTCATAAAATTCATTTCCAAACCAACCTCAATTGCTTTTTGACGTTCGGGTAACAATTCTTCATTGTTTTTGGTATTAGGAACAGTAGCTAATGATGTTCCACTTAAGGGTGCATTACCAGTATAAGTATCTTTCACACTCAATGGAGGAGCACTGTTACCAACCTCAGCATAATTGGCGCGGATTTTACCCAATGATAACCAGTCAAAATTCATCAAATTTGAAAATATCATACTACCTGTAATTGAAGGGTAGAAATAGGCATTGTTATCTTCAGGAAGGGTCGAGGATTGATCGCGACGTAGGGTACCATCTATAAAATAGGTATCCATAAAGCCTAACGAAACACTACCAAAAACCCCATTGACACCTTGCTCTAATAATTCTTCCTCTGGAGGAAGCATAGCATCTACACTATTATTTAAAGCGTACAAACCAGCTACAGCCAAACCATTATTAGTTGAGACAAATACAGATTCAGTTCTTGTTCTACGGATGTTTGTACCAACCATAGCAGATAAGTCTATATTTTCGCCAAATTTTTTACGGTAATTCAACATAAAATCCAGGTTGGTTTCTGTAAAATCACGGTTAAAGCGGCTATATCCTGATGTTACATCGGCACGTCCACCTGAACCTGCCACACCAAATTCACCGGAACCGGAACCAACAGCTTTACGTTCTTCCTGTAATTCGCTGTACGTATCAATGGCATAACGTCCCATGGCTTTTAAATCGCTGGTTATGTCCCAGTCTAATTGAGCATAACCCACAAAACGGTTACGAACATCGGTTTCGTAATTTTCGTTACGCACCCAATAGGGGTTATCCCAATACGCTGGAGCCAAATCATTATATGCAGCCGGATTCCATGTCACATTACGTCCTGTCTTTTCGTACAGTTCTTTTTGCAATCCTAAATCCACGTTGGTTTGGTACCATTGACGGAAAGAAGACATGATATTATCAGAATAACCGGTAGAAGGACGTCCTTTACCTTCAGTACGGATATAATTGGCTTGAGAAGTAACTTTTAAATTATCAAAAATCTTGTGTGTCCCATTAAAAATTACATTGTTCTTTTTGATTTTACTGTTAGGCATTATCCCTTTTTGATCAAAATAGGTATAACCCAAACGATAAGTTGTTTTTTCATCCCCACCTGCGACTTCGATGCTTTGAGTATTGCTAACTCCAGTTTCGAAGAAAGAATCTGGTCCGTTGGCACCAGCAGTCCAGGGAGTAGCTTTCAAATAATTGGGTGATGCAGGATCTAAAGCATCCCATTGGAATACCATTACGCTAGGATCGAATTCCTGACCACGGGATGCATCTTCATAATAAGGAACCGTATAATCAATAGTTCCATTCCCATCCACATCAGCATATTGTTCAAAACCCGGGTAATCGGCACCCCCATAATAATACTTACCATAACCAGCACCATATTTGTTCTGATATTTTGGGAAAGTGCTTGGATCGAATACATTCATGGTAACATTTGAGCTCAATTTTACTTTAGGGGCGTTACTTTTTACAGTTCCTTTTTTGGTGGTAATTAAAATAACCCCATTGGCTGCACGCGAACCATACAAAGCTGAAGCAGCCGCACCCTTCAATACACTGATGGATTCAATATCATTGGAATTGATATCGGCAGCTGCATTACCATAGTCATAACCATTCCGACCTGTTAACTGAGAAGTGTTGTTGGTATTCGAGTTATCAATAGGAATACCATCAACCACAAACAATGCCTGGTTATTACCTGTCAGTGAAGACGAACCCCGGATTACAATATTTGATGATCCTCCAAAGTTGGTATTGTTCTTAACCTGAACCCCGGCAACTCTACCTGATAATTGAGTTACAAAATTATCCCCTTTTGTATTATTGATATCATCCCCCTGAACTTCTTGTACAGAATAGCCCAATGATTTCTTTTCGCGGGAAATACCTAAAGCAGTTACTACTACTTCGTCCACACCAATCACTTCGGGTTCCAATACTACATCAATAACACCCATGGCACCAATGGCTACTTCCTGAGTTTTCATACCCACGAAGGAATAAACTAAAGTTTGTGCATCGGCAGAAACTCCTAATGAATACTGACCATTGATATTGGTAATTGTACCTACGGTGGTACCTTTCACAGCGACTGATACACCTGGCAGCGACATTCCATCCTCAGAGGAGGTTACCGTACCGGTAATCGTCTTTTGTTGCGCATTAACTAATTGTATCCCTAGCATGGCCAGACACACAAATAGCATGGTAAATCTCTTCATAAATAAACAAATTTAAGTTAATAAATAGTTGTTAAATGTTGTTATGCAGCCACTAAATTGAGGAAAAAAATGCAAACAAACAAACTTTTGTATGAGAAAACTCTGATTTTACAATGATCCACGATATTTATAACAAATATTAATCGTTTAATAACGATGAATTAACTTTGGAAATGAGCTAATTATAAATCACTTGCAAACGATTGCCCTGTATAAATGTTAAAAAGCATATCTATTGGTCATTTTGAAGGTATAAAAAAGGGTGCCTAATCGCTTAAGCACCTTTTTTGTATAAAATTGAAACAAGAAATCAAATTTTACTTTCAACTATCTTTAAAATTTCCGATTCCAGTTCCATTGCTTTATTTAACAGATGATCTGCTTCTTCAAGCAACTTGTTGCTTAGAATTTTATCCTGCAATCCGGCAGCATTAATTTTTACATTCAAACAGGCACCATGAACACCTGCCCGGGCAGCTAATGCGCCTACGCCAGCATCGGTTACCGAGTTCGGGTTTCCTAGTTGCGCCATGATTTTGATAGTTTCCATGGAACCAAAACACAATCTCATAGTTTCCAAAGGAACCTCGGTAGCATAATGGGTGGCTTCCTGGATGGTTTTAGACCGTAGCTGTTTTTCGGCATCGGTGTTTTTTGGCAGTGCAAACGCGTCCATAATCCGATTGAATGCCTGCGTGTCTTCATCCACCTTTTTCAGTAATTGGGTCTGATAAAATTTGGCTTTCTCTGCCCAATTGCTGAATTCTTCCCACCGGCCGTCCCAACCTTTTTTGTGCGATGACAGATTTGCTACCATCCCGCCTAAAGAAGCCCCCAAAGCCCCCATGTAAGCGGCAATGGATCCCCCACCAGGGGCGGGCGATTCCGAAGATGTTTCCTCAGCAAAGGCCACAAGGTTCATATCTACCAATTGCTTTTTTCCTTGCTGAGCTTCTTTTGCCAAAATATACTCTATAATTTTCTTATCCGGATCGAAAGGGTACAGTTCATCCAGTCCCAGAGACTTAACGGCAATTTTAATCAATTCCTTATCGGAGATACCTACAGAACGCTGCTGTTTGCGGAGGAAGTATTTTCCAGCCTCAATCATCGATGCCAGAGGAACCACTCCCACCAATTCAGAGCCAGTGACCCTCAACCCTCTGGCCTGGGCTCTTTCGCAAGCCTTATCGAAAGCAACATGAAGAGGCGTAACTGAAATATCGGTAAGGTTCATCGAGATTTGAGCAATACCAAATTCCTCAATAAACCAGCCAATGGCTTTGACCGATTTCAACAAACCGGCCTCATACACCTGCTCCCCTTTTGCATCCAATAAAGGCTTTTGAGTAGCAGGGTCTGTTTTAACCCGCCCACGTTCACGCAAATCAAAAGCTACAGAATTCGCTCTGCGGGTGGAGGTGGTATTCAAATTCACGTTATAGGCAATCAAAAAATTACGGGCTCCGACAGCAATGGCCCCGGTTTTCTGCACTTTTGTATTAAATTCAGATGGTCCGAAATCAGGTTTCCAGTCCGGACTTCCCAACTTCTCCTTTAACCCTTCGTATTCACCGCTCCGGCAATTGGCCAGATTTTTCCGTTTAGGTTCTTTAGCTGCCGATTCATAACAATATACCGGGATTTCCAATTCTTTTCCTATCCTTTCAGCCAATTGATGGGCATACACTACGGTTTCTTCCATTGAAATGCCTGAAACAGGTATCAGTGGACAAACATCGGTAGCACCAAAACGTGGATGTGCACCCTTGTGCCTGCTCATATCAATTAGTTCCGAAGCCTTTTTTACAGCCCTAAATGCTGCTTCGCAAACCTCGTCGGGTGAACCCACCATTGTTACTACTGTCCGGTTGGTAGCCTTTCCGGGATCAACATCTATAACTTTTACACCTTCCACCAATTCCATTTCGGCGGTAATCTGCCTGATGATATTCAGATCGTTCCCTTCGCTAAAATTTGGGACACATTCTATAAGCTTTTTCATTTTCATATTTTTTATGCTCGTCCATTTTTTCGTTCTAATATATTCTCATCCTGTACAAATAGCTTTTTACATATATTAATATATATGCCTTACTCATTTTAACAATTTTATGAAACAAACTCACCATTCAGCATGACCCTTTCAATCAGATTTGAGGTATAGGCATAAGGCAAAAACTCATAACCGGGAATCCTGGTGGTTATATAAAGGTTAGCCACCTTCCCTCTACAAATGGAACCATGTGTTTTTTGAATACCCATAGCATACGCCGAATTAATGGTTGCAGCATTGATAACCTCTTCGGGGGTCATTCTGTAATTGATGCAGCCCAGTGACATAATGAATTTCATATTTCCTGAAGGAGATGAGCCCGGATTAAAATCGCTGGCTAGTGCCACAGGCAACCCAGCCTGCATCATTTTCCGGGCAGGGGAATAAGGCATATTTAAAAAGAAGGCTGCGCCAGGTAAAATGGTCGGCATGGTTTCAGAACCCAGCAAGCATTTGATTTCTTCATCACCCACAAACTCCAGATGATCCACAGACAAAGCGCCATGAGCCACGCCTACCTGAATTCCTCCTGAAAATGCCAACTCGTTGGCATGAATTTTTCCCCGGATACCATATTTTGCGGCAGCTGCCAATATTTTCTCTGTCTCCGGAACCGTGAAAAAACCTTTGTCACAAAAAACGTCCACATAATCAGCGAGTTTTTCCGTTGCTACTTGTGGGATCATTTCATTCACAATTAAATTGACATACTCCGATTGCCTTCCTTTAAACTCTAATGGAACTGCATGGGCGCCCAAAAAAGTAGCTTTTATTTCAAGGGGCGTGGTTTCTTTCAATTGTTTAATTACCCGGAGCATCTTAATCTCATTAGCCGTTGTTAAACCATAACCGCTTTTTATTTCAACGGCTCCGGTTCCAAAGCCCGCAATCTCATGAATCCGGTTTAAAGCACTTTGGTATAATTCTTCTTCTGTTGCCAGATGTAAGCGTTTGGCTGAATTTAGTATCCCACCTCCCCTTTTTGCAATTTCTTCGTACGAAAGCCCTTTAATTTTATCCACGTATTCCATCTCACGGCTTCCGGCATAAACCAGATGCGTGTGCGAATCGCAAAACGAGGGCAGGATCAATCTTCCTTCCACGTCCACTTCAACCAGTGAATCCTTTTGACTGAAGTCAGGTAATTGAGACATTGGGCCAAAATCTTTGATCAAACCATCCACAACCAGAAGGTAAGCATTCTCCAGGCATGGAAGTTTAGCCATATCGCCACCTGCCACCCATTTTTTTGGTTCGTTTTCCACCTGAACGAGTTTACCAATATTCACAAACAACACATCCATACTTTTCAAATTACAATTTACAATACAATGTCGCTTAGTTAGCAGAAAGAATATTTTAGTATCAAGTATCAAGACAGGAGATTAAGAGACACAAGACACGGGATAATGTGCTAATGAGCAAATTGGCTAATCTACTAATGACGAATGATTTCCGATAAGATTTGTTTTGTCTCGTGTCCTGCATCTAAAAATCTACCAAATCTATTGTTGTTTTAAAACGTTATAAAAACCGGGTTCGAAAATAGAGAATGCCCGGGCAACAACCTAACGAAACTATCTATTTTAAAGCAGAATTCTTAACTGCTGAATCTAAAGGGATATATTTCACCGCAAGAAATAACACGCAGATGACGCTGATGCTTCGCAACGCGGATAACCACAGATTTTTTCACCGCAAAGATGCAAAGGCGCAAAGAAAAATACACTGGTTTTAGTGATAATTATAATTTTCATTCTGTAACCATGTGATCCTGTACCTCTTGCAACCCTTCTCTTTGCAACCCGGTATCCCTGTTACAAAAACGGAGACTCTTTAGCAGGGAAATTGCTTTTAAAAATTGAAATATGGATTTTCCATTTCCGGCGCATGAATTCTTCTCCATTTCAATACATCAATACTGCTTGCGCCGTTTTTTCATCATAAAATCATAATCCCCGGGTTAAAACCCAGGGCTATTCATATTAAATCCCTCCGGGGTTTCTTAAAAGCGATTTCCCTAGACTCTTTAGGATTTTCGTATTTTCTGCTTATATTAGCTTCCATGATTATAAGTTCCTGATGTAAAACCGAATCAAAAAAAATGCTTTTATGAACAGATTAAAAAAAGTTTGGATGGTTTTTTTTATGGTGGCTATTTCCATCAATTCCTTTGGCCAGGACAGTACCAAAACGGAAAAGATAAAAACCGGATGGAACTTTGGAGCCATCCCAGTAATTAGTTACAACTCCGACCTGGGGTTGCAATATGGTGCATTGACCAATATTTATAATTATGGCGATGGAAAAGCCTATCCCATGTATTACCACTCTTTTTATGCCGAGGTTTCGCGTTTTACAAAAGGAAGTGGCATATACCGCATTTTCTACGATTCCAAGTATTTAATCTCCAATATCAGGTTCACTGCCGACTTTTCGTACCTGCCCGATCAGGCCTTCGACTTTTATGGGTTCAATGGTTCGCAAGCCGTATATAACAAAGACTGGAAGGATGATGAAAGCGATGACTATAAGACCCGGATGTTTTACAAACACAAGAAAAACATGCTCCGGACAAGGTTCGATTTTCAGGGTAAAACCGGCATCAACCATTTGAACTGGGCGGCGGGAATCCTATTCAATAACGTGGAAATAGCCACGGTTGATATCGATAAATTGAATAAAGGAAAAGAAGGTAATGACACATTACCCCATGTGCCTACACTTTTCGACCAGTATGTGGATTGGAAAATTATTAAAGAAAATGAAAAAACAGGAGGCTTCTTTACCTCGGTAAAAGCCGGTTTAGTATATGATACCCGTGACAACGAACCCAACCCCATGAAAGGGATATGGAGCGAAGCTGTACTTTCGCAAACCCTGAACAACGACTTTAAATACACCAAATTGTCGGTCACCCACCGGCAATATTTTACACTGGTAAAAAACAACCTATCATTTGTGTATCGCATAGGGTACCAAGGTATTATCGCCGGTGATGCCCCCTTCTACAACTTGCCTGAGATGGTGTTTTCATATACCCCTTCGGCCTCAGTGGATGGTTTAGGCGGCTCAAAATCGGTACGCGGTATGGTCCGTAACCGGGTCATCGGCAATGGGATTGTTTACGGGAACCTGGAATTCCGTTGGAAATTCGTGAAGTTCAACTGGATAAACCAAAACTTTTACCTGGCGCTAAGCCCATTTGTTGATTTTGGTAAAGTAGTTCAGGAAAAAGAGGTGGATAAATCGGGAATTCCTGTCACTGTTTTACAATCGGAATATTTTAACGAGGGAAAAGATGAATTCCACATTACCTATGGAAGCGGATTCCGGATTGCAATGAACCAGAACTTTATTATTGCCGTGGATGCCGGTTTTCCTGCAAACAAAGAGGACGGAGATATGGGATTATACATTGGACTGAACTTCTTGTTCTAACCAATTTTTCATTACAAGCGGAAAGGCGCCAAGCTGCAAAGAATAAGAAACATCCGCTCTTGTCTTGTAGTTTGCCGCCTTTTACGTGTTTAAAACAATCCGTTCAACATGCTGAAACCCATCGAAACCCGAAATTTCAAAGGTTTTGTTTGAATTTATCTTTACAAACTCTTAAATTTCCACATTATTTTCTTGAATAATACAAAAAGAGCGTTATGGAAACCATATTGATGGGAATAATTATATCATTACTGGTATTAGTGGGCATTTTGTTCTACCTCCTCTTCCGGATAAGGTTTCAGCCAGACTTTCCTCCAGAAACCGATTCTCAGAATATTATTCAAAAAAACACCCTCACTTTTGTCTTCTCAAACGAAGGAATACTCATTTCGCAATCGGACATCCCCATTGACAGCCAATTTCACTTACATCTTTCTATCGGCCAACACATTTCGGAACAGAAAAAACTCAAAAACCTTGAAAAATACTTTGAAACAGCCTTAAAATTTAAAAAGAATATCTCGCTGAAGCTGTTTGAAGAGAAAGACATGATGATTATCCGCCGCCACGACCTGATCTTTACACCTGTATTAAAGGAAAAGGAGGTTATCAGCGTTGTTTTGGTTTTGCAGGAAATTATCTCGCGAAACAAAGACCAGGAACATTTAAGTGCCAATAAGGAACTTGAAGAACAACGAAATTATGCCCTCAAGCAAATTGATGAAATTGAAGCACAAAAAAGTGAGCTCGAAATTGCTTTTAAAAAATCGAGCAAGCACCACATCATGCTTCAGAAAGCTTTGCGTAAAAACGAACTGCAAAAAGCTGAGCTAGAGAAAGCCTTAGAAATTATTAACAACCAAAAGGTTGAACTTGAAAAAGCCAATAAAGAGATTAAAGAGAGCAGCCGGCTAAAAGAGATTTTTTTAGCCAATACCAGCCACGAAATCCGTACGCCTTTGAATGCCATCATTGGATTTACCAACCTGCTTTTGAATTCGGAATTAAAGGAAAATCAAAAAAAATACCTTGAAAATATCAAAGCCTCAGGAAATAACTTGCTGGTTGTTATTAATGATATTCTCGATTTTTCAAAAATTGAATCGGGCAAGCTCACCCTGGAAGAAATTGAATTCGATTTCAAAAACCTTATCAAACACACCATTAGCACGTTGTCGGTAAAGTCACAGGAAAAAGGCATCGAACTGAAATATGATATTTCGCCTGACATTCCGGAAGTCATCGTTGGAGATCCGGTAAGGTTAAACCAGATATTGATAAACCTGATTGGGAATGCCATTAAATTTACAAATACGGGAGGATGGGTCCGGCTGATGGCTGCCAATGGTAAGATTACCGACGACCGAATTAAAATCCTGTTTAAAGTAGAAGACAACGGAATTGGCATCGCTCCTGATAAGTTGGCCTATATTTTCCAAAGTTTTACCCAAGGGCAAAGCGACACAACCCGTAAATATGGGGGCACGGGTTTGGGTTTATCTATTGTAAAACAACTGATTGAATTGCAGACCGGCGAGATAGAAGTGGAAAGTCAAACAGGAAAAGGAACTGCATTCACCTTTTATATTTTCATGAAAATTGGCAAAAACAGGGATGCCGTCCGTATTAAACACCAATCGAAACCTACCCCCCGGCTTTTAGCTGACCATATGAAGATACTGTTGGTTGAAGATAACCTCATCAACCAGCAATTGGCCTACGATACCATTAAGGCCTGGAACAACAAGATTGAGATTGATGTAGCTGAAAACGGGAAATTGGCTTTAGAAAAGGTGGAGGCCCAAACTTATCATTTGATACTGATGGACATTCAGATGCCTGAAATGGATGGCATTGAAGCTACCCAAAGAATCCGGCAAATGGTTGAGCCCCGAAACAGGACCCCCATTGTAGCTATGACAGCCCATGCCCTGAAAAATGAAAAAGATAATTGCTTGAGCATCGGCATGAACGATTACATTTCGAAACCCTTCGATCCTGAGGATTTATTTGCCATTATTTCCAAGTTCTGTCCAAATCCTGAAAATATTACAAATCCTGAAAAAATAGCAGAATCGGTAATCATCCCCAGGCTAAACCTCAACACTGAGAAAGCTTACGTGCTATTCAATACGAGCAACCTCAAAAAAATTTACCAAAACAACCATGCAAAGATTTCGAAGATTGTGAAAATGTGCTACGAAAGTATCCCCAACGAAATTGTGGAAATTCAAAAATCCTTTGATACCAATGATTGGGAGGTTCTGCGGAATAAGGCCCATGCCCTGAAGCCAAAATTAGGGTATTTGGGCATGGACACCCAACAAGACAATGCAAAAAACATTGAATTGATGAGCCAACAACCTGATAATGAAAAATTGAAGCTCCAAGAAGTCATCAACGAGATTAAAGAGTATTGGGAAACCGCCACCCCTGAAATTGAGGATTATCTTATGCATCAACCCGCAGAATAAGGTGAAAAAATTAAAGTTCCTTTTACTAATCTCCATCGCCGGAAACACCGTGATGACTGCAAATACAGTTGACAGTTTGCAGAATTTATTACCATCAGCAACACCTGAACGAAAAACCGAACTATACCTTGAAATTGCCAAGTTTTACCAGGCCAATTCTTTCGATAGTGCTTTGTATTACTATTCTCGGTCCCAAGAACTGGCTACAAAACTCAATAACCAAAGCAAAATCAGCGATATCCAGAGATTAAAAGGGGCGGTTTATTTCTGGAAAGGGGATTACCGCCAATCACAGATTGAATTTGAATCGGCCTTAAATGGATATGAAAAAGCCCATGATGAAATCGGACAGGCTAAAATATACAACAACCTGAGTATGCTTTTTCAGGCCCAAGGTAAAAACAACGAAGCGGTTACAAATCTTGAAAAGGCTCTGAAAACATTCATTGATAACGGGAACGAGCCCCTTCAAACCCTACCTCTGATAAATCTGGGCATCATATATTTCCGCTCAGGAAATTACACTAAGGCATCGGATAACTTCAACCATGCTTTAATTATTGCAAAAAAACACAATGATTTGACATCCATCTCAAACATTACCAATAATTTAGGTACAGTTTATAAAGAAATGGGGAAATACCCCGAGGCATTGGATTGTTTTAATCAATCCGCCGGAAGCTATCAACAACTCAATGATAAAATTGGGGAATCGGCCAGCCTTACAAACATTGGAATATTATTCAAAGAACTAGGCAATTACAACCAGGCAGTTACATATATTGCTAAAAGTTTGCAGATTAAAAGGGAAATTCAAGCCCAGGATAAGATTCCTGCCAGCTTAATTATTTTAGGGGACATTTATTGCGAATGGAAGAAATTTGAATTGGCTATTGATTATTATTACGAAGCCCTTGATTTGTCGAAGAAATCGGAAAATATAGCTGACCAGGCTACTGCATTATATGGGTTGGCACAAGTTTATCAAAAAACAGATGTTTACCCTAAAGCCTTGGATCTATTAACTGAGGCCGCCCAAATGTTTGAATCTGTTGACAGCAAAAAAGAACTGGCTCAAACGCTCAACAACATGGGGGTTGTTTACTCTACAAAATTAAATGATGTAAAAAATGCCGACCAGTTTTTTAAAAGAGCTGAAACCTATTACCTTGAAATGGATTTAAAAGTTGGTTTGGCTGAATTGGAACACAACAAAGGGATTCACTATTATAACCAGGGGCTCTGGGATAAAGCTATTGCAAGTTTTGAACAAAGCAATAAACTTAAACCTTATAGTACCTATCATTTGTTCAGCAATTATAATTTTTTAGCAGAATGTAATATTAAAATTAATAACTTGCCCGCCGCAATTTTCTCGTATCAAAAAGCGCTTCAATACAAAGATTCTATACTGAATGACCGGACAGCATTGCAACTGGCACAATTCGAAATTGAGCAAAATGTATTAAAGAACGAACAGGAAATAGCCCGGTTAAAACAACTAAATGAGATTAACATTTTATATTTAAACAAAAAGAAAGATATGCAATACATCCTACTATCATTCTCCATCATCTTGGTTATTTTAATAATTGTTATGATGATTTTTATTGCTAAACAAAGGAAAATCAATATACGCCTGCAATTGCAACAATCTAAGATTGAATCGCAAAAACAAGATTTACAAGACACCAACATGAAACTGATTGATGCCCGTGTTCAGGCCGAAAAATTGAGCGATTTTAAGAGCCAGTTTTTAGCCAACATCAGCCATGAAATCCGGACACCTTTAAACGCCATTATTGGGTATGCCAAGCTTTTAGGCAAAAATATGAATGCCGAAAACAACAACCAGTACCTAAACAACATTATTCAAGCCAGCGACAACCTCTCGGTGATAATCAATGATTTGCTTGATTTTTCGAAAATTGAGGCAGGTAAAATGATCCTTGATAATACCGAGTTTCATCCTTTTGAAATTATCACCCAGGCCATTTCAACCTTAAAATTTAGAGCCGAGGAAAAAAACATCACTCTGGAAATTCATATCGACCCGATGATTCCAAGAATACTCAAAGGCGATCCTTACCGTTTGTCGCAAATCATGATCAACCTGCTTGGCAATGCCATTAAATTTTCGCATTCAAACCAAGTGGTCACCATTGAGGCAAACGCTCATATTGCCGGCAACAAATGCCTTCTGGTATTCATGGTAAAAGATCACGGTATTGGTATTGAGGCTGAGAAACTTGAAAGTATTTTTGAAAGTTTCAACCAGGCGCAATCAGATACTGCCAGGATCTTTGGTGGCACCGGACTGGGATTGGCTATTGTCAAACGTTTGGTAGCCTTACAAAAGGGCAATATTGAGGTAAAAAGTAAACTCAATGAGGGTTCTACCTTTACCATAAGTATTTCGTATGAAATTCCGCCAATGAGCGCCCAAATAAGCCCCACCCAAGAAAAGACCGTTATCTATCCTCAGCTACATACCGAAGGGAAAGAGTACAACATCCTATTAGTTGAAGATAATTTAATCAACCAGGAATTGGCTAAGGATACCATCAATTCTTGGAATGAACCCTTCGTGGTGGATATTGCAGAAAATGGCCGGGAAGCAATTGAGGCCTTAAAAAACAAGCATTACCATGTTATAATTATGGATATTCAAATGCCGATTATGGATGGCCACGAAGCTACCCGGTTTATCCGTAACGAAATGCCGGATCCAATTTCAAAAATCCCCATTATAGGGATGACAGCTCATGCTATGAGTTCAGAAAAAGAGCTGGCCTTAAAAAATGGCATGAACGAATACATAATTAAACCATTTAATCCGGACGAACTTAAACAAAAGATTGTTTTTTTTGTCAATATATAGTCGCATTTAAAACCCATATTAAACTAACAAATCAAATAGTTTCACCTTAACTTTTGAACAATAATTTATAACTTTGAATTCATTAACCAAAATAACACTATATGAACGGAAAATATAATATCATTCTTGTTGACGATGATTTCATCTTCCTTGAAATGCTTAGAGAATCGTTGGTTGATAACCCAGACTATAACATTGTCGCATTTCAAACCGGTGAAGAATGCATCAACCACATGCATTTAAACCCCGATGTAATTGTACTCGATTATTACCTGAACAGCGAAAACCCTGAAGCAAAAAACGGGTTGGAAATTCTCAGAGAAATACATGCCATCAATCCACAGGCTAAAGTAATTATACTTTCGGGTCAGGAGGATGGCAATCTGGTGTATGACTTTGTACGCGAAAATGCCACAAATTATGTGGTAAAAGACAACAATGCCTTTGAGAATGTAAAGAATGCAATAGATGATATCATCAGCAAAATATAAGAAAACGGCTTAGGCCGTTTTTTTTTATTCCCTCAAATCAATCACCTCAATATCCGGATATTTTTTTGTGTCAAAAATGAAATCAGCATCAATGACTTTAATGTTCGGTATAAACTTCTTGAATTTGAAGGTTATGTGGGTAGCATCCTTCTGGAAATAGCGCATCATAAACAGGTCATTGCTCTCTGAAACCCAACAGCGTATCTTAAAATAAGGTTTCTTGATGTCTTCAGGAGTCAAGTCAATGATTGAATACATTTGATTATTGATGGTTTCCGATTCCGTTTTCACGTACTTAAATCCATCTTGATACAGCGTAAAAAGGCTCATGGGGTTATTGAGAAACCGCTCTTCAGGTTCTAAATCTTTGCTTTGCACCACATTCGAAATATTTACCTCATTGTTATCCTTCAGATACACCCACCGGGTTTTTCCATCACAATAGGTAATGGAGGCATCAATGCTCATTTTAAACATGGAGCCTTTCAGCAACACACTTCCATCATAAATTTCCTCGGTATTTTTTTGCTGATCCGCGATGGTATATTCAAAATCGGCTTGAATGGTTTTATAGGATTTGGCTTTGTCGGCCACCTTCTTTAAAATTGCTTCTGCTTCCGGGTCTTTCTGGCCAAAGCCAACCAAGCAGGAAAAAAGAAGCGGCATCCAAAAAATATATCTTTTCATATTCAACAACTTTTATTTTAGGAATTACTGAAAGTTACACCAATTTTGCGAAACAATAGATCGGAACTTAAAAGAAGTTTAGCTGAGGCTTTTTAAAATCTGTTCCAAATGGGTTTCATCAAGAATCAAGACCTGCCGGGCTTTGCTTCCTTCGAATGCACCCACGATTCCGGCAGCTTCCAATTGGTCAATAATTCTGCCAGCCCGGTTATACCCGATTGAGAACTTCCTTTGTATGAGCGATGTGGAACCTTGTTGGTTGGCCACGATAATGCGGGCGGCATCATCAAACAAAGGATCTTTTTTCGACAAATCCACATCGTTTAATTCCGATACCCCTTCCTCGCCATAATATTCGGGGAGATAATAAGGTGTCGGATAAGATTGCTGAGTCTGAATATAATTCATGATGCTTTCAATTTCAGGGGTATCGATAAAGGCACATTGCAGACGTACCATATCACTTCCCTGAGAAATTAACATATCGCCGCGCCCAATCAGCTGGTTGGCACCCGGAGAATCAAGAATGGTGCGCGAATCCATCATGCTGGTTACCCGGAAAGCAATACGGGCCGGGAAGTTGGCTTTTATTAAACCGGTAATGATATTTGTGGTCGGGCGTTGCGTGGCAATGACCAAATGAATCCCGATAGCCCGGGCCAACTGAGCTAACCGGGCAATAGGCAGTTCCACTTCCTTTCCAGCCGTCATTATTAAATCGGCAAACTCATCAATAACCACCACAATGTATGGCAAAAAATGGTGCCCGTTATTCGGGTTCAGTTGGCGGGCAATAAATTTGGCATTGTATTCTTTGATATTCCGCACTTGAGCCGCTTTCAGTAAATCATACCTGGAATCCATCTCCACGCAAAGCGAGTTCAAAGTATTCACCACCTTCATGGTATCGGTAATAATGGCCTCTTCGGTATTTGGCAACATGGCCAGAAAGTATTTTTCCAGTTTTTGGTAAAGGGTCAGTTCCACTTTCTTGGGATCGACTAAAACCAGTTTTAACTGCGAAGGATGCTTTTTGAACAGCAACGAAGTTAGAATAGCATTCAAACCTACCGATTTTCCCTGTCCGGTAGCACCAGCCACCAACAAGTGAGGCATTTTGGTAAGGTCAACCACAAAGGTTTCGTTCGAAATGGTTTTACCCAGGGCTATGGGTAAGTCAAACTTCGACTCCTGAAATTTTTTCGAAGAGATGATGCTCCGCATGGAAACCACCTCAGGCTTTAAATTGGGCACCTCAATACCCACGGTACCGCGCCCTGGTATAGGTGCAATAATCCGGATTCCCAATGCAGCCAGACTAAGTGCAATATCGTCTTCCAGGTTTTTGATTTTCGAGATACGGATGCCCGGGGCTGGAACAATCTCGTACAACGTGATGGTTGGCCCAACAATGGCTTTTATTTTATCAATCTGAATTTTATAATTGGCCAAGGTTTCAACAATCCTGTTTTTATTGCTGACCAGTTCCTCCTCGGAAACGCTTACATTGCCCGCATTATGCTCCACCAGCAATTCAATGGGGGGCAACACATAACGACTCAAATCGAGGGTAGGATCATAATCGCCCATGGGTTTTCCATCAACAAATTCAGCAGGTTCATCCTCCTCGCGGAACCGGTTCTCGATAGAAAGTTCCACATCTTTTACAGGTTCTTCTCCCACATAATCCACATTAAGCTCATCCTCAACATGTGTTGCCTCAATGGTATCAATATTATCTAAAACATTCTGGGAATTCTCATCTGGATTTTCCACCTCTTCATTCCCAAGATTTTTGGTAGTATATTCAACCGTGAACGGGTCTATTTCTTTTGGTTCCCCATCGGTTTTGTTGTCATCGAGAATGTATCCCGAATGGATTTCACCGTTTCCATCTCTTAAATCGGAATGTACCCACTTGGTGCTTTTCCATTCTTTGTTTTCTTCATCCTCTCCTGTTCCATCTTCAGTTTCCTTCATGGAACTGTCCGCTACTTTGGCTTCGAAGATGGTTTTGATAAAATTCTTCACTTTTCCGACAAACCCCTCGAAGGTATAGGCCAAAATGCCAAACAGGGTAATAAAAAGAAGGAATCCAGTTCCTATCTTTCCAATTAAGGCATTGAACCATGCACTCATAAAATAGCCATGAGCGCCACCGGGCAAAAAGGCTGCTTTATGAAATACAAAACCTAAGGCAATGGAGATCCAAATGGTAAAAATAATGGAATACTTCAGGGAACGGCGGAAAGGCAACAAGCGGTAATTCAACAAGCGGATGCCCAACAAACCAAAGATAAATACAAAACTAAAAGAGGCAATCCCAAACCATTTATGCAGGAATTGGTAAGCCATCATGGCTCCCAGTTTACCCGACCAGTTTTCGACTGTTATTTCGGCATCTTTAAAAAAGGTGAAAAAGGGAATATCGAGCTGGCTTTCATCAACTTTCCATGTAAATAAATAGGATATAAAAGCAAAAAGCATGTAAACCGAAAAAGATAACGTAAAGAGCCCAAGCAGAATCTTTAAGCGCTCATCCTTTGCCAGGCTATTTGCCTTTGCCTCAGTTTTATCGCCTCCTGTGGGCTTTGCACCATTCTTAGTTTTGGCCATGAAATGTATTTTAGTTAGCAAAAATAACTGTTTGCCTCATTAAAAAATCTTAATTGCCACAATTATTTTGTGACACTTTTTATAAAACCTGAACCCAAATTATTGGAAACTTTGCCTCTATAAATACCTGTTAAGTAGTTGGTAATCATTAACTGACTTTATGTTTTTAAATTGGGGTATAACAAAACCCTGTTTCTTTCTTTGAAATGACCATTGGATGATTCTAGTGTCAAGTCAGGTATGCGTTTGCATCAATTCACCTAATGATTCCAGGCGTGAATGCTATAATCAAAAAATCACCGAGTGAATATTGCCCGACTTTTTATATTTGACTTGACATTAGGGATTTCCAGATAAATACGCGTCAGATTAATTCCTTGATAAGTTCATCCACTGTATCTTTTGTAACCTCCATGTAACCCTCGGGAACATTAAAAACATCTTCTTGGACATCTAAATCGATGATCTCTTTGGCCAACAGCCTCATGGGGATACCGTGAATTTCAATCTGAAACTCCATCATTACTCCGGGAATTTCGTGAAAAGGTGTAAGGGAATTGGGTGATTCAATTCTAATATCGTTGGTATAATACACATCAAAATTTAAGCTTTTTTCAGGAATCTCCACCGAGACATGTTTGCAATTGAATTCAATAATTTTCTTCTCTTTATCATCGAAATGGATTTTCATGTTGGGATAAGAACTCATTCCCATAAAATCGGTGCCGCCAACACTCTTGTAATAATACTTTTTATTCATCATTTTAAAAACTGTGATGCTCTGCTCCTGTGGATAGTGCCTTATAAATGAGGATTTAAAAACACCCATCCATCCTTGCACCTCCATTTTCACCGTGTTATCTTTAAAAACCATTTCCAAGGTAGATGGCATCAGGCTAATCAATGGGTTTTCCGACTCTTCCTGCATGTATTCTATTCCATAAATGATTTTCCCCTCTTTAATACCTTTTTTACCAAACCTAAGCTCACAAGCCAATAAAATAAAGGCAAAGAATACCGCAAAGGCAATAATTTTAACGATTGATCGCATAGCTGCAACGTTTAAAAAAGACTCATCCGGTTGAATATTTATCTAAAGTAATTCCCGCCCTCAAGATACAAATTATCAATATATATACATCCAAAATTATCGGATATTTTGAGACCCCGTTTGAACCTGAAGTCTCAATTTCTCTTAAAAACATGTTTAATAAAATGAAAAACACTATATCTTTGATTTATTGCTACTTAAATTACATAACCGCTATACTTGACCTACATTCGAATTGACAAAAATTATTATAGATTTGCAGTTCCTGAAAATTTGATTTTAAACTAAATGACTATGAACAAATTAGCTGTTATTGCTTTAGGCGGGAACGCTTTATTACGGGGTGACCAGGTTGGAACCATTGAGGAACAGGAAGACAACGCTACCGAAACCTTCGAAAACTTAGTGTATCTTTTTAAAGAAGGATACAGCGTGATTTTTGCTCACGGTAACGGGCCTCAAGTTGGAAATATTTTGATGCGTAACGATGCCGGGGAGCAACTATATGGGATTCCTCAAATGCCTTTAGATATCTGCGTGGCCGATTCACAAGGCGGAATTGGGTTTATGTTGGAACGCTGCCTGCTAAACGTGCTCCGCAAACACAACATCAAACGGAATATTATCACCTTGGTAACTCAGGTAATGGTTGACAAAAACGATCCCGCTTTTCAAAACCCGACCAAACGTGTGGGTAAAATTTACACCAAAGCCGAAGCTGATAAATTGGCTGCCGATAAGGGATGGATTTTTAAAGAAGAAGTTAAAATAAAAGATGGCTGGCGAAGGGTGGTCCCATCACCAAAACCATTGGACTTTTTTAACTCCGAAACAGTTGAACAGATGGCACGTGAGGGCAACATCGTGATTACTGTTGGTGGCGGTGGCGTTCCGGTGTATATTGACGAAGAAAACCGGGTCCGCCCACTGGATGCCGTAATTGACAAAGATTTGGCCGCGGCAATGGTTGCAAAAAAGGTAAAAGCCGATGAATACTACATTCTCACCGATGTTCCCTTTGTATATGCCAATTATAAGAAAGAAAACGAAAAAGTTCTGGAGTTCCTCAACTATGCCGACACAGTAAAATACCTGGAATCGGGTATGTTTGGCGAAGGCAGCATGGCACCCAAAATTAAAGCCTGTTTAGATTTTGTGCAAAATGGCGGCTCCAAAGCGGTGATTACCGAGGCCAAAAAGCTTCAGGATAAAAGCTATGGAACTAAAATTACCATGGAATACGATGAGGCTGATTTGCATAAATACGATAAATAATTAGTCCATTTGTTCATAAGCTATTAGCCCATTGAAAAATGAATTATATTGATCTTATTACTCCGATTAAAACGTTAATTTAAATATATAAAGCTATGGCATTCAATTTAAGAAACCGTCACTTTTTAAAAGAACTCGATTTTACCAAAGAAGAAATCGAATTTCTTTTAACCCTATCGAAAGAGCTAAAAAATGCAAAATATGCAGGTACCGAACAACCCAGACTTAAAGGTAAAAATATTGCATTAATTTTTGAAAAAACATCAACCCGCACCCGTTGTGCTTTTGAAGTTGCCGCACACGATCAGGGGGCCCACGTTACCTATCTGGAACCTACCGGAAGCCAAATGGGGCATAAAGAAACTGTTAAAGATACTGCGCGTGTTCTTGGCCGGATGTACGATGGCATTGAGTATCGCGGATTTGGACAAGAGATTGTGGAAGAACTGGCAAAATATGCCGGAGTCCCTGTCTGGAATGGGTTAACCAACGAATGGCACCCCACACAAATGCTGGCCGACGTGCTAACAATGGTGGAACATTCCGATAACCCGCTTGAAAAAATCTCTTATGCCTATTTAGGAGATGCACGCTTTAACATGGGCCGTTCACTGTTAGCTATTGGTGCCATTTTAGGCATGGATGTCCGCATTGGAGCACCCAAAGCATTGTGGCCCGAAGAGCAACTGATTAAAGAATGTAAAAACATTGCCACAACTTCGGGAGCAAGAATTACTATTACCGAAAACCCTGAAGAAGCCGTTAAGGGTGCGGAGTACATCCATACCGACGTTTGGGTTTCAATGGGCGAACCTAAAGAAGTATGGGCTGAACGCATCAAACTTTTAAAACCTTACCAGGTAAATAGTGAAATAATGAAAAAGAGTGGTCACCCGAATGTAAAATTCATGCATTGTTTACCCGCGTTCCATAATGCAGATACTAAAGTGGGCAAACAGGTTTCTGAAGATTTTGGAATGAAAAATGGCATCGAAGTAACTGAAGAAGTCTTTGAAGGAGCAAATTCCTTAGTTTTCGATCAGGCCGAGAACAGGTTGCATACCATTAAGGCAGTGATGGTGGCTACATTGGGGCAATAATATTAGATTCAGATGTGAGACACAAGACACGAGATTTTGAGACGCAAGACTTGAGATAAAATAATTTGTTAATGTGCTAATTAGGATATGATTTTCAAGTCTCCGGTTTCAGTTCAAAATATTTAGCCATCCGGTTTTTGGATGGCTTTTTTTTGTATCATCCGTTAGGTTTTATATATTAGCTTATATTTAATGTTAACCAAACAACCGTAAGTCATGAAAAAAACAATTCTATTTGTAATCCTCTTAGTCAGCTTATCTGCCTACAGTCAGAAAAAAGAAATATCTACCAGCGATTTTGCCAATTGGAACCGCATTGAAAACCGGATGATTAGCAACGATGGCAGCTATATTGCTTATGAACTGAACCCGCAAAAAGGAGATGGTAAACTCATCATCCGCAGTTTAAAAATAGGAATGAACGACACGCTCCCGTTGGGTTACAATGCTGTTTTTTCGCCCAATTCCGATTTCATTGCTTTCAAACTAAAACCTGCCGAAGATACCCTCCGGAAAGCCAAACTGGCCGAGGTGAAGAAGGATTTACTTCCAAAGGATAGCATGGCTGTTTTAAACCTTAAAAATCACACGCTGGAAAAATTTCCAAAATTGCTTTCATTTTCGGTTCCCTCTGAAAAAGCATCCTGGGTTGCCATCTATACCGAATTTCAGGAACCTGTAAAAGATAGTGCAAGCCAAGATACACTGCTAAAACCAGCAACCAACAAAAAAACCAACGGCAATAAAAAGAAAACCGAAAAGGAAAGGAAAGACCTGCTGGTGGTTAACCCTATAAACCAACAGAGATTTCACTTCCCCAGGGTTGAAGAATACAACTGGTCAAAAAATGGAAAATCCTTAGGAATCATCTCAAAAACCGATGATTCCACCAAGGCATTTGCCTTGTTGCGGTTCGACACTCAAACTTTGTTGACCGATACTATTTATAAAGATACGTGCACCCTAAAAAGTATTACGCTAGATGAAACTGGCACACAATGGGCTTTTTTATCCAGCAAGGATACGGTGAAAGAAAAGGTATTTTCATTGCAGTACGGAAACTTAAAAACCCAGAAACCCTTACAAATTGCAGACACATTAACTTCTGGAATCCACAAAGGTTGGGCACCCAGTGAATTTGATCCGGTATATTTTTCGCAAGATGGCACCAAATTGTTTTTAGGAACAGCGCCAAAACCCATCCATAAACCAAAAGATGCCGTATTGGAAGAAGATAAACCCAAACTCGATCTTTGGAGCTGGACCGACAACGAACTGCAACCCGTGCAGCTTAAAAACCTGGATAAAGAAAAGAAACGCACTTTTCTGGCTTTGTACCGGGTAATCGAAAAAAAGTGGGTTCAATTGGCTGATTCCGGCTTACCCAATATCCAGCTGATAAACCAGAATAATGGAGAATGGGCATTGGCCTCAAACCCCAAACCCTACCAAAGGCAATCGTCGTGGGAAGACCGCAGGCCAGCTGATTATTCGCTGATTGATTTAAAAACCGGCATCCGTAAAGAGGTGCTTAAAGCCCAAAGCCATGTGATGATTTCGCCTACAGGACGGTTTGTTTTGTATTACCAATTTGAAGATAGCTGTTATTACGCCTATGACCATAAATTGAATAAAACAATCCCGCTTACAAAAGAACTGGATGTGCCCTTTTATGACGAACTCAACGACATGCCTACCGAACCTGACCCGTACGGGGTTGCCGGCTGGGCTGAGGATGATGCCTTTGTTCTAATTTATGATCGGTTCGATATTTGGAAAATCGACCCCAAAGGAATGGTTTTACCGGAGCAGTTAACCAAAGGCGAAGGCCGGAAACATAAAACCCGTTATCGCTACCTAAAGCTTGATAAGGAATTGGTTTTTATTCCAAATAAAAAAGATCTTTTATTGACCGGATTCAATGAGGACACATATCGGGAAGGTTATTACAGCACCAGCCTCTCCTCCAGGCTTCCTCCCAAAGAACTGTTTTCGGGCGATATACAGCTTGGCCATGAAATTAAAGCCAAAGAAACTTCCTGCCTAATTTGGTCGCAACAGACGTTACAGAATTATCCCGAGATTCAATTTAGCCCGTTGACTTTTAAAAACATCCAGAAAATATCCACAGCTAATCCGCAACAGGATTCATTTAACTGGGCTACGGTAGAATTAGTAAAATGGGAAACAGCAACAGGCGACACACTCAGAGGGCTGTTGTACAAACCGGAGAATTTTAATCCGGGTCAGAAATATCCCATGCTGGTTTATTATTATGAACGGAATTCAGAAGAAATCCATCGCCACATTTTACCTTACCCGAGCCATTCCATCATTAACCCTACACATTATTGCAGCAATGGTTATTTGGTTTTCATTCCTGATATTATTTACCGTAATGGGTATCCGGGGCAAAGTGCTTATGATGCCATCATGAGCGGTGTGAATTTTTTAAATGAAACCCGAAATTACATCGATATTCAACGGATTGGGCTGCAAGGACAAAGCTGGGGAGGATACCAGACTGCTTTTTTGATAACCCGGACACCGCTTTTTGCAGCAGCTATGGCTGGCGCTCCGGTAAGCAATATGACCAGTGCGTATGGAGGTATCCGTTGGGAAAGCGGCATGAGCCGCATGTTTCAATACGAACATACGCAGAGCCGCATTGGTGCTACCCTTTGGGAAAAGCCAAATCTCTATATCGAAAACAGCCCGCTATTTTATGCCCCAAATATTACTACTCCACTGCTGATAATGAGCAACGACAACGATGGTGCCGTTCCATGGTATCAAGGCATTGAACTATTTACAGCACTTCGCAGGCTCGATAAACCTGTGTGGATGCTCAATTACAATGGAATGGGGCACAACCTGGAACCAAAATACTGGGCCAACCGGATGGACCTTACCCTGCGTATGATGCAGTTTTTCGACCATTATCTGAAAAACAAACCAGCACCCGGATGGATGAAAAACGGGATCCCGGCTATTGAAAAGGGTGATAAATTAGGATATTGAAAAAAATAATTAAAAAATAACCTCAAAGTCAAACTGTTTATAATCTGGTATCTAAATAAAAAAATGGCGATACGGAAAGCTTGGAAATAGAATACTACCTAATCCGAATTATTTGAAACATTCAATATTGTTACTAATTTTCGGAGGAAATAGTGTGTTAAAATAATCATTTATGAACCTGTTCCACTTTCAAAATCCTATTTCCGATCCTGTAATAGCTTTTACCATATTGCTATTTATTTTCCTGTTTTTTCCCCTAATCTCAAAAAGATTGAGGATTCCCGGAATTATCGGGCTTTTAATAGCGGGTATTATTATTGGCCCCCATGGGTTCAACCTGATTTCGAAGGAAAGTGGCATTTCCATGTTTGGTACGGTGGGTCTTTTATACTTGATGTTTATTGCTGCTCTCGAAATCAACATGCGCGATTTTAAAAGATTTCGGAGCCATAGTATTGCATTTGGGGCTTTTACTTTCTTTTTTCCACTGATTCTGGGTTTTATAGTTACCCATTATATTTTCAAATTACCACTCTATTCCGCCTTGTTGTATTCGAGCATCTTCTCAACACACACCTTGGTATCGTATCCAATTGTGGTAAAATACGGAATTGCCCGCCACCGGACTACTTCAATTACCGTAGGTGGGACAATAATAACCGATACCGGTGTTTTATTGCTTTTAACCATCATCACGTCACTTGCTGCAAACAATGCCCAATGGTATTTCTGGATTGAATTATTACTGCGTTTTGTCGTTTTTTTATTGGTGGTCTTATATGTTTTTCCCATCATCAGCAAATGGTTCTTAAAGAACCTGCATGGTGACAACGGATTACAATATATTTCGGTTCTATTCATGGTGTTTTTAGCTGCCTTACTGGCGCAAGCCTTAGATATTGAGCCATTGATTGGTGCTTTTTTTGCCGGTTTAGCCTTAAATAAACTTATTCCCCATACTTCGCCACTGATGAACCGGATTATGTTCATCGGACATAATCTGTTTGTCCCCTTTTTTATAATAAGTATTGGAATGCTTATTGATCTATCGCTATTTTTTACCAATATCCAATCACTGATATTTGCTGCTAGTATCTTAGTAGTTGCCGTATTTACAAAATTTCTGGCAGCATGGGTATTACGAAAACTGTTCCATTACTCTGCCGAAGAACAAAATCTTATTTTTGGATTAAGTACCTCACATGCCGCTGCCACCATTGCAGTGGTTGTGGTGGGTTATGAAATTGGATTATTTGATGAATCTATTATGAACAGTACCATCATTTTAATATTTGTTTCGTGTATGGTCAGTTCATTTACTACAGAAAAAGCGGCACAAAGGCTCTCTGCTCACTTAACCGATAAACGGAAAACCCTTTCACCTATTAAAGAAGATCGGATTTTGGTCCCTGTTTCGAATCCAAATAACCTGAAATATTTAATTGACTTTTCTATCATTCTCAAAAAATCGTCCAAAGAAATCCCCATTTATCCGTTAACAGTTATTTCAGATCCTAAAAAAGCACAATCCATGATGGATTCATTTCACAAAAAAGTTGAAACCTACATGGTTGATGCCGCTTCAACTGAACACGTGTTACATCCGGTGGTCAAAAGGGATATATCCGTTGTAAGCGGGATATTAAGCGCTGCCAGCCAAAACCATATCACACGGATTATTATAGGATGGAATGGCAAAATTACAACCAGTAATTATTTTTTAGGAACTTTACTTGAAAACCTGGTGCGAAAAGCAAACCAAATGATTGTAGTTATAAAACTCAATAAACCCCTGGAAGATTTTGACAAGATATCGGTTTATATCACTAACGATGCTGAGTACGAACCGGGTTTTTTTGAAAGTATTGATAGCATCATGACCTTATCCGATCACATCAGAGTAAACCCTGTATTTCATGGCTCCGATGAAACCCTCAAACAGGTAAAAATGATTACAGACTCAAAACATGGTGATACTTATGGCACGTTTGAAGTTTCGAACAAATGGAAAGAAATGCAAAAAGGACCAACCGAAATTACAGATGATGAACTGACATTTACCATTCTGGCCCGTCCTATGTCAATCAAATTCAGCTCCGATATCGATAAAGTGACTAAAATCTTCTCAAAATACTACAGCAAATTCAGTTTCGGCATTATTTACCCGGCAGTGGATGAGGCAACTACTCAGATCAATTAATTTACTCCACAAACAGCACCAGCCCTTTCAGGTATTCGCTCTCGGGGTGGTAAATACTTATGGGGTGATCGGCTGGCTGCGATAGTTGGTGCAGGATACGCACATTGCGCCGGGCATTGGCCGAGGCGGCAAACACCGATTTCCGGAATTCCTCTTTACTCACTGCCTGCGAACAGGAGAAGGTAAACAGTATTCCACCGGGTTTTATCTGCTCCAGTGCTTTTTGGTTGATGCGCTTATAACCTTGCAGGGCATTGTTCAAAGCCTTTTGGTGCTTGGCAAAAGCCGGAGGATCGAGGATGATTACATCATATTTTTCCGATGTCTGATTGAAAAAGTCGAAAGCATCCATGGCAAAACCTTCGTGAGGTGCATTATCGCCAAAATTTAGTACCACATTTTTATTGGTCTGTTCAATAGCCGGCTTGGAGGCATCCACCGAGTGAACCAGGGTAGCCCCGGCTTTTAGCGCATAGATGGAAAATCCCCCGGTGTAACCAAACACGTTGCATACTTTTTTTCCTTTGGAATAACCGGCAACCAGTTTCCGGTTTTCGCGCTGATCAACAAAAAATCCGGTTTTTTGTCCCGCTTCCCAGTCAATCAGGAATTTGTGCCCATATTCTGTTACCATCCCTTCACTGTTTCCGCCCAACAAATACCCGTCTTTCGGGTTCAGGTTGGCTTTAAAAGGTAGGGTTCCCTCGCTTTTATCGTAAATAGCGGTTATCTTTTCTTTTAGAATCTGTTTCAGTAATACTGCCAGTTTTTCACGCAGCAGGTACATCCCCACGGAATGCGCCTGTATAACAGCAGTTCCGTTGTAAAAATCGATAATAAGGCCCGGCATTCCGTCGCCCTCGCCATGTACCAGCCTGCACACATTTAATTCCGGATGGTCGAAAAAACCCAGTTGCTGCCGGAAATGAACGGCTGATTTGAGTTTGTTCTTCCAGAAAATATCGTCGATGCGTACTTTTTCGAAGGAAAAAATCCGGACAGCGATAGAGCCCACCTGGAAATGGCCCAATGCCAGAAATTCCTCATGATTATCGCAGACCTCCACCACATCGCCTTCTTCCGGTTGACCGATCATTTCTTTTATGGCGCCTGAAAATATCCAGGGGTGAAACCTGCGGATGGACTGTTCCTTACCCGATTTTAGGGTGATTTTTATGTTGTTCATTTCCAGATTTTCAATTGATAAGCAGATAGGATCAGGAAGCCTTTTCAATTTCCAACAGTCGGTTATATATTCCGAGGGACACCCAGGCATCGGTAGCGGCATATTTAATCTGGGCTTCGGTGAGTTGATCGGCTTCCCAGTTTGATGTTTGCTGAGCCTTTGAGATACGGAATCCCAATAAAAGACCGGAAAGCTTTTTCAGGCTGAAACTTTCAATCTGAAAATCTTTCACTTTTTCCTGAATCTCGACAAACCCCGAAGGTTCAAAAGAATGAATATTTTTAAGTGCTTTAATATCGTCTTTAATAGCCACCCCCACTTTCACAATTTTAGGATCGGAAAGCACTTCCATCAATTCTGGCGGGAGCCCCATTTTATTGATTCTGAAAATAAAAGCTGACTTTTCGGTAGCCAATTGCAGCAGGGCAACCTGGTTTTTCTTTCCTTTGGCAAAGTTGGGTTTGGTTTCGGTATCAAAACCGAGCACTTTCTGCTTCTTCAAAAAGGGGGCAATTTTTTTCACATCGCGGGCAAAATCCATGACAATGATTTCGCCATCAAACCCTTGAACCGGCAGTTCGTTCAACTCCTCTTTCGAGATGCATTTATTCATCGTCGGCCTCCTCCCCTTCAGATGCCCAACCAAAATCGGACCACTGGCGTTTTCCACGCTTTTCCGGATCAAAATCCTCAACAGACCTGCCATCATTCTGGCTCAGGTTCGCCCCACCATACAATAAATGATGCAACACCCTGATGATATTGACCAAACGCTGCCCCCAAAAATCCTTGAAATTGTTTTTACATTCCCAAATGGCATCATTCATAATCTCCGGTGTTCCCATGCCATAGAGGGTGATAAAATCTTTCAAATCCTGATAGATGTCGGCAAAACCTTCCGAAAGGCTGGTCATTTGCTGCTCGTCGCTCAAGGAATCGAACACCTCGATGTAGGCATCCACCCCTTTTAACTTTTTGGCCACCGCGTGGAACACCTCCTCCCACTCCTCCTGGGTAACAGTTTTGTCAATCATCTCGGGCATTACCGGTTCAGTATCGGGGAGAATGATGGCTTTGAGATATAACAAAGGCAATAAACGGTGCGATTTATCAACAAAATCTTTTTGCGACAGCAGCGACAGTTTATCAACCATATTACAATACTGAGTAGCTAAGGCTGTAAAACCCACCACATTCTCTGAATAAACTATCGATTCAAAATCCTGATCCATTATTAAAAAAATATGCGCAAAAGTAATGAACAATTGGTAATTAACAATGAGTTATGACCAATAACACGCAACACGGTGAAATTATTATAGCTTTGGTTAAGACTGAAATAGGAAGAATATAAAATTGTATGCCCCAATTTTATAATTTTTGTTTGATGATACCGAACAAAAAGGAATATTATCCGACTAAATATTTATTCCGTTTAATTTTTATTCCACCTGACAATTGGGAACAACACCGATACCGATGCTATCAATACATACAGCGCATGAGCCAATTCAAAAAAAGGAAGATACACCAACAATGAGGACGGTTTCCCAAAAAAGCGTAGTACATGGGTAAAAAACCAAAGATCAACCATCGTTTTGATGCTAAACAGACAAAGGAAAAGCATCACATATTGGATGTTGAAAAAAGCTAACAACATAGCCAGAATCAAGGAGAAGGCCACGCCTAGAACTACTCCGGCAATAAATAGGGTATCAAAATCGCGATAGCCCGGTGCTTTCGATGCCCACCGGAACCGTTGCTTCAGGAACGCTTTCAGGTTATCGGCCCCGTTAGTTAGAGCCACGGTTTCGGGTGATTTCAGGTAATGAATCTTTGAAGGATCGATTCTTTTAAACTGATGCAGCAAAAAAACATCATCTCCTGAAATATACTCACGTTTGAAAGGATCAGAAAACCGTTGACACACCTCCTTTTTAAATGCCAGGTTTGCCCCGTTACACATCACCGGACGGTTGATGCCCACGGCCCCGGCTGTAGTCCCCATCAGGCTGATATATTCCAGTGCCTGGAATTTCTGAAACCATGAAGTCCCGGTTCTCAGTTGCATGGGGCCGATGATTAGGTCCGCGTGGTGCATTTCATAATATTGTACCAATGTATGCAGCCAGTTGAGTGGATATTCACTATCAGCATCTACAGTAACCAATAATTCACCCTTTGAGTGTAAAATCCCATATTCCAATGCTCCCTTTTTTCCAGGATTCTGGTTTCTTAAATAAACTACATGAGGGTTTTGCCTGCTACACTCCTGTGCTATTTCTTTAGAATCATCGCTTGATAAATCATCCACCAGAATGATTTCTAAGTCAGAAACCGGGAAAGATTGATTTATCAGGCTATCCAAACAGGTCTTGATATGTCGCGATTCGTTGCGGAAAGGAACTATCACCGAAACTTTTGTATGGATAGTATAAGTTGTTGTATGAAATGATTTTAATCGTTTCCAACCTTTCAGAAAAGATAGAATGACGACCGTGTAAGTTGTTATGAAAACAACTGTTGTAATGCAAATGACAAGGTACAAAGCCATGACCTAATTTTGATTCGTACAAAAATAGGGGAATAAAATTGTAGAATATAATGTTATGATAAAAGAGATGCAGCCCCGGTATCCAAAACCCAGGTTAAATTCCCGTTCACCTGATAAATATGAGCAGCCGGGTATTTTTCAAAGCCAGAAAGCTTCTCAAAAATAGTTTTTAAAACCGGAGCTTTGCTTTGTCCGGTAACCAAAAAATAAAGATGCCTGGCATTATTAATCACATTTCCTGTCAAGGTTATTCTTTGCTGGTAGCTGTAAGGATTCTTTGTCGTTTCAACCCATTGGGAAGCATTCAACAGTTCCAATGATGGGGAAAATATAGATGCGGTATGACCGTCGTCACCCATTCCTAAAAGCACGATATCGAATTGAGGCAACTCATTGGACAAAACAACAAACCTGCCCACTTCTTCTGCATAACGGACTGCTTCCAATTCCGGTTCATTCTCCCCCATCATCCGGTGGATGTTCTGCGGTGGGATTGGAACCTGATCAAACAAGGTCTTCTTAGTATTTCCATAATTGCTTTCGGGGCTTTCGGGTTCTACACAACGTTCATCGACCCAAAAGAAATGAAGCTTTTCCCAAGGTATCTTATATAAATAATTTTTTGCCCAATGCTCAAACAACAGGTAAGGAGTAGTTCCTCCTGAAATAGCCAACGTAACCATCGGTTTTTGTGATGAAAGAATGATTTGAACTAATTCATCGGCCAGATTGGCAGCAGCTTGTTCTTTGTTATTGTATATTTTAATACTCATCGTTTTAAATTTTATAGCCTTACATGGGAACTTTTCTATTTTTTTTGAAAACCATTAACTAGCAAATTATAAAATTGACAAAGCCTATCTGAAAGTCTAGTTTCTAAATCTTATAACTCACAATATTCTCCATCGTTACTCAGGTTCTTGCAAGGGTAACGCCAGGTGATTTCGGGTTCCTCAATCAACGAATCGGCATGTTCAGGCCCCCAGGTTCCTGCCGGATAGCCATACACCGGAATATCGGGGTGGTTTTTCCATGCATCCAAAATAGGTTGCACAAATGCCCAGGCCTCTTCTACGGCATCGCCACGGATGTAAAGGGTAGAATCGCCCTGCATGCAATCGAGCAACAGCCGTTCATAAGCCGACGTAAGCTTAACACCGGTAACATCGGAATAGTGAAAATCCATGTTGGCATTTTGCACATTAAATCCGGCACCGGGAATTTTCATCCCAAATTTAAACAACAGACCTTCATCGGGCTGTACGCGGATTACCAACTGGTTGTGTGTATTAATGGTTTCGTATTGATGCGAAAAGATATGGTGCGGCGACTTTTTAAAATGAATCACAATTTCAGTAACCTTTGTTGGAAGCCGTTTTCCAGTACGGATGTAAAACGGTACCCCATTCCAACGCCAATTGTCGATAAAGAATTTCATAGCTACATAAGTCTCCGTGCGGCTTTCGGGCGAAACTCCCTGCTCCTCGCGGTAGCCAGGCAAATGTTCCCCTTTCATGGTAGCACCGGTATATTGCCCACGGATAACATATTTTGCAACCTCCTCTTCCTTAATGGGACGCAACGATTGGAACACCTTAAGTGTTTCGTTACGGATAGCTTTTGATTCGGCATGAATGGGTGGTTCCATAGCCACAATCCCCACCAGTTGCAACAAGTGGTTCTGAACCATGTCGCGCAAAGCCCCGGCATTATCGTAATAACCGCCACGCCCCTCAAGCCCTAAGTCTTCCGATGAGGTAATTTCCACATGATGCACATAATTCCGGTTCCAGAGTGGTTCAAAAATCCCGTTGGCAAACCGCATCACCAGAACATTTTGAACCGTTTCCTTACCCAGATAATGATCAATCCGGTAAATCTGGTTTTCAACAAAATAATTCAACAGGCTTTTGTTCAACTTTCTGGCTGAATCAAGATCTACCCCAAAAGGTTTTTCAATAATAATCCGTTTCCAGGAAACATCTTCTTCATCTTTGTTGATGCCCGCGAATGTTAGCCCTTGGGCTATCTTCTCGTAAAGCGATGGAGGGGTTGCCAGATAATAGATGTAATTCTCCGGCATGTTCCCCTGCTTCCTTAAAGCATCCAATTTATCTTTCAACAGGTGGTATTGCTGCGCATCGGAGGTATCAATGGTAATATAACTGGTTACATTTAAAAATTGCTCTGCCTTTGCATGAGTTATCGCTTCGTTGGGGAGCCAGCCTGACATTTTATCACGAAATCCGGTATCGGAAAGTTCGGTGCGCCCGACCCCAACAATAAAAAAATTTTCAGGCAACAAATCTTGGACAAACAAATCATACAAGGCCGGAATCAGCTTGCGCTTAGTCAAATCGCCCGATGCCCCGAAAATGACAATAATATGTGGTTCTGGTTTATTCATTGTTTAAGTTTTGTAAATGTATGGATTCTCTATAAAAATGAGGCCAACTATTATTGGCGTTTTTTTTGATAAGAATTCGGAACGTGTAAAAAACAGAAAACCATTTAGAATGTTCTTATTTGCCGAATCATTAATTTATGGTTACCTTATATTAACTTCTCATCTTTTCAAAAGGTGCTCTGTTTGAAAAAAAGGCCAAACTTGCAGATGTAAATCTTCGAATGGTAAATTATTGATAAATTGAATATATGGACACAATGAAAGCATTATCAGATATCGGGTTGGTGGGTTTAGCCGTGATGGGTGAGAACCTGATTCTCAACATGGAAAGTAAAGGTTTTACGGTAACGGCTTACAACCGTTCTGTTGACAAAGTCGATAAATTTTTGGACGGAAGGGCCAAAGGTAAAAACATACGTGGGGCACATTCCATTGAAGAATTGGTTGCATCGTTACAAAAACCCCGGAAAATAATGCTTATGGTTAAAGCCGGACAGGCAGTGGATGACTTTATTGAGACTTTGATTCCGCATCTTGACCAAGGCGATATAATTATAGATGGCGGAAATACCAATTACCCCGATACCAACCGACGCGTGGCTTATTTAGAAAGCAAGGGGCTGCGCTATATCGGGACTGGCGTCTCAGGTGGTGAAGAGGGGGCATTAAATGGCCCATCGATCATGCCGGGCGGTTCGCCAACAGCCTGGGACGAGGTAAAGCCCATTTTTCAGACCATTGCTGCCAAAGTAGAGGGTGGGGTCCCTTGCTGCGACTGGGTTGGCGAGGGTGGTGCCGGCCATTTTGTAAAGATGGTACACAACGGCATTGAATATGGCGACATGCAAATCATATCGGAAGCTTACCATCTGATGAAAGATGTTTTAGGAATGAAAGCCGGCGAAATGGCCGAAGTATTTGCACAATGGAACCAAAGCGAGCTGAGCAGCTACCTGATTGAAATTACCGCCGAAATTTTAGCTTTTAAAGATACCGATGGCCAACCCCTGGTGGATAAAATTGTGGATGCCGCCGGACAAAAAGGAACCGGCAAATGGACTGCTATTAACGCCCTTGACTTTGGTATTCCATTGACATTGATTGGTGAAGCGGTTTTTGCCAGGGCATTATCTTCGTTAAAAACGGAACGGGTAACTGCATCCAAAATTATTACAGCCCCTAAAATTGAATTTACCGGCGACAAACAACAGATGATTGCTGCCATTAAAGATGCTTTGTACGCATCAAAAATTGTTTCGTATGCCCAAGGTTATACTTTGATGAAAGCCGCAGCCGACCAATTTGGATGGAAACTGAATTACGGGGGCATAGCCCTGATGTGGCGTGGCGGATGCATCATCCGTTCATCGTTCTTGGGGAAAATCAAAGAGGCGTTTGACAAAAATCCCGATATTCAAAACCTGCTTTTAGATCCATATTTCAGCCAGCAGATGAATTCAGCAGCAAAAGGTTGGCGTCAGGTGATAGCTAGCGCGGTAACCAATGGCATTCCTGTGCCTGCCATGGCTTCCGCCTTATCCTATTTCGACGGCTACCGGAGTGAACGGCTTCCAGCCAACCTGCTGCAAGCCCAACGCGATTATTTTGGAGCACACACCTACGAGCGGGTGGACAGACCCCGAGGCGAGTTTTTCCATACCAACTGGACCGGCAAAGGGGGTGATACGGCTTCAACCACCTATAACGTTTAAAATATCTTAACTCTTTAATAAACTGAAAGGCACTAATTTTAAAAGTTGAAAAGTTAGTGCCTTTTCTATTACCACCTTTCTCAGAATTTTTAACAGATTACAATTGCCCGGATTGATATTTTTGAATTGAAATCAGAATTCTTTCCATTTTTCGTTATTTTTAAAAGTTTTTCAGAAACTAAATCTTGATAGTAGCTACATGAAATTGATTCGTACTGTTTTACTTCTGGCCGTATTTAACCTTCTTTCATCCGTTTCTTTTGCCCAGTTCGACATCCAGCATTATTTAATCGAGGGACACCGCGATTTGATGAAATCGAGTTATGGTTCAGCCATTCAGAGGTTCAACACCATCATTCAGATAAAACCCGATTTGCTGGAAGCCTATTATTTCAGGGGTTTTGCCAAATATTCACTGAGCGATTATCAGGGAGCTTTTAACGATTTTAACAAAGTAATTGAACTGAATCCCTATTTTAGCGAAGGTTACCGCTTTCGGGGAATTACCAAAGCGGCCATGCAGGATTACCAGGATGCTATGGAGGATTTTAACCTGGCTGTAAAACTCGATTTAGCAAATCCTGACAATTACGTTAGCCGCGGTTTTACATATATGATGATTAAGGATTACGACCAGTCCATCCTGGATTTTAACCAAGCCATAAAAATTAATAAAGAACTTCCGTATGCTTTCCTGCATCGGGGGTATGCCAAATTAAATAAAAAGGATGCGGAGGGTGCCGTAAAAGATTTCACGGAGGGTATCCGCCTGAATCCTTACAATCCCGATGGTTTTGCCCGCCGGGCTATGGCTCTTGCTGAACAAGAAAAATATGAAAATGCCTTAACCGATTTGAACCGTGCCATTGAATTGGATAATGCCAATACCCTGTATTATTTCCAGCGGGCTTACATAAAATACCAGAACAAAGATTTGGATGGTACCATGAAGGACTACAACCTGGTTCTCGATTTGAATCCTGAAAATGCACTCACTTATTTTAACCGCGCAATTCTGAAAGCTGAAATTGGAGACAACCAAGGTGCCCTAGCCGATTATACAAAAGCTGCCGAATTAAATCCCAAAAACATTCTTCCCTACTTCAACCGGGGTGGGGTAAAATATGAACAGAAAGATTATTATGGAGCCATCCAGGATTGGAGCCAGGCTATCGAGATATTCCCCGATTTTGCTAAAGCTTATCAAGCCCGTTCATCGGCCCGTAACCTGATTGGAGATCGGATTGGTGCCATGAAAGATCAGGAGACCGCTAAAAAGAAAATTGACGAATACATGGCTAAAAACCCCGGTGATACTACGCTTACCGAATTTATGGACACAGCTTATAATTTCAAAAAAATCATTGAGTTTGACTCCGATTTTTATAGGGCCAACATGGATGACGGACAGATACAAAACCGCCAAATTATTATCGACCTAAAACCCATCTTACAGATTGCCCAGAAACAGCTTAACGGCCCGGGCGAAAAATATTCATACTACCTGCCCAGCCTGGAAAAACTTAACAAAACCAACCCATTGAACATCCAGTTCACTATTGTTAGCCAGCTCCCTGAGTTTGAAGTGGATTCGGTCCGTGGGCTCTTAAATGCTACCGAACAAGAAAAACTTAAAACCTCGTTCAATAGCTACCTGTATTTTTATCAGGGTCTTTTAAACAGTACCCTTCAAAATTTCAACCAGTCGATAAAAGCCTATAGTGCCGCCATTGATTTGGATCCTAACTTTGAACTAGCTTACTTTAACCGGGCCAACACAAAATACCTGATGATTGAATACCTGAACTCGTTGGAGGATTATTCTCAAATCCTTACTCTGGAAGGGAAAGCCACTACAAAGCACGAAGAGAAAAAAAATAATCAGCAATACAATGATTACCAGGAGGTGATAAGCGATCTCAATAAAGTCATTCAACTGAATCCCACGTTTGGAATTGCTTATTACAACCGGGGAAATGTAAAGTGCCTTTCGAAAGATTTTACCGGTGCCATTGATGATTATTCAAAAGCCATTGAAACCGGCCCCGAAATGCCCCAAGCCTATTATAACCGGGGATTGACGCTCATTTTTCTGCAGGATAGTGAAAAAGGGTGCCTCGATATGAGTAAAGCAGGGGAATTGGGTTTAGAAGATGCCTATCCGGTGATTAAAAAATACTGTTCTAAAGAGTAACCAATTATTAATCAGAGTATTTAATCTCCAAAAAAAATAAGCGAATTGGAGAAATGGAATGCGGAACGTTTTAAGAAAAGAAAATTTTCCAATGAATTGTTTCACACAAACTTTGTAGGTTTTCCGGTTTGCTTTTTAAACAAGTCAACCACCAAACCGTCGGCCAAACCGATTTTGGGAGCCTGGAGTTCATGAATTTTCCCCCACTTCATAATCTTTTTAAAGATAATGGCTGCCGGAACAATTACATCGGCACGGTCGGCCCGCAAACCCATTTTTTCAATCCGGTCTTCTACGGAATATCCTTCAAGGAATTCATGCCCTTCAACCAATTGGGAATAGGATAGGGTATTTTTATCGCGGCTTCCAAAGAGTTTTGTCAATTTATTGACATTTCCACCCGAACAGATACAATTAAAAGGCTGATCCTCTAATTTAAGCTCAATCAGCCAGTCTTTCAGGCTATCCCATTCCGACAGAGGGACCTGATCAAACAAAACGCGGATGGTACCAATATCAAAGGAACGGGTTTTTAACAATTTATCATGATGGAACCAGGATATCTCGGCACTACCACCGCCCACATCAATATAAAGTGAATAAGGATGGGGTTTGCTCATGTTTGAATTCTCAGCCGTACTAATAATTTCGGATTCTTTTTTCCCATCAATCATGTGCAGTTCAATACCCAACTCCATTTTTAAACGATCGATAATCTCGATATTATTACGGGCCTCACGGATGGCTGCTGTGCCGCAGGCGAACATATCAAGGGGTTGATATACCTTCATCAATTGGTCATAGGCCTCAAAAGTCCGCAGCAAAAACTCTTCTTTTTCTGAAGTAATATATCCCTTGCTGAAAACATCGAAGCCTAAACGTAACGGCACCCGGACTAACGTAATTTTCTCCGAAAAAATCTTCCCCTCTTTCTCAAACACCGTGGCTATTAAAAGCCTGCCTGCATTCGAACCAATATCGACACCTGCAAAAATCATCCTTTGTTTATTAATTTTAATGAATACTTTTCAAATAATGGTAAATGGCCTCTTGCGCGCGCACATGTTCTTTAGTATCCCTATAATAGGTATTTGACATGGTTGTATCAATTATCCGGGCCTTGCAATTGTCCTCCAACTGAATGTCCATCATGGCCTTAAGCACCTGTTGGATTTCGGGATCAAAAATAGGAGTAGTCACTTCAATACGGTTATCCAGGTTCCGGACCATCCAATCGGCTGAGGAGATATAATAACTTTCGTCGCCACCATTACAAAAAATCAGCACCCGGGAGTGTTCCAAAAACTTATCCACAATACTCCGCACGGTAATATTCTCGCTCATTCCCGGTACACCTGGAATCAACTTGCAGATTCCCCGAACGATTAACTGAATCTTCACTCCCGCCTGGCTGGCCGCATAAAGCCTGTTTATTAAAGGAATATCGGCCAGGCTATTAATTTTTATGATCATCCAGGCATCTTTACCCAGAAGGGCATTCCGTATTTCGTTGTTAATGAGTTTTATAAAGAAATTGCGGGTACTAAAAGGGCTCACAATTAAAGTTTTAAAACGCATGGGACGGTACGAGGCTTCAAAAAGATCAAAAACCTTGTCCACATCAAGTGTAATATCGGGGTTCGCTGTCAATAAAGTGCTGTCACAATAAATTCCGGCTGTTTTTTCGTGAAAATTTCCGGTCCCAATATTTGCATAATGACGGTAACCCGTAGTTTCTTTCCGTTTAATCAGTATCAACTTGCAATGCACCTTAAGGCCAGGGATATTCCTCAACACTCGCACCCCAGCCCCTTGTAGCTGCTGCGACCAATAAATGTTGGCCTCTTCGTCAAACCGGGCCTGTAATTCCAT
>Ga0209016_1000285_pt1 | contig 65758 bp, 62 predicted proteins | sample EPASupsiteSAE305_FD_187265 | JGI IMG/M metagenome (GOLD analysis project Ga0209016, IMG submission 187265) | Bioremediated contaminated groundwater microbial communities from EPA Superfund site, New Mexico - SAE3-05 (SPAdes) (version 2) | ecosystem: Environmental > Aquatic > Deep subsurface >... | reverse complement strand
GTAATGGTTAATAATTAAGTTAATAATTTTTTTAACAAAATCTAAGAAGCTACGGTCGGCTAAGCCTCCCTTCGCTTCTTAGATTTTTCCATTTACACAAAAAATGTTATACTACCTTCTTGAATTCTTAATCTTTTTCTTGCTTGATGTATCTCATCTTCAGTTAAAAATGAAAGCAAAGCGAATAATTTCAACAGACTGTTCTCATTGACAATATTTTCCACTTGATCCTTTATCGAGGAGGGATACAATAATAATTTATCTCGTAGCCACATATAAACTGACTCAAATGACTGAACCAATTCTTTATCCAGTTCGTGAAGTTTTCTTTGTTCAATACTATTGGCAAAATATTCATAGAATTCCGAAATAGTATTCATACTCTCTGTCAACTCTCTTTCAAAATGCTTTTTGAATAAGTTGTCGATATAAAGTTTTAAATATTGGACATCTTTTGACATATTTCACTCTTTATGGCTAACTTTAAAGAATTTTATCTGGAAATGAGCAAAAAAATATAATATCACATTCATTCATTTCATCCCGACAAATCGGGATTCCAACAACGTTCCAATTTACAGATTAAATTCTGTTTTGCGAAACCACCATTTCCATATTGCTGTGGGTATTTAATCTGGTTTCTGTTTTATTATTTAATATATACTTACTTATCAAGTGTTAAACCTATCAAGCTTTCTGGCTAACAAACCTTAAAACTTATCTGCTTAACAGACAAACAATTTTATTCACTTAATTTTCGGTTAATAATTGGGGTAAGAAAGGTAGAGTAATTAATTAACCTCTTTAATAAATATCTGAGCAAAAATTAAACAGAAATTTTCTATTATGCAAAATAATTTTGCTTTAATTTGCTCTTCAAAACAAAATTTGCAATTTCCTCCGTGCAAAGTTCCCTTTCCGCCGTGCAAAGTTCCTTTTCCGCCGTGCAAAGTTCCCTTTCCGCCGTGCAAAGTTCCTTTTCCACTGTGCAAAGTTCCCTTTCCGCTGTGCAAAGTTCCTTTTCCGCTGTGCAATGTTCCTTTTCCGCTGTGCAAAGTTCCATTTCAGCCGTGCAAAGTTGCCTTTCCGCTGTGCAATGTTCCTTTTCCGCTCTGCAAAGTTCCTTTTCCGCTGTGCAATGTTCCCTTTCCGCTGTGCAATGTTCCCTTTCCGCCGTACAAAGTTCCTTTTCCGCCGTGCAAAGTTCCTTTTCCGCCGTGCAAAGTTGCTTTTCCACTGTGCAAAGTTCCTTTTCCGCTACTCAACCTTCCTTCATGCAAGCTCAGACTTCCTTTCTACAAACTCAGACTTCCTTTCTACAAACTCAGACTTCCTTCCTGCAAACTCAGACTTGTTTTCTACAAACTCTGACTTCTTTTCTACAAACTCTGACTTTTTTTCTGCAAACTCAGACTTGTTTTCTACAAACTCTGACTTCTTTTCTACAAACTCTGACTTTTTTTCTGCAAACTCAGACTTGTTTCCTGCAAGCTCAGACTTCCTTAATACGAACCGATGTGTTTGTTGTTCACCGCGGCACGAATTACAATAAATAAGATTCCGCGTAAGGGCATCGCGGAATGACCAAAACTTAAGTTGACAGCATTTATAACCCCGTAGGGGTGAAATAATAATAGAAAAGAATAAAAAAAAATTATTAAAGCCCCATAGGGGCGTTATTTATTTAATTTATACGATAATGTAAAAACATTATGTCGTGCCGACCTGTTCCGTTTCTTTTTACGGAACGGCACTTTTGGATTTGTCCCGATTTTTAGTGCTATTATTATATCGCTCCTCTGGAGCTATTTTTGAGATATATTGAAGTTTTTTTAAGTGTTTATTGGTCATTTTCTTCGTAGTAATATGAATAATCAATTCCTTTCATAAACATTTCACGGTTGTTTATTTTGTTTGTAAGTGCTTTTTCCAAAAGGGATTTAAGAATAAAACTTTCGGTAGCACTTTTCGACATTGCATTCATATAATCTTGTTTGCCTATTTTACTCCAATCAACACATCTTTTTAGACGTTTTTTTAATATCAAATCCAACCAAATTCGAGTACTTCTGCCATTTCCTTCCATAAAAGGGTGTGCTATGTTCATTTCCACATATTTGTTTATAATTTCATCAAATGTAGTTTCGGGCATTGTCTCAATTTGCTTTAATGTGTTGTCTAAAAATTGTGCCATTGCAAACTGAAATCCACCTTTAGAAATATTTTTTTGTCTTATTTGTCCCGCAAAATCATAAAATCCACCAAATAAATAAGCATGAATTTGTTGCAAACCTTTCGTTGAGCCAACTTCAATTTCATCTATTAAATTACTTTCAAAAAGCGAATATGCCTTTTTCTTGCTTTGTCCGTCAATACTTTCGTCGCTAAATGTAAACCATTCAATAAATCTATTAGCCTTTTTACTAGGAAATTCTTTTCCTAAGGCAATAATTCCTGTGTAATCCAACATATCAGCTAAACGCTTTTTACCATCGGGGGCAAGCAATTTCAACTGGGTAGTGACACTAACCACTTGGTTGTTTTCTTTTTTTAATTTTGCTTTTAGATATTTCCAATAATTACGAGTTTTGGAATAATCGTCTTGGTCAGTAAGTAAAGCTACAATATCCAATACGCTAAACCACCACTTGGCGTTTTGTTCATCCCAAACGGCTCGCACTTCGCGGTCGTCAAAAAACCGTATTGATATTTTTGAATCACTCATAATTGAATTTTATCTTTTCTTTCGAACTGTTATCATCTACTCAAAGTTATTATAATTTATTTATAGTTGCTAATAGGAAGTAAAAGTTTTGTGGTTTTATTCGTTCTTCAAAAACCAAATTTGCAATTTTCAGCCTATAATGTTCCATTTCCGCATAAAACTGCCCCATGATGTTTTCACACGAAAGACTTATCGGAATGAGGACAGCATTTATAACCCCGTAGGGGTGAAATAATAATAGAAAATAATAATAAAAAATAATTAAAGCCCCATAGGGGCGACATTTATTTATTTTATACGATAATGTAAAAACATTATGTCGTGCTGACCTGTTTCGATTTGTTTTTTGAGGAAATTGGATTTTGAATGACTCAAAATCCAATTTATAATGGTTTAAGCAAGAAATTTTTCTAAATACTTATATTTTGGAGTTAATTTTCCGTTGTAAAGAATAACTGCATTTTCAATTTCTGGAGGAAAGCCAGCATTTTCAAATTCTTGAGTTTTATCAGCATTTACAATTCCAGGAACAAACACATTTAGCGAATCCGAAAATTCGATTGATGAATTTCGAGGAAGTTCCGTTGGAAGATTATCAACAGCAAAATCAACAATTCCTTCACCTTCGTAACCATCAGTAATCGTATCATCTTTGGGATTATAAATATATGCAGGATTATCCGATTTTGTTGATTTTACAGTAAATTCTACTGCACCTTCAATATCGCAACTTATGTCGCAGATAAAGCCCAATTTATGTTCATTTTTTGACTTAAAATACTCTTTTGTAATAAATATTGGCGATTGTTTTGTCCAATAAATTGCATTTACGACCAAACTTAAATATGGAATGTAATTTTCAAATTTGGATTTATATTTTTCTGGATTTGTAAAATAATCCATTAACTCAAATTTATCGCTTAAATTTACTGGTTCAACAAGATGTTCTTCTTTAAATACAACTTTATAAATTAAATTAGATGATTTATCTTCCAAATTTTTCAAATCATCTGGTTCAATTGTTTTAAAAGGAAGTAAATCAAATATTTCTTGTGCGCCGTTTGAAACATTTCCATAACCCAAAAATCCAAAAACAAGTGGAAGATTATTGGTTGCTATTCCATTTTCTTTAATTTCCTTTCCAACTTCGGTAATTTGCTGTTTTGCTTCATCAACCGAATCATATTCATAAGCAGCTTTAATTTTTAGAAATGGCGTTTCAAATCCAAGATTTTTTAATCTAATTCCATAACCATGAAGTGCATCAATCATACCAGCAAGACCAGCAAATTTTCCAAAAAACACTAATCTTTTACCTTTTCCGTTAACAATAACCTCATAATCAATTAAAGTGCAATTTAATTCCATTAGCTTTTTTAACAAAGGCATATTATATTTTTGCCCTTTAATTGTATGCGAAAAGAAGATGTAAGTTTTGTTGTTTTGAAGAAGATTTAGTGGAATTTCTTTAACAGCAAAAACAACTGGTGCATCGGATAAATCCTCCTTTATTGTTGCTCCAGCGTTCAAAAACTCGCTATCCAAAAATGCTCTTCGTTCAAATGGCTGAATTATTGTTTCAATTCCAAAATCATTTTTTAACTTTGCCAAATGTTCTGGAATTAAAGGCACGCGTCGTTCCCAGATATTTTTATCTTCTCTTCTTATTCCAATAAGTTTTTTCATTTAAAATCCTTATAACACTATTCAATATTTACGTTTACAGGTGTTGCTTAGGTAAAAAATTCAATAAAAAAAGCTGTCCAAATAATTGAACAGCTTTTTTATCTAAAAATTAAATATCAAATTTAATTCCTTGAGCTAATGGAAGGGTTTTTCCAAAATTGAGTGTATTTGTTTGACGTCGCATATAAGCTTTCCAAGAATCTGAGCCGGATTCACGTCCGCCACCAGTTTCTTTTTCGCCACCAAAAGCACCACCAATTTCGGCACCAGAAGTTCCAATATTAACGTTTGCAATACCGCAATCACTTCCCCAAGCTGAAAGGAAAGTTTCGGCTTCTTGCATATTGTCGGTAAAAATTGAAGATGAAAGTCCTTGAACAACATCGTTATGAATTTCCAATGCACTTTCAATATCGCCACTATATTTTAACAGATATAAAATTGGAGCAAAAGTTTCTTCTTGAACAATTTCAAAATGGTTTTCGGCTTCAACAAGAGCTGGTTCAACGTAACAACCAGATTCGTATCCTTTTCCTTCAATAACTTTTCCACCAAAAAGAACTTTTCCACCTTCTTTTTTGGCAAGTTCGATAGCTTGTAAGAAATCAGAAACAGAAGATTTATCAATTAGCGGTCCAACGTGGTTTTTTATATCCATTGGAGAGCCAATTTTAAGTGTTTTATAAGCATTTACTAAAATAGATTTTACGTTATCGTAAATTGATTCGTGAATAATTAAACGTCGGGTTGATGTGCATCTTTGTCCCGCAGTACCAACAGCGCCAAACACAATTGCTGGCAAAGCTAATTTAAGATTTGCGTCTGGAGTAAGAATTATTGCGTTATTTCCACCTAATTCCAAAATTGATTTTCCAAAACGAGCAGCAATTTTTTGAGCAGCTTTTCTTCCAACACCAGTTGAACCAGTAATTGAAACAAGAGGAATTCGTTTATCGTTAATTAAGCGTTCGCCAACTGATGAACCTTTACCGATTACGAGTGAAAACAAACCTTCGGGCAATTTATGTTTTTTTACAACTTCTCCAACAATATTTTGAACTGCAATGGCACATAATGGAACTTTTGACGATGGTTTCCATAAATTTGTATCGCCACAAACTGTTGCAAGCATTGCGTTCCAAGACCAAACTGCTACTGGAAAGTTGAATGCCGAAATTGTTCCAACAACACCAAGCGGATGATATTGGTCGTACATTCTATGACTTGGACGTTCTGAATGCATTGTTGAGCCATAAAGCATTCTTGATTGACCAAGTGCGAAATCGCAAATATCAATCATTTCTTGAACTTCGCCCCAACCTTCTTGTAACGATTTTCCCATTTCATAAGTAACCAATTTACCTAATGGATCTTTATAATCACGGATTTTGTTTCCAATTTCTCTAACAACTTCACCGCGTTTTGGTGCTGGAATTTTTCTCCATTCCAAAAATGCTTCGTGAGCTTTTGCAACTACTTTTTCGTAATCTTTTTCACTTGCTTGATAAACTGAAGCTAAATATTTGCCATTTATTGGCGAATAAATTTTTAGTTCTTCGTTGGTTTCAGAGCCATACCATTTTGTGCCAGTTGAAGCTCCAAAGTTTTTCTTTTTAATTCCTAATTTTTTTAAGAATTCCATTTTTTACTCCGTTATTTAATTTTGGTTACTCGAAATTTGATTTAATATTTAAATAGTTCATAATAGATAAGAGTGAAATTTTTGTCATTTTATTTTCAATATCAACCTGAATTGTCGAAAATAGATTGTTAAAATATCCCAAATAATCATAAATATCTTTTCCAAACATATCTGGAACTTCCAAATGAAATGCCTTTCTATCCTCAATTGAACAGTAAATTTCTTGAAGATTTATGTCTTTTGGCGATTTTAGTAGCTGAAATCCACCTTTTGTGCCTTGATTGCTTTCCACAATTTTGCTTTTGGATAACAAGGAAAGCAATTTTCGAAGTTTGGAAGCGTTGATACCTGTGTTTTCGGCAATTTCCTTGCTTGTTTTAGGAATTGGATTACTTTCCGCAAGAAAGCAAAGTGCTTTTACAGATGACGATAATTTTGTTGATGCTGACATAAAATTCTTTAATTGTTATAGTAAGTGTAACACTTTTTTAATTTAATGGCAAAATAATTTTTAAAGCTTTTAAATGAATTATTTTTTACTAAAATAATATAGAATATATTTATCAAGACTTAAATTTTTCCAAATTATTCCTAATAACATTTGCCATTATAATCATTCAAAAATGACTTAAGAATCACAAAGTCATTTACAATTCTAATTTTAATTCCCTATTTTTGGTTACAAATTTATACGAGAAAAATATGTTATATGTTGTAGCAACTCCAATTGGCAATTTAAAAGATATCACAATTAGAGCTTTGGAAGTTTTAAAGGAAGTTGATTTTATACTTTGCGAAGATACTCGAACATCTGGAAATTTGCTGAAGCATTACGAAATTCAAAAAGAATTAGTTTCATTTAACGCAAGAATGGAAGAAAAGAAGATTGAACATGTGATAAAACGGCTTAAATCTGGAGAAACTTGTGCTTTAATTTCAGATGCTGGAACTCCAGCTATTTCTGATCCTGGAGTGAGATTAGTAAATGCAATTAAACAAGTTGGAATTGAAGTTGTGGGAATTCCCGGAGCAAATGCCGCAATTTTAGCTTTAAGCATTGCTGGATTGCCAACCGATTCATTTATTTTTGAAGGCTTTCTTCCACAAAAAAAAGGAAGACAAAAGATATTAAAAACCCTTGCCACCGAAAATCGCACAATTGTACTTTATGAATCAATGTACCGAATTGAAAAGCTTATATCCGAATTAAACGAATTTATGCCAAATAGAGTAATTGCAATTGGACGCGAATTAACAAAGAAATTTGAAGAATTATGGCGTGGTTTGCCTGGAGAATTATTGCAAAACATATCGGAGCATCAATTAAAAGGTGAATTTGTTGTAATTATTGCCCCAATAAATTGGACATAAATTATTATTTTGTAGAGACGTAGCACGCTACGTCTCTACAGAACATTGATATTAATATTCTATTAAGGAATGAATATCATATCCTTTTAGTTTATCTTTTCCGTTTAGAAATGTTAAATCGATTAAAAAAGATATTTGAACAATCTCTGCTCCCAATTTTTCTACCAACTTACATGCTGCTTCCATTGTGCCACCGGTTGCAAGTAAATCGTCGTGAAGCAAAACTTTATCACCATGCTCCAATGCATCTTTGTGTATTTCAATTACGTCAGTTCCATATTCCAATTCATAACTTTCGCTCACCTTTTCAGATGGCAATTTTCCAGGTTTTCTTATTGGTACAAAACCTGCTCCGAGCTTTTCTGCTAATGCTCCACCAAAAATAAATCCTCGTGATTCAATTCCAATAACCTTAGTTATCCCTTTATTTTTAGCAAAGTTATAAAGTTTTTCTAAAGCATCAGAATAACCATTTTTATCTTTCAACAAAGTAGTAATATCTTTAAATATTATTCCTTCAATAGGAAAATTTGGAACATCTCTAATCAGTTTTTTTAAGTCCATTTTATTCTCGTTTTATTACAATATTTATGTTAATTAATTATCGCTTTAGTCTAATTTTTGTCATTAAAAATTTACTAATTTTTTGTTTCGAATATCAATCTATCTTTGTTATTTTTGTTAAATTCTTCAAAAATGCAATAATAATTTAGGAGCATTTAATTTTTATAATCGGAGCATGACACAAAATTATTTTGAAATTATCAAAAAAGAATAACCTCAGTAATAAGCTTGCTAATATCTAATTCCAAAGGGAGCATTTGAATAACTTAAATTAATTCCAATTACTTGCTCCATGCTCCATAAAATATTTTGTTGTTAATTACTTGTAATAAATTACAGCATTTTTCATCTTATGTTATACTACATAACTTATTGTAATATCGTAAGTTAATGCATATTTACTTAGAGTAATAAATATCTCTAAAATGTATAATTTTTTTAAATTTAGAGGAGAAATTTCAACATGCTCCCTAATAATCAGTTGTAAATTTCAACAAAATCTACTCGTTTAAACCATGATAAATAGTATTATTTATTGAATATAACTTAAGAATTAAAGATGCTCCCGACTTAAAATTATATCTGAAAAAGCATAATATAGCGCATATTTCTACATTGCTCCGTTAAATAATAATAACAATTTGTTGATGTGGATATGCTGTTAATAACTTAAAAAAGTCTAATTGACTCAGTTAAAATATAATAAGTTGGAATTGTTCCTAAAAGAAATCCAGCCAAAACTTGCAATGGAGTATGTACTTTTAGTGTTAATCTCGCCCAACCAATTAGGAATGGAATAAGCAAAACATAACCAAATTCCGATTGAAAAAGGAAAATAAATGTGGCATAAGGAATTCCAATTCCAACCAAATGAGCACTAATTTTCCATTTTAAGTTGATTAAAATAACCACTATTTGGATTAAAATATATGAAAGCCAAAGCGCAAAAATAAGCGGGTGTAAACCGTAAATTATTGATAAAACAAGTGCAATTATTGCCAAACCAATTCCAATTAAAAATGGAACTGTTCTTTCCTCTTTTAAAGTTGCATCATCGTTAATTATTTTTCCATTTTTACGCAGAAAAAGGAATACAAAAACTGGTAAGATAAATCCAAAAATTGAAGCAATTAGTAACGTTTGAAAAATTAATCTTGAGTCAATATAAATCTGATTTGCAAGAATTGTAAAAATAATCATCAAACTTACAGGCGGGACAAATACATAAGATATTATTTTTGCTAATTTTATTTTCATATTAACTCTTTATTGGACTAAAATTGACTAGTTTATTCCTCAATTATATTGTTTAATTCTTCCAAATAGTTAAGTAAAAGTTCTTCTATTGGGTTATATTCAACTAATTTCATTAACTCTTGTCTAATTTTAGATGAATGATGAAGTCCTTTTAAATATCCTGTATAGTATTTTCTAAATGGAATAATTGCATGGCGGTCTTCTTCTTTGTATTCAATTTCGTACTTTAGATGCTTTAATGCAGTATAAATTCTCTCATTTGGAGAAATATCTGGGAGCATTTCACCAGTTTTGATTAAATGTTTTGCTTCTTTGAAAATCCATGGATGATTTATTGCTCCGCGTGCAATCATAACTCCGTCAGCACCAGTTTCATCAAAAGCTCTTTTAGCATCTTGGGCGGTAAATACGCCTCCATTAAGAACAACCGGAATTTTTACAACATCCTTAATTTTTGGAATATACGACCAATCTGGCTCGCCTGCATGTCCTTGCCGACTATGTCGACAATGGATTGTTAACTGTCTTGCTCCAACATCTTCCAATCTTTTAGCAATTTCGCAAATAATAATCGACTCAGCATCCCAACCTATTCGAGTTTTTACAGTAACTGGAATTTTAACAGCATCAACAATTGCTTTTACCATTTCTTGCATGTAATCGGGATCTTTTAGCAATCCAGAGCCAGCGCCACGCTTTACAACCTTTTTAACCCAACAGCCAGCATTTATATCAATTACATCGGGATTTAGTTCTTCAGCCATCTTAGCGGCTTCAACCATTGACTCAATATCTGAACCATATATTTGAATTCCAACGGGACGTTCTTCTTCTCTAATTTCCATTTTTTGTGCAGTTTTTTTGTTATTTCTAATTAAACCATCAGAATTAACAAATTCGGTGTAAACCATATCTGCACCTAATTCTTTGCAAAGTTTTCTAAAACCGAGTCCCGTTACATCTTCCATTGGAGCTAAAAGAAGTGGTTTTTCAAACTCTATTTTATCTATTTTGAACATTAAATTTATTCCTAATATTTCTTTTATGTGTTATTACAAGAAATCTAAAACACTAAGATTGCTTTAGTTAAAACTCCACGCAATGACGGAATTTAATTTATTTGTCTAATGTATTTTTTTTATCTTTTATCTTTTGTCTAATATCTATTTTCTAATTTATATTTAATTTTTTTGTTTTAATTAAGTACCAAGTTCCAATTAAAGTAAAAAATGTAAAAATGGCTCCAGTAATAAATGGGGCTTCATATCCGAGAAATTCAAATGCGAATCCACCCCAAAGTGGACCTAAAACTCGCGCAAGCGAACCCATTGAGGAATTAAATCCTAAAACCATGCCTTGTTTATCTTCTGGAGAATACTTGGAAACAAAGCTAATAATTGTCGGCTGAAGAATTCCAGCACCAATTGCATAAATAATTGAAACAAATGCAACGCCGGAAAAAGTCATGCCAAACGGAATTAGAAAAAGTCCAGTCATTAAAAATATCATTCCTAAAAATAGAATTGATTTTTCGCTCAAACTTTTTGAAATTCGCTTCATTAAACCGCCTTGGATTATTGCACTTACGATTCCAATAATACCAAAAAGATAACCATTTTCCCTATTTGTGAATCCATAATATTTATTTCCAAGCAAAGCAAAAGTTCCATAAATATTGGCAACTGAAAATATTATTATAAAAAATAAGAAAACGAATATTCCAATATTTGGAATTTTAATAATTTTGCCCACATCTTGAAAATTGAATAATTTAACCGAAAATCCTTTCATCGATTTCTTTTCTTTTACCGATTCTGGCAACATAAAAAGGGCAAACAAAAACGCTAAAAATGAAAAAGTTGCACTTGCATATCCAACATATTCATAACCATAATGTGATAAAAATCCACCCATAATTGGACCAAAAACAAATCCTAATCCAAAGGCAGCTCCAATCATTCCCATTCCTTTTGCTCTATTTTCTTTGTCGGTCACATCCGCAATGTATGCTTGAGCGGTTCCAATGTTGCTACCTCCAAGTCCCGCCAAAAAACGCGACATCAAAAGTGCTAAAAATGTTGTAGAAAATGAGAAAATGATATAAGAAATTGAAGTTAGAAGTAACGATACAAGAATAATTGGTCTTCTGCCCACTCTATCGGAAAATTTGCCAACAATTGGATTAAACAAAAATTGGATTAAAGAGTAAATTGCAACTAATACCCCAATTCCAAAATCGGAAACTCCAATTTCGGCACTTGCAAACGTTGGCAAAATTGGGATTAGGATTCCGAATCCTAGTAAGTCTATAAAAACTGTTAAAAATATTATTGTTAGTGCTTTTTTATTTTGCATTTTGTATTATATTTAATTTTAAAAATATAAATATAGTGAATAGTTATTTGTAAGTTCTAATCCATTAGTTTGAAGAACAAATAATTTTTCTTTTTATTGATTATCTTTTAGAAAACAGAATATTGAGTGCATTAATTATGAAAATATATATCCCTATTATCTTTTTTTTGCTTCCAGTTTTCACAGTTTTAGGACTGCAAAATAAAGAAGAATCGCAATTGCTATTCAATAATTTATCTGGAAAAACAAGAATAGATTCAATTACCCACTCTCTTTTAAATAAAAATACTACTTCAGAACAAAAAATAATCTTCGGGAAAAAAGCATCTAAACTATCAAATGATATTAATTATAGTTCAGGAAAAATTGCAGCACTATATAGTATTGCAAAAGGTTTTTATGAAAAAAACAGATATGATTCTTCTCTAACATACTATAAACAATCATATGAACTGGCTAAAATAAATAATAATCAACAGTGGGTTTTAAAAAACAAAATCGAATTTGGAGAAATTGACCAAGTACTTTTTAAAATAGAATCTGCTATTAATCATTATAATAGTGCATTAAATGATGCAATTTTACTTAAAGACTCAGTTACTATTGGAATTCTTTATAATTATTTGGGCTTTGTTTACTGGAAATCATCTGATTTTATAAATGCAATTAAATACTATAAATTAGCAATAAATATCACTAAAAAAACTAATCGCTATAAAGACACTTATGTTGCATACAACAGTATTGGGGCTTCATATTCAAATCTATCCAATGCGAATATTGCATTGGAATACTATTTCAATGCTTTTGAATATGCAAAAAAATACTTTAAGGGAAAAAAACCATTAATACTTTGTAATATTGGAACATTATATTTAGAATTAAATGATATTGACTTAGCAGAAAAGTATTTTAATGACGCATTGAAATTAGTTGATTTAAATAAAATATCTCTTGAATCTTCATATATGTACCTCTGTTTAGCTGAATTAAACAGTAAAAAAAACAACTACAATAAAGCAATTGAATATTTTATTATTCAAGAAAGTATTATGCAACAGGTGAAATTGATTATAACGGAATGGCACAAATCTCAAATAGATTAGGAGAAATCTATTTAGAATTAAATAAATTTGATTTAGCTAAAACCCATGTTCTAGACGCTTATGAAATTAGTAAAAAATATAACTTAAAGAATCATTTAGTTACTTCATTAATAAATTTTAGTGAAATGCATTTAAAAATGGGAAATATACATGAAGCACAAAAAAATGTTGATAAAGCATTTTTATTTGCTCAAGATGGTAATTTTTTAGATGCTCTTACTGAGACTTCAAAATTACAGTATAAAATATATAAAAAAACAAAAAATTATAAAAAATCGTTACAATTTTATGAACAGTATATTGCATTACAAGATAGTTTGACAAACAAAAAAAATCTTAGAACTCTAACAGAAACTAAAGAAAAATTTGAAATTACTCAAAAAGAAAAGAAGAATAACGAATTACAAAATATAAATAAACTCCAAACTATAGAATTAGAAAGGAAAAGGCTTCAAAATATTTTAATTATTAGTGCTTCAGTATTTTTTGTATTTGTAATTATTTATCTATTGTATATCAACAATTACAATAAAAAAAAGAATAAATATCTATCCACAGCTAATGATGAAATAATAAGAATAAATGAAAAACTTAACAACACAAACAAATTACTTGAATATTCAAATTCTACCAAAGACAAATTTTTTTCAATAATTTCACACGACTTAAGAAATCCTTTCAATACTATTCTTGGAGCATCTAGGATATTAAACGAAGAATTAGATGAATTGAATAAGAAAGAAATAAAAGAATTAATAGAAATAGTTACTAAAGATTCTGAAAGATTATATGCTTTATTAGAAAATTTACTATCATGGGCAAATTCGCAAACTGGAAAATTAAAAGCAAATAAAGTGAATATATTTTTGAATAATATGGTTTCTGAAATTGTTCAACTCTATATTTCAAGTGCAAAAAGTAAAAACATTGAACTTAAAATGAATATTGCAAAAAACATAATAGTTGTTTTTGATGAATTTATGCTAAATACTATTTTAAGAAATCTGATTTCCAATGCAATTAAGTTTTCTAACAGTGGAAGCATAATTAACATAATATCCAAAGAACAAAACGATTCAATTCTTTTAATAGTTAGAGATACTGGTGTTGGAATAAAAGAGCATAATCTGAAAAAAATATTTGATGAAGGCTCAAATTTTAATGAACCTGGAACAAATAACGAAAAAGGTACAGGTTTAGGCTTACTACTTTGTCACAATTTTGTTAAACAAAACAATAGCGATATATCTGTTGAGAGTATATATGGTGAAGGTACAACTTTTACCATAACTCTGCAAAAAAGCCAATAATTCTTCGAAGTATTAAATTAATACCTCAAAAATATACATTTCAATAATGTATATTTTGAAACCATTCATATTTCAACATTCATAATTTAGAATTAATTAAATTGCACTATAAATATTGGAGAATTAATGAAAAAGCTATTTTTTTGTTTTTTACTTATTACAAATACATTTTTTGCACAACAGAAATTTGCTTGGATAACTGACACTCATATTGGTTTTGATAATGCCGATGTTGAACTTAAAAAAATTGTGGAACAAATAAATTCGATAAAAGACATCGATTTTGTGCTTGCGACTGGCGATATAACTGAAAAATCTAAAAACTCAGAATTTGAAAAAGCAAAACAGATTTTGGATAATTTAGAAAAGCCACTTCTGATTATTCCAGGAAACCATGATACAAAATGGAGCAATAGCGGTGGTGCAAAATTTGCCGAAATATGGGATGATGATAAATTTATTTATAAAAAGAATAAAACTGCATTTATTGGATTAAATAGTGCAATTCCTTTAGTCGGCGGTGGAGGACATATAAAACCAGAAGATATTCAATGGCTTAAAGATGAACTTGCTCAATTGGATTCTTCATTTGAAATTATTTTTGCTGTTCACCATCCTTTGAACGAGGATATTGATAATTGGTTTAAAATCACAAATATTTTAAGAAATTACAAAATTAAAGCAATACTTTACGGACATGGTCATAAGACAGAACTGAATAATTTTAACGGAATTCCAGCTGTAATGGCAAGAGCGACTATTAGCAAAGACCAAAAAAGTTATGGATTTCTATTGGTTGAAAACATTGAAACAAAAATCAATTTTTTTGAAGTTGATGACACAAATATTCCTCAATTTTGGGGCGAAATTGATAAAAATCAGACTCTTTCAATTCCAGAAATTGATTCAACACAATTTGCAAACTACAATACCGAAATTTCTTTCCAAAAAGATATAAAAACCACTTTGATTGCTCCTCCACTTTTTTGGAATGAAAAAATTTATGTTGCTGATTATACGGGACTTGTTAGTTGCTTTAACTTAAGTGGAAAATTACTTTGGGATTATGATACTTTTGGCGATATTACCGCGCAACCAATTATTGTTGAGGGCAAATTAGTTGCCACAACTGTTCAAGGCGAGGTTACAATTCTTGACGCAAATAACGGCGAGCAAATTGAAACTATTGGATTTGATGACTATATAGTGGCTTCACCAGTATTTTTTAATCATACTGGAGTTAAAAATTTACTTCTAACCAAACAAACAAACTCAAATACTGCTCTTGTAATTTCTACAACTGCTGGAAAAATATATTGCTACGATTTTGAAACTCTGCAAGAAATTTGGACAAATAACGAAGCAAAAGATATGATTGAAACAGCACCTCAAATTATTGGAAATCAAATAATTTTTGGAAGTTGGGATTCGCGCATATATTCAATTGATGCAATTAGTGGCACAACAATTTGGAAATGGCAAGGCAATAAGTCGTTTTATTACGCACCAGCAGCATGCAATCCAGTAAATGATGGAAAGTATCTCTATTTTTCAACTCCTGATAAAATTGTCCATGCAATCGATTTGCGACTTGGAACTACATTCTGGGAAAAAGATATATTTGGAGCTTGGGAATCAATCGGTTTATCCAACGATAAAAGCCAATTGTACGTTAAAAGTTTTGAAAATAAATTTCACATAATTTCTGCGAAAAATGGAAATCTAATCAAAACAATAAATTCAGATTTTGGACTTGACACAATGCCAAACAAACCAATTGATTGGAATAAACGAATCGTTTTTTCAGCCAAAAATGGAAATATTTACAGAATTAGTGATAAATTTAAGTATAAATCCGTTCTATTTCTTGGCTCTGCTCGTTTGCATTCTGTTCAAATAATTGATGAAAAAAGACTTTTAGCTTCTAATATGGACGGAAAAATTGTAATTTTTAATATTGTGAATGATTAAAACACAAATTCACTTATTCGCTGTTTTTTATTTAATTGAGGAAATACTTGAACAAATTTGATGGAATTATATTCGACATAGATGGAACAATTGTACAATCTAATGAACTAATATTTGCAACTTTTAATCACGTAACTGAAAAATTTTTAGGAAAAACCACTTCTCCAGAAGAGATAATTGCTTTATTTGGTCCTACCGAAGGCGTAATTATTGAACAATTATTTTCAGATAATTTTGATGAAGTAATGTTCGATTATTACAAATTTTATAAGGAAAACCATAGCAAAATGGCTAAAGTTTTTGATGGAATCACAGAATTAATAACTGAGCTAAAAAAACGAAATGTTCTACTTTCAGTTTATACTGGAAAAGGAAAAGGCTCAACTGAAATAACTCTTGAAGAATTAGGTTTAACAAATATGTTCGATATGGTTGTTACTGGCGATGATATTATTGGACACAAACCTTCACCCGAAGGGGTTGATGTTTTTGTAAATAAATATAATCTTAATCGAAGTAGAGTTTTAATGGTTGGCGATGCTCCGCCTGATGTAAAAGCCGCAAAAGCCACTGGAATTAAAATTGCTTCAGTTCTTTGGGATTCGTACGCAAAGGAAGAAGTTTTAAAAATGGGAAGCGATTATTATTTTGAAACTGTAGAAGAATTGTCCAATTTTTTACTTGTTTAAAATAAAAAAGGCGTTTAAAAACGCCTTATAAATTTTATTTTTCGTAAAAAAGAGTTACACCATACATATGTGGATTATCGGGTGCTGTGGAATTCCAATCTTCAAAAGAATGCGAATCATCTGTTTCGAAATGAAGTTTATATTTACCAGATTCGAGTTTAATTACCTCATTAAATAATCTGTTTTTTTCATCACCACCAGCATGCTGTGTGTCATTATATTCCATTTTCCACACAATTTTGCCATTATTATCAGTAATCCAAGCATAATCGGATAAATCGTGACCACTGCTTTCGCCAATTGCAAAAACTCTTATTTTAGTGTTTTTACTTAAATTAAATGATTTTTCCAGTTTCTGTTCGTCATAAACCTTTACAATTTGTGCTAAAATATTTTTACTCATGTATTTGTTTGCATCAAAATATTTAACCAAATCTTTGGTTTTATTATTTTCAAGGTATAAACTAATTCCCCAATTTTCTTCATCTAATGGTGGAGTTTCGTTCCAATCGTCATAATTATGCGAATCATCACTAACATAATAAACCACATAATTTCCAGGTGCAAATTGAATTACTTCGTCCGAAATTCTGTTTTTTCTACTTCCACCAGCATATTCAGAATTTCGATAAGTCATTTTCCAAACTATTTCTTTTGTGTCGGCATTTTCAATCCAACCATAATCAACTAATTCCTTAAAACCTTCGCCGAGAGCTAAAATGCGAATATCAACCTTTGAAGAAATCGAAAATCCTTTTGAAAGAAAAGCATCTTCTTCAACTTTTGTTAAAGCAACAATCGGTTTTACAACATCATTTGCATTAAAAGGTATAACATTTGCTTTGTCTTTCGAATTTGCTAGTGAAACAACAATCCCCCAATATTGCGGGTCATCTGGAGGTGGAGTATTCCATTCGTCAAAAGAATGCGAATCATCTGTTTTATAAACTACTTCGTAACTACCTTTTGGAAGTGTAATTTCTGCCTTTTCGTAAGTATTTTTTTTGCCACCACCGGCATATTTTCCATCACCACTATTAAACATCCAAACTTTTCGGTTTTTGGATAAATCATAAATATATCCAAAATCGTAAAATTCGTCCTTAATTCCTTCACCAATTCCATAAATATTAATTTTTGTATCATTTTTTATGGAAAATTCTTTTTTACGATTTTCAGAATCACCAACTCGGACAAATGAAACTAAAGCATTTTTGTTCTTATTATCTACTAAAACAAATGGATCGACTGATTTTAGCAAGTTTTGTTTGTTACTTATTTTAACAAAAAACTTATCATTGTATTTCCCAATATTTGATTTACGGCTATTAAAAAGTCCTTCAATTATTCCCAAACCATTTATTGTAATTTTATTTCTGTCATTTGCTGCAGCAAAATATACCTCATAATTACCGGCTTTTAAGTCCAAGACCTTATTTATTTCATATTCGCCATCATTTTTGGAATATTCCTCACACTTTTCACTCCGCCAAACTACAGCTCGCGTTTCTGAGTTCAATATCCATGAATAGTATTTAAGGTAATTTTCCCATTCACCAAAAGATGCACATTTGCCATTAATTTCTATTTTTGCATCTCTGCTAAGGTTGAATCCTCCCAGTTCAACCTCACCAGGAAATACATTTCCAACTTTAATGGTCTCTTGTGCGAAAATTGTAAACCAACTTACAATAAGAGCAAACAGAATATATTTTTGTTTCATAAACATATCAAAATCCATTTATTTGATACTTAAGACGCATTATTTAAAAATTAGTTTTATTAAAACAAATTTTATTTTGGGAAAATGGGTTTGAGTGTATTAATTCTTGATTTGTTGCTGAATTTTGATTGCTTCTTTTAGTGAGGTAAAATTTCCGACTCTAACTCTATGCCAAATGTCGTTTCTATTTTTGGGCTTAACAGAAACAATAAATGCGTTATATCCTTTCTTTTGGAGGGATTTTAATTCTTTTTCGGCTTGTGATCTATTTTTCCACGATGAAATTTGAATGCAAAACAGATTTCCGTCAGTGAATATTGCTGTGCTAACTTCTTTCTCGTTTTGGTTATCATATTCGGTTTTTGGAACTGAGGTTTCTGAAACAATTGGAATTTTAGAGTTTTCTATTTCCGTTTCTTTTACTTCAACTTTTGCAGGTTCATTTAATTTTTTCTTTTCTTCTGCTTTAACAACTTCGGAGTTTAAATCTTCTTTTATTACACTTTCTATTGCATTTTTTTCATCATTTGTTACTTCAATTTTGGTGTTTGCATCGTTCTTTAAATCAATATCATTTGTTTTACTTGCAACTATTTTTTCAATAGGATTTTCAGTCTTTGCTTTTTCAATTAGAAATTCAGCATTCTTCTCTGTTCTTTTTGAGACTTTTTTTTCTTCTTTACTGCCCAAATTATCATCTTTTGCAATATTTTTAGATGAATCAGCTTCCTCAGAATTAACCATTTTTAATTCGCCCGTTATTACATACGAAATAACAGAGTTATAAACCGTTTCTGACTTTTGACTTGAGTTTGTTGGAATCATAAAAGCCGATGAGCCACTATTAAAATTCGATTTTTCAGAACGATTTACAATGCCTCCCTTTGAATCGTAATAAATAACCCCAATTTCGGCATATTTTCTTTTCATTTTGTTGAACAAATAATGTGTTTTAATTGACATTATTTCTTCTTTATTCTCATTTTTTTGAACTTTGTTGAACTTTTCTAACGCCCAAACGGATATTTCGTTGCCATATTCTACAATTTTATCAGGTTCAACATAAATTTCAGAAATTTCATCCGATTTGATTATTTTCCAGTTGGCTGATAATTCCTGTGCAGAAATAGTGGATGCACAGAAAATTAGAATTGTAATCAAGAATATTTTTAGTTCGTTTTTCATCATCAATAATTCAAATTTTAATGTTACAATTTACGCATCTTTGAAATAGTTTTTCAAAAATTTGTTTAAAGTAATTTTGAGGCAAAATTTGAGTTTTAAATAAGCGTAAGATTTTCGATAAAACGAACTTTTGGATGGATGATTAGTTAATTAAATCATTTAATCTAACTTTTGCATTTGAGGATAAAATTTGTGCTACTTCAATTCCCCTTTTAATAAATTCTGGCGTGTCAATAATTTCACTAATTCCATTATTCGAATTTAAATGACAAAAATCAATGTAATTTAAATTGAGATTCTTTAGAAAAAGAATATCTTCAGCCAAATCACTAAAACTCTGATTCGGCAATCCAATAATACTTCCAGAACCAACATTATAACCGAGTTTTTTTAACTCAGTAATGTGTTTAACTCTATTTTCGAAGGAATTCCAAGAATTTGTGGAAGAATACAACTCGTTATTTTGTGTAATCATATTTAAATAATACGAATCAGCACCAGCAATTTTCCACTCTTTATATTCGTTAAGTTCTCTTAAACCAAAACTTAAAGTAATTTTAACTTTAGCATTTTGCTTTATGGAATAAATGATATAAGCAATTCGGTCAGTATTGTAAAAATCGTCATAACCTGAATGGATTAAAATTGAATCGCAGCCATTTTTATGTAATTCTAATGCCTTTTTTATAATATCTTCGCGGTTTAACCTGAAGCGGTTTATTTTATTATTGCCATTTCGCAAATTGCAAAACAGACAATCGGCTTTGCAATAATTAGAAATATTTATCTTTAATTCAGAATTGTGATAATCATAGTTCGCTTTTTCAGCAATATTTTGAGAAAAATTTTGTATAATAGTTCTTTTTTCAGCATCATTTTCACTTAAAAGATAAATTACATCCTCGTGTGTGTGATATTTTTTGTTCAATATTTCTAATAATTTTTTCATCATTGGTTAGTTTAACAATAAATATACCAAGCGAAAATGCTTAATATTTATCAAAAAAACGAATGGAATATTTTTTTTGGGTAGCTACATTCCTAATTTCAAGAAAAGATTTTTATTCTTGCCAATATAAAGAGTATTAAGTATGATTTAAAAAAATTGTTGAATTACAATTATTGTAACTCAACAATTTTAAAATGTGAAGCTTTATAACTACTTAGCAAAAAATTCAAGTTTTAGAGATGAATTATCTTTTGATAAAGAAATTTTTCTTAAACCTTCTATTTCAGAAAATTCAAATCCGTTCTTACTATCTCGAGTATTCCATTTCTTTTTTAGACAATTTTTAAGTTGTTGCGAAATTTTTTGAAATAATTCGTCATTATTTTCTAAGAATAAAGTCAATTTAATAAAATTATTTTTTGCCGAAATAATCCCTTTGGTAAATAATTTTTGCGAATTTATATTTAACAGCAGTTCATCGTCAGTTTTTCCAAAATTATCTTGCCTAAAATATGAAAACTCAGTTTTTGTATGCGACAAAAAGAACTCGGTAAGTGTGCAATAATCCGTATTTTTAGGCAAATTTCTGCTATCTTTAGAAACATACAAAATTTGTAGCGAGTGTTTTCCTAAATCGGTACTATCGCCAGCAATATAAATTTGCCACATCCCCGATTCATCAATTTCGCGTTTAAACAAAACCTCTGGTTTTGATTCCTTTGGAAATGCTACTTTATATTCATTTGATGGAGCCACAATTGTTAACAACGGGAAAAATGAGGATTTTAATTTTAATGCTATAAAATCACCATCTTCCAATGGAAGCTCATAAGCGTCAAATCTTCCAAAATCAGTTTCGAACAAATCGTCGGCTGTTAATTCGCCTCTAAGTGTTGAAGAGTTTGTTTCAAAATTGAACTCTTGAGCTTGAATGTTTATTAGAAACAGAAATATTAAAACTATTGCTTTCTGCATCGTCGATTTTCCTTTCATAAAAGTTTATATTATATATAGTAAATATAATACTTGCAATTTTAACAAACATATGAAATTTAATTATACAGTAATTTTGCTTTTAATTTTTGCCGAAATGAGTTTTTCGCAAATATTCGTGGAAAAAGATTTGGAAAGTGGGATAAATTATACCGTCCAGTTCATAAATTCGGATACTTTTTTGCAATTAAAAAATACGGAGTCCGATTTAACTCTAATTGATTCATTTTATTTACGAGCAAAAAAATTTCACAACAACAATATTGCAGAAACGCTTTTAACTTTAACTTTTGCAACGCTTCCTTTTAGCAAAATGCCATTAAAAATTCCTTTTGTTGGAATTATTTTAAATGCAAAATTACCTTCTGGCAATCCCAATTTAATTGACTTGAAAATTAAGAACTTGCCAAAAAACCTTTTTGAAGATTCTCCAAATTCAAATTTTGGCGATAAAGATAAAACTGCTCATTTTTTTGGAAATGCCTATTTTTCATATTCAGTAACTTTATTTAATCTTTCCAAATTTCTGAGTATTTTTGTAGAGCTTTTTGAAGATGCATTTAAAGTTGAAGGAGGAATTGATAATCGCGATTTTATTGCGAACAATCTTGGTTATCAGTTTGGAAAGGAATTACTCGATAATCCCAAAACATTACCTTCGGAAGTTCTTAAAAAATATCCACTATTTAAAAAATATTTTGAAGCGAAACGATGAATAAAATTCTAATAATTGATGACGAAATTGAGATTTGTGAAAGTATTAAAATGATTCTTGAATATGAGGATTATGAAGTGGAATATTTTTCGGATGCAAAAAAAGGCGTTGAGCATCTTAGAGATAATATTTACTCTGTTTTGCTACTTGATATTCAAATGCCGCAAATGACTGGATTTGAAGCGCTTGATAAAATTAGTCATTTTCAACACAAACCAAATATAATTATGATTTCCGCACACGGAAGTTTGGAAAATGCAATTAAAGCAACAAAATTAGGTGCTTTTGACTTTATTGAAAAGCCGATTGATAGAGATAAATTATTAATAAGCGTCCGAAATGCTGGCGAAAGAGCAAGGTTAATTTCTGAAAATCAACAATTGCGTGAAGTTTTGGACGTTGAATATTCCATGGTTGGAAGTAGCGATGCTTTAATTTTGGTTAAAAACACAATTGCTCGTATTGCTCCGACTGATTCGAGAGTGTTAATTTCTGGCGAAAATGGAACAGGGAAGGAATTAGCAGCTCGCGAAATTCACGCTAAAAGTAGTAGAAATGACAAACCATTTATTGAAGTGAATTGTGCTGCAATTCCAAATGAGTTGATTGAATCCGAACTATTTGGACACGAAAAAGGTGCTTTTACAGGTGCAAATCAACAGCGAATTGGAAAATTTGAGTTAGCTAACAAAGGAACGCTTTTTCTTGATGAAATTGGCGATATGTCGCTTCAGGCTCAAGCAAAAGTTTTAAGAGCAATCCAACACGGAAAAATAGAACGAGTTGGTGGAAATAAAACAATTGATGTTGATGTGCGAATTATTTCGGCAACTAATAAAAATCTTGAAAAAGCAATTGAAGAAGGAAATTTTAGAGAAGATTTATATCACAGATTAAATGTAATTCCTCTCACAATTCCCCCACTTCGTGAAAGAAAAGATGATATTGTTGAATTAACTCATCATTTTTCCAAAATTATTTGCGACAAAAACAAATTTCCGCAAGTCCAATTTGACAAAAATGCTCTAGATTTACTAAAATCGAACAATTGGAGTGGAAATATTAGAGAACTTAAAAATATTATTGAACGAATTATTATAATGGTTCCAAAAGATAAAATTTCGGCAAACGATATTGTTCATTTATTGCCAACAATAAAGACAAAAAATGATGATTTATTGAATATTTCCAATTCTTTTCAAGAGTTTAAAGAAGTTACCGAGCGAGCATTTATTTTAAAACAATTGGAATTAAACGATTGGAATATTTCAAAAACTGCCGAAATTTTGGATATTCAAAGAAGTCATTTATACAACAAAATGAAAAAATATAATATTGAAAATGTTTAGAATAAGAGAATAGAAATTCGCAAAACAATTGTAATTAGAGGGGCTTATTCATTTCTTTCAAACTTTTCCATTCCCAACAAATAAATTAAGCTTCTAAATTTTTCTTATTTATAGGAATTTTTACTTTTCTCCCAAATTGTTTTACTCATTTTCCTCATTCAATCTTCATATTGCAATTTTTACACCTCTAACTCCTTTATTTTTAATGGGTTAGTGATTCTCTAACAACATTTAGAAGCAATGCAACTAAAAATATGCTATTAAAAAACTTCGATTATACAAGCATTTCGACATTCTATTTTTCACAAAACTTTGCTTTATCATTATAAAATATTTGGCACACGAATTGTCTTTTGGTTAACAAAAACTAAAGGAATTTATAAATGCATAATAAACTTTTTGAAAAATATGAGCACGGAAGTAGAAGTCATTTAATTGGACTTCTACAAGATGTGCAAGATATTTATGGATATATTCCAGAAATAGCAATGATTGATATTGGCGAATTTTTGGGTCTTCCAACAAGTTCTGTGTTTGGAGTTGCAACTTTCTATAATCAGTTTAGATTAACTCCGCTTGGCAAAAATGTGATAAATGTTTGTAGAGGAACCGCGTGTCACGTTAAAGATTCTGCAAATATTCTTCTTGCACTTGAAAACGAGCTTGGAATTAAAGTTGGAATGACAACACGAGATAAAGAATTTACTATTGAACAAGTTGCTTGTATAGGAGCTTGTAGTATTGCACCAGTTATTAGCATTAATGGCGAGTATTTTGGAAGATTAAAAACCAAAGATATTCCAAAATTGATTGCCGAATTTAAAAAGAAGAAAGAAGAACTTGTAAATAGCGAAGGTACAGAATGAAGTCATTTATAGATTTAGTGTATTGTGAAGAATGTGGCAAAAGTCATTCAACTTTTATATCCGATTGCAGAAGTGGACTATCTTGCAATCATAATCCACAAATAAATGAAGAAATTAGAAAATTAAACGAAATTTTAACTTATAAAGAGCATTCAAAACCAATTATTTTTATTGGAATGGGAACTTGCGGCTTAGCTTCCGGAGCTAATAAAGTTAAAAAAGCGATTGAAAATGAATTAATTAAACTTAACATTGAAGCTCAAATTGTTCCAACTGGCTGCATTGGTTATTGTGCAAAAGAAGTTATTGTTGATATAAAATTGCCAAATAAGGATAGAATATCTTATTGTGAAATCACTCCACACGATGTTCCAATGCTTTTACAAAAGACTTTGATTGATAAACAAATATACATTCAAAAATTGCTTGCTACATTTGGTGCAACAGACGATTATGTTACAAATATTGACGAAATTCCGTTTTTTGCAAAACAACATAAAGTGGTGCTAAAAAATTGTGGAATTATAAATCCAAATTCAATTGACGAATATATTGCAAGCGGTGGTTTTGTTGCTTTGGAAAACATTTTGAATAATATGAATTCACAAGATGTTGTTAATATAATTTTGCAATCTGGTTTGCGTGGAAGAGGCGGCGGTGGATTTCCTACTGGGAAAAAATGGGATTTTGCCTTAGCACAAAAATCTGATACAAAATATATTATTTGCAACGCCGACGAAGGCGATCCTGGTGCTTTTATGGACAGATCGGTTTTAGAAAGTGACCCTTTTAAACTTATTGAAGGAATGATAATTGCGGCTTATGCAATTGGAGCAAGTCACGGATATATTTATTGTCGTGCAGAATATCCTCTTGCAATTGAAAGACTTGAAAATGCTATAAAAAAATGTGAAGAATATGGATTAATTGGTGAATCTATTCTTGGAAGTGATTTTAACTTAGAAATTAAAATCAAAAAAGGAGCTGGTGCGTTTGTTTGTGGTGAAGAAACAGCACTAATTGCTTCAATTGAGGGGAAACGTGGAATGCCAAAACCACGTCCCCCTTTTCCTGCAGTTTCTGGTCTTTGGGGAAAACCAACCATTATAAATAATGTTGAAACTTTAGCAAATATTTCAACAATTGTTAACAAAGGTGCTGATTGGTATTCATCAATTGGTACAAAAAATAGCAAAGGCACAAAAGTTTTTGCAATGAGCGGAAAAATTAAATATTCTGGACTTGCAGAAGTTCCAATGGGCACAACTTTAGGCGAAATTGTATTCAAAATTGGTGGCGGAGTTCCTGATAACAAAAAATTCAAAGCAGTTCAAATTGGAGGACCTTCAGGTGGCTGTCTTCCAGAACAAGTTATGAACACTCCAGTTGATTACGAATCACTTAAAGAAATTGGTGCAATGATGGGTTCTGGTGGATTTGTTGTTATGGACGAAGATACTTGCATTGTTGATGTTGCAAAATTCTTTTTACAATTTATCAAAAACGAATCATGCGGAAAGTGCGTACCTTGTCGTGAAGGAACAACAAGAATGTTGGAAATTATTGAACGAATTTCGACAAAATATGGCGATGGAGATCCATTAAATGAACTATTGCGTTTCAAAGGAATTATCCATCTCGAAAGATTAGCAAGTGTAATTCAAGATACTTCCCTTTGCGGTTTAGGACAATCGGCTCCAAATCCAGTTTTATCGGGATTACGATATTTCCGCGAAGAGTATGAAGAGCATTTATTTGAACGAAAATGTTCAGCAAAAGTTTGTAAAGAAATATTAACATATACAATTGACCCTAAAATCTGTAATGGTTGTGGTGCATGTTTACGCAAATGTCCAACCGATTCAATTATCGGAATTAAAAAAGAACCACATACAATAATTCAATCGCAATGTACAAAATGCGGTGCTTGTATTGAAACTTGCAGATTTGAAGCAATTTCTGTTAACTGATTTTATTTGGAGAAAAAATGATAGAATTAACAATAAATAATATAAATGTTGAAGCTAACGAAGGTGACACAATACTTGATGTAGCTAAAGCAATTGGAATTAAAATTCCTACACTTTGTCACATGAAAGATCACTTTCCAACAGGTGCTTGCAGAATGTGCGTTGTTGAAGTTGAAGGAATGCGCGGATTAACTCCTTCTTGTGCTTATCCCGTTCAAAATGGAATGATTGTAAAAACAAATACTCAAAGAGTAATTACAGCACGAAAAACAATTGTGGAATTATTAGTCGAAAATCATCCTCAAGATTGCCTAATTTGTGTTAGAAACAAAAATTGCGAACTACAAGATCTTTCCAACATTTATGGATTACGCGAACATCGATTTTGTGGCGAAAAGAAAAATCATGCAATTGATATTTCAAGTGCTTCAATGGAACGCGACCCTGCAAAATGTATTCTTTGTGGAAGATGCGTTAGAACTTGTGCCGAAGTTCAAAAAATTGGTGCAATCGATTTTACCAACAGAGGATTTATAAGCAACGTAACAACTCCATACAATAAAGGATTTAACGTAAGCGATTGTATTTTGTGCGGACAGTGTATTTTGGTCTGTCCAACAGCTGCTTTACGCGAAAAAAGCAATACAAAAGAGATAGAATACGCAATTAGAAACGAAAAGAAACACGTTGTAGTTCAAGTCGCTCCTGCGGTTAGAGCTTCGCTTGGAGAAGAATACAATTTACCACTTGGAACAAACGTAACTGGAAAAATTGTTAGCGGATTGCGTCGTTTAGGATTTGACAAGGTTTTTGACACCAATTTTGCAGCAGATTTAACAATTATGGAAGAAAGTGCCGAACTGATAAATAGAGTTCAAAATAATGGTTCGCTTCCAATGTTTACAAGTTGCTGCCCTGGTTGGGTAAAATATATTGAGCAAAACAAACCCGAAATGCTAAATCATCTTTCATCGTGCAAATCACCTCACGAAATGGAAGGAGCGGTTCTAAAAACATATTACGCTGCAAAAATGAATATTGCTCCCGAAGACATTTTTGTAGTTTCAATTATGCCATGTACTGTTAAAAAATTTGAAGCTCAACGTCCAGAATTAAACGAAAAATATATGGCGGATGTCGATGCAGTTCTTACAACACGCGAATTGGTTAGAATGTTCAAAATGCACGGAATTGAATTTGAAGATTTAGTAGATGATGAGTTTGATAATCCCCTTGGTGAATCAAGTGGCGCAGCGGCTATTTTTGGAACTTCGGGCGGCGTTATGCAAGCTGCACTTAGAACTGCTTATTTTACATTAACTGGTCACAATTTGGATGAATTAAATTTTGAAGAATTACGCGGAAATGCTGGCATTAAAGAAAGCACAGTTAATATAAACGGTCTTGAAGTAAAAATTGCAGTTGTAAACGGAATTGGAAATATTGGAAGCATTTTAGAAGATATTGAAAATGGAAAATCACCATATCATTTTATTGAAGTTATGGCTTGTCCAAATGGTTGTATTAATGGTGGTGGACAGCCAATTCATCAAAAAACTGACAAAGTAATTGAACGCGTAAAAGCTCTTTATAAAATTGACGAAAATGCAAAAAACAGACTTTCGCACGAAAATGAATCAATCAAAAAAATATATTCTGATTTTTTTATTGAACCAAATAGCCATTTAGCTCACGAAATTTTACATACAAAATATGTAAACAGAAAAGAAATTTTGCGTGCTAATGTGCAACCATTAAAATGAATTGAAAAGGAATAAATAAAATGAACATCAAAAAAATACTTTTAGTCGATGACGATTTTGACTTAATTGAGCAAAACAAGCTAATTCTTGAATCTAAAGGATTTGAGGTTGTAACTGCAGAATCTGCCGAAAAGGGATTTAGACTTTTTGAAAAAGAACTTCCTGATGCTTGCGTAGTTGATTTAATTATGGAACATCACGATTCTGGCTTTATTCTTTGTTATAAAATTAAAAAGACAGAACACGGAAAGAAAATTCCAGTTATAATTTTAACTTCTGCAACTTACGAAACCGGTTATAAATTTAGTGCTTCAACCGATGAGGAAAAAAGTTGGATTAAAAGTGACGGAATTCTCAACAAGCCAATTATTGTTGAAGAACTAATTTCAAAATTTGAAAATTTTTATAACAGAGAACATTAAAAGGACTCAAAATGGCTTCAATTCTAATTATTGATAACGAACATCCAATTAGGAAAGATATTTATACCTTTCTTACTCGCGATGGATATGATATTAGAACTACCTTTAATGGAGCTGAAGGAATTGAATTAGCCATTACAAACGATTTCGAATTTGTAATGATTGAGCAAAAACTTTCTGATTATGATGGCTTAAAAGTATTGCAATCAATAAAACAAGTGAAACCAGAAACTGTTTGTTTTATTATTGCAAGCGAGCCTTGTTACGAAATTGCCGTAGAAGCAGCAAATTTAGGTGCATGCAGTTATGTGCCAAAACCACTTTCTTATGAAGGATTAAGTTTCCATCTTTCAAAAGGTGCAAAACACAGACAGCTTTATATAGAAGCACGAAATCTTAGACGCGAACGATACAACAATCTACTTGAATTATCGCGTGAAAAAAGTATGTTCAAAACTGTGCTAAATTCAATAAATGGCGGAGTTTTGGTAATAAATTCTGATGGTGCTTTGGTTTATTTTAATAATGCTTCTCTTGTAAATTTAAATTTGGATAATCTTGAACCTGGCGAGCCAATATTAAAAAAACTTCCACCACAAATAATAAAACAAGTTTCGGAATATATTTTGGCTGATAAATTTACTTCAAAAGTTAGCGAAATTGAGCTTGAAATTATTCCAAACAACAAATTATATATACAATCAGTTTGCTCACACATTCCACGAAACAACGATAATTTTTCTGGAGTTGTGCTTGTTACACGAAATATAACACAAAAACGCGAAATTGAGCAGGTAAAATCGCAGTTTGTTTCAATGGTTGCTCACGAGTTAAAATCGCCTTTAGTTGCTGTTGAAGGATTTTTACAAATTTTGCAAAATCCCGAAATTAAACTCACGGACGAGAAAAAAGACGAATTTATTAAGCGCAGTTCTGAACGTGTAAAAAGTCTTTTTCAATTAGTAAACGACTTATTAGATATTTCCAGAATGGATAAAAAGGAAAAATATCGCGAGTTAGAAGTGATTAATTTCTTGGAAGTTGTGCAATCGACGGTCAATTTGTTTGAATTAGAATTCAAAAAGAAGAATATTTTAGTGAAAATAAATGCAGATGAAAAAATTCCAATGATAAAAGCCGAGCGTTTGGAAATTTCGCGTATTGTGAGCAACCTTTTTAGCAATGCAATAAAATATAACAAAACTGATGGCGAAATTATTATTTCACTCTTTGGAAATGAAAATTATCTAAATTTTTCTATTGAAGATAAAGGAATTGGAATTAAAGACACGGACAAACCAAAAGTTTTTCAAGAATTTTTTAGAGCACTTAATAAGCAAACTCGTAATGTTAGTGGAACTGGACTTGGTTTAACTATTGTAAAAAGAATTGTTGAAAGCTATCACGGAAAAATTAACTTTGAAAGTGAATATGGTACTGGAACTAAATTTAATGTAAAACTTCCAATATTTAAAAATTAGAAAACAAAAAAGCCCAATTTATAATCAAATTGGGCTTTTTTTATATCTCTTCTAAATAATTATTTATCCTAATTCGTGTTCTTCAAGATAATGTTGTGCGTCAAGAGCAGCCATACAACCAGAACCAGCAGCGGTAATTGCTTGTCTATAAATTTTATCAGAAACATCACCAGCGGCAAAAACTCCTTCAATATTAGTCTTTGTTGAGCCATGTTTGGTAATCAAATATCCTGTTTCATCTTTTTCCAATTGATTTCCAAAAACTTTTGTGTTTGGTTGGTGACCAATTGCAATAAAAATTCCGTCAATATTCATTTCTGTTAGCGAACCATCTTTTGTATTTTCAAGTACAACGCCAGTAACCGATTTGAAACCCATATTTTCAGTTCCAACAACTTCTTTAATTGTTTGATTTGTCATAAAAGTAATTTTAGGATTTTTCTTTGCGCGGTCTTCCATAATTTTTGATGAACGGAAAGCATCGCGTCTGTGAACTAAAATAACTTCTGAAGCAAATTTTGTTAGATATGTTGCTTCTTCCATTGCAGTATCGCCACCACCAACAACAATAACTTTTTTGCCTTTATAGAAAAAACCATCGCAAGTTGCACAAGCCGAAACACCAAAGCCCATATATTTTGTCTCTGACGGAATTCCAAGTAAACGAGCAGAAGCTCCAGTAGCAATAATCACTGAATCAGCTGTATGTTTTTGGTCATCATCAGTAGTAATTTTAAATGGTTTTTGAGAAAAATCGACTTCAGTTGCAGCTTTAAAAAATGCTTTTGCTCCAAAACGAGTAGCTTGTTCACGCATAATTTCCATTAATTCTGGACCTTGAATGCCTTCCTTAAATCCTGGATAATTATCAACTTCGGTTGTTATTGTCAACTGTCCGCCAGGTTGATTTCCTTCAAAAACTATTGGCTCCAAATTTGCTCTCGAAGCATAAATTGCTGCTGTTAAGCCCGCAGGACCACTTCCTATAATTATTACTTTATGATGATTTTCAGCCATTATATTTCTCCTGTATATTATATTATTTTAATTTTTATTCTGTTTTATTAGATTCAATTTTCCAGTTTTAGTTTCACTAAAATAAATTGCTAAATTGTTAAAATGCATAGAATAGTATTTTCCTAAAATTAAGCAATTATCTATTTACTCAAGTAAAAACTTTGCGTTTCTTTTAAATCCTTTGTTTTTTGCTCTAAAAATGGGCGAAATTCCATATTTATTTTTGAATTGGCTATTTGTCATTTCGCTTACACTTTGTAAATCAATTTCTCTATTTTCTCCATTTTGGAACTGCTCAATTTTTGTCTCGGTTGCAAATTTTTGGTTCCACGGACAGACGTCTTGACAAATATCGCATCCAAAAATCCAACTATCAAATTTATTTTTAAACTCAATTGGAATTTCACCTTTATTTTCAATTGTTAAATTTGAAATACATTTGTTTGCATCCACAACATAAGGCTCAACAATTGCATTTGTTGGACAGGCGTCAATACACGCCGTACAATTTCCACAATGGTCAGTTACAATTTGGCTTGTTAAAAACTCAAAATTTGTGATAATATTTGCAATAAAAAACCAACTTCCAATTTTGCTATTTATAATGTTGGAATTTTTGCCTTGCCAACCAATTCCAGAACGAACCGCCCATGCTTTATCCATAACTGGACCTGTATCAACATAGCTTTTTGCTTCAAAATTATCATCAATTTTGTTTAATTCAGTGATTAATTGTTCCAACTTTTCCCAAAGAACATAGTGATAATCAGTTCCCCAAGCATAACGTGAAATTTTCCCATTTTGCGGATTATTAGAAAATTCACCTTCAACATAATAATTTAGGGCAAGTGAAATAACTGATTTGGCAGATGGAAGAATTTCCTTCACGTCAAATCGTTTTTCAATATTTCGCTCCATATAGCTCAATTTGGAATTGAATCCATTATTTAGCCAATTTTTGAGTCCATTTATTTCGGTGAATAATTGAGCAACTTCAGCAAATCCGATTAAATCAAAACCCAATTTTTGAGCTATTTGGGTAACTATTTGATTATTAATCTGCATTTGTTATTAAAAATTCCAATTAAATTTTTTACCAAAAACTTTTACATAAACAAATTCGTCAACAATTTTCACTTCGTAAGAATCCAATTTTATGTTAGAATTGTGCATTTTTCCATCAGATAGATTAAAACCCCAACCATGAGCGGGGCAAATAACGCAACCATTTTCGATAAATCCATCGTGCATAATATTAGCGTGTTGGTGCGGACAAATGTTATTTAGGGCGTAAATTTTTTCTCCAACTTTGAAAATGGCAACTTCTACTTCATTTACCTTAAAATGTTGACCTTCATTTTCGTTTAATTTTGATACTTTACAAACTTTTTCAAATCCCGTTAGGTCGTTAATCACTAAATTGCCTCAAAAGTTTTGTTAAAAACATAACCACGTTCATTTTTTGTAATTGTCGAAGCTGCAATTTTAGGGTCGTGTTCAAAAAACAGATGCCAATTTTCTTCAACAGCAATTGGTAGAATTTCTTTTTTCTCATTAAGAGTTAAAATCGGTTGCAAATCGTAACCCATAATATATGGAAGTGAAATATGGCTTGCTAATGGAATTAAATCGCCACAATAAAAAAGCGTGTTGGAAGTATCCGATATTTTAACCAATTGCTGAGCTGGTGTGTGTCCATTTACAGTAACCAAGTCAATATTTTCATCAAATTGGAAATTTCCATTATATTGTTTTAGAATCCCTTCGTCAAAAAGTGGAACATACCTTTCGTTAAAATAACTTGCTTTATCGCGTTCGCTGGGATTTATAGCCCATTCAAATTGTTTTTTTTGAACGTGATAAGTTGCATTTGGAAATGCTGGAATTGGTTTTCCATTTTCAAAAACAACCGCACCGCCAACGTGGTCAAAATGAAGATGTGTTAAAATAACATCTGTAATTTCGTCGGGTTTTACTCCAAATTTGGCAAGAGATGTAAACATATCGTGTTGGGAATAATCAATTGAGTAAATTTTCTCAAATTTTTCATTCCAATTTTTCCCAGAACCAGTATCAATTAATATTTTTTTAGAATCGCTTATAAGCAACAAATGTCGTGTTTTTAAGTGAATGCGATTTTTTTCATCTGCTGGACTGCTTTTTTCCCAAAGTGGTTTTGGAATTACTCCATACATTGCCCCACCATCTAAAAGCAAATCACCACTTTCTATTGTGTGAATTTTATATTTACCTATTTGCATTTTATTCCTAACCTTTTGGTATTATACTTTTTGCACAGATTACTAATCTGTGCTACATAATAATATCAAATCTATATTAAATAAAAAACCCAATTGCATAAATTCTATACAATTGGGTTTAATTTATTAAAATCTAAAAAAGATTTATAATGTAGAAGGTACGCAAGCGTCAACTGGACATACAGAAACGCATTGTGGTTCATCGTGAAATCCGACACATTCAGTACATTTATCTGGAACGATGTAAAATACATCTTCAGAAAAGAAACCAGTTTTTCCAGAAGGTGCTGCATCGCCTTCACCACCAGAAACTCCGTCCATTTCCCAATTTGAGCCAGCTTCATAAATAGCTGTATTTGGACATTCTGGTTCGCAAGCGCCACAGTTGATGCAATCTTCAGTAATCATTATTGCCATAATTTTCTCCTAATTTTTTTATAAGTATTTAGTTCAATAAAAGGTAATTTTATCACCTTAAAATTAAAAAACTTTTTGTGGAATAAAAAACGTTAATTTCATTAAACACAAAATTTATTTTCTGTCTAAATTAGACTTAAATATGCTTTTTATTTCAGTAAATTCATTTTCATTGTCAAAGATTTATCATTTGCAACCAATTTGTAAAAATATATTCCACTCGGAAACGAATTTGCATCAAATTTTATAGAATAATTTCCAGCAATCATTTCTTTGTTCACCAAAATACTAACCTCTCTTCCAAGAATATCAAAAACGCTCAATTTAACATTTGAATATTGAGGAATTGAGAAATTTATAGTCGTACTTGGATTAAATGGATTAGGATAATTTTGACTTAATTCCATTGATGAAGGAATTAAATTATTGGTTGATTTAATGCTTGTAGCTTTATCCGCTTCAATAATGGATACATATATATCACCAGAATAAGTTGCTTTGTCTGTGCTATAATTTACAAAAACATATTCCTCTAAGCCATCTTTATCCATATCGCCAGCTAAATTGCCATAATAAAGACGAGGTGTGATGGCTGAACCAATAGAATCTGTTGAAGCTGCGGCAACTTTTTCATAAAGATTATAAGCAATTGTAAGTGACCAATTTGAGGAATCTGCTAAATCACCTTCACCTTTGTATTCTAAATCGTAAATAACACCATTAGATTCGCCAGCAATTAAAAGATTGATTAAACCGTCTTGATCAGGATCACCAGCATCAAGGCTACGTAAACCACCAATTACTTCACTTCCATCAGGTTTTGTAATAACTGGAAATGTGAAAACTTCAGCAACATCAGACGCTGAAATGGTTGAAAGATCTGTAACATTTTGAATTAAAAACAGTTTCTTTTCAATGGCAGCATCGTCAGCACCAGCAATTACTAATTCGTTTTTTCCGTCACCATTAATGTCTAAAATTTGAGCACCATCTACTGAACCATAATCAATTGCTTGCGATTCAAAAACTTGCTCGATATCATTAACATGTGCATAAGTATCTGGACCAGTTGCTTCAAAGAATCTTAAAGTTAATCGCCACCAAATAATTTCAATAATATCAGTTAAACCGTCATTATCCAAATCACCAGCTATTGTGCTATAGTTAGAACCACTTTCACTATTTTGAAAACTAAATTCCGTTTGCCAGCTACCAAATGCAGAAGGATCACCAACTGCAGAAGCAATCATAACTTCTCTTCCACGTCCACCAGCTCTAATTCCAATTAAAACTTCGTTCATTTCATCATTATCAACATCTTGTATTGACATACTATATGGTCTCCAATCAGTGTTGTCGGGCACATCAAAATGGGTTTCGCTTGAAGGAATGAAAGTGCCATCAATTTGCTCTCTTCCATATTTGTTTTCGCCTTGCACACCGTTCCAACTAAAGAAAAATACTCTTGGTGGATTTGGATTAGCAGCAGAAACAACTACTGGACTACCAATTGCTATATCAACAATTCCATTATTATCAGCATCACCAACAGCAGCACCAAAATAACTACTTGCACTATATGGAAATTCGAAATACCAAACCATTTCATAAGTATTATCACCAGTAGCTTCATACATAAAAACATGATTTGTTTCTAAATCGGTATATCCGGTTATAAATTCGCCCCAACCATCTTCATCAGTGTCAAATCCTGAAATCACTTTTGCATATTCAGAACCAGCATCCTCAGCCAAAAAAGGTGATTTTTGTAAGTTCCAAACTTCGTTCCAAACCGTTTGAGCAAAAATGTTTGCAGAAAAAACAAGAAGTATTAACAATAGTTGTGTTTTTTTCATAGAATCTCCTATTTAATGTTTTTATTATTTGTGGTTAATAAAAATTACAAAAAATAGAATATAAAAGACAAGAAAAAAATGTGAGTGTAAGTCAAACAATAATTTGTTTTATAAGTGGAATTACTTTTGTAAGCAAATTAGGTTTTTCATTAAAACTTGGATTATTTAATTCATTTAACAGTGGAGTTAAGTCGGATAACAGCTGTGGAATATTGATTTCATCAATCTTTTCCGAATTAACTTTTAGTTTATCAATCCCTTTTTGAAGTTGGCTTTTGGCTCCTTCGTAATTTCCACTAATTAGATGATAAAAACCAACTGAAATTTGTGTTAATGCTTGATATAAATTTTGTTCGGTTCCTTGTGAATTTATCCACATTGCTTCAAAATGGTCGTGAGCTTCAAAATAATTTCCGTCATTAAATAACTTAATGCCGTCAGAAATATTCATTTTTACCAGCCACCACTTGAGCCACCGCCGCCAAATCCCCCACCACCGCCACTAAAACCGCCGCCAGAAAATCCGCCACCGCCAAATCCACCGCTACTGCGACCGCTTCCGCCAAGCGCATTTAGCACTAACAAAGTTCCTAAACCACCTTTGTTTCGTCCAAAAACAAGAAAAATAATTATGAAAATTAGAAATCCCCATGGGAAACTAAATTCTTCATCATCATCTTTTCGCTTTTTATCATTTGTATATTCGCCTTTGCTGGCGGAAATAATTGCCGATAATCCCGCAACAACTCCAGAAAGATAATCATCACGTTTAAAATATGGAGCAACTTCATTTCTGATTATAGAACTTGCAAGTGCATCGGGAATAACACCTTCCAAGCCATAGCCGACTTCAATTCTCATTTTTCTATCGTTTTTAACGATTAAAAATAATACTCCATTGCTGTGTTCTTTTGTTCCTATTTTATTTTCGGTTGCAACTTGGTGCGAAAACATTTCTAATGGATAGCCGTCAAGAGATGGAATAATTAGTAAAACTATTTGATTTGATGTAGAATCGTCAAATATTTCAAGTTGGCTGTTTATTTGGTTTAACTCGACTTCCGAAATTGTGTTGGTAAGATCGTTTGCGTATCTATTTAGTTTTGGAACGGTTGGTTGAGCAAAAATATTAATGCTCAATAAAGATAGCAACACAAAAGCTATCTTTTGTGAAAAGATAGCTTTTGTAATGTTTTCAAATCCATATTTTAGAATAATTTTATTCACAAATTAGAACTCAACTTTTGGAGCAACTTCGGAGCCAGCAACAGCTTCAAAATATGCTTTTTGAGAGAAGCCTAAAATTCCAGCTATAAAATTGGCTGGAAATTTTCTAATTGTTGTGTTAAAACCTTGAACTGCTAAGTTAAAACTTCTTCTTTCAACAGAAATTCGGTTTTCAGTTCCTTCCAATTGAGCTTGAAGTTGCAAGAAATTTTCGTTTGCCTTTAAGTCAGGATATTTTTCAACCGTTACTAACAAGCGTGAAAGTGCCGAACCAAGATTATCTTGAGCAGCTTGAAATTGTTGAAATGCTTGAGGATTGTTAAGCATATCAGAATTTACGTTTATTTGATTTACTTTTGAACGTGCTTCGGTAACTGCTGTAAAAGTTTCTTTTTCAAACTCAGCAACTCCTTTTACGGTGCTAACTAAGTTTGGAATTAAATCTGCACGACGTTGATATTGGTTTTCAACTTGGCTCCAAGATTGGGTTACTTGTTCTTCCATTGTTACAAGATTATTATAATGACCAACAAACCAAGATATAACTATAAATGCAAGAATTACTATTCCAGCAAGAATACCTAAACCAATTTTTAGACCTTTACTCATTTGTTCTCCTAAATTTTATTTTTATTTAGTTAAAAATAGGGAATATTTAATTAAATTTTTATGGTTTTTCATCCAAAAATTTTTGCGACAAAAATTTATACGCATTATTAGAAATTTCGGAGTTCTTATCAATTGCAAATTTTTCGGCATTTTGGAAATTTCCTCTATAAAATCGTGTCCAAACTAAACTTCCAAACAAAACACCTTCCAAAGCTCTATCTGTAGTAAAAGCATTAATTGTCAAATATCCACCAAGAACGTTCCAAGCGAGAGAGAGAAATCCTGATAAATAATTTCCTGTGTAAAACTGTCCAGTACCAGGTAAAAGAATTGAAATAAATTTTGCAAACTGCGGAGAATATTTAGCCGAGTTTACGCTATCAGCAAACATTTTTAGATGATGAAACTGGGTATTTTTATCAAATTCGCTTGCAGCCAAATCCCAATTATCGTTCATTAAGTGAGCCCAAGCAGTCCAATAATTAATAATAGATGTGTCAATTTTGTTATAATTTTCACGTTTTAATTTTTCCAGAAGAGATAATGCTTGCGGAATTGTCCTTCTTAAAATATTTGTTCTAATAATTTGTAAATCCATTTTTAGCGAATCGTCAAATAATTTTGCACCAAGTTTTGCAAGTCCAAAATACTTAATTGCATCATCGTATTTGCCACCAACTTTATAGCACAAACCAATTTTGGAATAAGATTGGAACATATATTCTTCATTTTTTGCAAAAAACAGCAATCTTTTATACTCAGTTATAGCGTCAAAATATTCTTCGGATTGAAATAATGAATCAGCAAGCAGTTTTTGGCTTGTTAAATTTTGAGCAATTAAGCGACTTCCAAAACTTATAAAAACAATTATTATGAGCAATATTTTTTTCATTTAGTCGCTCAAAAATTTTGGAATTGGTAAAAATTGGTTTCTATCATTTACAAATATTTTAACTTCATTTTCGAAATTAAATTTAATTCCAGCATTATAGTTTTGTGCCGAAGCATAAGAACCATAAATATTCCCCGAATAAAAGAAAGTAGCCAAAGCGGTGTAAATTAAAGCACTTGTTTGCTGATTGTTGCTAAATTTATTGATAGCGAGATACGAAAACAATCCCGTTAAAACAAAAGATGTTATTCCATCACCAACTTCGTTTGTATAAATTTTCCCAAGTCCCGGCAAAATGGCGGATAAAATTGCAGCTTTTGTTGGATTTTTATAAGGAGGATTTTCCTTCCATTTGTAAAATTGTAAAATTTTGCCATTATCTTCATTATTAAAAATTGATGAAAACTCCGTTTCGTTTGGCAACTCGGAGTTACTTAACAGCAAAGTACAGTTTTTGAGTTGTTGCAATTTTGTATTATTAAAAAGCTTATTTGGCAAAACCATGCTTATTTGTTCATTTAGAATGGAATAATTTTCCAATAAAAATAAAGTTCTAAATTGTTCAATTCTGCTTTCGATGAATAGTGGCGAATTTGGTTCAAGTTTTTGAAACTCCGAAATTGCTAAATAGAATTTATTCATCCTTAAATAAGAAGTTGCAATTTTAAATTGTAAAGTATCGTTCCACTTATTTTCCAAAATTGGTTTAAATTCATCAATTGCTCTAAAATAATCCTTTTCAATAAAAAGATAGTTTCCAAAAACCAAACGATTTTTGTCGGAAAAGAGATTATTCTCATCAGATTGAGCAAAATTTGGACTAAACGCTGCAAAAAACGACATAAAACACAATACAAAACAATTTACTTTTTGATATTTTTTCACTTTACAATTTGGGTTCTTGAATGAAAAATAATTGAGCTATCGGCTAATAAGTAATTGTCAATTGGGTCATAAAGTTTTCCAGAAATGTGATATGCGTAATGCAATTTGGATTTGAATAAATTGGAATCACGCGTAAATCTATCCGCAAACATTAAAGTTCCTTTCAAAATATTTGTCTCGTTAACTGCGTTGACAAAAAAATTGGAGCAAGTTGGATAAAAAGGACAATTATCGCCATCCAAATCAGAAATTAAAAAAGAATAACTGTCTTTTAATATTGATAAAAAAGACGATTTTTGCGGAGTTTCAATCTCATTTTTACCATAAATTAGGATTTTGGAATCACCATCCAACTTTTCCCATCTTTCCCAATCTGTTTGTGCTTGTAAACAAACCGAAAAAAAAACTGCAATTATCAGTATTTTTTTCATCAGTCGCCCATTGGTAAACCAAGATTCATCATTTGCCTTTTTAGGTCAAAAATTCCATAAAGAGCATTTTGGCATAAAATTATGTTTTCGTTTACAACAATATCGCCCGATTTTTCGTCAACAAATATATTTTGGATTACATCCACATTTCTAAGTTCGGCAAATTGTTCTCTTGTGGATAATCTTTCAAGCGATATCGTTCCTTCCATTCCGTTGGAATATTTAACAAATATTTTCTTTTCTGGAAGTGATTTAACTTCTGTAATTTTTCTCATTTTCTTCTAATTTGAATTAATTTTAAGTCTTCGAAGTAAATAACCTCCGAAGACTTTTAAAAGCATCGTAAAGTAACATTTACTTAATGAATTTTAATCTCTTAACAATTGACGACCGATTATAATTCTTTGAATTTCGTTAGTTCCTTCATAGATTTCAGTTATTTTTGCATCGCGTAAAAATCTTTCAACTTTGTATTCGCGAACATAACCATAACCGCCATGAATTTGTATTGCTTCAAGAGCATTTTTTGTAGCTGCTTCGGAAGCAAATAATTTTGCCATAGAAGCTTCTTTAATATACTGTTTTCCTTCATCTTTTAATGCGGCAGCTTGAAGTGTTAACAATTTGGCAGCTTCTGCTCTTGTTGCCATATCTGCAATTTTAAATTGAATTGCTTGATGATTTGCAATTTCAGTTCCAAATGCTTTTCTAACTTTTGCGTATTTAATTGCAGCTTCGAGCGATGCTTGAGCAATTCCAACAGCCTGCGAAGCAATTCCATAACGCCCGCCATTTAAGGTGTTCATTGCAAAAGTAAATCCTTTTCCAACTTCCCAAATAACATTTTCTTCTGGAACTCTGCAATCGGTGAATGTTAATGAACAAGTGTCAGAACTTCGGATACCAAGTTTATCTTCATGAATTCCATGAGAAAAGCCAGGAGTTCCCTTTTCGACAAGAAATGCTGTAATTCCATGATGTTTTTTTTCTTTATCGGTTTGAGCCATTACAATGTAATAATCGGCGGATTCACCATTAGTAATCCAATTTTTCATTCCATTTATTACCCAATGGTTTCCATCTTTTACCGCATTTGTCTGCTGTTGAGTTGCATCGCTACCTGCTTCTGGTTCCGAAAGAGCAAAAGCACCAAGTTTTTCGCCACGAGCAAGTGGTTTAAGATATTTTTCTTTGATAAACTCAGAACCCCATTTTTCAAGGCCAAAAGTAACCAGCGAATTATTAACCGACATAATAACTCCAACTGCGGCATCAACTTTAGAAATTTCCATCATTGCTAAACAATAGCTAACTGTGTCCATACCAGCGCCGTCATATTTTGGGTCAACCATCATTCCCATAAGACCAAGTTCAGCCATTTTTTTAATAATTTCAGTTGGAAATTGTGAGTTTTTGTCACGTTCAACAGCAGATGGAGCAATTTCAGCTTGGGCAAAATCCCTTGCCATTTCTTGAATCATCGCTTGTTCTTCAGTTAAACTAAATTTCATAATTTTTCCTATATATTTTTATACTCGAATTCAAACTAATTATTCCAAATTCCAATATCAACAAATAAAAAGAAAAATTTCAAAAAAAAAATTAATATAGATTTTGAAACTTATTAACATCTATATTATATTTACAGTTATGAATACTAATAAAAAGACCGAAATAAAAGGGTTAACCCTTTCCGAACTTGAAAGCTATTTCGTTTCCATTGGCGAAAAGAAATTTAGAGCTTCACAAGTGTTTAATTGGCTTTACAATAATCTTGTAACCAAATTTGAAGATATGGGAACGCTTCCCAAAGGACTTCGCAAAAGGTTGAATTATGACTTTACATTAAAAACTTTGAAATTAAAGGAAGTTCAAAGTTCAAGTGTAACTGAAACAAGAAAATTTTTATATTCAACCAAAGATGATTTTGTAATAGAAACCGTATTAATTCCTGGTGGCGATAGAAATACTCTTTGTATTTCAACACAAGTTGGTTGCCCACTTGATTGTAAATTTTGTGCTACTGGAATAATGGGCTATATGCGAAATCTTACAATTGGCGAAATTGTGGATCAATATCTTTGGACTGCAAAAGATGTTGGCAAAAATTATATTTCAAACATCGTATTTATGGGAATGGGTGAACCATTAGTAAATTTCCAAAATACTTTAGGTGCGTTAGATACTTTTACTAATCAACATAATAATAGAATAAGTAGAAACCGCATTACTGTTTCAACTGCTGGAATTCCAGAAAATATTAGAGCTTTAGCTAATTCACCATATAGAGTTAAACTCGCTCTCTCGCTCCACTCAGCTTTTGATGATGTTCGTAGTAAAATTATGCCAATTAACAAAAGATTTCCTTTAGAAGAAGTCTTAGACGCTGTTAGATACTATTCAAGAACCACTGATACGAGAATTACTTTTGAATATACTATGTTGAAAGGAATTAACGACAGAGAGGAAGATATTGTAGCACTTACAAAACTTTGCCGAAGTCTTCCTTCAAAAATAAATGTTATTCCTTTTAATAGCATTGCTCATATGAGTCCAGAAGGTATTTCAAAAGAATTGGAGCCAACTGCATTTCCTGATATTATCAAATTTGTTGATAAATTGAGAGACAACTATATCACTGTTATGGTTCGCGATACTCAAGGTGACGATATTGCCGCAGCTTGTGGACAATTGGCAACCGAAAATATTAAATCAACTTAATTGGCTATTAAAGTGGATGAAATTTTTCATCCACTTTTTTATTATAAATGAAAAAACTAACACACCAAGAAATCTCTTCAAATAGAAGCACACTTGAAACAATTGATTTAGTTGATAAGCTTCCCGTTTATGTTATTTTAAATAGCATTCGTAGTAGTTATAATGTTGGCTCAATTTTTAGAACTTCTGATGGAGCAATGATTAAAAAACTTTTTCTTTGTGGATATACGCCTCATCCGCCAAATAAAGATATTCTAAAAACTGCATTAGGTTCAACCGAAAGTGTAGAATGGGAGTATGCCGAAAATCCAAAAGATGTGATTTTGAAGTTAAAATCTGAAGGAATTAAAATAGCCGCATTAGAACAAACTAAAGACAGTCGTGTTCATTATTCGATTAAAAACGACGAATTTCCTTTTGCTCTAATTGTTGGAAATGAAGTTACTGGCGTTTCACAAGATTTAATAGATCTTTGCGATTTTACAATCGAAATTCCTCAATACGGAATTAAACAATCGCTAAATGTTGCTGTCGCTTATGGAATTTCAATTTTTGAACTACGTAAAATTTACGATACAAATAAATAATATTTCATAGAAATAGTAAAAGCTTTTTGCTATTTTGTCAATAAGGAATGCAATTATATTTATTGGGTTCAGAACATTCATATTTTATTTTTTAATTGGTAGATAGAAATAGAAGTTTTAAGGTTAAATCGGATTCCGTTTATTGAGATGTTAATTACAAAATAACAACAACATGAAAATACAAGTAGATAGAAATATAGAACTTAAACAATTAAAGCTATCTGATTCAGCAGATATTTTTAATACAATAATTAGTCAAAGAGAATATCTTGGGAAATGGCTTCCATTTGTTGAGTACACAAAAAAAATAGAGGATACGGAAAATTTTGTTGATTCAGTTGTGAATGCTACCGAAGATAGATTTGAATATGTTTTTACAATTAGGAATCAAAATGAATTTATTGGATTAATTGGTTTAAAGAGTACAGACAAAGCAAACAAGAAAACAGAGATTGGTTATTGGCTTTCAGAAAAATACCAGAGACAAGGTATCATGACTAAATCAGTTAGCAAACTTTGTGATTTTGCATTTAATGAACTGGGAATGAACAGAATTCAAATAAAATGTGCTGTCGGTAATGACCCAAGTAAAAATATTCCAAAACGACTAAATTTTAAATTTGAGGGAATAGAACGAGACGGAGAATTATTGACAGGCAATGTTTATACAGACCTTGAGGTTTATAGTAAATTAAAAAATGATTGATGAATAATGGAATGATTTTGATTAAAACAAAACCAATTTAAATTGCATTATTTTTAGTAGATTTAGATAGTAAAAATTAAATATTAAGTCTGCAAACTGGAAACAACCGAAAAATCGCAACACTTCAAACCATATTGCATCACCTTAGCAACAAATAAAAAAACACAAAGGAATAAATCTTGACAAACAAAACTGAATTTGCAATAAATGTGCAGAAACCAAACATCCAATTTAATTCGTTAAACATAGTTGAACCAATATTAAAAGCTTTAAAAGAAGAAGGCTACAGCATTCCAACACCAATACAAGTCGAATCAATTCCTATTGTTTTGCAAGGCACCGATTTACTCGGCTGTGCACAAACTGGAACTGGCAAAACTGCAGCATTTGCTATTCCAATTTTGCAATTATTAAGTGCAAATAGAGTTTTTGGCAAAAAGCGTAAAATTAGAAGTTTAATTGTTACTCCAACTCGCGAATTAGCAATTCAAATTGGCGAAAGTTTTAACGCTTACGGAAGACATACAGGACTAAATTACACAGTTATTTTTGGCGGAGTTAATCAAAATCCACAAACTACTGCTTTACGCAATGGAGTTGATATTTTAATTGCAACACCTGGAAGACTGCTTGATTTAATGAATCAAGGGCATTTGAGTTTAAAAGATGTCGAAATTTTTGTTTTAGATGAAGCGGATAGAATGCTGGATATGGGATTTATTCACGATGTAAAAAAAATGATTGCTGTACTTCCTAAAAAACGTCAATCTCTATTCTTTTCGGCAACAATGCCTCCAGAAATTGTAAAACTTGCTGGAACAATATTAAGCAATCCTAAACAAGTTTCGGTAACTCCAGTTTCTTCAACCGTTGATATTATTAAACAATACGTTTATTTTGTTGATAAAGGAAATAAAACATCATTATTGGTGGATATTTTAAAGGATTCAAACATAAAAACCGCTTTAGTTTTTACTCGAACAAAACATGGTGCTGATAAAGTTGTAAAAATTCTTATTAAACATAAAATTAAAGCCGAAGCAATACACGGCAACAAAGCTCAAAATGCGAGACAAAGAGCATTAACAAATTTTAAAGAGCAAACCACACGCGTATTGGTAGCAACAGATATTGCTGCTCGTGGAATAGATGTTGACGATTTAGAATATGTAATCAACTATGAAATACCCAATATTGCCGAAACTTATGTTCATCGTATTGGAAGAACTGGACGAGCTGGTGCGGAAGGAACAGCATTTTCATTTTGTGATGCCGAAGAAAAAGCATATTTGAAAGATATTGAGAAACTAATTTCAAAAAATATAACTGTTGTTGACGAACATCCATTTCCTTTAATGGATCACAATCCAATAAAAGCTCCAAAACAAGTGCAGGGAAAAAGAAATCCACAACCGGCAAAACAAAAGCAAATTAAGCAAGAAACAGCAAAACATGATAAATCTGTTAATTCCAATAAAATTGTTAAAACGGGAAAACCAAAACCGACAGAAAATAAGACAAGAAAAAAATGGTTTAATAAAGCTAAATCTACAAGGTAGTTTTATAATTTATTATTATTTTGCAATTTGAGTTTATAAAAATGTAATTTTTAATCAAAATAGGTAAATCCACAATAAATTGAGTTTAACTTATGAAACTATCAAATAGCAAAATTTATTCGAATATTGGAAACAATAAATCAATTAGTTTTTTAATTGGCATTATAACAATTTTTTTATTCATTGGTTTTCAGACAAAAAAAGGCGAAAACATGGACGAGAACAAGAAATATTCGTTTTATTTGGGAACTTACACTGATTCCACAAGCAAAGGTATTTACAAATTTGTTTTAAATGAAGATGGAACAATTGAAAATATTGGATTAGCAGCCATTTCTGATAATCCATCTTTTTTAGCAATTAGCAATGACAAAAAATTTGTAATTGCCGCAAATGAAATTAATAATAACGGATTTGGAACTGTTGAGACTTATCAAATTTCTGGTGATAGTCTTGAGTTTGTCGATAGAAAATCTTCTGGCGGGGCGCATCCTTGCTTTGTTGCAATAAGTAATGATGGATATGTTTTAACAGCAAATTACACTGGCGGAAATGTTGGACTTTTGAACATGGAAAACAATGGCAAATTGAGTGATGTACTCGATGTTCAACAACATTTTGGAAGTGGAACAACTGAACGACAAAAAGCACCTCACGCACATTCAGTTTGGTTTGAGCAAAAAAGTAGCAATGTAATTTCTATCGATTTGGGAACAAATGAGCTGGTTTTTGCAAAATTGGATACAACTTCAAAAAAATTACTGCCTTTAAAAGATTATAAATTAAACATGGAACCTGGAGCTGGTCCACGACATTTAGCTTTTCATCCAAATAATAAATGGATTTATGTTGCAAACGAACTTGATTGCACAGTTACACTTGTTGAAAAATTGGACGAAAATTATGTAAAAAAGGAATCCATTTCAACTTTGCCAGTTGGTTTTTCGGAACCAAATACATGTGCGGATATACATTCTTCTTCCGATGGAAAATTCATTTACGTTTCCAATCGTGGTCACAATAGCATTGCAATTTTTAGTGTAAATAATGATGGAAGTCTAAAATTTGTTGGACATGAATCAACTCGCGGAAATGGACCGCGTAATTTTGCTTTATCTCCAGATGAGAATTATTTACTTGTTGCAAACCAAAAAACACGAAATATTGTCTCGTTTAAGCGAAATAAACAAACAGGATTGTTGGTATTTGTTTCGGAAATAAAAGCTCCAACTCCAGTCTGTATTTTGTTTTAATATAATTTTATAATATTTATTCAAAATATGAAAAGCAAACTAAAATCATATATTTCCAATTATAAAATTATTGTGGCAATTTTTGTCATTATTTCATTGGTTGCAAGTTTCCAGTTGTTGATTTCTTGGCCAAAAACTTATGAGAAAAATGGACCCGAATACAAAAAGTACAACAACTACGTTATTTTTGAAAAATCATTCAGCCACATAAAAGCTGGAAAAGATTTATACATTCTTTATCCCGAAGAACATTGGGATTTGTTCAAATATAGCCCAACATTTGCTGCACTTTTTGGTTTTTTTGCAATTACTCCAAATTGGTTTGGCTTAAATCTGTGGAATTTGCTAAATGTAATTTTGCTTTTAGGTGCAATTTACTATCTACCCAAAATTTCAATTTATCAAAAAGGAATAATTCTTTTACTTTTGTTAATTGAACTAATGACTTCAATTCAAAATGCTCAATCAAACGCTTTAATGGCTGGATTGATCATCTTTTCGTTTGCTTTGCTGGAAAAGGAAAAATTCTTTTTAGCTACATCGTTTTTGGTATTTTCTGTCTTTATTAAATTATTTGGAATTGTTGGATTTGTGTTATTCTTGTTTTATCCTAAAAAATGGAAATTAGCTCTTTATTCCGCTTTTTGGATTGTTCTATTTTTGGCAATTCCTTTAATTTTTATTGATTTGACTCAATATCGCCTTCAAATTTTTAGCTTTTTGCACATGTTAGCAAATGATCACACAGCTTCGCACGGACTTTCGGTTATGGGTTTGTTTAGCTCGTGGTTTGGAATTGAATTAAATAAGTTATTTGTGGTTTTAAGTGGAGCAGTTATTTTTCTTGCCCCAATGCTTAAGATAAAAGAATATCAAAATTATAAATTTCGAATTTTGATGTTAGCTTCTTTGTTAATTTGGGTTGTTATTTTTAATCATAAAGCAGAATCACCAACTTTTATAATTGCAATGGCAGGAGCATCAATTTGGTTTGTTGTTAGCGAAAAAAACAGATTAAACATCGCTTTATTCATTCTTGCTTTTTTATTTACATCGTTATCGCCCACGGATATCTTTCCGCGATTTATTCGTAACGATTTTATAAAACCTTATGCAATAAAAGCTTTGCCTTGCGTTTTAATTTGGATTAAAATCATTTATGACATGATATTTTTAAATAATTCAGAAAAAGTGGAAAGTGAATAAACACTTTTCCAATCTGTTACATTTTCTTCTTAATTCCCAGTCTTTCCAATCGTGAACGCAAATGTCTTTCAGTAATATTCAAAATACGAGCAGCCGCACTTTGATTTCCATTTGTTCTGTTTAGCGCTTCTTTAATAATTTCAGTTTCAAAGACTTTCATTTTTTCTTCGTATTCACTTTCGAGATTTTGAGGGTCTAAAATCATTTTTTCAAACGAAGCTTCAACTTGCAATGGTAAATCAGAAATTCCAATATTTTCGTCACGACATAAAACAATTGCTCGTTCAATCATATTTTCCAACTCACGAACATTGCCAGGAAAATCATATTTTACAATTTTATCAAGTGCTTCCGATGTAATTCCAACAACATTTTTTTCATTAATATCGGCATATTTTTTAATAAAATGCTCAACAAGAAGCGGAATATCTACTTTTCGTTCTCTCAATTTTGGAACTCTAACTGAAACTACGTTCAAACGATAATACAAATCTTCTCTAAATTCGCCATCTTTTATCATTTCTTCCAAATTTCGGTGAGTTGCGGCAATAATTCGCACATTTACTTTTATTGGATTGCTACTTCCCAATCGTTGAATTTCGCCAAACTGAATGCCTCGCAACAATTTAACCTGAATTCCGAGTGGAATATCGCCAACTTCGTCAATAAAAAGAGTTCCACCATCAGCTTCTTCAAAACGTCCTTTTCGCTGATTAATAGCACCTGTAAACGAGCCTTTTTCGTGTCCAAACAACTCACTTTCCATTAAATTTTCTGACAAAGAAGCCACATTTACAACAACAAATGGTTTATCTTTTCTATTACTTGCAAAATGAATTGCCTTTGCAATTACTTCCTTTCCAGTTCCACTTTCGCCACGAACCATAACTGTGGCTTTGCTGTTTGCAACTCTTCCAACAATGTTAAGCACATTTTCCATTTCGCCACTTTGTGAAATAATTGAATTGAACTTAAATTTTTCTTGCAATTGTTGCCTCAAAAGTTGATTTTCTGAAATGAGCAATCGTTTTTCGCTAACACGGTTAATCAGATTTTCAAGAACATCCAAATCAATTGGTTTTGTTAGGTAGTCGTATGCACCGTTTTTCATAATTCCAATTGCGTCTTCAACATTTCCAAAAGCGGTTATCACAACTACATCAATGCTTGGATTTATCTCTTTTACTTCCTTAAGAACTTCCAAACCGTTTTTTATCGGCATTCTGTAATCTGTTAAAATTAAGTCAATAACGCTATTTTTTACAATATCTATTCCCTCTTGACCATTTGCGGCTGTGTAAATTGTATGTCCGCGTCGTGATAAAAAGCTTTTTATTGAAGCAATAATTGATTCTTCGTCGTCAATAAGTAAAATTGATAATTTTTTCATGCTACTTCCTTAAATATTTGTTGGAATTGTAATTGTAAAAGTTGTACCATTTTCTGGCGAACTTTCAACCGTTATAATTCCATCGTGTTCATTAACAATTCGTTGAATTATGCTTAATCCTATTCCAGTTCCTTTAGCTTTGCTTGTAAAATAGAGATTAAATATTTTTTGCAAATTCTCTTTTGGAATCCCTTCGCCATTATCGTTCAATTTAATGACAATATTTTTATCAATCTTTGTTGTTGATAACTCAATTTTGCCTGCATTTTGGATTGATTCAATCGAATTTTTAATTAAATTTATTAAAACTTGTCTAATCTGATTTTTGTCCCAATTTACGGTTCCATTCCACTTTTCTTTGTGTAAAAATTCAATTCCTTTTTCTCTAAAAAGTGGAGCAAATTGTTCCGAAATGGAGTTTGTTAATTCCTCAAACTCAAATTTGCTTTTTTCAATCGGTTCGGGCTTGGAAAAACGTAAGAAATTTTCGATTGTTTTATTCATTCTTTGCACTTCTTTTGAAACAATTTTTGCAAGCGAATGAAATTCCTCTTTGTCATTTATTGGCTCAAAATCTTTATCCAATTGTTGTACTATTGTGGCTATTGAGTTTAATGGATTTCTAATTTCGTGAGCAACTCCAGAGGCAAGCTGTCCCATGGCGTTCATTTCGTTGCTTCTTGCAATTTGTCTTTCCATTTTTTTCAGTTCGGTTAAATCCTTAATAACCAAAACAGTATTTTGGTTCCCCTTTTCATCTAAAAATTTACTTTTTGAAATAAGCAGTTCTTTATTTTTGCTCATTATTTTACATTCTATTTGCTCAATTTTGCTTTCGGAAATGAATGTATTTGAACAATTTTCTCCAAGAATTTCCTCCAATTCTTTTCCCAAAAGCATTTCGGATGAAGTTTCAAATAATGTTTCAGCCGATTTATTTAGTTCGGTAATAATTTTATCGCTATTTATTACAATTATTGCATCACTTACTGAGCTAATTAGCTTTTTGGAATAAGTCTCAATTTTCAAATATTGCTTTTTTACCAAATCCAAGTTTTGACGAACAAAAAGGAGTGTAATTATTATAAATCCAAAAACAAAAAGTATAATTCCAGAAATAATTATTCGTCGTTGCAATCTTTCATTTACAGTTTTTAATGGCTCTAAACTTAATCCAATTCTATAATAACCGATTAAAGTTCCATCCATAAAAAATGGATGAAGAGCTTCGAGAACTTCCAATTCATTTTCATCCGAAATTCGCCATCGGTATGTTGAATCCGCAATTGTCCATTTTGTAGAATCAATATTACTTAAAATTTCGACACCATTTATATTTCCAGAGGCAGCCAAAATTCCATTTTCATTTTCTAAAATTGCGTATTTAACGTCCTTGTTTTCTGTTAATCTTTTAATTAAAACACCAAAACCAATTCTCTTTTTAAATGCTAAAAGCTCAGCTGCATCTAAATTTAACACAATTGCGTTGTTATTTTCGCTTGCTACAGCTACTACATATCTTGTTGCATCTTCTTCGCGTGCTTTTTTGAAACCGACAATAAGCGTATCAACTTGGTTACTGAATATTGGATTCAGTTGCTCTATAACAAATGCTGCAGAATTTGCTTCGTGCTTGTCGTTTGGATGACTTGTAAATATTTTAATTCCATTTTTATCAAAAATATGAACTCGATTTATTTCATTTTCTTGGGCTATTTTACTTAGAATGTAATTATTAATTTTATTCTGATTATAAAATATTTTTACAGAATTTGCATTGTTAATCAATCTATTTTGAATTTCGGTTTCAACTTCATCAGATGCATAAAGCATTTCTTCCGATGATACAATTATACTCTGCAACAAAGAATGTGCTTCTTGCGACATTAAATGTAGCATTTCATCTTTGCTTTGCCTCAATTCAAAAAATGTGGAAACCACAACAAGAAGTGCAATTGCAATAAAAATGAAGATAAAAATACTCGGTTTTATAAATATGTTTTTTAGAAAGTTCAATTTTTTTCAACCATTAGTGCATTTATTATATCTACTGGCAACAAGTTATTTTCGTTTGCAATATCTTTGAGATTAGCATCTTCCGTGACTTTAATGTTCTTCTTTTTAAGTAATGCAACACCTTCATTCCATGTTAAATTATTTTCCGCAAAAATTACTGATATTTTTTTTCTGCCATAGCCACTTCCAGGCTTGTAGCTTGAGTTTTGGCTTTCAGTTTTACCATTATTTTCAAGCGTGTTTTTAGGAACTAAACTATTATAAATTTCGTTTGGGTAAACTTTATATTTTTCTGCTATTTTTTCTAAGGTTTCAAGTGAATCGGAAACTTCGTAACCATTTCTTTTTAATTTTCGAATTAGCTGATTGGTTGTAATTTTTAATTCAGTTGCTAATTCTGGAATAGTTAATCTTTCTGCATGAGAAATTGGAGGTTCGTTCGATTCATTACTCCACGAGTCTTTAATTCCTTCACCAAAATCGATAACGTTCACAAATGGTGGAATTTGATAATGAGTTCCACCAAAAAGAAATAATGAAAAAACAATTGCAATTGTCAGCTCCAAACGGATAGAAGAAATTCCAGAAATTTTATTAACTAAATATGTAATTAGTGGTTTCCAATTATAAATAACATGCAAAATTGTAGCTAAAACGAAAATAAAAGTAAATATAATGTGAGTTGCTTGCCACTCAGCTTTTGTTAAGCCCAAAATTGACCAATATGACCAATTTGCAATTCTGCCTGGAGGTGCAATGTAGAGAATAATTCCAGAAACCGTCATTATAAGAAATGCAAAAGTCATATATAAGCTAACAAATGCACGAAGCTTGAATTTATTATTCTTATTCATCAATATTTCCTAAAAAATGTAGTTTAATGAAAGTGAAAGTGTATTTATATCGTAATTAAATATTTGGCTATTTGATTTATTTTTCAACATATAGTAGTTCAAGTTTAGATTAATTTCATTTCCATTATCCAAGTAAAATGGTTTTGAAATTGATGTTGAAATAAAGGATTGCGTGTCTTTTCTTGAATCATTTATATTGTATTCTGTTTCTGAAAGATAAACACCTTGTGATGGATAGCTTTTATCGGTGTATGTATAATTTAGTTTAAGTGCAATTTCTGCGGGGAACATTTGAGTAAGCGTTCCAGAATATGAATATCCTTCTTGACTAACTGGGTCGTCATAAAGTTCAGTATCGCCATAAGTTGATTGAATTAAACTCGCACTAAAACCACTTCCCTCCAAGATTGACTTATAATTAAAGTTGAGTGCCAAACCAGTACCTTCAAAAATTGATTGAGCAATTCTTCCATTTAAAACAAGTTGGGATATATTTACATTTTCCGAATTGTAATAAGTAAACTCTCCACCTGTTAATGAGTCCGAACTAAGAGTAAAATTTTTGAACCCTTTATAATTTAGAGAAGCTGATCCAATAAGTGTTGTTTTGGTTTCAAAACTCTTTCGTGCTAACAATCCGGCTGAGATAATCCAATTGTTAAAATCTGGAATAACCGAATAATTCATAGAACTATAGGATGCGTTAGCTTCCCAATTTACTGACAAAAACTCAAATTGTTTTTTAATATAAGCTGCATAATTCATATAATTAAAATAATTATTCAAATCTTTATTGAAACGTTGTTCAAGAAATCCACCCCAAATCATAGTTTCAGTTTCTTGATAAAGACCAATTTGGTGCCAATAATAATCTATATCAGAAGATTCAGCAAATTTTGTGTAACTACCAAAATAAAGTATATTAAAATCATTAAATTCACGTTCAATTCCCACATTAAAAGAAGATATAAAATCGGAATATGGTTGTGTTTGACGAAAAGGATTGCTATTAAATTCTTGATTTGTAGCCAATTGAAAATTCCATTGGGCAAAAATTTGTATGGAATTTAACAAAAGCATTACAAATAAAATTTGTAAAAATTTAATTTTGGAAACATTTACCAATACATTTTTCATAATTTTCCTTTTCTTTTTCCATTTTCATTTTTGTTGTTGTCAATTCCACTATTACCGTTTGTATTTTGTGGAGTTATTTCACCATTTGTTTTTGTTCCCCAACCACCTCTTTTTCTGCCTTTACGATTAAATTGAAGATTATCATTTATACCATCACCATCGCTATCAACATATTCAATAGATTTATCATTTTCACGCTTTTTGAGTTTCATAAAATCTGCATCAAGGCTGTTTGGAATTCCATCACCGTCATGATCTGGAGCATTGTCGTTATATCCATCTCCATCAGAATCAACAAAATTATTATTATTTTTATGCTGATTTTGATTTTTTAGCTCTTTTTTTACTTTTGTGGAATCTTGTTGTGCAAAATTGACATTAAGCAAAAAAACGAAGCTAAAAACTATAAATATTGTAATATTCTTTTTTATCATATAAACCTCAAATTACTATTGGCAATCATTATGCCATTAATTAAATACAAAAATAAGGTTAAATTTTAGGAATAAACATCATTTTTTTACTATTATTTCTTTTATAATGACATTGTGGGCGAGCTTTTTCGACATTTTTGGCGAACTTGCTTTAAGCATAAAAAAAAGGAGTGCTATGCACTCCCTAACCTATTACTATTTACAACACAACAACCGAGAAATCTATTTCGTCCCTTGTCTTCCATTTCCTTTACGTCCAGAATTTGCATTTCCAGTTCCATCACAAAGTCCTGTACCTTTTCCAGCACCATTTTTCTTGCCAAAGCCAGTTCCATCTTGCGGACGAGTAGCTGTTCCATCGCCATTTCCGTTACCTGAACCTTGACCAGTTCCTAAATTTGTACCTTTATTCATATTTTTATTTTGTCTTTTTGCATTTTGTGCAGATGTTCCAACATTATCGCAAATTCCATCACCATTAGCATCAACCCAATTTGTATTTTGAACTTTATTCTGCGTTGTTTTTGCATCTTGCGCTATTGTAAAAGTAGCAAGAACGAAGAAAGCAAATCCAACTAAACAATATTTTAATGTATTTTTCATTTTAACTCCTAAAGTATTTTTAATTTCTCTTAATATAGAAATTACCGTGCCAAAGTAGAATTGTGGTTTTTGGGTTCATTTTGCAATTTGTAATGATTAGTTAAATTAGAATTAGTCAAATAATGTCGATTTAATCGACTAACGGGGCGAGTTGGATTATTGTTTTTTGCGTAAATGGAAAGTAAAAGTAGAGCCCTTTCCTACTTTGCTTTTTACTTCTATTTTAGAGCCGTGTGCTTCAACAATGTGTTTTACAATAGCCAACCCGAGTCCAGTTCCACCAAGCGTTTTTGATCTTGCTTTATCAACTCGATAAAATCTTTCAAAAACACGTGGTAAAGCAACCTCTGGAATTCCACAACCTGAATCCTTGACAGAAATTTCGACTTTTACATCTTTGTCTTTGGTTTCAATTATTATTGGACCATTATCCGAATACCGAATTGCGTTGCTAATTAGGTTTACAAATACTTGTTTAATCTTGTCTTTGTCACCAAAAACTAAAACTTCGCTATCATAAAACTTAGTTTCAATTTTTAGTCCTTTGTTAGCCGCAAGAGTTTCTAATTCGTCAATAATTGTATTTACAAAATCGGAAATATTAAAATATGTGGGTAGCATTCGCATTTGTCCCGATTCAATCATTGAAATATCAATCAAATCGTTTAACAAAACATTTAAATTCTTTGTATGAATAATGGCTTTTTCAACAAAACGTCTGTTTACTTTTTCATCGTCAATTGCACCATTTAAAAGAGTTTCCAAAAAACCTTGAATACTAAAAATTGGAGTTCTCAACTCGTGTGAAACGTTGCCTAAAAAATCAGTTCTCGCTTGTGCCAATTTTTTCATATTAGCAATATCTTCTTGATTTTTTTTGAACATTGCTTTCAAATTTGTTTCAATTATTTCATAATTTGAATCTAATTTAATTTCATCAACCGATATTTCCTTTCCATTTTTAATAGATAAAATAAGTTCATCAATTTTTTCGATACTTTTTCGTCTATTTAGCCCAATTAAATACAAAAGAATTATTGAAGAAAAAATAATAGATACAGAAAGAACTAAAACATCAATTATGGATAAATTAAGTAATAAACTCAGTACGAGAATCAATCCCGAATTCATCCATAAAAAATCTTTTAAAAATACTTTTGCAAATGACAATTCCGAAACTCTATTATTCTGATTTGAAACGATAGCCAACCCCTTTTACGGTTTCAATTAAGTTAGAAAATTTATTTAATTTTTCACGTATTTTTCGAACATGAACATCAATTGTTCTATCGCCAACAAAAACATCATCTCCCCAAATTGAGCTTAAAAGTTGCTCACGAGGAATTACTTTTCCAGGTTTATTTGCAAGATATGAGATTATTTCAAATTCTTTTCGCGGAAAAACTAATTTTTCGCCATTTAGATAAACTACATAAGCATCTTTGTCAATTTTTATTGGACCAATTTCAATAATTCTATCAGAAATTTCTGGACTGTTTGCATCACTTTGGCGAATGTTCGATTTAATTCGTGCAATCAATTTTTGAATAGAAACTGGCTTTGGAATATAATCATCAGCGCCTAATTCCAATCCATAAATTTCATCTTGTTCTCTAGTTTTGGCGGTTAATAAAAGAATTGGAATATTTTTATATTGTTCTTTAAGTCTAATTTTTTCACAAACTTCGTAACCATCAATTCCAGGCATCATAACATCCAAAACAACCAGATCTGGTTTTTCTTTAATTGCTTCGAGAGCTTCGTAGCCATTGTAAGCAGCAATAACTTGAAAACCTTCTCTTTCAAGATTATATTGAATAAATTCAACAATATCTCTTTCATCATCAACAACTAAAATTTTCGTTGCCAAAAGATTAACTCCTATTGTGATTAAAAATAAAGTTACTATTTATTTAAATACTCTTTAACATTTTCAACAATTCCATCAGCATCTATTTTTAGAATTTTGTAAAGCTGATCTTGTGTTCCGTGGTCGACATATGCATCAGGCAATCCTAAACGAAGAACATTATTTTTATATCTTTTTTCGGCAAAATATTCTAAAACACCTGAGCCAAATCCACCAACAATCGAATTTTCTTCAATTGTGATAATTTTATCAAATTTTGAAGCAATTTCATCCAATAATTCAGTATCAAGTGGTTTAATAAAACGCATATTTACTACTTCGACGCTAATGTTTTCTAAAAGTAATTTATCAGCAGCTTGGGATGCAAATCTTACCATATTTCCAACAGCCAAAATTGCAACATCATTTCCATGATTAACAATTTCGCCTTTTCCTATAGGAATTGCTTCAAAATCTTCACTAACTTCAACTCCAAGAGCAGAACCTCGTGGATATCGTAAAGCAACTGGACCATCTTTGTATTCAATTGCAGTGTAAAGCATATTTCTCAACTCTGCTTCATCTTTTGGAGCCATAATTACCATTTTAGGCAACATTCGTAAAAAAGTTAAATCAAAAACTCCGTGATGTGTTGGTCCATCTGCACCAACAAGTCCCGCTCTATCTAAAGCAAAAACCACGTGTAGTTTTTGTAAACTCACATCATGAAAAATTTGGTCAAAAGCTCGTTGTAAAAATGTTGAATAAATTGCCACAACTGGAATAATACCTTTAGTAGCAAGTCCCGCAGCAAAAGTAACGCCATGTTCTTCGGCAATTCCCACATCAAAATAACGTTCTGGCATTTCATTATGTAAATATTGCAAACCAGTTCCATCTGGCATAGCGGCAGTAATTCCAACAACTTTTGGATTTTCTTTTGCAATTTTTAATAAAGCTTTTCCAAAAATTTCGGTATAAGAAGCGGCAACATTATTCTTTTTTACTGAAATTCCAGTTATTTTATCAAAAGGAGTAACACCGTGAAACATTGGTGCATTATCTTCAGCTGGTTTATATCCTTTTCCTTTTTCAGTGTAGATATGAACAAGAATTGGTCCTTTAAGGGGCTTTATGTGTTCAAATAAATCGACAAGTTTTTTGATATTATGTCCGTTTGCAGGTCCAAAATATCTAAAACCGAGTGCTTCAAAAAGCATTCCTGGAGTAACAACCGATTTTATTCCACTTTCGAGTCGGGCAGCCACTTTTCTTAATCTATCACCGAATTGGTCTAATTTACCTGTTAAATCCCAAATTGCACCTTTAAATTTGTTGTATTCGGGATGAGCAATCATTTCTGTAAAATAATTAGAAATTTGCCAAACGTTTGGAGCAATTGACATTTGGTTATCGTTAAGCACAACAATAAGATTGCTTTGCAAAACGCCAGCATTATTCATTGCTTCATAAGCCATTCCGCCAGTCATTGCGCCATCGCCAATAACGGCAACCACATTCCTATCAATTCCAAGAAGTTTTGCACCTTCAGCAATTCCAACAGCCGCTGAAATTGAAGTAGAAGCGTGACCCGCACCAAAATCATCATATTCACTTTCGTTTCGTTTAAGAAATCCGCTTAAACCACCAAGTTGTCTAATTGTATGAAGTTTGTCTCTTCTTCCGGTAATTATTTTGTGTGGATATGCTTGGTGACCAGTATCCCAAACTATTGAATCTTGTGGAGTATTAAACACTTTGTGAAGTGCAACGGTAAGTTCCACCGTTCCGAGTCCGCCGCCAAAATGTCCACCAACTTCTGAAACAACATCAACCATAAATTCTCTAATTTCGGAACAAAGTAGTTTTAGTTCATGAACATCAAATTGGCGGATATCTTGTGGTGAATTTATATTGTACAACAATTTATATTTTTCTCTATCAGTCATTACTTTCCTTTATATATCGTTTTCAAGGTCTGCTTTTAATTCTTTTATTTTCAACTGTGCTTCCGAAAGTGTTTTGTAGCATTCTTTTGCCAATTTAACGCCTTCTTCGTAAAGTTTTATTGATTCGTCAAGACCAACTTCATTTTCTTCTAATAAATCTGAAATTTCTTTTAAACGCATTAATGAATCTTCGAATGTTTTTTTCTTTGTGCTCACTATTTTATCTCTATTTCTTTATCGTAAAATTTAATTTTTGTTTTCTTATCAAAATCGAAATTTTCTCCTCGCGAAATAACAGCATTATCTTGCTTAACGAGCGAAAATCCTCTTTTTAGTATATTATCAATGTTAAAGGAATTTATAATATTACTTTTTATCTCCAATTCATTCATTTTTTTTTGGATTTTATTATTTAATCCATTTTCAATTCTGAACAAATAATTATCTAAATTTTGAATATTATTATTTAGAATATGATTATGCGATTTAAAACCATAAGAAATAATTAAATCAGAAATCTTGTCTTTAAAACTACTAATAATAGAATTAATAATACTTGTCGATTCTTCAAAATAATTTTCGAGATAATTAAGAATATCATCTTTATTTGGGGTTGCAAGTTCCATTGAAGCAGTTGGAGTTGGGGCGCGAAGATCGGCAACAAAATCTGCAATTGTAAAATCAATTTCGTGTCCAACTCCGCTAATAATTGGAGTTTTGGCTTCAAAAATTGTTCTTGCAACAATTTCTTCGTTAAAAGCCCAAAGGTCTTCGAGTGAACCACCACCACGACCGATAATAATTACGTCCAAATCGCCACGAGAATCCAGTAATTTAATGTTTTTCGCAATATTTTCGGCAGCTCCTTCGCCTTGAACACGACTTGATGCGACAAAAAGTTCGACTAAAGGATAGCGTCTTTGTGCAACTGAAACCATATCTTTAAACGCTGCGGAATCAATTGCGGTAACAATTCCAATTTTTTTTGGTAATGTTGGAATGCTTTTCTTTAATTCTTGATTAAACAATCCTTCGTCAGCTAATCTTGCTTTTAATCTTTCAAATGCTGCTTGAAGTTCTCCAACTCCATCAGCTTGCATTGAATGCACGTCAATTTGATAAGTTCCACGAGGCGGATAAACTGACAAATTGCCCGAAACGACAATTTTCATTCCATCTTCTGGAGTAAAACGCACTCTCGCATTTGCACTTTTCCACATTGTGCAACTAATTTGAGCAGAAGCATCTTTTAGCGTAAAATACCAATGTCCCGAAAAATGCGGTTTGAAATTTGAAATTTCGCCAACAACTTTTACGTTTCCAAATGAATTTTCGAGCAATCTTTTAACAGAATTTGTTATTTGAGTAACCGAAAATATATTTTCTTCTTTTTTAAATAAATCCATTATTTTCTTTTTTCTAAATTTCCAAATCATTTTAGATAAAACATATTTTCAAAACTGTTTATTATCTAAATTTTTAGAATTTCCTTAATTTTTGAGCAAATTGGCATTCTAAAATGCTAATTTATTTTTCTCTTTCCTAAATATTAAACAATATTGGTGATGTCTATTTCCAACCCAAGCGTTGTTAACGCCAAGAGCAATTAGCGGTTTATCATCCTGCAACCAAATTTTTTCGTCTTTTAAAACCCAACTTTTACTACCGCGATTACGAAGAGAAGTTGCGGTATCAAAAGCAAGTGGAAAAAGCTCACCTTTAAAGTAAACGTTATTTGTGATTATAACAAGATATCCGCTCTCTTTTGTTACGTCATATACTTGGTCAAAAATTTGGGCTTGAGCTTCGAGAAAATCGTTATATTCGGCAACATTTCCAATATCTTCTTTTTTTGAAGAATACTTTGTATCGAGTCCTTTATCTTTTCTATCTTTTTGACGCAACGAACTTCTTTCCAATTGATTCCAATATGGTGGCGAAGTTATTACAAAATCGAACTCTAAATTGCTTAAATTATTTTTTTCAAATAGTTTTTTAATATTTTGGGAAGAACCCAAAATTGGTTTCAATTCCGTTTTGAAATTTCCTTCAACAATTCGTTTTTTTGAAGTATTAAAGTATTTTTTCATTATTTCAACACCAACTCCATTACGGTTGGAATTTCCCGCAGCAATTAATGTGCTTCCAGTTCCAAGAAATGGGTCCAAAATCCAAGCATTTTCTTTCGAAAAAAAGCGAATAAACTCCTCAGCAAGAGTTTCGGGATATTTTGCAGGATGAAGAATTTCGTCTTCCTTTCGCCGCGGCGGTCTGTGAATAAACCACGATTTTGTAAATTTTATCCACTCTTTGCCAGTTAAATCATTTATTGTGTTATATGGACTCAATTTTCCGCGATCTCCAAGATCTATCGATTCTTTTCTAGGCAACATAACCCCCTTTTATATTTTGCTTTTTTAATAACATTAAATGTTTTTACCTATTTATTAAATTTTTGTTAAAAATTAAACGAAATTGCACTTGTAAACAATCCAATTGATATTTCGTGAAATTTTGAGTGTGCTTTATCTAGCCCAAAATTAAAACGATATCTCGAATAAAGTGTAAAAGTTTCGTAAAATTTAAATAAACCAAAACTGATTTCTGGACTTATTCCATTAAATCCATTAAAATCAGTAGTAAAATTTATGCCTGGTGAAACATATTTAATAACATTTGTCTGAAAAATGTGTTTATATCCAGTTCGTACAAAATTTTTATTAGTTGAATTAAAAACATAACTATATTCAAGAGCAACATATCCAGTTGGATAATTATAACCGCTGTTATAAAAAGCAATAACCGGAAATTCTTTACTCAGACTAAAGTTAGTCTCATTTTCATTAAAAACCATTGTTGGTGATGGAATAAAGTACATAATTCCACCAAAACAAAGGTCGAGTAAATTTGATTTATTTGTAATTTCGAGATTATAACTGCCTGGTAACGACAAATCGAATGATTCACTTGTAGAAATTTCCATATTTCTATCTTCAACAGTAATAATAAATGCAAGTGAAGAAGAATCGTATTTTAACTTTTCCAATGGAAGTTCAAATTTATGCTCGTCAGTAAAAACTTCCGAAATCAAAATTTCTTCATTTCCTTCAAATTTAATTTTGGATTTAACACTATCGCTGGTGAAAAATGTAATTTTTACTTTAAAAGGCAATTCTGGAGTTACATAAGAATCTATTATAAAAATATCAACATTGCCTTGAGCAAAAATTGTTGAAACAAAAATGAGAAAAATTAATGCAATTTTATTTATCATTATTTTTTTTATCCTTCACAAGAAGCCATACAAAAGCTGAAATTGCCAAAGAAACGCCGCTTATCAAAAATACAATATTTTTATCGGATGAACCCATAACAATAGTTCCAACAATAAGACTTACGAGCAATTGTGGAATTACAATCGATAAATTGAACATTCCCATAAAAAATCCCATTCTGCTTTTATCAACCACTTCGGACATAATAGCAAAAGGAAGTGAAACTATTGCAGCCCAACCAAAACCAGCAACACCCATTAAAACATATAATGTGTATTCGGAAAATCCAAAAAACGCAATTGCAAAATATCCAACTGACATAATTGTAACGCTTATAATTTGAGTTTTAACTCTTCCAATTTTTTCAGCAATTGGTTCAAGCACAAAAGCTGGTAACAAAGCACCAACTGCATTTAGGATTAAGAACGAAATTGAAATTATTTGTCCAGTTTTTAGGTCAATTACTTCTATCATTTCTGCAGAAGCACCTTCTGGAGTTGGATTAATTTTTTGAGTAATAAACGCAATTATAAAAACGAACATTGTCTGAACTCCAAACCACGAAAAAGCATTTGCGAAACAAACTTTTAAAAATGCGAGTAAATCAGTTTTTGAATCTGTGTCTAATAAATTATCATTTTCATCTTCTTCTTTTGAAAGTGAGCGTGGTTCTTCAATAAAAAATGATGGAACAACCGTAAAAAGGAAAACTAGAACAACTCCAAAATAGATTAAAAAATAATTTCCCCAAACAGCGCCAATTGCGTAAGCTAAAACGCCAAAACTACCCGAAATAGTCTGCATCCAAGTGTAGCCTTTTGTTCTTGGATTTCCGTCGGGAGTAACATCGGCAATAATTGAACGAGTAGGATTAAAACTAACATTTATTGATAAATCCAAAGTAAGAGCTACAATCATTGCAATTGCTATTAAATTATTTACTGAAAGAGTATCATTTATAATTCCAATATTTGGAAGTGCTAAAAGCATTAACGCGGCTAAAGTTCCACCAATTAAAATAAAAGGGCGTCTTCTTCCTCCAAAAAACCAGACTTTATCGCTAATAAATCCCACAATTGGTTGAGCAATTAAACCAGCAATTGGACCAGCAGCCCAGACAAAACCCATTTCGTGAAGGTCTAATCCAAATTGTGTAACTAAAATCCAACTTAATGCAGAAATTTGAATTGACAAGGCAAATCCCATTGCAGTAGCCGGCAATGCAAGAATAGCATAAAATAAGTTGGATAATTTTTTTTGAATATTCAGCATTTTTTCTCCTTCGAAGAATTTAAAAATTTAACTAAAAAAGATACTGATTCATTTAACCACATTCATCTGTTTCTTGCATAATATTTTTATTGAAATGAACAATTATTTAAGCAAATTTGAAATAATTTTATGAAAATATATGCCATATTCCGATTTTTTATTAAAATATTGAAATAATCTTGCTTCCAACCATTTTCATTATTTTATATTCTTTTAATTATTCATAAATTTGGGGTCGAATATTGAAAAAATATGCAAAATAAAGAAGAGAAAAATATAACAAGTAATCGTAAAGCTTTTCATGATTACTTTATAGAGCAAACCATTGAAGTTGGAGTTGTACTTTTGGGAACAGAAGTAAAAGCTTTGAGAAATGGGAAAGCTAATTTAGTTGATGCTTATGCCTCAATCAAAAATAATGAAGTTTGGATGATAAATGCACATATTGGCGTTTATGATCATGGAAACATAAATAATCACGAACCTTTAAGAATTAGAAAATTGTTATTAAAGCGTTCTGAAATTAGAAAACTTGATAATAAAATTAAACAAAAAGGATATTCTTTAATTCCTTTACGAATTTATTTTTCAAATGGAAAAGTTAAAGTTGAAATTGGATTAGCTCGTGGTAAAAAATCATACGACAAGCGAGAAACAATTAAACTTAAAGACGCAAAAAGAGATTTAGATAGAAGCGTTAAATTATAAACTGAGTTAATTTTAATTTTTAAAGAAAATAGGTATATATAAGGCAAAATATTGAGTAAAAAAGTTTTATTTCCGTCTGTAAAAGAACAAATGGAAGTTATAAAAAGAGGCACTTCAGAAATAATTCCAGAAGAAGAATTAATTAAAAAGTTAGAAAAATCATTCGAAACTGGAAAACCGCTAAATATAAAATTAGGATGCGACCCAACCAGACCAGATTTACATCTCGGACACTCAGTAGTACTAAGAAAATTAGCTCAATTTCAAAAACTTGGTCATCAAGCAATTTTAATTATTGGCGATTTTACAGCATTAATTGGTGATCCTTCGGGAAGAAATTCCACACGTCCACCACTCACAGAAGCCGATATTGCCGAAAATGCAAAATCATATTTTGAACAAGCTTACAAAATTTTGGATAAAGAAAAGACAAAAATTGTTTATAATTCCGAATGGCTTGGAAAAATGAATTTTGCCGATGTAATTAAATTGGCTTCCAAATACACAGTTGCAAGAATGCTTGAGCGTGATGATTTTACAAATAGATTTAAAGGCGGAATTCCAATTAGCATGCACGAAATTCTTTATCCGCTAGCGCAAGCAATGGATTCTGTGGCAATTGAAAGCGATGTTGAACTTGGTGGAACAGACCAAAAATTCAATTTGCTTGTTGGGCGTGATATTCAACGAGAAAATGGAATGAACCCACAAGTAATTTTAACAATGCCTATTCTTGTTGGAACTGATGGCATTGAAAAAATGAGTAAATCATACGATAATTATATTGGAATTAGTGACTCTCCACAAGATATTTATGGACGAACACTTTCAATTCCTGATAATATTATATATAACTATTATGAAGTTGCAACTGATATTTCGGCTGAAGAGCTTGAAAAAGTGAAAGTATCTCTTGAAAATTCTGAATTGAATCCGCGAGATTTGAAACGAAGACTTGCGAGAATTTTGGTAGAAATGTATCATTCAAAAGAAGCGGCAGAAAAAGCTGAAGAAGAATTTGACAACATTTTTATCAATAAAGGAATTCCAGAAGATATTTCTGAGATGAAATTCGATGTTGATAAAATGTCAATTATTGATTTAATTGCACTCATAAATTTTGCACCTTCCAAAGGCGAAGCTCGCAGACTAATTCAGCAAGGCGGCGTTTCAATTGACGGAAATAAAGTTACGGATTTTTCCCACGAGGTTATCTTTGATAATGAGAAGATTTTAAAAGTTGGAAAAAGAAAATTTTTAAAACTGTTGTCAAACAAGTAATTTATTGTCATTTTAGCATTTATTAGATGTAATTCTATAAGGCTAAAAGTGTTTTTAATGTCAATTTGACTCTGTCAAATGACGGGAAATTAGGAGAAGAAATGTATCTACCAAAAAAAATCTTTTTTACTAAAGGTGTTGGAAGACACAAAGAGTATTTAGCATCTTTTGAACTTGCATTAAGACATGCAAACATTGAAAAATATAACTTAGTAAGTGTAAGTAGTATTTTTCCTATTGGATGTAAAAAAGTATCAATTGAAGAAGGAATTAAAGAGCTTTCACCTGGACAAATTGTTCATGCTGTAATAGCTCGTAATTCAACAAACGAGCCTGGAAGAAAAATTGCGTCTTCAATCGGCACTGCAATTCCGGCTGATAGCAATATGTATGGTTATCTTTCTGAACATCACCCTTTTGGTGAACCTGCCGATAAAGCTGGTGATTATGCCGAAGACTTAGCTGCTGGAATGCTTGCTTCTACAATGGGAATTGAAAACTTTAATGCTGATGAAGCATGGAACGAAAAAGAACAGATTTTCAAACTTTCTGGAAAAGTTGTTAGAACTTCAAATATAACTCAATCTGCCATTGGTCATAAAGATGGATTGTGGACAACTGTTGTTTCCGCTGCAGTTTTACTTCCTTAAGTTAATTATTAATTAAATTTTGAGGCGATGATTAACATCGCCTCCGAATTTTATTTTAGTAAAATCATTTTTTTAACTATTGTGAAATTCCCAGAAACAAGTTGATAATAGTAAATTCCCGAACTAAGATTACTTGCATCAAAACTAACTTCATAATTTCCAGCTTTTTGTAATTTGTTTAATAGTGTCGCAACTTCTTGTCCTAACATATTATAAACAATCAGTTTAACGTTTTGAGTGCCTTGTCTGGTTTCACCAATCGCATATTTAATTGTTGTACTTGGATTAAAAGGATTTGGGAAATTTTGCGATAAACTAAATTCAGTAGGCAATTGTGATTGTGGCTTATCCTTAACTCCAACTGGAACATAACTGAAATTTGTGCTATAAAAACCAATTGCATCTTTTGCTCTTATCTTTGCTAAATCAATAGATTCAAGTGAAGTATTGCCCCTATCAACAGCATAAGCTACTATTATTTCAACAGGTTCGTTTGGTTTTAAAGTAAATGGACCAGTGTTTAGCATCATTCTTTGGTCATTTGCAGAAGTATTAATCCATCCATTGTTTGTAAATGGGTTGCCAGAATACATAAAATTTGGGTTAACAATTGTACAATCT
>Ga0209016_1000279_pt1 | contig 67017 bp, 67 predicted proteins | sample EPASupsiteSAE305_FD_187265 | JGI IMG/M metagenome (GOLD analysis project Ga0209016, IMG submission 187265) | Bioremediated contaminated groundwater microbial communities from EPA Superfund site, New Mexico - SAE3-05 (SPAdes) (version 2) | ecosystem: Environmental > Aquatic > Deep subsurface >... | reverse complement strand
TTTGACTTTGTCAAACCAGGCAAGGGACAAGCACTGTATAAATGTAAAATGAAGAACATGATCAGTGGATCAACCCTTGATCGTACCTACCGTTCCGGTGAAAGCTTTGAACCTGCCGGTATGGATGAACGGGATATGGAATATCTGTATAAGGAAGGCACCCACTACACGTTCATGGATCAGCAGAGCTATGAACAGGTTGTTATGGAAGAAGATGCTGTGGGTGACGCAAAGAACTTCCTGCTGGAGAACACCAAGGTGGCAGTACTTTTGTTCGGAGATAAGCCGATTGGGGTGACCCTGCCCAACTTCATAAACCTGCGGGTTACTCAGACAGACCCCTGGTTAAAGGGTGATACCTCAGGTAGTGATTCCAAGCCTGCCACGGTTGAGACAGGCTATGTATTGCGTGTGCCGCCATTTATTGAAGAAGGTGAGCTGATCGTGATTGACACACGTACCGGCGAATATTCTACCCGGGTTAAAGGATAATCTCATGCAGAATTCAGGCGCTCTTTACATCCGGGCGCAGGTGCTGCAGACGATTCGACGTTTTTTTACGGAGCGGGGGTTTCTAGAAGTAGAAACCCCCTTTCGTATTCCTGCAAACGCACCTGAAGAGTTTATTGATCCGGTCCCTGCCCTCGCCTCCTGGCAACTTCAAACATCTCCTGAAATCTGTATGAAACGTCTATTGTGCCGTGGCTATGATAAGATCTTTCAGATCTGCCGCTGCTGGCGCGCCGATGAGCGTGGTTCCAGGCACCTGACAGAGTTTACTATGTTGGAATGGTACCGCAGCAATGCCGATTACCATGATTTGATGCAGGATTGTGTTGGCTTGCTCCGGCAAGTAGCAGATACCTGTAGTGAAGGCGCTTGTTTTAAACGAAATGACCTGAAAATAGACCCCAATCAAACCTGGCTGCATTTCAGCGTGCAGGAGGCGTTTTTGCGTTTTGCCAAGGACGATGCCTTGGTCAGTGCTCAAAACGGGCTCTTTGAAGAGCTTTTGACTGACCGGATTGAACCTGCTTTGGAGAAATTTGAGGTGCCGGTTATTTTGCAGGACTATCCTGCTCAACTGGCTGCCTTGGCCAGATTGAAAACAGTGGCACCTGATTTTGCAGAACGGTTTGAGTTGTACGTTGGCGGGCTGGAGCTGGCAAACGGCTTTAGCGAACTAACAGATCCTTTTGAACAGCGCGCACGTTTTGAAGAGGCCAATCGAATCAGGCAACAGATGGGGAAATCTGAGCTGCCACTGCCGGAACCGTTTCTGGCTGAACTTTCTGCCATGCCTCCGGCAGCCGGTATCGCCTTGGGGGTGGACCGTCTGGTGATGCTCACGGTTGGCGCAGACTGTATTGATCAGGTTGTGGCCTTTACTCCGGAATCGCTGTAAGTCTCTTCAATCCGGCAGAGGGCGCCCCCCTGGTGCAGCCTCAGCCTGATCTCTTCTCCGATCGCCAATTCAGCGGCATTTCTGATGATGTGCTTGTCGGTTTGTCGTTCTACCACAGAGAACCCCCGCGCCAGTGTGTGCAGGGGAGAAAGTGCCTCAAGTCGCGCAGTTGCCTCTCCCCGTTCCCTGCCAAGTTGCTCAAGCTGGCTGGTTACACGCCGCTCGGCATGTTCTGTCAACAGCAGCAGTTTCTGGCGTAGTTTGCTGATCTGGATAGCAGGATGCAAACCGGCCAGATGCTGTTCCTGGCGGGCAAGCTGTTCCCTGTGTCGTCCAAACAGGTTTCGTAGTGCCATGTCCAGGCGTTCAGAAAGGTCATCAACCCGCTGTAGCTGATGCCCTAACATTCGAGAAGGATCATGCAGGGCACGGCGTAACCCGGCAAGGTTGTGCATACGCAGCTTTAGCTGGCTTGAGATCGCCTGATCCAGTCGAAGAACAAGATTCTGAATTTGATTGAGCAGTTCTTCTCGAGCAGTGCAGACCAGTTCTGCAGCCGCCGATGGCGTTGGAGCTCGCAAATCAGCAACAAAATCACAGATAGTCCAATCTGTCTCGTGGCCCACTGCAGAGATAACCGGAATTCTGGAACGATACACCGCACGGGCAACCAGCTCTTCGTTAAAGGCCCAGAGGTCTTCCAGAGAACCACCGCCACGACCTACAATCAGGACATCAGCAGCATTCAGCCGGTTGAGATTGTCAATGGCAGCAGCAATCTCAGCAGCTGAACCAACGCCCTGAACCCGTACCGGGTATACAATCAGGTGCAATCCTGCATTGCGTCGCCCCAGTACATTCAGTATGTCATGGATTGCCGCACCACTTGCAGAGGTGACAATACCGACCTTCTGAGGCATGAACGGCAAGGGCTGTTTATGGGATTCACTGAACAGCCCCTCTCCTGCCAGGCGTTCCTTGAGCTGCACAAAGGCGGCCTGCAGGGCACCTAAGCCTTTAGGTTCGGCATATTCTGCAATCAGCTGGTATTCTCCGCGCTGGTCGTAGACAGAAAGCCGTCCCCGTACAACCAGGGCCATTCCCTCTTCAAGTTTGAACTTAAGTGCCTTGACACTGCTGCGAAACATGACACAGCGCAGCATCGCTCCACTGTCTTTAAGGGTGCAATAGACGTGGCCTGATGCAGCATAGGTCAGGTTTGAAGCCTCGCCTTCAACCCAGACCTGGCTAAAGTTGTCCTCAATCAGGTCTTTCAGGAGTGAGGTCAGGCGAGAGACAGTCAGTATGGTCTGTTCTGCAAAGAGATTCATGGCTGAAAAGGTATCACAGTGGCTGCAGATGGTCAAACCAGGGTTGACCACAGGGCTCACTTTCCGTATGATGCGCGCCATGAATAATTTTCCCTATATCCTGACCATTTCATCTGAAAAGGGTGGTGTCGGCAAGACCACGCTGGCAACAAATCTGGCGATTTACTTGAAAGCTATGCAGGAAGATCTGCCGGTTACCATCATATCCTTCGACAATCACTTTACTGTTGACCGCATGTTTGAGTTGAAAGGTCAAGAACCGCGTGGTACGGTCGAAGATATGTTGACCGGTACCCCTGGAGCCGATCTGATTCACCAGGGGCAGTACGGCGTCAACTACATCCCGTCTTCCAACAACCTGACTGAACTGTATCAAGGTTTTAAAGGGCCGATGGCGCTTTGCCGTATGGTGGCGGAATCAGGCATTTCCGGTATTATTGTGCTGGATACCCGTCCAGACCTGAATATCCTGACCCAAAACGCCCTCTATGCGGCAGACCGGGTCCTGATTCCGGTCAAAGACATGCCCAGCCTCGAAAACTGCAAGCATATCTTTGCACTATTTGATCAGCGCGGTATTGACAAGAAATCCCTCTCCCTGATCCCCTGCCTGATAGATAACCGAATCAAATATGATGGCCTGTTCAAGGACCAGCGTACCCTCTTGCGGGCCTTTGCCATCAATCGCGGCTATCGCTGCATGGATACCTATATTTCCAAAAGTCCCAAGGTTGAGAGTCTTAACACCAATCCAGACGGCAAGATCTATCCAATACTCAGTCATGCCCGCGAAACCGAGGTGCACAACCAGTTCACTGAACTGGCACGGGATATCCTTTCCAGCTACCAGCAGACCGTCGAGCCGCGTGCCTACCTGTATCATCAGTGGTTGTCTGAGCAGGAAGGGCGTAAGAAAGAGGCGTTTCTTGCACGTCTGGAAGGTGTTTTGCCCCATTGTGTTATCTGTGGCAAGCTGCATGAGGAGACAGGTTCCAAAGGCTTCTATTTTGAGACGGCAGATCGTACATCGAGAGGTTTTTTGCACAGTGACTGTTTTGTAGGGATGCTTTGCTCAATCCTTTATGATTTGCATCCCCGTTCTGATCTGTATCAACTTTCACTGCAGGTTGTCCGTGAAAGCGCGGGGGCATCTGTTGCAATCTTTCGCCCCCTGCTGGACCAGTCCGGTCAGCACCGCCTGCTTTTTCAGCAGATAGGCCAGGATGGAACCCCTCTGCTCGAACGAGAGCTCTCCCTTGAAGGGTTCCTGGAAGGTGTCTTTGACGGCATACGCGACCAGCTGTTTCTGCTCCTGAATGAATCCATGACCGGTTATGATGGAGGGTTGCGCTCAAGCTGGCTTGCGGTCCATCCGGTAGATGAGTCAAAACCTGAACAGGTGCTGCAGGATACGTCCTATCGCAGAATCCAGGATTTGCATCGGCGCGTTACTGAGATGGCCACTAACTGAAGACAGGCTACTGACAGGAATTGAGTTCATGACAAACCTGATAACTTCCCAAGGATTAAAGCGTCTTCAGGATGAGTTTGAATATCTTTGGCGGGTAGAACGGCCCAAAGTTGTGCAGGGGGTCTCTGATGCTGCTGCCGAAGGTGATCGTTCTGAAAATGCCGAATATATTTACGGTAAAAAACGCCTGAGGGAGATTGACCGCAAACTCAAGCAGCTGGGGGGGCGTCTGAAGGTGCTTGAAATAGCACCAGCACCGCCACAAAATCCGGTCAGGGTAAGCTTCGGTTGTTGGGTTTCCTATGAAGATCTGGAAGGCAACTCTTACTGCTATCAGCTGGGAGGTCCGGACGAGTTTGATGTGAAGCAGGGAGTCATCAGTATTGACTCACCGGTTGGTCAGGCCCTGCTGCATAGACAGGTAGATGACGAGGTCACTATCCGACGTCCCGGTGGTGACCTCGTGGTCTACATTACCGAAATACGTACTATTCGCGGTTAATGCTCTCTTTGAGGATAGCACTTGGCTTAAACGTCAGTACACGACGGGGTTCAATGGTGATCGCTTCACCTGTTTGAGGGTTACGGCCGCGGCGTGCATTTTTCTCCCTAACCTCGAAGATGCCAAAACCTGATATCTTGACATTTTCTCCTTTTTCCAAAGTCTCCTTGATCAGATCCAGGAGCGCCTCAACATAGTCTGCAGCCTCTTTTTGCCGTATACCAAGTTCTTGGTGCAGTTGTTTGGCCAGCTCAATCTTGGTCATATGGATACCCTCCCTGATTCAGGTCTGCTATCTGCAGTCCGAGTGTGTTTGTTTCTGAATTATTTGGCAGTAATCAGTCTGGTTACCTTTACCAGTGAAATACCTTTTGACTGCAATTCAGGTAATGCCTTGGTCAAAGTAGCAACAGTTACAGGATGGGGATGGCAAATAGCTATGGCGCGACCGTTTTTCCGGGCACGGGCTACTGCCTGGTTCAGTTGTCCTCTGATATACTCTTCATTCTGTTCATTATCCAAAAACACATCCCGACGGGCAGAAGCCAGCTTAATCTCTGCAGCCACCTTGAGACCCGTTGTTTTTGGTGTTGTGATACTATCAACAAAAAAGAGGCCATGCTCCTTCAGAACATTTAAAACAACACGCATCTTATCTGCATTTTCTGTGAAACCTGATCCCATATGGTTATTGGCACCCACTGCCTGGGGTAGAAGCTCCAGATAGTCGCGCACCCTGCTGCGCAGTTCTTCATCTGACTGATCAAGCAACAGTCCGTTGGGCTCCAGACGCCGCTGAGGGTATTCTTTGGGCTGCATTGGCATATGCAGCAGGACCTCAATCCCCTTCCCTGTCGCAAATAACGCTACTTCACGGTCATGCCGCAGTCCTGGAATGATAGCGAAATTGATCGGTAGCCCGATAGCTGCCAGTGAGCGGGCTTCTTGTAAAGAACTGCCCATATCATCAACAATAACAGCAAGCTCAGCCCTGCCTGCCGTTGGCCTTTGAACTGTTTGCGACGGTAATTGGGCGGGATGGATATCACCGGAATAATAATCATTTTTTGTTTGTGTCTGACTTGTCGCATTTTCTGCAGGCTTTTGAGTTGACGGTGACACCGTTGAGGATGAACGAGGGCTCTGGGGAACTGGTAGCTGTTGTACGGTTGCTTTATTTTGTTGGGCAGGTTTCTGGAGATAGTGCTGCAACAGATAGCCACCAATCATCAGTACACAGACAGCGATCAAAAAAACGGCAAAGGCGAAACCGCCCTTGCCGTTCTTCTTATACCTGTTGGGGCGTGGTGAAGGCTGCTTCTGGGCCACCTAACGTTTCTCCGGACCCATTTTCTTTAATATTTCCCAACCTTTCAGCAGGTCAAGGGCACGTACCAGTTGATAGTCGACCTTGAGAGGATCCACAGCTTTTTTTGCATCAGCGTTTTCTTTTGCAGTCTCTTTGGTTACTTCTTTTTTGTCGTCGGTCTTCTTCTCGGCATCGGTGTTTTCAAAATGGTTTTCGAGGTCTTTTTCCCGTATGAAAAGAGACTCACGACGGGCAGTTTCTTTAGGCATTTCCATCTGTTCTACCACTATGTCCGGAGTAATTCCTTTCGCCTGAATAGAACGCCCCTTTGGGGTATAATAACGTGCAGTAGTCAAGCGCAGACCGGATTCATCAGCCAGAGGAATGATGGTTTGTACAGAGCCTTTGCCAAAGCTTTGGGTTCCCATCACAATTGCTCTTTGATGGTCTTGTAAAGCACCGGCCACAATTTCTGAGGCACTGGCGCTGCCACCATTTATCAGGACGACTATCGGGTAACCAGGCTCTTTGGCACGTGAACTTGCAGTAAACTGCATGCGGGATTCTTTGTCACGGCCTTCGGTATAGACAATTAACTTGCCGCTTTCAATAAAATGATCCGAGATGCGGACTGCCTGGTCCAGCAATCCGCCTGGATCGTTACGCAAGTCAAGCACCAGACCTGAGAGCTGTTTGCCTTTATTTTCTTCAACCAGAGCTTTAAGCGCCTTGGCAACATCTTCATCAGAGCGCTCCTGGAACTGTGCAACCCTGATATAGCCATAGCCATTATCCAGCATGCGTGATTTGACGCTCTTTACCTGGATGATGTCACGAACCAGAGTAAATTCTTTCGGGCGTTCAAAACCATCGCGCATAATGGTCAAAACAACCTTTGAGCCTTTAGGGCCACGCATCCGCTTGACAGAATCAGTGATGGTCAGATCCTTGGTAAAACGCTCATCAATCCGTAAAATCTGGTCGCCAGCCTTGATGCCTGCCCGTTGGGCCGGAGTGTCCTCAATTGGAGAAATAACCGTTAAAATCCCCTCTTTCATGCTGATTTCAATACCTAGACCTCCAAAAGCCCCTTTGGTTTCAACCTTCATTTCCTTGAAGGTATCAGGCGACATAAATGAGCTGTGGGGGTCAAGAGCAGCGAGCATACCGTTGATTGCGCCATAGATAAGCTTCTTGGAATCAACCTCTTCAACGTAGCTCTTCTTAACAATGGTCATAACATCTGTGAATAGACCAATATATTCGTAGTCCTTGCCACCCTGGGCATCACACCGTCGCTGGGTGCTGATGCCGATGAAGGCAACCAGGGCAACAACAATAATCACAAAACCAAAGGCAATTCTCTTTGTTCTGCCAGACTTCAGCATGGTGATTCATCCTCCAAATGGGATCAAGCTAGTTAACGTTCTTTTATACATCGAACAGATAAGGAAAACGAGCGTTTTTTACAATAATTTCAGTGTCAGCGTACCCACCCGGCCGGATCAACCGGTTTTCCCTGGTGCCTGATCTCAAAATAGAGGGCCGGCCCCTTGGCTGAGTCAACATCACCCACCGCTGCCACCACATCCCCCTTGGCTACATCGCTGCCGACCTTACGGTTGAGTCGTGACGCATAGGCATAAAGGCTGAAGTAGCCGCCTCCATGGTCGATGATAATCATGTTGCCATAGCCCTTGAAGTAGTCCGCAAAGATAACGGTGCCTTCATAGATGGTACGAATATCTGATCCGGCTGCAGCAGAAATGACAATCCCTTTACTGAAGGTGTACGAGTTGAATTCAGGATGTTTATGTTTACCAAAGGTTTCAATCACCTCACCTTTGACCGGCATCCGCATCCGTCCTTTTTGTGAGGCAAAACCACGATCAGGCACAGGAGGCAGCTCGGGAAGCTGTTTGCGCTTTGCTGATGGATCATGCTTTTCAGCTGCTTTTCTACGGCTTTGGGCTTCAAGCCTGTTAAGCATGGTTTGAAGTCTCGCGGCATTGGCCTGCAGCTCTTTCAATGAGGTTTCATACCCTTGCCGGTCCTGTCTGACTTTGCTTAAATAACTGGATTTTTTCTGTTTATCCTGCTCAATTTCTTTCTTTTTGGAGGCAATGTTCCCTTTTAAGCGCTCCTTGCGGGTCGCATCCTGTTCCAGGCGCAATTTCAGCTGACGAAGTTCCTCAATTTTCTGGTTATATTCAGCAAAGATCCGTTTGTCCTGTTCCAGCACCGATCGCATGTAACGAATATTTTCAGCCATCTGGGGGAAGCTCTCCGCAGAGAAAAACATTCGAACCGCTCCCAGTTCTCCTGCTTTGTAGAGCGAGGTCAGACGTCGTTCAATCTGCACCCGCCTTTGTTGTGCTTCCACTGTGGTCCGTTCAATTTCTTTACCTGTTTTATCAATGCTGCCTTCTACCGTCTGCAGGTCCCGGTCAAGCTGTTTCAGCTCAGATTCTTTACGATTTAGCGAATGCACAATTTCCTGCAGCTCACTAGACACGGCCTGCTCAACCTTGCGTGTCTTTTTAATCAGGTGCTGTTTTTCGCGAATTTCCTTCTTGACGCCGCGCAGTTCATCCTGAGGGCTGGCCGTTACTGGCAATGCCGAACAGACAAGCAGGCATGTCTGAATAACTGCAGATATGAAGGGATTAAATGCTTTCACGCAGACTAGCCTGTGATCTCATTAATGAAGCGCCTCAGCGCTGCTAGGCTGCCGAGAAAGCCAAGTCCGGCTCCGGCACCGAGCAGTCCGGCTATGTACTCAGGCGGTAAAAAGGCGAGACCGGCAGTGGCCGGATTAAAGGTCAGAAAATTTCCGGCATTATGCAGGAACAGCAGGTGCACGGACAACAGCAATAGCAGAGCTAGTATACCGCCAGCCATTCCCTGCAGCAGTCCTTCCAACAGAAAAGGCATCTTGATGAACAGCCGGGTGGCACCTACCAGCGACATTACCTCGAGTTCGTCACGACGGGCATAAATGGTAAGCTGAATCGTGTTGGAGACAATGAAGATAACTGCCAAGACCAGAAAACCTCCCACCAATCCCCCAACAATCCGCATGAAGGTCAGGAAGGTATTGAAGCGCCTGACCCACTCTTCGCCATACTGTATTTCGCCAATTCCTGAAATGCCCTTCAGTTTTGCAACGTACGCATCTACTGCCTCAGAGCCCCGGCTGCTCTTCTTCAGGCTGATTTCAAAGGAGGCTGGCAACACTTCCGGCCTGATTCCCTCAAGGAGGGTCTCCTGCCCTTTTAGGCGTGTCTTAAAGCGTTTGAATGCCTCATCACGACTGATCCAGGTGACTCTGGAGGTGGCAGGCAGGGCCTGAATCTTGTTCTTGAGATCACTTTGTTCCTGCGGGGCGGGCTCTTTGTCAAAATAGACCGTAATCTGTACCTTTTCACTCCAGGTGTCAGCAGCATTTTCAAGGTTTACAAAGAGCAGTAAAAACAGCGAAACAATAAGCAGAGCAAGGGTGATAGTGCCGACCGTTACGACATTCACAAATACGTTCTGGCGGATGTTGGTTAAGGCACGCCCCATAAAATATCGCAGACGTCCCTGAGTACCGGGGGCAGCCATGGTAGGACGCTTGTTATTGAATCTCTTCACTGCGCACCTCCCCGCTATCTGAAAGTTCGCCATGTTGCAAGCGAATGGTGCGGTAATGGGCATGTTCAATCAGGCGGCGATCATGGGTTGCAACAACCACTGTGGTGCCTCGAACATTGGCTTCTTTGAAGATATTCATAATCTGCATCTTGTTGGCATCGTCAAGATTACCGGTTGGTTCATCGGCCAACAAAATCTTGGGGTCATTTACAAGTGCTCTGGCCAGTGCAACCCGCTGTTGTTCTCCACCTGAAAGGCGCTGAGGCGTGAGATGGATCTTGTTCTCCATCCCCATCTGGCGCAGGATATGCATAACCCGCTTACCGATGTCGGCCGGGCTGCCCCCACCCTGTACCTCAAGGGTAATGGCAACATTTTCAAAGACAGTCCTGTTCTGGAGTAGTTTGAAGTCCTGGAAGACAACGCCGATGCTACGCCGTAGGAAAGGCAGTTGGGATGATGTCAAACGGCTGACATTCTGGCCATCAATCAACACTTGGCCGCGGGATGGAGTCAGAGCTCCATATATCAACCTTAAAAGGGAGGTTTTGCCGGCACCGGACGGACCGGTTAAAAAGACAAATTCACCCTTTGCAACACTGAAGCTGATGTTTTGCAGCGCTGTGGCGTCCTTTTGGTAAGCCAGAAAAACGTTATGAAACTGAATCATCATAGTCACCAGTGAGTAAGAGGATGTTCAGATTGTAATAGCACAGATGGGGGGTAATGGGAAAACTGAAAAACCGGCAAAACAGTAATCAGATCTTTATGCCAGACGTAAGGCCATCATCCATAGGGTTGCACACACAACAGACGTTGTTCCCCAGATTATGGCAGGTCTTACCTGGAAAATACCCAAACGCGGAAAGGCTTTAAACATGCACAACAGGCTGCTGGCGACCCAGCACCAAAACATGCTAATGGCAATCACCGACCATAGTTCCGAGGTCATGTTTTCTGTCTCCTGTGTCCAAACAGACTGCCCAGTTTCAACTTCCAGACCATCAGTACCGCTTCTCTCACGATCCGCTTTGACATCTTTGATTGACCTGCACGGCGATCAATAAAGATAATCGGCACTTCGCAAATTTTTGCGCCAAGTTCGGCTGATCTGAAATGCATTTCAATCTGGAATGAATAACCGTCGGAACGTATTCGGTCAAGGTCAATCGATTCTATCAGGCTTCGACGAAAACATTTAAAACCGCTGGTGCAGTCCATGATAGTCAGGCCGGTAATCAAACGGGTATACCAGTTAGCGCCATAACTGAGCATGAGCCGTCGTAATGGCCAGTTAACCACACTGATACCGTTTAAGTAACGTGAACCGATAACCAGCTCATGGGTCTTGATCTGCTCAAGAAAGAGCGGCAGAACTGAGGGGTCATGGGAAAAATCTGCATCCATCTCAATCAGCAGATCAGCTCCCAGTTCCATGGCGCGGCGAAAGCCGTCACGATACGCAGACCCAAGTCCCAATTTGGCCGGACGATGCAGCACGTTTATCCTGTCGTTTGATCGGGAGAGTTCTTCTGCAAGCTGGCCGGTACCATCAGGCGAGTTATCATCAACCACCAAGACCTGTAATGACTCGTCCTGTAACAGCACCTGTTCAATCAGGCGCTGCAGATTGTCCTGCTCATTGTAGGTCGGTATGACAACAAAGGCCTTGCACATGTCGGGATATGTACCTCGTTTGTTCACAAAAAGAAAGAGGGTGCCTGGAGAGCACCCTCTTTCATACTAATGGCGGGGTTGACGGGGCTCGAACCCGCGACCTCCGGCGTGACAGGCCGGCACTCTAACCAACTGAGCTACAACCCCAAATTGTTACCAGCGTCATACCGATTTGCTGATAAAAAAAGGAAAAGTTACCTTTTCCTTTAGATTGTTATGGTGGGTGAAGAGGGGATCGAACCCCCGACATCCAGCTTGTAAGGCTGGCGCTCTCCCAGCTGAGCTATTCACCCAATACGACTTCTTTTGAAATGGCGGGGTTGACGGGGCTCGAACCCGCGACCTCCGGCGTGACAGGCCGGCACTCTAACCAACTGAGCTACAACCCCAAAAACTGTATCTGTTTAACGTGTAACCGGACTGCTTACTTACCGTTTACGGCTTCCTTCAGGGTTTTGCCAGGCTTGAACTTGGGCACAGTCGCAGCAGCAATAGTAATCTTTTTGCCGGTCTGTGGGTTCTGGCCTTTACGAGCAGCGCGCTTACTGGTGCTGAAGGTACCAAAGCCAACCAGGCTGAGCTTGTCACCTTGCTTGAGGCAGCCAGTCACAGCGGAGACAAATGCAGCTACAGCCTTCTCAGCCTCAACCTTCTTCAGACCAGCTTTTTCAGCAACGGCGGTAATCAGTTCAGCTTTCGTCACGTTACACCTCCATAAGAGATTGGTTAGGGAAGAATCAAAGAGAAGAAGTTTTTATCAATGCTGTTCAAAACTGTCAAGCACTTTTTTTCAGTATTTATGCGACCGCAGAGCTGGCTGACTGTTCGTAAACCAGCAAAGGACGTTCTTTGTGGTAGATCACATCCTCGCTGATAACGACTTCACGCACCGTATTCTGCGAGGGAATCTCATACATTACATCCAGCATGGCCCCTTCGAGAATTGCCCGCAAGCCACGAGCACCAGTGTTGCGCTTGAGGGCTTCCTTGGCAATGCTGACCAGTGCTCCATCGGTGAAGCGCAAGCGTACTCCCTCCATATCAAACAGTTTCTGATACTGTTTGGTAAGGGCGTTTTTGGGCTCGGTCAGAATTTGAACCAAGGCATCTTCATCAAGTTCTGTCAGGCTGGCAAGCATCGGCAATCTGCCGATAAATTCAGGAATGTAGCCGTATTTAAGCAAGTCTTCCGGCGTTACTTGCAACAACAGCTCTCCGGCCTTTTTTTCCAGCTTTTTCTTGACATCTGCCCCGAAGCCCAAAGTCTTTTTGCCGATTCGTTGCTGGATGACGCCATCAAGACCGGCAAAGGCACCGCCGCAGATAAAGAGTATATTGCTGGTGTCAACCTTGAGAAATTCCTGTTGAGGATGTTTGCGTCCACCTTTGGGAGGAATGCTGGCTACAGTACCCTCAATGATCTTCAGTAAGGCCTGTTGTACACCTTCGCCGGATACATCGCGGGTCAGTGAGGGGGATTCGGCTTTGCGGGCGATCTTGTCGATCTCGTCAATATAGACAATCCCCTTTTGCGCCCGTTCAACATCATAGTCAGCTGCCTGCAGCAGACTCAGAATGATATTCTCTACATCTTCACCGACATAGCCTGCCTCAGTCAGATTGGTGGCATCGGCAATGGCAAAAGGCACTTTCAGCATCCGGGCCAGGGTTTGTGCCAGCAGGGTCTTGCCCGATCCGGTTGGTCCAAGGATCAGGATGTTGCTCTTCTGCATCTCTACATCGCCCGGTTTGGCTGGACGTTCGATCCGCTTGTAATGGTTGTAGACCGCTACGGAAAGAACCTTTTTGGCGGTTTCCTGGCCAATGACATACTCGTCAAGAAACTCTTTAATTTCTTTAGGCTTTGGCAGTTTAGTGACGTCAGGCCCCAGGGCGTCTTCCATCCTGATTTCTTCTGCAATGATGTCATTGCAGAGTTCAATGCACTCATCGCAGATATAGACTGCCGGCCCGGCAATCAGTTTTTTAACCTCATCCTGGCTTTTACCGCAAAAAGAGCAGGTAAGATGATGCTGTGACGTGTCTCTTCGACTCACGTTAGTCACCTCCGTCTGGACGACGGGTCATGACGGCGTCAATCAGGCCGTAATTTCTGGCCTCTTCAGCCGACATGAAGAAGTCTCGCTCCGTGTCCTGTTCCAGGCGCTCCACCGGCTGTCCGGAGAGGTCAGCCAGCAAACGATTGAGTTCCCGTTTCATGCGTAAAATCTCTTCGGCCTGAATCATGATGTCAGTGGCCTGGCCGCGTGACCCGCCCGAAGGCTGGTGAATCATGATGCGGGCATGGGGCAGCGCAAAGCGTTTCCCTTTTTCTCCGGCGGTCAACAATACCGCCCCCATGGAGGCAGCCTGGCCGATGCAGATGGTTGAAACCGGGGCCTTGATATAGTTCATGGTATCAAAGATAGCCATGCCTGCAGTCACCACACCACCTGGAGAGTTGATGTACAGGTGGATATCCTTGTCCGGATCCTCTGCTTCAAGAAACAGCAACTGGGCGATCACCAGGTCTGCAACCTGATCATTGATTTCGCCCCCCAGAAAGACAATCCGCTCTTTCAGAAGCCGCGAATAGATATCATAGGCACGCTCACCGCGTCCGCTCTGCTCAACCACCATCGGTACATACATGGACATGAATCCTTTATTCTCCGGCAACCGGAGCACTCAGCTCAGCAGCTTCAACTTCAGTGACTACTGCGTTTTCCAGCAGGAAGGCGATAGCCTTGTCTTCCTTGATTTCTGCTACCATTGAGTTGCGGGCATTGGCTTGTGCAGCATAGAACTCCTTGATGCGGCTGAGCATATCTTCATTGCCTGCAGCGATCTGGGCATAACGGGCCTCAAGATCAGCCTCTTCAACGGCTATATTTTCCTGTTCAACCAGCGCCATCACCAGTAGACCGCCTTTGACTTTCTGGGCGGCCTCACCCCAGAAGCGCTGTCTGAAGCCGTCTTCATCAAGTCCCATCATTTCAAGGGACATGTTCTGGCCTTTCAGGCGGTTTTTAAGGTTCTCCAGCATAAAGTCGGTCTGGCGGCGTACCATGGAATCAGGCACTTCAAGCGGATTTTTTTCGATCAAGGCATCAATGATCCGGGTTTTGAGGTCAGTCTTAATCCGCTCAAGTTCCTGTTGTTCACGCATCTCGGCCAGCTTGGTCCGCATATCGGCGATAGTCTCGAAATCACCGAACTGCTGGGCAAACTCATCATTCAGTTCAGGCAGTTCCTTCTTCTTGATTTCTTTCAGTGTTACCGTAAAGACTCCCGGTTTGCCGGCAAGTTCCTTATTAGGGTTGTCGTCAGGCATAGTAACCGTAATATCTTTGGTCTCGCCCAGCGCCATGCCAAGCAGCCCTTCCTCCAGCCCAGGCAGCAGACGCCCGTTGCCGACCTCTACCGAGGCATCCTTGCCACTGGTCTCTTCCTCGGGATAACCGGGAACGGCAAAGGAAAAATCAACCGTCAGAACCATCCCTTTTTCAACGGTCCCTTCTTCGACCGGAGCCAGCTGGGCCATGTTCTCGCGCATCCGCTCGATTTCGCCCTCAACCGCCTTTTCGTCAGCAACGTAACGCTCTTTCTTGACCTGCAGACCTTTGTACTCGCCAAGCAGAATCTGCGGCATAATCTCGATCAAGGCAGAGTATTTGAAGGGAGTCCCCTCCTCTACCAAGGCAATATCATCGATCATCGGAGCATCAACCGGCTCGAGCTTGTGCTCATCCAGTGCCGGAAAAAGGGTCTGTTCATACAGACGGCGCATTACCTCATCCTGCATGGCATTGCGATAAAACTTTTTGACCATCTGCAACGGTGCCTTACCCTTGCGGAAACCGGCAAGAGTGGCCTTTTTCTGAATACCGGCAAACGATTTTTCAATCTCGGTATTTACCCGCTCAGCCGGGACTTCGACACTTATTCTGCGCTTAACTGAACTGATCTCTTCTATCTTAACCTGCATCACTGTTCCTCGCTTGCGTGGGATGAAATATTAAATGGTGCGAGAGAGGAGACTTGAACTCCTATACCTTGCGGTGCCAGATCCTAAGTCTGGTGCGTCTGCCAATTCCGCCACTCTCGCAGTATTTGGAATTGATTAAATTAGGTCAATTACCTTGTTTCGTCAAGGAAATTTCTAAAACAATTCCATTTGAGCCTCTGATTCTACTGGGGCTCTGCGGCGTTGCCTGCCTGCTTCCGGTTTGTCCACCAGCTCTGCGGGCAGCTCAGTAATAAAGCGTGAAAGCTCGCGCAAGCCCTGCCCCATCCAGCCTCTATAACCTGATGCGGTCAGGATGACACGTTGCTTTGCCCGTGTCAGACCGACGTAAAAGAGCCGGCGCTCTTCCTCCACATTGGGGGTCCCCATCAAGGTGCAAGGAAAGATCCCCTCTTCAAGGCCGGTCATGAAGATGACCGGGAATTCAAGCCCTTTTGAACTGTGGCAGGACATCAGTGCAACCGCTTCGGCCCGCGGGTCATAAACCGTTGCCGAGGCATACTGCTTGAGGTGGTGACTGAAGGCGGAGAGATCCGTCCCGAACCCCTCTGCCATCTGCAGGAGTCGGTCCGCATCATCAAGTTCCAGGCCAAAGACGGGCAAGGAGATACGCAGGGCAGCTGCGACGCCCTGGTCAGCTGCTGATTTTTGCAACCTGTCAAGGGTGGTTGCCAGCAGTTTGAGGGCCTTGCCTGTTGCCGGGGTATGATCATGTTCAGCCGCCAGTTCAAAAAAATCTCCCCTCAGCGGCAGTTCAGACTCAAGCCGATCAAGGGTGGTTGTCCCCACCCCCTTCAGAGCCCCAAAAAGACTTAGCCAGAGGGCTATTTCATCGCTGCCGCTTGCTGCCTGCAACAGCTGATACAGGGGGCGAAGCTTGGACTCCATATAAAAGGGAGTTGCTCCTACCAGTTGATACGGTATACCACGACGAGTGAGCGCCTCAGCAAGTTCTTCGGCCTGACGCCCCAGACGAAACAGAACGGCAAAATCGACAAAGCTCAGGTTGTCAGGCGACGGTGTGTTGCCACTTCGGCCAGTACTGCGGGAAAAACTGTCAACACCACCGATCAGCTCCTCAATTCGTCTGACAATCAGTTCTGCTTCAGCTCCCGGAGAGAGGGCCCGGTGGAATTCAATTGCTCCGTCCGGACAATTGTCGGCAGCCGAAAGAGGCAAGCCGCTGCAGATCAGGTTGCGACAGATCAGACTGCCGGCAGCCTGCACGATTTTTCTGGGCAGACGATAGGTGGTCCTGAGCGGCAACAAAACCGTGTCCGGCACCTCGGCAAAACGGAAGAAGTAGCGCAGATCTCCCCCCCTGAAACCATAAATGGCCTGATCCGGGTCGCCGATGGCAAAGACCGTAGCCTGTTCCGCCAGTAGTTGCACCAGATCGTATTGGGATCGGTTCAGGTCCTGGAATTCATCCACAAAAAGGTGCTGCACAGCCTGTTGCACCCGTTGTTTGAATGATTCGTCGGCATTCATGAGCTGGACACAGACCGGAATAATGGCATCCAGATCAAGGGCGTTCAGGCGCACCAGTTCATCCACATAGAGCTTGGTCTCTTCTGTCAGGGCCACCTGAATGCCGGAACAATGGGCTGAGATGGCATTGGATATCCTGCTGCGCTCAGCAACTCCTCGCTCGGCATAAAGGCGCTTCAGCAACCGCTGGCGACTTTCCGGCCCAACCACGGTCAGACCTGGATTGTCCTGGCGCAACTGTTCCAGGCAGAAGCGGTGAAAGGTGCCGATAAAAAGGTCCTCTGCCGTTGCCCCGCAACTCTTTGCAAGTCGTTCCCGCATCTCTTCAGCAGTGCGGGTTGTAAACGTGATTGCAACAACACGACCGGGATCTGCGCCTTGATCAAGCAAACGCTGCAGGCGCGATACCAAGGTAAAGGTCTTGCCGGTGCCGGGCCCGGCAGCCACCAGCACGCGCTGTCCATCGTTCTGAATGGCTGCCTGCTGCTCAGGGTTCGGACCGGTTACCTTGGCTGGAACCCGCTGGTTGTCAGTTGTGGGTGGAGACGCGAGTTGTTTTGGCAACGGGCCTGACAGCGGCTTTTTGCGGCTTCTGGGAACACGTTGATCACCGAACAGCCCCCCCTGCCCTGCCAATTGAGCCAACTCGCCTTGTTCAAAGACCCGGATGACACCAAATTCGCCGTCATAGCCAGGGTGACGGATTACGGTGCCTTCACGCATCCGTTTGACCGCTTCAGCCAGAAGCGGCTCAAAACTCCTGATCTGTTCCAGTTCTGCATGTAACAACAGATTAAATTCAGACCCGAAGTGAGCCAATGCCCGGCCATACTGATGGACGACCTGTTTGGAGGACGGGCCAACCTGGAGCAGCTCTCCCAGCAGTTCCGGCAGAGGAATCAAGGAGTAAAACACGGGTGCATCATCGCGATACTGTGGCTTTGCACGATCTGCCAGTTCCAGCACCCGATGATGCACCCCGACGGTAACCGGTTTACCACAGGCTGGACAGAGGTTATGCAAACGGCGGGTTTCATGGGGATCAAGGCAGACCTTACAGTCCCGGTGACCATCAAAGTGGTATTTGCCCTCTTCAGGAAAGAATTCAACCGTTCCACAAAAGCTGTCGCGTTGGTTCTTTTTCAAGGCATCGCGCAGGGAGAAAAAATCAAGGCCGGTGTTGAACAGATTGGCTTCGCGCCCCAGCTTTGAGGGAGAATGACAGTCTGAATTAGAAATCAGGGCACAGTGATCCAGCCCCGAGATCAGGCGGTTCATGTCAGGATCTGAGGAAAGCCCGGTCTCCAGGGCGAAGATATGGCTGCTAAGGTCGCCAAAACACTCTTCAATGCTGTCAAAACCTGATTTTGAACCAAACAGGGAAAACCAGGGAGTCCAGATATGGGCTGGCACCAGAAAGGCATCTGGTGAACATTCCAGCATGATCTCCAGCAGGTCGCGGCTGTCCAGCCCCAGGATCGGCCGACCATCCGATGCAATATTACCAATCCCGGCCAGTTTGGCGTTCAGGCGCTCAACCGAGGCAAAATCAGGCAGATATAGCAGGTTATGGATCTTGCGGGTTGCCCCGCCCCGTTTGTAGATGGAGCTTATCTCGGCAGACAGCAGAAAGCGGATCGGGGTGTCAGGTTGCATCACACCAGGCAGGATATCAGGAATGGTTTTTTCATCTTTCAAGCGGTAAAAACCTGGTTCAGCAGGCTCCAGCTGCTCTTTCAACAGCTTGAACCAACCGGGATGGGTACAGTCACCGGTGCCGATGACCTGAATCCCCTTCAGGCGAGCCCAGGCGGCCAGTCCAGCCGGACTGCTGTCCGGGCTGGTGGCCCGTGAAAAGGGGGAATGGATATGCAGGTCAGCAATATAGTTCATGGTTGTTGTGCCAACAGAGAAATGAGCGGCCAGTCAGCCTCGGCCCAGTCCAGCGTTGCCAGCTCATGGGGGGCAAGCCAGCAGGCAGCGTTGTGTTCATGCAGGATCATCTGTCCCTGCAGGGTGTCACAGAGAAAGGGATGGAGTGTTACCGTAAACGTTGGATAACGGTGGGTAAGCGGTTCCAGTCCCGCCCCTACCCTGACCACAATTCCCAGTTCTTCCTGTAGCTCCCGCTGCAGACACTGTTCCGCAGACTCTCCAGTTTCCAGTTTACCACCGGGGAATTCCCATTTAAGTGGTAAAGACATGGTTGCAGAACGTTGGGTGGCCAGTATCAGACCATCCTTTTTAATGATGGCACAGGCTACATGAATATGTGAAAGCTTGTCAGACATGGCACTACCTGTATCATACTGTATCAAGAGCGACAATCAGGGAAAAGCAAAAGCCCGGCAACAAAGGTCACCGGGCTTTTGCTGAAACTGCAATTGAGGACTATTTCAGGCGGCTGGCATAGAGTGGAAATTTTTTCATCAGCTCATTCACCCGTTTCTGGATAGCGGCCAGAGCCTCATCATTACCGATATTAGCTACAGCATCAGCAATAAATCCGGCTACCTGCTCCATCTCGGTCTCTTTCAGGCCATGGGAGGTACAGGCCGGCGTACCAACCCGGATACCGGAGGTGACAAAAGGCGAACGGGTCTCAAACGGCACAGTGTTCTTGTTAACCGTGATTCCGGCCTTGTCCAGTGCCTCTTCAGCAGCCTTGCCGGTAATTTCTGTGCCGGTGAAGTTGATCAGCATCAGATGGTTGTCTGTACCACCGGAAGTCAGCTTAAACCCTTTTGCCATCAGGCATTCTGCCAGCTTGGCAGCGTTCTTGACGATCTGCTGCTGATAGGTCTTGAACTCAGGTTGCAGCGCCTCTTTAAAGGCCACTGCCTTGGCGGCAATCACATGCATCAACGGCCCACCCTGAATACCGGGGAAAATTTGCGAGTTAATGGTCTTGGCATACTCCTCACGGCAGAGAATCATACCGCCACGGGGGCCGCGCAGGGTTTTGTGGGTAGTGGTGGTAACAAATTCAGCATAGGGAACCGGGTTGGGGTGTACGCCGGCAGCCACCAGGCCGGCAATGTGAGCCATATCAACCATCACCTTGGCACCAACCTTGTCAGCAATGGCACGGAAGGCCGGGAAGTCAATGATGCGGGGATAGGCACTGGCGCCAACGACAATCATCTTGGGCTTGTGCTCAAGTGCCAGACGCTCAACCTCATTGTAATCAATGGTTTCTGTATCGGGAGAAACACCGTAGGGCACCACATTATAGAAGCGTCCCGAGAAGTTGACCGGGCTGCCGTGGGTCAGGTGGCCACCATGGGAAAGGTTCATTCCCAGAATAGTATCACCCGGTTGACAGACCGCATTGTAGACTGCCATGTTGGCCTGGGAACCGGCGTGGGGCTGCACATTGGCATGTTCTGCGCCGAACAGCTCTTTGGCCCGCTCAATAGCCAGGTTTTCAACCACATCCACATGGTGGCACCCGCCATAGTAGCGCTTGCCCGGATATCCCTCGGCGTACTTGTTGGTCATGACACTGCCCTGAGCCTCAAGCACGGCTTCGGACACAAAGTTTTCAGAGGCGATCAGCTCCAGGTTGTACTCCTGGCGCTCGGTCTCATGCTGAATTGCTTCAGCAACTGCTGGATCAAACTGGGAGAGAATTGACATCGTTCATGCTCCTTGAAAGGTTGTATACAGTTAGCACAAAAAAGTAAGCGGGACTTTTGCAAGTCCCGCTTGATAGTATAGCTGCTAAGAGACTCTACTGACAGCTCTTTTTTTCAATGGTGGTGATCTTGTCCAGACGGCGCTGGTGCCGGTCTCCTTCATAAACAGCATCAAGCCAGGCTGCTACGCAGGCCTCGGCTGTTTCAAACGACAGGATACGGCCCCCCAGGGCAAGGATGTTGGCATTGTTATGTTGCTTGGCCAGCTCAGCCATCTGGGGTGTGGTTACCAGGGCCGCCCTGATGCCGGGAAGCTTGTTGGCAGCAATGGAAATGCCGATGCCGGTACCGCAGATCACAATACCTGCGTCTGCCTCACCATGTACCACCAGCAGGGCCACTGCTTCAGCAAATTCAGGGTAATCAACCGAATCGGTTGAATAGGTGCCAGCGTCTGCCACCTCAATGTCCCTGCCCTGCAGAAAAGGGATCAGGGCCTGTTTTAATTCAAATCCACCGTGGTCTGAACCGATAGCAATCTTCATTGCTACACCCGCTTGAACAACAGGGTGGCGTTGGTGCCGCCAAAGCCCAGCGAGTTGCTCATGACATAATCCACCTTGGCTTCACGGGCCTTGTTTGGCACGTAGTCAAGATCGCAGGCCGGATCTGGTTCCTCGTAGTTAATGGTGGGTGGAATAATATTCTTGTCCAGCACCATACAACTGATTACCGCCTCAAGACCACCGGCAGCACCCAGCAGGTGACCGGTCATGGACTTGGTGGAAGAAACCATCAGTTTGTAGGCATGATCACCAAAGACCGATTTGATAGCCAGAGATTCATTCAGGTCATTAAAGGGGGTAGAGGTGCCGTGCGCATTGATATAGCCAACCTGCTCAGGATTGACGCCTGCATTCCTGAGGGCCATCTTCATGCAGCGGGCAGCGCCCTCTCCGCCATCAGCAGGCGCGGTCATATGGTAGGCATCACCGGTCAGGCCATAACCAACAACCTCGGCATAGATCTTTGCCCCACGTTTTTTGGCTGCTTCATACTCCTCAAGCACCACAATACCAGCCCCTTCGCCAAGGATAAAGCCGTTACGGCCCTTGTCAAATGGACGGGAAGCACGTTGCGGTTCGTCATTGCGATCAGAGAGTGCCTTCATCACCGCAAAGCCGCCGATTCCCAGTGGTGTAACCGTAGACTCGGTTCCGCCGGCAATCATGGCATCCGCATCGCCACGGGCAATCATATGGTAGGCATCACCAATCGAGTGGGTACCGGTAGCGCAGGCAGACACAGAAGAGAGGTTCGGGCCTTTGGCGCCATATTTGATTGAAATATGGCCGGGAGCCAGGTTGATAATCAGCATCGGGATGAAGAAGGGCGAAATCTTCTTGTAGCCCCCTTCAAGCAGTGCCGTATGATACTTTTCGATGGTGGGCAGGCCACCCAGACCGGCACCGACCAAGACACCGACCTGCTCGGCATTTTCTTCAGTAATCTGCAGACCGGAGTCCTCCATGGCAAAGTGGGCTGCAGCCATGGCATACTGAATAAAGAGATCCATCTTTTTGATCTCTTTTTTATCAATAAACTGCTCGGCGTCAAAATCCTTGACCTCTCCGGCTATTTTGACCGGAAGGGAACTGGCATCAAATCGGGTGATATAGTCAATGCCGGAGCGGCCGTTAATCAGGCCATCCCAGTTTTTCTGATTGCCGGTCCCCAAGGGGGAAACGGCGCCCACACCGGTAACGACGACTCTTCTCATCTGTAAACTCCCATTCATAGTGGGTCTGGTAAAAAAGGAAAAGAGGGGACCAGTCCCCCCTTTTCAATCCTGCCGGTCTTCGATCAGATCCTAGGTATGCTCAGTGATGTAATCAATGGCATCCTGAACGGTCTGGATCTTCTCAGCATCTTCATCGGGGATCTCAATATCGAATTCCTCTTCAAGAGCCATAACCAGCTCAACGGTGTCAAGGGAGTCTGCACCCAGATCATCCATGAAGGATGCCTCGGAAACAGCCTGTGCCTCGTCAACTCCCAGCTGCTCGGCGATAATTTCTTTTACTCTTTTAGCTACATCAGACATCTTACACCTCCGTGTGATATAAACCGTTGCTGGTTTTATTTTTGAAAACGTCTCTGCTTCTTAGCAAACAGAAACGACAAATGTCAAAGCAATTTTTCAGGAGATTGGAACAATATCCAACCACCTGAAATCATGCTACATATACATGCCGCCATTCACCGAAAGCACATGGCCGGTAATGTAGGCAGAGGCCTCAGAGGCCAAAAAGACAACCGCGTTGGCAATATCATCAGCCGAGCCGAGTCGCTCCAGAGGGATCTGGGCAGCAAGTTCTTCACGCACTTTTTCCGGCAGTGCGTCGGTCATGGCAGTGGCAATAAAACCGGGGGCAACCGCATTAACGGTTACATTCCGCTTGGCCATCTCTCGGGCATTGGATTTGGTCAGACCGATCAGGCCCGCCTTGCTGGCACAGTAGTTCGCCTGGCCGGCATTCCCCATCTGACCAACGACTGACGCGATATTGATGATCCGGCCATAGCGCTGCTTGCTCATGACCTTGAAGGCGGTACGGGTGCAGACAAAGGCACCTTTCAGGTTGACACTCAGGACCGCATCCCAATCTTCGTCCTTCATCCGCATGATCAGGCCGTCACGGGTGATTCCGGCATTATTGACCAGGATATCAACCCGGCCAAAGGCCTCGACAGCCGCATCAATCATCCGCTCTACGTCTGCAGCCACTGTAACGTTGCCAACAACGGCCAGGGCTTTGGCACCGCTTGCCTGCAACTCTGCAACTGTTGCATCAGTGGCTGCCTGATCCATATCCATGGCTACAATAGTGGCTCCCTGTGCTGCCAGTGCAAAGGCGATACTCTTGCCGATCCCCCGTGATGCACCGGTAATGACAGCTACTTTTCCTTTTGGCATATTCTGTCTCCTCTCAAAAATATCAGGATTGCTTATCTGCAAAGGTTGCCTTCAACTCTGCTTCGGTCACAACTTTACCATCCACCAGAGCCTTGGCACTAAAGAACCAGATACCACGCTTGCAACCGGTGGCCTCGATCTCAAAACGAAGTTGGTCACCCGGCATAACCGGCTTACGGAAGCGGGCATTATCAATACCGGTAAAATAGGTCACCTTGTCCCGTACGCTCTCATCTGATTGATAGGCCAGAATTCCGGCCACCTGGGCCATCGCCTCGATAATCAGGACCCCCGGCATAACCGGGTGACCCGGGAAGTGGCCGGGGAAAAACGGCTCGTTAATGGTAACGTTCTTAAGACCGACAATCCGCTTGCCAACCTCGATTTCAAGAATGCGGTCAACCATCAAAAAGGGATGACGGTGGGGCAATATCTTCATAATCTGATTAATATCAAGCATGGGTACCACCCTCCTTTAAAACAGGAATCAAACCGCAGCCTTTACACCGGCCGTGTCTTCAATATTAACCAGAGCCATCTCCTTGTTGATCCGCTTGACCAGCCCGGTCAAAACCTTGCCCGGTCCAATTTCTACAAAGCGGCTTACCCCCTGATTAATCATGGCATGTACAGACTGTTCCCAGCGTACCGGCGCACAGACCTGAGCCACCAGCAGTTCACGCACCCGGCCGGCGTCCTGATTGGCTGCTGCTTCCACGTTGGTGACTACCGGGAGCGTGAGAGGATGAATAGTTACACAATCCAGCACCTCTTTCAGACGGTCGGCGGCAGGTTGCATCAGTGCGCAATGGAACGGTGCGCTGACCGGCAGCAGCATGGCCTTGCGGAACCCTTTGGCCTTTGCCAGCTCAATGGTTCTGTTTACTGCAGTTGCATGTCCGGCAATCACGATCTGTCCGGGGGAGTTGAAGTTTGCCGGAGCAACCACTTCCCCCTGCGCAGCCTCAGCGCAGATGGCAGCAAGTTCCTCAGCTTCAATCGAAAGCATGGCTGCCATGGCACCAACCCCAACCGGCACAGCCTCTTGCATAAACGTACCGCGGGAACGGACGGTGCGTACAGCATCCGCCAGTGACAGGGCACCACCACAGACCAGTGCCGAGTATTCACCCAGTGAGTGACCGGCAACACAATCGGCTTGTAGACCGGTTTCCTGCTGAACCACCCGCAGGGCGGCAACACTTGCCGTAAGGATAGCCGGCTGGGTATTAAAGGTAAGCTTCAGGTCTTCTTCCGGGCCATTGAAACAGAGACTGGAGAGCTTGAATCCAAGCGCCTCATCTGCCTCTTCAAAGGTGTGCCGTGCAATGGGAAAATTTTCTGCCAGATCCTTGCCCATACCGGCATACTGGGAGCCTTGTCCCGGGAATAAAAAAGATGTTTTACTCATACAATCAATCCTTTGCTGGAACATTGTGGTGTTACCACTTTAATAATACCGAACCATAGGTAAAGCCACCACCAAAGGCATCCAGTAACACCAGATCGCCGGATTTCAGGCGGCCCTCCCGGTTGGCCTCATCCAGAGCCAAGGGGATAGAGGCAGAAGAGGTGTTGCCGTATTTGTGCAGATTGACAAAGATCCGGTCTTCAGGAATGCCGACCCGCTTGCCTGTGGCCTCAATAATGCGGCGATTGGCTTGATGGGGAATCAGGAGTGACACATCATCGGCAGTAACCGTGTTGTGTTCAAGTGCGGCAATGGCTGCATCACCCATGGCACGTACCGCATGCTTGAAAACCTCATTACCTTCCATTCTCAGGTAATACAGTTTGTCACTATAGGTGGTTGGCCCGGTGGCAGGATTTCTGCCGCCGCAACCTGGCTGGTACAGCAAGCCCCAGTGGGCGCCATTGGTAAAGATATGGCTGGAGAGAATGCCCTGCCCGCCGCTATCGGCTTCAACAATAACGGCACCTGCCCCGTCACCAAACAGGATACAGGTATTACGGTCCGTGAAGTCCACAATACGGGTTAACACCTCGGCTCCCATCACCAGTACCTTGCGAGCCATACCACTCTTGATATACGCCTCTGCCATATTCAGTCCGTAAATGAAACCAGAACAGGCAGCTGACAGATCAAATGCCGCAGCATGGTGGGCGCCAAGCTCTTGCTGAACAATACAGGCGGTGGCAGGAAACGGAAAATCAGGTGTGACGGTACCCAGGATAATCAGGTCAAGTTCTTCAGGCGAAACACCGGCCATTGCAAGAGCCCGGCGTGCCGCCAGTGTGGCAAAAGTGGAAGTATATTCGTTCTCGGCAGCAATACGACGTTGTTTTATGCCGGTTCTGGTGGTGATCCATTCATCATTGGTATCAACCAGTTTTTCAAGGTCGTGGTTGGTGAGAACTTTGTCGGGAACAGCAGAACCGGTTCCCGTGATGCGGGCGCGCAGCATGTGACCCCCAACCGGAACTGAGGAACACCTGGTTCCGGTAATCAAATAACAGATGGAAGGAAATCTTCGGTCAGGACACTGGTGGTACGGATTGACCGGTGCGTGGAAACAGTGCCCCGTAATTCTCAGACAGTTTCTCGGCAATACGTTGCGTTACACCGCTGGTTGCATAATCATGGGCAAAGCGGATGGCGTTCTTGATCGCTTTGGCATTTGATCCGCCATGGCAGATCATGCCGACACCGTTAATACCGATCAAGGGTGCGCCGCCATACTCGGCGTAATCAACGGTCTTTTTAAAGCGCTTAAAGGCTCCACGCATAAACAGATAGCCCATTTTGGCGATCATGTCTCCCATGATTTCACGTTTGAGCATGGTACCGGTAGCCTCAGCCAGACCTTCAGAAAGCTTGAGGACAACATTTCCTACAAAACCATCACAAACCACCACCTCAACCGTGCCTTTGAAGATATCGCGACCTTCCACATAACCGGCGTAATTGAGTGATGTTTGACGGAGAATGGCATTGGTTTCGCGGGTCAGTTCATTGCCTTTGGAGTCTTCCTCGCCATTGGAAAGCAGTCCGATGCGGGGGTTGGGGATACCCAGGGCATGCTTGGCATAGACCTGCCCCATTATGGCAAACTGCACCAGATGGGAAGCCTTGCAATCAACATTCCCCCCCACATCCAGCACCAAGGTCTTGCCTTCAAGGGTTGGGAAGACCTGGGCTATGGCTGGCCGTTCAATGCCGCTGATCCGCTTCAGGACAAACATGCCGGCAGCCATGGTGGCACCGGAGTTGCCGGCGCTGACCGCAGCACAGGCCTGTCCATCCTTTACCAGTTCAAAGGCGAGCCGAACTGACGAGTTACGCTTCTTGCGTACCGCATCAGAGGCAGAGTCATGCATCCCCACCACCTCGCTGGCATGGTGAATGGTGATGTCCAATCCTGATGCAGCATGATGATCAAGCTCCTGGCGTAGACGATCCTGATCCCCGACCAGGATAATGGGAATACCGTATTGACGGGACGCGGCAACAGCACCCTCAACCTCAATGGCCGGGGCGTTGTCACCTCCCATGGCATCAACAGCAACTCTCATGGTATGCAAATCAGACCCTATCAGGCCTGTTTTGCAGCCCCGGCTACTTCCTTACCCTTGTAGGTTCCGCAGGAAGGACAGGCGCGGTGCGGCATTTTAGGGGATTTGCATTGTGGGCAGACCGACAGGCTGGGGGCGGTCAGGAAATCATGGGCCCGACGCATATTCTTACGTGATTTGGATGTTTTCTTCTTGGGTACTGCCATGGCTGATACTCCTTTGTTGGTAGCCCTGAGGCCACTGTTTATGGGCGGACTTTGAAGTCCTTTAAAACAGCAAATTTTGATTGTTTCTGTTCACTGACACAACTACAGGTACTGCTGTTCAGATCAATGCCGCAGACGGGGCATAGCCCCTTGCAACTTTCTGAGCAGAGCGGCTTCAGCGGAATCTCCAGGGCAACCTGTTCCGCGATTTCAGGCATCAGATCAATCTCGTCACCGCTAAAACTGCTTGAGATCAGATCCCGTTCTTCCAGTTCAACCTCATCTTCTTCTTCGCGATTTACAGCAGCGCCTTCCCGGAAGAAAATGGTGAAACGTGAAAAAACTGTACGATCAAAGCTGCAGAGGCAGCGGGAACAATCCAGCTGCACCGGCACAGAGACCGTACCTTCAACCCGATAATGGTCCAGTTCACGTTCGGCTGTTAATGCAACCTGCACCGAGCCGGTAAAACGACACTCACCAGCAGCCATCATTGCGGCAAGGACCGGAAATGACTCTGCCGGTTCATTGAAGGAAAACTCCCGAACGGTTTCCTTGATATGTTCGGTTCTGACCTTCATGCACGCACCTCTGGCTGATGGAGGGTTAAGAAATGAGGTAATATAGTGAAAGCTGATAGTTTGTCAAGAATAAAGAGCTTTTTTACTTTATTGCGGCACAAATGCTCCGCGGTCAGTAATCCGTTTAAGCGTCGCCACAATCAACTTGGCCGCCTGCTCCAGATCTCCCAATGAAACCACCTCTACCGGTGTATGCATATAGCGTAACGGTAGTTTTACCAAGGCAGTAGCTACCCCGCCCCGGGAAATCTGCATTACATTGGCATCGGTGCCGGTTGCACGGGGATTGGCGGTTAACTGTACGGCGATCTTGTCCTTCTGGGCTGTGGCGTACAGCAATTCAAACAGGGCATGGTTGATATTGGCTCCGCGGGTCAGGATCGGACCTTTACCCAAGGCCACCTCACCATTGTGTTTCCTCTCAACATCAGGCTGGTCTGTGGCAAAATCCACTTCAACGCAGATGCCGATATCCGGGTTGATGGTATAACAGCTGGTGGTGCCGCCACGTAGGCCGATCTCTTCCTGTACCGATGACACGCCGTACAAATCAACCGGCAGCTTTTTCTTTTCTGCAGCCACCAGGCGCAACACTTCTGCCACCACAAAGGAACCGGCCTTGTCATCAAAGCCACGGGATGCAACCCGGTCGCCCTGCAAGTGGGTAAAGCCACTCTCAAAGGTGATGCAATCCCCTACCCGCACCAGTTTTTGGGCCTCTTTCTTGTCTTTTGCCCCGATATCAATGTACTGGGCCTCCAGCTTGACCACGGTTTCGCGATCTTTGGTATCCATCAAGTGAATCGGGCGCTTGCCGACAACACCGGGAAGCGGGCCGTCTGTCGTATGGATATGGACAACCTTGCCCGGTGTCAAATGGGCATCAACCCCACCAATGGCGGCAAAATAGAGAAACCCCTTGTCATCGATGTATTTGACCTGCAGGCCGATTTCATCGGAATGCCCCACCAGCATCACCTTGGGACGATCCTTGCCCTGACCCGGAATAAAGCCATAGACATTACCCAGTACATCACTGCTGACCTGACAGTAGGGAGCAACGTAGTCACGAAACAGTCGCTGGGCGGGCTGTTCATAGCCAGAGGGGCTGGGGGCGGCCAGCAGCTTTTCCAGAAAAACCAGTGATTCCTTACGCATTAAGATTCTCCTTGTAAATATCTGTGGTTATAATAGAACCTATACTCTTCTGCTGTAAGTTTTGCAGGCAAATCTGATCATGGTTCAGGCCGGGATCGGTCAGAATCCGGTCTACTGGCAGACCTGTCTGTTGCCAGCGTTGCAGGTTGCTTCGTGCATGCCCCTGCACTTCTGAAAGCCGGTCAGGGGGGCAGGCCAGCTGCAGCCCGTCAAAGGATTTGAAATGTTCTGCAAGCGTGAGAACCAGATCGTGATACAGCTGGGCCTTGACCAGCTGCCCCAGGGCCGGATGCCAGCACCCGGCCAGGATGGCGCCTTCTGCAGACAGTCCCTCCTCAGCCTGCAAGCCGATTCGTATAACCGGTATACCTGCCTGCAGACAGAGATGCAACATCCGGGCACAGGTTTTTACCCCCTGTGCAAGATCCGGCGGTTGATAGTGGCCTGCCCTGTACTGATCAGCCAGTGCGGTGCCTGAAAGCACCACTGCCGGGTAAATCCGTATAAACTGGGCTCCAGCGGCTATGACACCCTGCACGCTGGCCAGTGCCTTTGCCCGGGTATCACCGGGCAGGCCAGGTAACAACTGCGCCCCGACCTGAAACCCGGCAGCCCTGACACGCTGAATTGCAGCCATACTGTCTGCGGCAGTATGCCCCCTGTTGCTTTGCAGCAGTACTTGATCATCAAGTGATTGCACCCCGACCTCAATGGTGGTTACCTTGCGGTCTGCAAGAAATGCCAGTACTGCTTCATCAAGTGCGTCAGGCCTGGTTGAAATCCTTATGTTTCTTACTTTCTGTTGCTCTAACAGTGGTTGAACAGCTTCAAGCAGTTGCTCCTGTTGTTTTCGGGGTAACAGGGTAAAGCTGCCACCGTAAAAAGCCACCTCAGCCGGTCTATTGGGGGAGCGTCCCAGCCACTGCTGCACAGTATCCGATATCTGACGGGCGGACAGCACACTTTGCTGCACACCGGAGATCATATGCTGGTTACAAAAGAGGCAGGTGTGCGGACAACCTGCGTGGGGGATAAAAAACGGGATAATCAGTGGACGCATGCTGCCGGGATTAACTCCGCAAGCGGGCCAGAGCTGACTCTGCCGCCGACTGCTGGGCCGCCTTCTTGCTGCGCCCCTGACCCTGCCCCAGCGGCATGCCGTCAACCGACACCTCTATGCAGAAAAGGCGATCATGATCAGGCCCCTGCTGATCAACCAGATTATAGACCGGAGCAGCTTGTTTCCGGGCTGCCAGTAGTTCCTGCAGTTCGCTTTTGGCGTCATGATGTGCCGGAGTACCAGCTGCTATGGCGTTTACCAGTGGAGCGTAGATATGCTTGACGATCTGCTGTACCGCAGCAAATCCGGCATCGCAGTGGATAGCGCCGAGCAGGGCCTCAAATACATCGGCAAGGATGGAGGGGTTGGTACGCCCCCCTTCCCGCTCGGCACCTTTTCCCATCAGGATCAGCGGAGGGATCCCGGCATCAACAGCAAGCCTGGCTAAACGGGGTTGATCAACCAATGAAGATCGCAAACGGGACAGGTCTCCTTCCGGCAGAGCGGGGAAGTGCTGACAGAGCAGGTCTGCCAGTAAAAAACCCAATACAGCATCCCCCAGAAACTCGAGTCGCTGATAATCAGCAGCACCTTCCTGGCGGGCCTCATTCAGGTATGAAGGATGAGTCAGCGCCTGTTGCAACAGGCGCTGGTTGATGAAGCTGTGGCCTAGTATCAGTTTTGGGAAAGGTGACATGCCAAGGAGTATACGGGATGCATCGGTTGGCTGCAAGTAGCTTTGATCGTTGATTTGCGTTGCCAAGCATAGGCTAGATGCCTATAATGATCCACTTTCATGGAGAGCGTATGTTTATTACCTTTGAAGGCATAGAAGGCTGCGGTAAGAGTACCCAGATTGCACTGCTTGCAGCATCCCTGCAGCAGGCTGGCCAGCGGGTGCTGCTCACCCGTGAACCGGGTGGGTGCCCCATAGCTGACCAGATTCGTAGTGTCTTGCTGGATGCCGCCAACACAGCCCTTGTGCCGATGGCGGAACTGATGCTCTATGCAGCCAGCCGGGCTCAACATCTGGCTGAGGTGGTCAGCCCGGCACTGGCTGAAGGTGTTATTGTGCTCTGTGACCGGTTTAGTGACGCCACCCGTGCCTATCAATCCTTTGGCCGCGGTATAGATCGTCAAGTCATTGAAACCTTGAATAGTCTGGCCTGCGATGGCATTTCCCCGGATCTGACGGTGTTGCTTGACTGTCCGGTTGAGACGGGCCTGGGGCGTGCCAGACAGAGGATTGATTCAACCAGCGGCCCACGGGAAGAACGGTTTGAGCTGGAATCACTGGCCTTTCATCAACGGGTACGGGACGGTTATCTACAGCTTGCAGCTGAAGAGCCGGGCCGCTTTGTGATTGTTGATGCCACTGTTCAGCCGGCGCAAGTTGCCTCGGCTATTTCCGATGCGGTTCTGTCCCGCCTTGCGGTGCCCGTCTAGATGTCTCTTTCTGTAATCAAGGGACAGGACCGGGTACTTGATGCCTTAAAACGCTCCATTGCCGCTAACCGGGTGGCTCACGCCTATCTTTTTGAGGGGCCGGACGGCTGTGGACGACGCACAACCGCTCTGGCCCTGATGCAGGCGCTTTTCTGCAAGGAACCACTGGATGGTGGTGATGCCTGCGGAAACTGTTCATCCTGCCGCAAACTGGCTTCCGGCAACCACCCGGACCTGCATCTGCTTTCGCCCCTGCCGGACAAGCGTGATATCAGCATTGAGCAGATTCGGGAGCTGCAGCAACAGCTGTCTCTGCGTCCCTTTGAGGCAAAGCGCAAGGCATGCCTGATTGAACCGGCTGAGCGGATGAATGAAAAATCGGCCAATGCACTCTTAAAGACCCTTGAGGAGCCACCAGGTCATGCGATCATTGTTTTGCTGTCAACCCAGGCTGATCTACTGCTCTCAACCATCCGCTCCCGTTGTCAACACCTGCGCTTCAGCCCGCTGGATGACGGCGTTGTAGCAGACTTGTTGATTCAACAGGGGATGGACCCTGACAAGGCGCGGGAACTTGCACCGCTGGCAGAGGGAAGTATGGAGCGGGCCAGCACCCTGGAAGAGGAATCAGATGCCGTACGACGCCAGGAGTTACTGACTGTGCTGTCAAAGGCATCATCCAGACAGGTTGCCACTATTTTTGATGCTGCTGAGTCTGTTGCCGGTGGACGCGAGGAAACGCTGTCAACCTTCAACCTGTTGCTGTCTCTGTTACGTGACCTGCTACTGATCCGTTCCTGCGGACAGATCGGTATAGCAAACGGTTTCCTTAACAATGAACTTACTGTAGAGGCCTCCCGCTTTACCCCTGCCGGCATGATGGAGGCCCTTGAGCGTTGTCTTGAAACTAGGCGCGCGATTCAGGGTAATGCCAACCCCAAGCTGGCACTGGAACGCTTCCTGCTGGCCTATGATCGTTTACGAAAAGGAGTCTGATACGTGATACGTGTTGTTTCCATACAGTTTAACCCGGCAGGCAAGATGTATGATTTTAATGCCGGTGCCCTTGATCTGAAGCCGGGAGACCGGGTAGTTGTTGAAACCGAGCGGGGCATCAGTCTCGGTACCATCGTCACCGGACCGCAAGAAAAAGACGAAACCGCTTTCAGCCATCCCTTGGCCCCCGTACAGCGTCTACTGGGGCTGGAAGATGAAAAAACCCTGGCCCATCACCAACGAAGAGAAAAAGAGGCCTATGACTTCTGCCTGCGCCGGATCAAGGAGCGGGGCATGGATATGAAGCTGGTCCGGGTTGAACATCTCTTTGATGGCAGCAAAGCGATCTTTTACTTTACCGCCGACGGCCGGGTCGATTTTCGAGAATTGGTCAAGGATCTGGCCCACACCTTCCATACTAGGATCGAGATGCGCCAGATCGGGGTACGGGATGAGGCCAAAATGGTCGGCGGTCTGGGGATCTGTGGACGTGAACTTTGCTGCGCCTCGTTTCTGCGTGACTTCCAGCCGGTATCGGTCAAAATGGCCAAGGAGCAGAACCTGGCCCTGAACCCATCCAAGATATCAGGCCAGTGCGGCAGGCTACTCTGTTGCCTGGATTACGAATATGAGACCTACTGCGACCTGCGGAAAAATTTTCCCAAGTGCGGCAAGCGGGCCCGGACTGCCCAGTACAACGGCACGGTGGAAAAAATGAACCTCCTGACCGGAGAGTTGATCCTGCGCCTTGAAGACGGCAAACAGGTCAGTGTCAAGGTCAAGGAACTGGTTGATGAGAACAGCCCGCTTGTTACCCAGCCAGAACCGGCAAAAGAGCAGGAACAGGTTCAGCAGCAGCAGGCCCCGCGCCGACCACGTGAACAACAGCCCCAGCAGAGACGTCAGCGCCCTGCACCTTCATCTGCTGCAGCAACAGCACCTGCTCCAGAAGCTGTTGCTCAGATAGCAACAAAAGCTTCAGCAGTTGAAAAAGCTGAGTCTGCGGCACAGCAGCCCAAAACTGATGATAAGCAGAAGCGTAAAAAGCGTAACCGCCGTCACGGACATCGTAAACCATCTGATCAGAAACCAGATAGACCAAGCCAGGAGTAATCAGCAATGAAACCATCTTTTTACGTTACCACCCCGATCTATTACGTTAACGACGTGCCCCATATCGGCCATGCCTATACCACTGTTGCAGCTGATGTACTGGCCCGTTACAAGCGGATGAAGGGATTTGATGTCTTTTTTCTGACCGGCAGCGATGAGCACGGGCAGAAGGTTGAAAAGGCAGCCCAGACAAACGGCGAGACCCCGCTTGAACTTGCCGACCGGGTGGTGAAGCGTTTTCAGGCCCTGTGGGAAAAACTGGGAATCTCCCATAATGACTTTATCCGCACCACCCAGGAGCGCCACAAGCAGGGTGTCACCCATATCTTTAAGCAGTTGATGGAACAGGGTGATATCTATCTGGGTGAATACGAGGACTGGTACTGCACCCCCTGCGAAACCTTCTGGACCGAGACCCAGGTGGAAGATGGCAAATGCCCTGACTGTAACCGTCCGGTTGAAAAGCTGAAGGAGGAATCCTACTTCTTTAAGATGAGCGCCTATGGTGAAAGACTGTTGGCGCATATTGAAGCCAATCCTGACTTTATCCAACCCAAGACAAGGCGCAATGAAATTATCTCCTTTGTTAAAGAAGGGTTGCGTGACCTGTCTGTATCCCGTACCTCGTTTTCCTGGGGTATTCCGGTGCCTGGTAATGAGCGCCATGTCATCTATGTCTGGTTTGATGCCCTGACCAACTATATCAGTGCTTTGGGCTACCCTGCAGCTGATGGCAACTATGGCCGTTACTGGCCAGCAGATGCCCATTTGATCGGTAAGGATATCCTGCGTTTCCACACGGTCTACTGGCCAACCTTCCTGATGGCAGCCGGTCTGCCGATTCCCCAGAAGGTCTTTGCCCATGGTTGGTGGACGGTAGAAGGGCAGAAGATGTCAAAATCCCTGCAGAACGTTGTTGAACCCAATATGCTGATCGACAAGTATGGCGTGGATGTAGTGCGCTACTTCCTGATGCGGGAAGTGCCCTTTGGCCTGGATGGTGATTTTTCACACGGATCATTGATCAATCGGATCAACTCTGACCTGGCCAATGACCTGGGCAACCTGCTGTCCCGCTCAACAGCCATGCTGGTCAAGTACTTTGATGGCATCCTGCCTGCGCCAGGTCCTTTTTCAGAGCTTGATACCATCTTGAGGGCCAAGGCTGAAGGGATGATTACTGCGGTTGACAGCTGCATGGATGAATTGTCCTTCAGCAAGGCCCTGCAATCAATCTGGGATGTTATTTCAGCCGGTAATAAATATATTGATGAAACCGCCCCCTGGGGCCTTGCCAAAGATCCTGCCAAGCGTGAGCAACTTGCAACCGTCATGTATTGCCTGCTTGAGGCCCAGAGATTGATTCATTCGATGGTCGCCCCTTTCATGCCTGACACTGCCCGTAAGGCACTTGCCTGTCTTGGCTGGCAGAAGGAACCGGCAGAAGAGGATCTGGTCTGGGGCAAACTTGCTCCAGGCACCGCAATTGAAAAAGCAGCAGCATTGTTCCCGCGGATTGAGACAAAAGAATAGTTGCAACAGAAATGGGGAGGCCGATCGGCCTCCCCATTCTTCATCATCTCGTATTTAAATGTTCTCTATGAGCAGGAAGAACCAAACTCAGGAGAAATGACAAAACCTTCCCGCATCCCTGAATTAACAAAATCAATCACCTGACCATCCAGAAAAGAGTTCAGACTTTTTTCAGCTAGCAGTTCAATCCCGTTCAGTGTCATCTTGTTATCATTTTCACCCGGCTCATCCAGAGCCAGCCCCAGACGGGGTCCACCTCAACCAAAACCTTCAAATACCACCCGCAGCAGCTTGCCGGGGTTCTGGGCCAGAATCGGCTCCAGAGCTGTCTTTGCCGCATCCGTAATTTTCATAACGATGCTCCTTTAAAAGTATTCATATATTTAAATATATATAAAATAATTTTCATTTTCAAGCAAGAAATGAGCAGCAATAATCTGATACAGTCTGTACTTTCATGGTAAAGGATGAATTAGCTGCAATCTCAAATGACTGTCCGCCGCCAATCCGCCTCCAACCGGTTTCGCCAGCCAGTTGCAGGTCCAGTTCACCGGTCAGTATCTCCATCAGCTCAGCGGCGCCGGTATTAAAGGTGTATTCACCCGGCTGCATAATCCCCAGGGTTTTCTTGGAGCCATCAGGAAACAGCACCGTATGACTGGCGACAGCACCGTTAAAATAGATATTTGCTTCACGAACAACCGTTACACCTGCGAACTCAGACATGCGTACACTCCTTTGAATAGTTAGATATGTCTTAAAAAAGGTGAAACACACCTTTAAACAGCTACGGCAAAACAGGAAAAGCTGCGTTATTGAATCAAAACATATAAATTCAAATCAGTTACAAAACATGGCATACCTGATGCTCTATGCCAGATAACACATTCCACAAGGAGGAGTACCATGAAACGGCTCATTTTCGCAATTACTGCATCACTGATTACCCTGGCATCAGCATCGTTTGCAGAAGAGGTAAAAATAGTCGGTTCTGTTGTCAAGATTCAGGCCGAAGCCGGCAAGGCATCAGTCGTGATCAAGGACAATACCAGTGGCAAGGATATTACCGTCACCGTAACTGATCAACTGACCGTCGATAAGCTGAATGACAAGCGGATCGCTACCGGCGATGAAGTACGGGTAAAATACGATACCAAAGACAATGTTTCCAAGCTTTTCAGGAAAACAGCCGGTTGCTGACGCATTCCTAAAGGGTCGGCCGGTAACGGACCGGCCCTTTTCTTTTTTAGAGCAGTTACTGAGCTGGCGGTGTCTGTGATCCTGGGCCGATTCTGAGATTGGCCGTGGCAATATAGATCTCTCGTAAAAACCAGATCAGCCCCAACACCATGGAGAGCATGGCGCAGATAAACAGGACCGCCACCGGTATCGAGGGGTCAAGTTCCAGAAACGTGCCAATGAACATCAGCGCAATAACGCTGCAGACCAGGAAGGCAGTGGTGGTACAGAGATTGATGGCCTGACCGATCAGCTTGGCACGGCGTGCCAGTGTCGCAAGGTCAGCCCGGATAAGCTCCCTGTGGCCCTCTTGCGCGGCAGTTTCAAAACGGGCTTCAAGCAGGCGAGCCCGGTCAATGATCCGTCCCAGTCGGTTGGTCATGACCGAGAGCATCGCACCGATACCGGTTAACAGGAAAACCGGAGCCACCGAGAGTTGAATGGCACGGGCGACAGTGCCCACATCAGAGACTGTCCGCAACATGGTTGCACCTCCCCTTTGTCATGCGATACCTGCCAGCTCCAGCCGTCTCCCCCAGCGCTGCAGCAGCTCCTGGTGTATCCGCTGTCCTTCAGTTGATTGCAGCAGCTCATCCTGTTGAAGCAGCTTGACAGCAGCGGACCTGGCCTGTTCCAATATGGTCCCATCCCTCAGAATATTTGCCACCCTGAAATCAGGCATACCGGATTGCCGTGTACCTAAAAAATCGCCGGGACCGCGGATTTCAAGATCTGCCTCGGCAATCCTGAAACCATCAGTGGTGGCCTCCATTACCCTGAGCCGTTTTTCTCCGTCTTCAGACAGCTTACCCGCTGTTAACAGTATACAGCTTGAATGATGACTGCCACGCCCTACCCTGCCCCGTAACTGGTGCAGTTGGGAAAGACCGAAACGTTCGGCATGCTCGATTACCATCATGGTGGCATTGGGGACGTCAATCCCTACTTCAATCACGGTGGTGGCCACCAGAATATCTAGTTTACGGTTTTTAAAGGAAGCCATCACTGCTTCTTTTTCTTCCGGCTTCATCCGACCATGCAACAGACCCAACCTGAACTCGGGAAAGATATCGGTTTGCAGGTGTTCTGCCATCTGGGTTGCAGCCTTCAGATCAGACTTTTCAGACTCTTCAACCAGAGGGTAGATAACGTATGCCTGACGCCCCTGATCAATCTCCCGGTGGATCATCTCGTACACCTGTTTACGGCGTGATTCAAAGTATATCTTTGTATTGATTGGAGTTCTACCCGGTGGGAGTTCATCAATAACTGATAGAGAAAGATCACCAAATAACGTCATGGCCAGGGTACGGGGGATCGGGGTGGCGGTCATCACCAGAATATCAGGATTAGCTCCTTTTTTCTTCAGAATACCACGCTGCAGCACACCAAAGCGGTGCTGTTCATCAATAATCCCTAAGCCCAGACGACTGAACTCAACCTTGTCCTGAATCACGGCATGGGTACCGATTACAATTGCGGCCCGGCCATCAGCCACCTGCTGCATCGCCTCTTTCTTTGCTTTGCCCTGCATACCGGAGGTAAGCAACACAACTGTAATACCCAACTGGTCGCACCAGTGGTGAATATTATGCCAATGCTGTTCAGCCAGAATCTCGGTAGGAGCCATGATTGCCACCTGGTAATTGTTTTCAACCGCCACCAGGGCAGCCATCAGCGCCACCAACGTCTTGCCGCTGCCAACATCACCTTGCACCAGACGATGCATCGGGTGGGGAGCCATCATATCGGCCTTGATCTCTGACAGCACCCGGCGTTGGGCTCCAGTCAACTGAAACGGCAACAGTTTGATAAGCTCTTTGGTATAACGATGGGTAACCTGAAACGAGATTCCTTCTTCAAGCGCCACACCGCGTTTTTTCAGGGCCAGACCCAGTTCCCAGAAGAAAAATTCATCAAAGGCGAGAGAACGGTGGGCCAGAGTACGACCTTCATTGAGATCAATCAGGGGCGCTTCTAAAGGTGGCAGATGCACCTGACCAAGCGCTTCCTGCAACGGAAGATACTGATAGGTACTTAACAGAGATTGAGGCAGGATGTTTTCAAGATTAGGGAGAAAGGTATCTACCACCTGACGCATCACGCGCCGCATCCCTTTTTGATGCAAACCTTCTGTCAAGGGATAGACCGGCACAATCCGTCCAAAGTTAACCGGATCAGCAGCCATTGCTGCATTAACATCAGCACCTTTCTCTAACCACTCAACATCCGGGTGATGCACCTCTGGTTTCCATCCAAAACTGGTCACCTCACCGGTAAAAACCCCCTGTTTGCCAATCTGCCAGGTCCGCTTCATCCAGACTCCATTGGCATGAAACCATTTCAGCACGATACTGCCGCTCTCATCCTGCACAACCGCCTCAAAGACCTTGCGCCCCCCTTTGGTTGTAGCTGTTTCAGCAGAAACAACCGTGCCTTGAAAAACCTGTGTCAGCCCGGGTTTTAACTGTCTGATGGGAATAAGTTGACGCCGGTCTTCATAACGGTGCGGCAGACAGAACAGGGCATCTTCAACCGTATGAATACCGCGTTTGGCAAGCAGTTCAGCCAGCTTAGGTCCTACACCTTTGATAAACTGAATACCGGTCTGAAGGTTTTTGCGGGCAATTGCCTGCTGTACTGAAACTGCAGGCGGCACAGATGTAACCAGTTTACGCAGCAATAAGCCTGTATCGTTGGCCTCAATGCCCACATGATCACCCGGCTGAAGGCCGAGCTGTATCAGTTCCTCTGCAGGAATGAACAATGCACCGGTATGGTCAACCTGAAGTTTTGTCATGGCAGTAGGAGATATACCTGAAAAAAACAGAGAAGTCAGCCAGCAGGATGTTCAAGCTGTTTTAAACAGTGTGTTACCACCTCAGCAACAGTGATTTCCTGCATACAGCGGGCATTGCGCGGGCATGGCGGCGTAGTTCCAAAGGTGGTACAGGGCGAGCAGGGAAGATATTTGTTGATAACAGTATGCAGGTTACCCCGTGGTGCCCATTTAAGTGCCCGACCAGGTCCAAATAATGAAACAGTCGGTACCCCCAGACCCACCGCAATATGCAAAACACCGGAATCACCACTGACAAGTAGGGCAGAACGGGCAAGCACAGCTGCAGTCTCTGCAATAGAGGTTTTTCCTGCCAGATTAAGATCTGATTCACCAGCAATGGTTTGAGCATCAGCCAGATCAAGAGCTCCGCCAACCACAACGATCCCATACCCTTTTTGCGCAAGTTCAGCAGCCACAGCCCTGAACCGGCCAGCCCCCCAACGACGCTCAGGAATAGAAGCACCGGGGAAAAAGGTTGCAAATGGTTTGCCATCCAGCCTTGCAAGCAGCTTTCCAGTAGACTCTTTTGCAGTTGCAGGAATGGTCAAAAATGGAAGCGTGGGTTCAGCCTGTCCAGATAAGCCCGTAAGAGGTTCAAGCAAGCGATTAAAACTGAAAACTTCATAATCATCATGGAAATACGGCAGTGAATGGGTAAACATCCGGCGCCGCTCGTTGGTTGCAAAACCGATCTTCATCGGAGACCGTATCAGCCGGGCCACAACCGCCGAAAGGCGATGCCACTGTTCAGTATCAATGACAACATCATATTTACCACGTACTGCACGCCAGAATTCAGCAAGTCTGTCATAACAATAAAGCAGGTCTACAGACGGCACCAAGGCAAACACACCGGCATTGCGGCGTTCTGCCAAAATAGTGATTTGAATATTGGGATACTTGGCTTTAAGTTGACGGATCACCGGTGCCAACAAAACCGCATCACCAATGCCGCCGGGGCGGATGAGGAGGGCAGAGTAAACAGCCCCAGGGAGGTCAGGCGTAGACAGTGATGGCAACAGGTTTGTTATCAAACGCCCCAGCAGAGCATCAGCTGTCTTTATAAAACAGATGTTCACAACGCAGTACCGTTCACCGTAGGTTCTGAACCTTGGAGTAGTATCCGCTCCACCACCTCTACTCCCTGCATAAAGCTGTGATCCATGTTGCCAACTTCATACTTCCAGGCTCCGAACCGGCCGCGCGAATACACTCCCTGGTTCTCAAGATATGGCTGGATAGTCTGCAAGGCACTATTGCGGGAAAGGGTAGGCACTGGATAGGAATAAGGAATATCAATAAGATAACGACTGGCAATTTGTTCCTTAGCAGCGTCCGAGATCATGCCGCTATTGATAAGCCCTTGCACTGTTTCATCTATAATTGAGTTCTTGTCCTGAGGTTTATGGAGAGAGTAAGTTGTCTCACACATGAGCGAATAATGTCGATCTATGGCACCACCCGGTACATTATGGCGCGAATAGTTGTGAAAATTGGTAACCCGATAGAAAGGACTACTTGATTCAGGAAAATACATCCAGCACTTTGTATCGTCCCGGCGACCGTTAAACCCAAGCCCGACAATCAGACCACCATTATGGGTAAGCCCCTCAGCTGCAGAGACAACCGCTTCCGGTATAGAGACGCATGACTTAATAAATAGATCCAGTGGAAGCGTCGTAATCAACAGATCGTACACTTCCACCTTGCCATTGGTGAACCTGATCTGCCTTGCATCAAGGTCTATTTCCTGCATCTCATGGTTCAGATGAATTCTGTCTCTGAACCTGTCTGCAATACCTTCATAAATTGCACCGGTACCGCCACGTTCGGGGAATTTAAAGGTGTTATTCGGTCCCCAGCTCAGATCATCCCGCCCTTCGGCAATATTTTTTTCAATGCGGGCCAGATCCACCATACTGACCCGTTCAGCAATCCAATCCTTGCTCATCTGTTCAAGCGGTGTGCCCCATACCTTGCGGTTATAAGGTTCCATGAAGTATTTGACGATACCGGCGCCGAAGACTGTATCCATCCATTCGCGAAAGTGGGTTGTTTGCAATGGATCGCCTTTAAGGTTACGTAGCCCTTCGATACATGCCCGTAAGGCGTCATCCGGGAGATGGCGGACGTTGTTCTGAAACGGGTACGGCACCCAGGTTTGCAGGATACGCACCCAGCTTTCCCGCTGGTGTTCGTAGTACGCATCACCCAGGGCTTCAGCAACAGCGTTGTCAAAACAGTCGTAGTGGGAGAAGAGGACATGCCCGCCGATGTCCCAGGTAAAACCTTTGTCATCCGCAAAAGACGCAGACAGGCCACCAACGTAGGAATTGCGCTCATACAGTTGCCAGTCTACATGCCCCAGCTTCTGAAGATGGTATGCAGCGCCGAGGCCGCAGGGGCCGGCGCCGAGGACTAGAATCTTCATTTTACGATACACCCAGATAATAAATCCCTGATAACGCTCTTCCACGAGTCTGAATAGTCACGATATCCTCCTGATATGATTTCTCTTATCAGCAATATGTATTTAGATACACTTTTATCGGCGTGAATAGAGTACCTGATATTCAGATGCCTTTGCTTTCTCTCAATCTGTAAAATCTGATCGTTTACTTCAGTATCATACATCTTATTCAGGTACAAAAGTCTGTCGATCAGGCAATCATAAGCTTCAATAAATTCTTTAAAGTTATTTTTGTCGAATTCGACGATATCTTTAAACAGCGCAGTCAATGAGGTTCGTCTCACACCTATTTGTTGTGTTGAGTGCAGCCGGTAGCTTACCAGTTTATCTGACACAGGCAGACCGGGCATACCGATAGATGAAGCAACCAGCGCAATCCAAAGGTCATGAACGAAGATAGTATTCTCCGGGACCGGCAGAGCAAATTGCTTCAATGACCTGCGGATTGCCATAGTTGCACCGGTAACCATCGGTTTTCTGAACAGACAGTGCAGTTGCTCACCGTTTGAGAATCTGTTCAGGAGCTCCGGGGAAACCCCTAACTCGCCCCACAGACTGCTCCCGAGAAGATTACCTTCTGCGTCAATAATCCCGGCATCAGTAAACAGATAACCTACGTCAGGATGCTTTATAAAAGCATTCTCGATTACTTCCAGTTTCTCCGGAGCCCACACATCATCCTGGTCTGCAAGGACTATGATCTCGCCCGTGCAGAGCCCTATGGCTTTCTCAAAATTCTTATGTGATCCGAGTCTGGTCTCGTTGCAGAACAATTGTACCGGGAACTGGCTCTGTTCCTGGTACAGCCGCAAACATTCCTGGGTCCCGTCACTGGAGCCGTCGTCGCAAATCACGACCTCGTCGGGTTTTCGGGACTGGATTTTGATGCTGTCCAACTGGACCGGTAGAAAAGCGGCGCCGTTAAACGAGCAAAGTGCTATAGATATTTTCATAACACCTTTAGTGATTTCGGAATGTTCGCCATCCTGGGAGAGTGTGGCGGCTAGCCGGCTGTTCTTAATGACAGGAGGACTCTGCGTACCTTCCCGAGAAAATCAGCAGTCCTGACTCCGAAAAACCTGGCGACCAGGCGATAGGAAAAAGCCACCGGAGCACACCTGAAAATTTGATAATTTACCAGCCATGTATTGACCCCCTTCACCTTAGCCCCGGTCAACGGGTTCCTTCGGTACCGCTCTCGTGAAATTGGCAGAATCTGATCACGCTCCTTGCAGTAATCGTACAGATAGCTGCCAGGGTACGGTGTGAACACGGACGGAGATATGTAATCCGGCTTCATCCAGCGAATGAAGTCCACCGTTGCGTCCATATCTGCTTTTGTCTCGGTGGGCAGTCCGAACATGAAGTTGCCGTAAATTCTGACATTATACTTCCGGCAGATTTCCACCGCCTTCCGGCTCTGTTCCAGGGTGACACCCTTGTCGATGAAATCAAGAATCCTCTGACTGCCGCTCTCGAAACCTATCATCAGACATTCCATGCCGACTTCAGCCAGCAGTTTGATACTGCTCTCCATGTTCACTATAATATCGGCCCTGGCCTGGCAGGCAAACTTCTGTGTGAATCCGAGTTCTCGGTATCGTGCCACGAAGGCATTGATAAACCCGGGCTGCAGTATGAAAAGGTCGTCGTGGATCAGGAAGCTTTTGAAAGCGTATTTTTCACGGAGATGGCAGAGCTCGTTGATGATGTCATCAACCTGGCGGAATTTGATTTTGTTGCCAAACACCATCCGCTCGGCAGGCTGGCAGAACCGGCACTTGTACGGACAGCCGCGGCTGGTCACGATAGAGATAAAGGGAGACTCCATGTGGGACAGTAACGGGTTTTTCCCTTCGCTCTGTTCGTAGTCGAAAATATCCCGGTCCACCCACGGCAGGGTTGTAACATCGACCGGTTCACCCATGATCAGTCGATCCGGTTTGTTCCCGGCCTCAATTTCCCGCAGCAGGAGGTCCAGACTGATCTCCCCCTCTTTCATGATGACATAGTCGAAGTGGAGATTCTGCAGGACCTCGTCAGAAGCCACCGTAGGGTGTACTCCGCCGATGATGACAATCGCTCCGGGCTTCACTTTTTTGATCAGCGCCGCGAGAGTCTCGCTGACGCTGTAATCAACGCTCATTGAGGAAATGCCGAAGACCCGGGCATCGCTTTGCAACAGGACCTTTTCCACATGGTCCCAGCCTTTCAGTTTCCGCAGATCGATCAGTCTGACACTATGGCCCCGTGATTTAAGATAAGCGCTGATCGAGGCCAGTCCATGCTGAATGAAACTACCGTCCTGACTATGAGGTTTACCGAAGCTGTTAAAACCGCAAAAGGTAATTCCGGGAAATATAAGGTCTATCCTCATAAAACATCTGCTCCTTGAAACGGGTGGATCGGATAGTTCCTCAATACAGAACCTTTGCAAGAAGCTCTGCCTTGACAGGCGTTCGCTTTTTGAGTACTCCGGGCAGTGCCAGCAGAGCATCAACGACCGGTTTCAGGTACATGCGGATCTTCCCGCTGGTTACCGCTGACAAGGTGTGGGAAACCGTGATGACTGCAGTTCTCAGGAGTGCGGTCCGGATGGGAATAAATCTCCAGTAATACCAGATCAGGTTTCTCGTTGAATAATAGATCAATCTCTCGCTGCTGCGCCCCTCCTCGGAAACCATATGGTACCCGCTGATGTCGGTGAAATATTTCACATCATAACCCGCACAGATGATTCTGGTACAGAGTTCGCGCTCATTCTCATACAAAAAAAACTCATCGGTATAAAATCCGACTTCTTTCAGCACCGAACTGCGTGCTGCGGCAGCACATCCATTGAAGAGCGGAGCATCCACACCTTCTTCAGGAACATGGTCGCTTTTCACCGCCGGGTGCCAATGATGAACCCGCCCCGAATAGAAATTATAGACCTTGCAGCCCAAAGCCCCCAGTTCCGGGTAGGTCTGGAACTTTTTTACGATTGCCGCAATACCGTCATCTTCCAGAAAGGAATCATTGTCCAGAATTACGATTATCTCTCCCGAAGATTGCTCGAAGGCGATATTGTAACCCGATATTCCCACATTTTCCGGCGACCGTATCAGCTTGACGCCTGGAAACTCCGACTGCACCATGTCCGGCGCTCCGTCAGTCGAGTTATTGTCGCAGATCACTATCTCGTAATTGGGATAAGTCTGCCCTGCCAGGGTGGTCAGGACGTGACGCAGGATCTCTTTCCTGTTCCAGTTTATCATCACGATACTCACCAGGGGGATGGACGTTGCAGTCTCCATTAATCGTTAACTCCATGAAAGGTTTCGGCACGGTTACCCGCCCCGTTTTTTACCGCATAAACTGTTACAACATCCCCCGGGGTTGTCGAAGGAGCATTCCTGAAACGGATAAATGACAGGCCTGACGCCAAAAACGCCAAGGTCTTCAGCAGCAGGGCAGCCGGTCCCTTAAGCCTTTCAGCCCGGGCCCGCAGCAGCATGGCTGGTGTCGTCCAGAAAAAGGTCCGGGTCGAGACGATGCTAAACCCCGCTTCTTCAAGATAGCGCCGCAGGGTAGCGGGTGTGAAGTAGTAAAAATGCTCCTTGGGTGACATGAGCTCCCACTCCGTACCGGAAATCCGCGCCGCCGAACTCCCGACATTGGGGACCTCAAGGGCGAGCAGTCCTTTGCTTTTCAGCAGAGCATACACCTGGGCAAGAAACTCCCTCGGATCCCGCACATGTTCCAGTACATGCCAGAGTGTGATGATGTCAAAGGACTCCGGAGAAAGTGCGGCGGCTTGCAGATCACCCAGGAAGACGGAGAGCCCCAGCTTGTTCCGGGCGTAATCGACCGCATATGGGGATATCTCAACTCCTTCAACGGAATAGCCGGCCTCTGCAGCCAGCTTCAGAAAAAAACCGGCGCCGCAGCCGATGTCAAGCAGCAGTCCTGGAAATAATTGTGCTTTTATCTCAGTGATCCGCCTGCTGAAGCGCTTCTTCTGATGGATCGCCTCCGTCTTCAGGTATGGCTCGAAATACTCATCCGAATAATGCTTGATCAGGTCGGTATGATGTTGCATCGATTCAGCAAAGATAAGTCCGCAGCAACGGCATCGGACAACACCGATGGAATGCTTGGAAAGTATGGGCTCTGTGTCTGCGTGACCGCACAGGTTGCAGGTAAGATGGATATTCATCGGAAGCCGACCTTCCTGACAACGCAGTTTTTATACCGGTACAGCAGCAGTTCGCTCACAAGTTCACGGACCTTTCCCGTTTTTAGCAATGGCAGCAACTGAGACAGGTAACAGGTGGAAGTGAGCCTGTACCAGAGATAGCTTGGATGAGACAATATAAATCTCAAGGAGTAGACAATCCTTGCTGTCAGGTGACGCCGGTGGAAGTCATGCAGCAGTACCTTCAGCATTCCCGGGGAAAATTCCTCGGTACTGAGCACCCCCTCTCCTTGAGTGGCTGTCGCAATGTTGGCGGCCGTCAACTCACTGGAGATGTAGCCGTGCTCCACGCATATTTTGTACAACTCCGTCCCGATCAGCGGTGTCGCAGTGAAGAGACCGTACGGGGTAAGCCCGAGAGTGCGTTCCTGCCGGATGGCGAAATCCACGGTCTCTTTCATCTGCGGCACCGTCTCGCCCGGCAGACCGATCATATAGAACGCCTCGAGGTCGATACCGATCCGGCTACAAAGCTTTGAGACATTGACCACGGTGTCGACATCCAGATGCTTGCGCACGATATGCCTACTGACGTACTCGTTGGCCGATTCCACGCCGATCCTGAGGTAGGTGCAGCCGCTGTCCCTGCACTTGCGGATGATCTCCTCGTCAAGGCGGTCTGCCCGTATCCCGTTGGGGGTATCCCAGGTGATGTCAAAACGATTAGCGATGATCCCGTCAAGTATCGCGGAAAATCGCTGCATATCGAAGCTGAAATTGTCATCTTCGAAGTGAATGTGCCTGACGCCGTAACGCTCCTTCAAAAGCCGGATATGCTCCAGTACATACTCAACGGAGTTCGCCCTGAAGGCTTTCCCCATGCTGAGGTGAATGGAGCAGAAGATGCAGTTATACGGACAGCCCCTGCTGGTGATCACAGAGACCGAGCACTCGGACCCCGGGTAACGGTAAGCCTCCCTGCCGTCCTTCCCCCGGCTGTTGAATTCGAAGTAGCGAGACATGTCGATCAGATCGTAGGCCGGGAAGGGAAGTCCGTCGAGCTTCGCTATGAACTTCCTGGGCGCCTGAGTAACCAGTCTGGTGCCGTCCATATAGGAAATCCCAGAAACGCTCCTGACATCGCCCTTTCTTTGCAGCGTATCGACCAGCTCGACAAGGGTCTCCTCACCCTCCCCTGTCACGGTGAAATCCACCATGCCCGGATTTTTGAAGAAAGTCGACGGCATGACCGATGCGTGGGCGCCGCCCACCACAACGGTGATGTCACGGCTGACCTGTTTCACCGCCTGTGCGGTCAGCAGGGCGTTTTCCAACTGTGAGGTGAACTGGTTGCTGATGCCTACCAGTTCAGGGCGGGCATCGGAGATGATGCGCCGGATCTCCTCCCAAGTCGCTCCAAGGTGCAGGCAGTCACCGGTGCTTACGGCGTTCCACCTCTGTTGATCAGCCCCAACTATGGCGTCGTAAATGCTGACCTCATGACCAGAAGCCCTAAGACAGGCAGCTATCGACAACAGTCCAAGCGGGAGGCCGCTGACGGGCGGAGCGGTGTTCTCAAAGTGTGTGGTCGGGTGCTTTATCAGCAGTACTTTCATTCCAGCTCACGCAGCCCTTTCAACCGGTAATAGCTTAGCAGGCCAAAGCTTAACATGCGGATTACCCGGTTAACTGCGTCATACTGGATCAGTGTCTGGTCCACCTCGCAGCCGTTCCAGCACTGAGTATATGGGCATTTCCCAGTCATTGTTCTGACCGATTCCGCATTGGGTGAAGCCCAGAGTTCATCAAACCCGGACTGTTTCAGATTTCCGAGACTGTACTCTTCGGCCCCTGTCAGGAAATTACAGGGATAGAGTGTGCCGAAAGGATCAATGCAGACAGCGGAGTGTCCGGCGAAGCAGTGTAGCGGGCGCTGACAACCGTCGTCTATGTAGCGGTTCATCCCCCGGCTTTTGGGGGAAGCTGACTTGATGATCGCCAGATCGTCCGGAGTGAATTCACGAACGTCGCCCTGCTCATATTTCAGGTCGCCGCGCGTGTAAAACGGTCTCTGGATCACGCCGAAACTGCCGGTTATGCCGTGGAGGTCCCAATACTCCCTGATCTGATCCAGGCAATGCAGATTATCCTGCTGTATGACGGTATTGGAGCGCAGTGCCAGTTGCGGGTACCGCTGACGGAGCCTTAACAGGGCGGCAACAGTGTTTTCTACCTTGGCAAAGGCATCGGGCACTCCTCGGATCAAGTCGTGAGTCGCCCCGACACCATCAATGGAAACACTCAGGGAAAAACGCTGATGGGCCTTGAGCTTTGACAGTATCCATTCGACATCACTGACGATTTTGGCCGTGAGAAAGCCGTTGGTGTTGATGGTGACATAATCGACCGCCGGCAGTTTAAAGAGTCCGGAGATGAACGCTCCCAGATCCTTGTTGAGAAACGGCTCTCCCCCCGTCAGATCGAAGTGGGTTACCGTCTTTAAAACCTCGGAACGGCTGATTCGCTCTAACAGCAGACCGGAATCGATCTCCTGGGCGCGCAGTTCCGGGCGGTCATTATAGAATTCAAAAATGTTGCACATGCCGCAACGGGCGTTACAAGCATAGGTAGTGGATATTATCACGTAGCCGACCGGAACGGGCAGCGGCACCCCGAAAAGGTAGGACAACCAGTTCTTGATGACGTTACGTGCCAGGATAATATTTTTTTTCATCTTTTACCCTAAAGGAGAGTGCATTCATAACAATCCTGTTAACAACTCTGAGCGGCACCTTGATAACGACGGGCAGGCTTTCGGCGAACTCCCTTGCCAGGATTGCCCAGTACCCCTCTCTTATAAGGAATGCCCAACGCTTGAACACATTTCGGGCAAAGCTGGCTTCCGTCCAGCAGGACCGTTTGCAGTCCAACATCTTATCCCGGAACCGGTCAAGCAGACGGTAGTCAATCCCTTTGATCTTTTCCAGAGTCGGGTTACGGATGTAGTCCTCATAGCCGTCAGTTTTAATAAGGTCGGTACTCTTGCAGTAGTCGAAAAGATCTGAGCCCGGAATGGGTGAAAAATATGAGGGTGAGTGGAGTTCCGGTTCCATCCTCCTGATCAGCTCGTACGTCATTTCAAGATCTTCCCTCGTCTCCGTCGGCACACCCAGCATATAGTTGGCGAAAATCAGCAGTTTGTTCCGTCTGCAGACCTTGCCTGCCTCAAGCGACTGCTGGGGTGTAATCCCCTTACGCAGCAGGTTCAATATACGCTGCGATCCGCTTTCGAACCCGATGAAGAGTACCATGCACCCTGCTCCGTGCATGGCAGAGGCGAGCTCGTCGTCGATGGTGTCGGCCCTGCTCTGAGCCCCCCATGCAACCGGGATTGATTTCATCTCCCGACAGAGCTCAAGCGCCCAAGACTTATTGGTCGTCAGGGTATCACATTCGAACATGATGAAGTTCGCCTGATACCTCTCGATGACTGATTTTACCTCGTCGATGATGTTCGCAACCGACCGCGTCCGAATCTTTTTCCCGAAGATGATCTTTTCCAGCGGTTGGCAGAAGGCGCAGTTATAGTAACACCCCCTGCTGGCAATTATGCCCACATAGCGGCTCGGGTAAGGAAAGATGCCCGGTCCGCCAAGGATCCGCTCCATATTGTACAGATCGCGGTCCGGAAACGGTATGTCATCGAGGTTATCAATCCGTATGCCCTTGACAATCCTGTCCGGTTGCTTCCCGGCCGCGATGAGATCCACAACCTGCAGGAAGGAGACCTCTCCCTCGCCGACGATGATCGAATCAACGAAGCCTGAAGCGAGAAGTGATTCGGGGTCCAGCGTGGCATGCGGCCCCCCCATGATGACGTGCTTGCCAAGGCTTTTGGCCAGTTCCGCAGCCCTAAGACTGTTCTGGAAGTTGACCGTATTGCAGTAAATCCCAACAATATCGGGGGTGCGGCTGTCCAGCTCTTTCAGGTAGTGATCCCATCCTCGAAGGTCTCTTAGATCAATGAGGTCTGTCTCGTGCTTCGAATTCTTCTTAAGATAGCTGCTTATATACCCCAAACCCAGATTGATTGAGATGGTATCGTGGGAGGAGCCCCCGAGGCAATTGAAGCCGATTACTGCAATCCCCGGATAAACAAAGGTGACTTTCATATTGATTCCGCCTTTTTACAGCAGTGACTGTAAATATCCTTGCTCCATTCACTGCGAAAATAACCGGACATGGCTGACCCGCTTAACATACTTCAATGTCAGGTTCTTACTCCCACCACCCTGGTAAGAACTGTTTTTAACAACGAGATATCTTCCTGATCAATACTTCCGGTCAGAAGCAAAATTACCCCGTACCCCGTTGAGATTGTCATCAGATACAGTGGCAAACCCCAGATCGAGAACGGCAGACTTTCAGAAATCAGAAAAAAAACACCACCAACACATACCGCACCTGCAATGGACTTGAGGTACGAATAAGTGAAAGGCTGAATACAGGTTTTTCTGAATATTATGTATGATACCAGAATGTTAAGGGCAATATATGTCACAATTGTGGCACCTGCTGCACCGACAGCCCCCTGAGCGTAACTTTTTATCAACAGGTAGTTGGCTAAGATATTAATAATGGCGCCGAGAATACTCACAAGGGAGATCTCTCGGGACATGCCGATAATGATCATGAGAATGCCATTGGGTCCCCAGAGCGTATGAAAAAGGTAACCGCATGCAAGGATGCGTAGCACCGGCACAGCAACGACAAATCGGGTTCCGAACAGGAAGGTAATGATCTGCTCTGGATAGGTGAACAGGAGCAGAAAAATGGGGAACGTGAGAAAAAAAATCCATTTAGTCAGAACCTGATATGCTCTGGAAAGTTCCTCCGACTGACTGCGGGCATACAGTTCACCTGCAATTGGCAGAAAAACGAACTCCAAGGCATTAAGCGGGAACTGCAGCAGGCGGGCTAGTGAGCTACCGGCATCGTAGATACCCACAGTTTTGGGCTCGGTATATCTGCCAAGCAGAAGTACATCGGCCCAATTCATGACAATGGCCATGACAATGCCGATAAGCAAGGGAAGCGAAAACTTCATCAGCTCCCCGCCCGGCAGACATGCTGCCAGAGAGAGCGGTGCGACTCCAATCCTCCGATAGCCGTATCCAGCCATGAGCATGCAGACGAGAACGATTGAAGCAACGTAAGCATACATGATGCTGAGAAAGGGCAGCTTCCAGAAATAAATGCCGCACAAAGAAACCGAGAAGAACAGCGGGATTCCGATATCCATGAAATAGATTCTGGACACGACAATCCCATGCCCTCTCATGATCGCACTCAGGGTGAGCAAAATCACAAAAAACGGTATAGACACGGCGGCGATCCTGAACAGATGTGCCAGATCAGCATTTCTGAACACCACTCCGGCTAGCAGATCTGCCGACAGACAGAGCACTCCGGCGGCGACTACCCCGGAGATAAAAACGATACGCAAAGCTGTCCTGGACAGTGAGTCGGCATCCAGACGGTTGTCTACCCCCAGGTAAATGGAGACATACCTGGCGATACTTTCATGGATTCCGAGGGTAGCAACCATGCCCAGAATACTCACAATAGCAATCGCGAGAGTGTAGGCTCCAAGTTCATCAGTCGTGGTCGTCCTTGCTATCAAGATCTTTATACCAAAGAGCAGAAGAGAACTGACAACCGTCCCGGAAAAAACCATTACCGCGCCTTTTGCAGCCCTCCTGATGTAGGGGTCAATGATTACTGACATTGTTCATAAACATGGATCAGAATCATTCCGAAGTCTCAATCCCGGGAAACTTTCCGCGCACTGCCTTAAAAATCTGTTCCTGAAGATACGGCACTAGCGGCAGCAGCTCGTTTCTGATCTCATGTGATGACAATCTTCGTAATTTTTTAAGATTATTACGCTTTTCAAGGATCATCGGCACCCCTTTCAGTGCATCCCACTTCCCCTGCAAAAACGGACGCCACTTTCCGGCACGCAAGCAGAAAAACGCACAAGAACAAAGTTCATACAGCAGTCTATGGGGCAGATACCTGATCATCAACCAGAGAGGAACGTTTTTCAACCAATACCACTCGTTATTTCTTGAAAAATAGTAGACGGATGTGTCGCTCATTTTTCCTATGGAGACACTCCCCTTGTGATAAACAACCGCCTCTGGGACAAACAGGCACTTCCACCCGGCAAACCATGCCCGCATGTTTAAATCCGTGTCCTCGTGATTCAGGAAAAAATCGGCATCTAAAAAACCTATCTCATCAAGCATCTCTTTTTTGTAAACTACTGCTGCTGCACAGGCTCCGGGTACAAAATTGCTAGTTGAGTGTTTTTTTTCATCATCATGTTCGCCGACTCTCGCTACATTGAATGCTGTGGTGAAAAAATCTCCAACACTGTCGATTAATCGATGATTATTGTCTACCAAGATTTTAGAGGCACAGAACCCTACATCTTTATTGCTCCTAAGCTTAAGTATGACAGTTTGTAGCCAAGTTGCAGAAAGTCTGGCATCATTGTTCAGAAGAACAATGAATTCACCGTTCGCATGTTTCAACCCTTCAATATTCCCTCCGCTGAAGCCTGAATTACATTCCATGGAAACCAGTTTTACAGAGTGGTAATTGCAAGAGACATACTCAACAGAATTGTCAGAAGAATTATTATCGACGAGAATAACTTCAAAATCAGGATATGTCTGACTGAAAACAGAATCCAGGCACTCTTGTAGTAAGTGCTCACCGTTCCAATTAACTATGATGATGCTTGCAAGGTTGACAGTCATTTTAAACCATTTTTAACAATACATTTTCAAAATTATCGGTAACTACAGAGAGTGAAAGACCGGATGCATATTGAAATCCCTGTTGCACAATATGATCTTTCAATGATTTATCACTTAAAAGACTCAAACAGTCTGCAGCTAAAGAATTTACATCGTCAATATCACTCACGAGAGCATTTACTTTGTTCACTGCATACGGTACCGCCCTGGTCGTTACTGTCGGACAGCAGCATCTGAATGCTTCAATAACCATCAGAGGAAATCCCTCATGCCTGCTGGGGTACAGAAACATATCAGCACTACTCATGATTTTTCGAAGCCTGTCCTCTCCAACATATCCAAAATCACGGTGAACAATATCAGAAAAAGTCCCTGCACATGGTTCACCAACCGTCCATACTTCGAAGCTGCCAGCCAGAGCTTCGGTTAGGCAGCTTACCACAGCCTTCGCAATATCAAAGCCCTTTCTCCGGTCACTCCGGGAAAACAACAGGACAGCCCTGCGATCTTCCTTTGAAGCAATCAGGTCACTATCTGGATCAGGATAGAAAATTCCTGTGTCAACTCCATTCTCAACAACAACGGCATTGGCACTAAACCGGTCTCTCAAAAGATCTGCAAGCGGGGACGAGACTGAAATTGTTTGAATTCTAAAAAACTTTAAACCTAAATAGTATAAAGACCGGATAAACCTTTTTGAAAAAATATCTGAATAATAGGATTCATCATAATCCTGGGCAAAATAGACTACTTTCCGCCTGGAGCGCATATAGAGCAGACAGGCCATGGGAATAATGTCAGCAATAACCAGATCAGCATCACTCTTTTCAAAAACTGCCGAGACAAGAGTTCCAAGTTTCCCTTTTAATGTAATCTTTTTAATCCGCACCGCCTCATCTATGTCGAATACTGTGTCCACAACATTCGCCATGATAACAACATCATGACCGCACCTCGCTAGATGTGACGCATGCAGTGCTATCATCTTGTCGCCGCCACGACTTAAAAGTGAATGACGAAAGAAAACAACTTTCACTCAGTCTGTTCCATTATTATCCTGAATCCTAAAAACTATCCTGCTCAGTCTTCCGGGCAATTACAGTTATGTTGTCACCTTTGCCAGAAATAATTCCAGAAAACGTCAGAGGTATTGCCAACAGTGAGCTTGCCAGCCTATACTTTGTAAAGAAGCTCTCAAGCGCAGTGGATTTTAACGCTCTACCTAAACTCTCGCCGTAATACAGCGGAGACGGCGACTGGAATGTAGAAACAGGGGTAAAGCCGCATGATTTTGTCAACTGGATTATCGACCTAGGCGTAAAAAAATTACAATGCCACGGCAGAACCCACTCCCAGTGACGTCCGAAGATCTTTCTGCCAATACTATCAATATTGGGAACTATCGTAAGAATAACGCCCCCCTCTTTCAATAAGCGCCGTACACTGCTAATAATAACCGAAGGATGCTCAAGATATTCCAAGATATGCCTGAGTACGACTACATCGAATTTCCCCGGCAAATCAAGCTGTTCTACATAGCAGTTGTGAACCTTCAGACCATTACTTACGGCGGGCAAAATCACAGCGTAGCTGGGATGGTTCAACAGCCTCAACGAGGAATCCTTGGCGCTGCCAAAAATCTGTTGTCCAACCAGTACCGCAACCGATATCTAGCAGTTCAATCTGTATTTTCTGACAAGCTTTTAGTATAGCCTGAACCTCACGTTTAAGAATTAAAGACTCATGCAGTTTTTTGAACAACGGAGAGCAAAGTTCAGTATCTTCGATGCTTTCCATCTTTCGTTCTTCCAAAAGCTCAATTGGCATTGGCCTGATGAAAGAAAAATCGCATTGTTTACACTGGTAAAGAGGCCAAAATTTGTTTAAAGCCTGAAACTCAAAGACAACATCAGTCACGCTACAGCCACACAGTGGGCAAGCGACGCTATCATGTTTTTTTGATGGCAATACAAGCTGATTATCCATATATCCCCCACCCCACCATAATCCCCCACCCTGCACCCACAACCATTAACCAGGGGTCACGCAATAAGGATTCAGTAGGATCACCACTTAGTCCTGACCTCACTCTTAATATATAGCGTAGCAGCCCAAAGCAACAGAGTGGGACAGTATACAGTAGAAAATTATGGGATAGGGTGTACATGGTGTAGGTGACCAGTACAGCACTGCCGGTCATAAACAGCACGCCGTCAAGAAAACCGTCAGGATAATGTGCCAACACTTTACGGTGAGATGCGGCAGTGGTAACGCTGAGAGTTTGTTTTTCAGAGAGACGTTTTCCAGCACTTAAGAACAGTGAGAGCAGCAGTACAGACAAAAACAGCCACTCAGAAACACGGATGTTGAAGACAGCCCCTCCCGCCATGAGTCGGAACAGAAAACCGGTGGCAATACAAAACAGATCAACCACCGGTATATTTTTAAGACAGCATGAATAGGCAACCGATACTGACAGGTAGGCCAGCACAAACAAACTAAAGGCTGTACCGACAGATATGGCAACGATAATGGCGCTGGCAGCCAGTAAAACGGCCAGTGTTTTGGCAGTCGAAACAGCGACCATACCTGACGCCAAGGGACGGGAGGACTTCCGTGGATGATTGGAGTCAGCTTCACGGTCCATCAAGTCATTAACAAGATACCCTGCACTCGAAGCCAGAGAGAACACAACAAAAGGGATGGCTCCCTTGACAACCATCCCTTGCGCCAGCAGAGTACCACCAAGAAACGGAGGAAAGAACAGCATCAGGTTCTTCAACCATTGATGTGGTCGAAGTAGCTGAAGGATGGCGGCAACGCGTTTCATCAAGGTTTGTTCAATGCCTCTCTAGACTGTCGGCAAACTACCATTCATCATCCTGCTCAGGGCGGTCTTCATCATCAAAGACGCTGTATCCATCATCATCTTCATCAATCTCTTCAGGGTACAGCTCATCATCATCCTGTTCTTCAGCTCCACCTAAATGCCATTTAGGGCGGTCCTCCGGTTCTGCAGCCGCCTCAAAACGGGCCAACATTTCAGGATCAGTGCAAAACCGGTCATCTTTAAAGTGGCATTTTTCAAGTTCGCAGAGATCGAACAGTTGGATCTCACTACAGAGCCTGCGAGGCAGTTCCTGAGGCTCTTCATTTTTATTAACCAACTCTTCTACGCTATTCACGCACATGCTCCGTTCAAAAACTCTGTGGCCTTTGCCACGTCTTCTTTGCAACCAATATAAATTGGTGCCCGCTGGTCAAGCCCCTCTGGTTGCATGTCAAGGATCGGCATGCAACCGTTGGTGGCAGCACCGCCAGCCTGTTCAATCAGATAGGCCATGGGATTCAATTCAAATAAAAGCCTGAGCTTACCATTGGGGGAATCTGTAAGGGCCGGATACATGAAGATACCTTTACCCTTCATCAGAATCTGGTTGATGTCTGGCACAAATCCGCCTGAATAGCGCAGTTTTGAGCCTTTGTCTTCCAGATAGCGGATATAGGCTTCGTTTTCTGGCGTATATTTCTTGCGCAGACCACCTGGTGAGTAGATATCACCGGACGGTTTCATCTGGACTTTTTCACGGGTCAGGGTGAATTCCATCAGATGGTTCATGGTGAATTCGTAGACCCCCTTGCCCACCGAGTAGACCATGGAGACCCGTGGGCCATACAGGATATACATAGCACCCACCATGTTGCGTCCTGGTTGCAGCAGGTTGTCCCCCTGATAAATGCCGACAATGGTCCCTACGGCCAGGTTTACATCCACCAGTGAAGAACCATCCAGCGGATCATAAGCAACGGAGAACATCCCCAGAGGATTACTGGTTACTTGAAAAATTTCATCCATCTCTTCTGAGGCTATATTACAGACAACCCCTGAATACATCAGTCTTTTACGTAAAATACGGTCAGACAGGACATCCAGAGCCAACTGTTCTTCACCATACAGGTTGGAGGTACCGGCGACCCCGAGATCACCGGTGCGGACCGCGTTGATCACATATTTGCTGGCCTCGGCAATTTCGCACAACAGATGTACCAAGTTACCACTGATATTCTGCTCACGCAGGTGGCGACGAAAGTCGGTTTGAAATTTGGTGCTTCCGGGCTCCTTGCCCATAAGACAGTCCTCCTGAACAGGTAGTGTGCTAGATTAAAATATAGATAGTACAGGATATGTCTGATTTCAAGGGGAATCAGGCAACAGCCAGCAGAGAGGCAAGATATGTTATCACCCCATCAAGGACAAAAATTGAAAAGAGACTGGTAATGACAGCCCTGGTTGCAGCCTGGGGTATTTCCGTGGCGCTGGTGCCGACAGACATTCCGGCATTACAGCAGATCAGCGGGATAATCAGGCCAAATGCAGCTGCTTTTGCCATCAAGACAACCACTTCTCGTATTCCAAGTGAGGCAACGATCCCCTGAATAAACTGATCGTACGATATATGGTGGCCAAACGAGACAATCAGAAAGCCACCTACAAAAGAAGTCAGCACAAAATAAATGGTAAGGAGCATGACGGAGGTGGCAGCACCTATGACGCGAGGTAACAACAGATACCGTTCGGGATCGATTCCCAATCGTTCCAACGCAGCAATTTCACCATTGATTTTCATAGCCCCCAGTTCGGCTGCAATGGCAGTGCCACTGCGGGCAATAACAATCATTGCAGTTAAAAGAGGACCTAACTCAAGAAACACAACCCAGACCAGCACTTTGCCGATTAATGAGCCGTTTCCACCGCCAACCAGGCCAATCACCTGACTGACAATAACGGTTCCGAGAATAACAGCAACCAGCACAATGATTTTTGCAGCCTCAAGGCCGGTAAAATAGAGCTGCTTCAGTAATACCATGCGAATGGCAGGATTCCCAAGGGAGGGAGGACTGATCAATGATACCAGTGACTGCAGGATGAGTCGTGTAATGGTGACAAAAAACTGCCCCCGACGGAGTACAAAGGACCCGATGCGTTCCGGGAACAGTACATTCGTCTCAGATGTCATAGATGGTTCCATCCCGTAGCAGTTCAACCTGGCGGATTCCCATCTGCGCAATTTCATCCCGGATCAGCTCGTAATACTGTGGTTTGGGATGGGTAATTAGAATCCTTTTGGGGAGTTCTGCGATCTTGGCCAACTCCTTTTCAAGCAATGAACAGCACAGATGCTGTGTCAAAAGCGCCAACGCTTCCTGATTGTTGGGGAATGACACCTCAACTATCAGGACATCGGCACCTGAGGCATAGCGCCAGATTTCATCAGTCGGGCCGGTGTCACCGGTGTAGACCAGGCGGCGTCCGGCATGTTCAACGCAATAGCCAACTGCCGGAACCGTGTGATGCACCGGTACTGCGGTCAGTGAGTAGCCGTCAATAGTGCGGCCTTCAGGAGTCAAATTGCCAAGTACAACCGGTTCAGACGGTTGAATGACATTAAAGCGCAACACCGGTACTTCCGGCGTGGGCAGACAGGTGAAATCAGGCCAGATCAACCCATTAAACAGATGGGTACGCAGGGCTTCGATAACTGATAACGGTGCATAGACATCAACCAGGTGGCGCAGGTTTTTGACGATTATATTGTCAGCCAGTGCCGGGATACCGCGGATATGATCCAGGTGGGCATGGGTAATAAAGATATTTCTGATTGACCATTGTTCTTCTTCAGTCAAAACAGAACCGATAGTGCCCGCATCAAGCAACAGTGAGTCATCAATCAGAAAGGCCGGCGGCCTGAAATCAGGAAATTCTGCCCCGGCACTTCCCAGAATACGCAGTTTCATCGTTTCTCCTCCCTGTTCACAGCTGATTCCGCACTACTGAAACTGCTCTTTTAATTGCCTGATGATTTCAACCTGGCGGCCGTAAATATACTGTGAAATGACTTTGTCTGCATTCTTATCGGGCTCAAATCGAAAGGTATGCACAAACTCACCTTCCTTTTCTGCAGATTTCACCAGCGTTGAAGGCAAGATCAAGTCCGAACCATTGACTGAGAGTTGCAGAGTGCCGTTTTCCGGGATACCCGCCGGTGCTGACTGTTGGTTATGAATTGCAACCCCGGAAACAGAAATATCATCAGCTCGACCGGACAGCGTTTGGGTGTCAGCCGTGTAGGCGGCCGGAACAAAACCATCAATTTTTACGCGAACTGCACCACGTCTTTCGGCACGAATTGAGGCATAGGCAAAACGTCCCAGCACCGCAAAACTGTTCTTTACATTGACATATTCAACAAAACAATGGACTCCCAAGCCTTGCGGAAAAGACGAACTGGTCAGCAAAACCTGTTTTTGCAGGCCGAGGACTACCGATTGCGCCTGGTGTGCCGTAACTTCGATACAGTCGGCGTCGATTGAATCGATTTTTGCAGAATAGCTGATCGGAACCTCATGATAGTAGTTCAGTAATTTTAGATCGTTTTTTAGACGTCCTGCTTTCATCTCACGCAGGGTGTGCAGGATCGACTCCAAATCCTGTTTACCGTCTTTTATGCTTACGATCTGGAACGTTTCTCGCACAATCCCCCCATACCAAAATTACCTGAACGGCTGACAAACAGGGCAAAAATGGGTTCCCCTCTGACCAAGCCGTTCTTTAACAATCAAAGTCCCACAGACAATGCATGGCCTGCCCCCCCTTCCATATACCGCAACCGGAAATGAGCCGGCCTCAAAGACACCATCAATATTGGCACCTTTGGCAGCCACAGCCTGAACCAGCACCCCATGCAGGACTTGATACAAACGCTCTGCCTCCGGTGATGTCAGGTCTGCAGATAGCCTGGCAGGATGTAACTGAGCCCGGAACAGCGTTTCGTCAGCATAGATATTACCGACTCCTGCCACAAACGCCTGATCCAACAGTAACGGTTTTAACTGCCTCCGTGCACCATACAAGCGATCTAAAAATGTCTTTTGCTGAATCAAGAGCGCATCAGGTCCCAGCTTACTGGTAACTTCTGACGGATCATCAACCAGCCAGACTCGTCCAAAGGCACGGGGGTCATCAAAGCGAAGCGCCAAACCATGATCAAGCAGCAAGGCAAACCTGGTATGACGTTCTGCAATCTCCTGTTCCGGCACCAGAAACAGGCGGCCGGTCATACGCAGATGCAGGGCCAGCCAGACACATTTTGAAACAGAGTGGCCTTGAAATCCAAAGAACAGATACTTACCATGCCGGTAAACATCGCAACAGATTGATCCTGTGACTGTTTGTACAACAGCGGAGGCTTCTCCATCAATCACCGAGTTGCGTAGAATACGTACCTCACGGACCAGCCTTCCTATTAATGACGGGTTACTGGTGGTCAGGCATTGCAGAACGCTTTCAACTTCCGGCAATTCAGGCATTATTTGCTCTTGGCCGTATACACACCGTCCCAGTCTGCTGGAGGCGGCGTTTCAAGATACTCTGCGCAACGATTACTGTAGAGACGTGAAGGACCATCGGAATAATCGGCAATTAACCGGTTAAAGATCTGTTGTGCCGCAACAAACTGCTTTGCACGATATTTTTCAAGCCCTTCTTCAAAGTGTGGCAATAGTTCAAGATTTGTAATCATCAACTCATACATTACAATCGGTAAATGTTTGCCTTTGACCCGTACCCGGTCAACTTCGCGGAATATAAATCGTCCGTCTGGCACCTGATTACGGGTATCCTCACTGACCAGAATATGGGAACCATAATATTTGTTCAGCCCCTCCAGGCGGGAGGCCAGGTTGACCGAATCTCCGATGGCGGTGTAGTCAAAACGGATATCTGCCCCCATGTTACCTACAACCGCTGGTCCTGTGTTGATGCCGACTCCAATATCCAGAGTATGCATGCCACGTTCTGCAAACCCCTCGTTCAGGTGTTTTAACTCTTCAAGCATTCGGACAGCAGCAGCGCAGGCATGTTCTGCATGACCGGGAACATCCAGTGGCGCATTAAAGATTGCCATAACCGCATCGCCGATAAATTTATCCAGCGTCCCCTTTTCTTCCAGCACAATCCTGGTCATGGGTGAAAGATATTCATTTAAAAGCGTTACAAGTTCAGGAGGTGTCAGACTTTCTGAAACCGTTGTAAAGCCACGGATATCTGAAAATAAAATTGAAATTTCACGTTGTTCCCCCCCCAGCACCAGCTTGTCAGGGTTCTTTTCAATTTCTCGTACCAGATCAGGTGAAACATAGTTGGAAAAGGCCTTCTTCAGCTGTCGCCCCTTCTTTTCAACTACCAGGTTCCGCCAGGACTCGCTGCCCAGGTAGGTCAGGCCGATGCCAAGCATTGGATAGATGATGGTCATATCCCGCAAACCCAGGGTAAACCCAAAATAGTTTACCGCCAAAAACAGTACAGCAGTTCCAATAAAGGCAGCCAAGCCGGCAAATGTGCCAGGCACAAAAGCCAGCACAACCCCCAGCAGGATCGGCAACAGCAGAATGCAGAGCATTTCCTGCATTTGCGTAATCCCATCGTACTTCAGGAAACGACGTTCAAGGGCATTGGCTGCGACTGTGGCATGCAGCTCAACCCCTGGTTGGGTTGCGTCAAACGGTGTCGGACGGATATCGTAAATACCGATCTCAGTGGCGCCTACAAAGGCAATGGCGCCTTTCAGTTCATCAGGTTTCAGTCGTTTTTTGAGTACATCAGCTGCAGATACCGTTCTGAAGGAGTGAGCCGGCCCGTAATAGTTTAACGACATGGTGCCGTCTTCACGGGAGGGAATGCGCAGGGAGCCGATCTGCAGACCATCAATGCCGTAGGACTTCACCTCCAGCATGATATCGCTGTTCAGATAGTGACGCAGCGCCTTCATGGCCAGTGAAGGATAGATATCGCCATTGTAAAGCAACAGCAGGATTGAACGCCGGTATAATCCGTCACCATCAGGTCTGGCATTAAAAAAGCCGAAATCCAGTGCCCCGGTACCCAGTTGCGGCAGATTAACATCCAGATTGGCATATTCAGTCAGCGGAATGGATTGCACCCCTTCAGCAACTCTCATCAGCTTGACCGTTGCCCGCTCCATCTGGGCGATGGCTGCCGGATCAGCAGGCTGTTCCTCTTCACGAAAAAAATAGCCCATGACCACATTGCCCGCCTTGGCAATAGAACCGGCCAGGGCAGCATCTGCGGCCGGGTTTTGGGGCTCTGAAAAGACAATATCAAGTGCAGTGACTTTGACACCGTAGCTTGCCAGATTTTGGATCAAACGTCCGGTTACTTCACGGGACCAGGGCCAGCGACCGATCTCCTTGATGCTGGCATGATCAATCGCCACAACCACAACATCCTTGTCCGGCTTAATCGGTCCCCGGACCCGAAAGCGGGCATCCTTCATCCGGTAATCAAGCTGCTGCAACGCCTGGGGGGCCTGCCGATAGGCCACAAACGTAAGGGCAGCGGCAATCAAACCAAAGACAACGAAAGCAAGGCGTTTTTTCATACCGTTATGCCTACTTACCGATACCGTTTAACAGGGTTTCGGCATTGCTGCGTTGTTTTCCCTGGGGATACAGCTTGAGATACTGCTCGAAGCGGAGTTTGGCCTGATCGTTAAAGCCCATTTCAGCAAGAGTCTGGGCAGCATTAAACAGGGCAAATTCCGCCTGGGGCAGATTGGGGTATTCTTCCAGCACCAACAGGTATTCTGCCAGGGCAAGTTCCGGGTTGGACAGGAAGCGGGCATACACTGCGCCGCGTTCCATATGGGCATCGGCCCGCACAGACTCCACCTTGGTCAGGTCCAGCGCAATCTGGAACACATTCAAGGCGTCCTGATACTTGCCGCTGTCTGCCAGATAGTGACCGTGATTGATGTTCCAGCGAGCACAAATATCAACAATTTTTCCTGAGTCAGTCCACTCTTTGGGAGGCTCGGCAGCGGTTACGCCATCAAATATTCCTTTTGCCTCAGCCAGCGGTGTACCCTGATCAACCTTAACCGGTTCTGCCGGGGGCAAGCCGCGAGTGTTCTGAACATAGGTGGATGAAGTAAGCGGCTGTTGACCTGATTTTCCATCGCCTGAAACAGATACGGTCCCTTCATTGCCAAAAAATACGTTGGCCTGCCCCTGAGACAGCATGAGGAACTCGGTACCCTTGATCCCGGCAACTGCCGTGCCGCTCTTCACCGTCATACCACTCTGCTTGCCGCCGAACTTTACCACTGAAGCCCGCAGCTTGCCTTCAGCCAGATTAAAGGTGCCTTCCCGCTTGTTTTTGGTCAGCAGGAAGCCGGTTACTTCAAATTCGGTATTATTGGCAAGGGTGAAAGTACTCTTGTCATTCAGTGTCAGTTCAACCCAGCCCTTGGGACCGGTTTTGATCCAGGTACCGGTAGCAACAGCTGTGCCCTTTGCTAAAGGAGTATAGGGTACGCCGGCCTTAACCCGCATGTAGGCCTGGCCTGTAAGCCCGGTGATCTTTCCCACCGGCGCGGCAAAAGCCAGTACCGGCATGAGAACGATGCCAACAAGCAGAATAAACAATTGTTTTTTCATGATACACCTCCAGAAAAGATATCAGGCGAAGTTGCATTGGATGGGAGTAATCAGGCTGTTTTCCGCCGATTGTACCAGTATTTCAGCATGAGTCAAACGTTGACGCAGAAAATAACCTGTATCATTTTCTTGAGTATCAGCCGGTATCTGGTATTCTTGCACCGTTAGTCAGTATCAGTAAGCCCCAATCCCGGTTTGGAGTACAATCATGGACCAATCTCCAACGTCTGATATGAACCTGCTCAAACAACAGCTTGAGTACCGCAAACGGCTGATGGACAAGATTAACGAAATCCATTCAGCTGATAATCTCAACACTATCCTGCTTCATATAAAAGACAGTATTGCAGCTCTGTTTACTGCCCAGCGTATCACGATCTATCTGGCTGATGCAAAACGCAATCTTCTGATATCAAAGGTTTTGTCCGGCACAGAGGTCAAGCAGATCGTGGTACCGATCTCTGATGCCAGTCTTGCTGGATACTGTGCCCTGTCCGGGACGGTGCTGAATATCAAAGACGCCTATAATGATCATGAACTGAAGATGATCAGCTCCAATCTCAAGTTTGACCACTCGTGGGATCAAAAAACCGGCTTTGTGACCAAACAGGTTCTCTGTGTGCCGATGAAGTTTCAGCGCACGCTGATCGGTGTGATTCAAATCATCAATAAACAGAACGGTACCCCCTTTGACGACACAGATATCACCTATGCCCTGGAACTGGGGACATCCCTTTCAATTGCCATTCACAACATCTACCGCTTGCAGGTGACCACCAAGATCATTCGCCAGCGTAGCCGCTACAACTATCTGCTGGATCGAAATATTCTGGATGACAAATCAATTGAAAAGGCGTCCGTCCACCCGGATGTTGCCAAATTCGGTCTCGATGCTGTCCTGATGCGCGAATACAAGGTTCCCAGGGAAGAGATGGCCAAAGCCCTGTCGCTTTTCTTTGGCACCGAGTTCATTAAATACGAACCTGCAGCTCCCGCCATGGAAGAAGAACTGCTAAAGCGGATCAGGCCGGATCGTTTGATGAAAGAGTGGTGGGTACCGTACAAGGTCGAGAACGGTGTACTGTATATCATCATGGATGACCCGACTGATCTGGGACGTCAGGACATGATCAAGTTTATCTACCCGGAATACAAACGGATCAGCTACGTGGGCGCCTTCCGGGATGATATTCAAAGCTACATCGGACTGTTCTATAACCGTGGAGCCTCTCTGGGGTCAGGAGGCAGCATAGATGAGTTGATCAATAAGCTGGACGCAACTGATGAGCCGGAGATCGAGCAGGAATCATCAAAGGTTTCTGAACAGGACAGCGTGATTGTCCAACTGGTAAACAAGATCATCATTGATGCAGTCCAGGGCAAAGTATCCGATATTCACATTGAACCGTATCCCGGTAAAGAGGATGTCATTGTACGTACCAGGATTGATGGGCGCTGCAAGGTTTACCAGCGCATACCATACAAATATAAATACGCCATCCCTTCGCGGATCAAGATCATGTGCGGCCTTGACATTTCGGAACGACGCAAACCTCAGGACGGCAAGATTGACTTCAAAAAGTTCGGACCGCTCGATGTTGAGTTGCGGGTAGCCACCGTACCTACAGCCGGTCAGCTTGAAGATGTGGTCATGCGGGTTTTGGCTTCAGGTGAGGCCGCCCTGCCCTATGACAAACTGGGGCTCACTGAGCGCAACAGCAAGGTCTTGATGGAATGCATCAACCAGCCCTATGGCCTGGTATTGGTTGTCGGCCCCACCGGCTCCGGAAAGACCACCACCCTGCACTCCGCTATTTCCGTTATCAATACCCCTGAAACCAAGATCTGGACTGCAGAAGATCCGGTGGAGATCACGCAACGGGGCCTGCGTCAGGTACAGGTACATCCCAAGATCGGTTTTACCTTTGCCGCGGCCCTGCGTTCCTTCCTGCGGGCCGACCCTGATGTAATCATGGTGGGTGAGATGCGGGATCAGGAAACCGCCGAGATCGGTATTGAATCATCCTTGACCGGCCACCTGGTCTTTTCCACCCTGCACACCAACTCGGCACCGGAGACGGTTACCCGTCTGCTGGATATGGAACTGGATCCATTCTCGTTCTCGGACGCCATTCTCTGTATTCTTGCCCAGCGTCTCTGCCGCCGGCTCTGTGACTGCAAGCAGGAGTACCAGCCGGATCGCAAAGAACTTGAAGATATCATAATGGAATATGGGGTGGAGGCGTTCAAGAAGACAGGCATTAACCCTGCCGATATCAGGCTTTGCAAGGCAACCGGTTGCCCTAAATGCGGTGATTCAGGCTACAAAGGCCGTCTGGGAATCCATGAGCTGCTACAGGGTACCGATGAGATGAAGACCCTGATCAAGCGTAAATCAGAAATTGAAGCAATCCGCCATCAGGCTATCAATGATGGTATGACCACCCTGAAACAGGATGGAATTCTTAAATGTTTCAAAGGGCTGACTGATCTGAAAGAGGTCAGAAAAGTCTGCATCAAATAACCCCGAGGAGGTGATCTAGCAATGGCAACATGGAAATGTGACTGCGGCTTTAGCAAGGAAGGTCGCTGCAAACCGCAAAAATGTGAGAAGTGTGGGGAAAAGGGCAAGTTCTCTAAGGTTGAGTAAAAACTTCAGGCGGGGTGCTTCAGACATGAAACGCCCCGCTATTCTGGTGGAGTAACACGCATGGACAATCCAGGTAAAGCCCGGACCGGCATCTCATATACCGACCAGCTCCTGTTGGAAAAATGCAGGTCAATTGAGCTACTTAGCAGAGATCTCTACTACTGTTTCGCAGATACATATGCCGATTCCCCTGAGGCAGATTACCTATGGCGTAAAACTGCGCGCGAAGAACAAAACCATGCCGATCAGTTTAGCTTGGCCTTGAAATTACATAAAGGCCTTCGTCTCAGCACCGGTATCAGCCTTGAAAAAGCAGATCGACTGATTGAACAACTCACAACCGGTATTGAAAAGGTAACTAATACCCCCCTGCCTTTGATTGAGGCACTGGCCTTTGCTGTAAAGCTTGAGCATTTTTTGACGGAACTCCACCTTTCCTGTATGGCTGAGTTCACTGACAAATCGTTTTCAGGTCTGTTCAAGGCAATGATGTCAAGCGATCAGGATCATGTCGCCTCAATTGAAGCCCTTTATACAAAATTGACTACGGCTACCCGGACCGATTCTTTGATTACAACCAAAGAGCAAGTACAACCTGCGCCACCCACTCGCAATACTCAATCAACACTTGAACCTTACCAGAACAAGATACTTGAATTATTCAAGGAACAGGAAATGTTAATGGCATCGATCTATCAGAAACTTGCCCAACTTTATCCTGAACATGCAGATAGTTACTTAAAACTTGTGGCTGAAGAGATGGAACATGCCGGTTGGATTGAACAGCTTCAGACAGCCTGTCAGGCAGGCATTGCCTGTTTTGGCGAAGGTAAAACACGAAGCTATACTATTAGTGGGATGATCTCATACATGCAGGATTTTTATAAACGGCTTGAAACCGGACAACTTACCGAATTACAGGCTCTAACCGCAGTGGTTGATTTTGAACAATCCTTGATCGAACGGAATATTTTTCAGCGGTTTTGCGGAGACTCCCCAAACGTTATAAAGACGTTATTAATGCTTGAAAAAACGCAAAAGATACATTCTGGTCATATTTCAATTTTATTTCAGCAGGTCAGATCACCTGCTGTCTGACGACATGCCCAACTGTCCTGTTAAGTACGGCCATTGACCTGCATGATGATTTGCGGTGGTTTTGCCGGTACCGGTCTTGGTTGGCATACCATGGGGCTGCCCGACTCT
>Ga0209016_1000277_pt1 | contig 67286 bp, 85 predicted proteins | sample EPASupsiteSAE305_FD_187265 | JGI IMG/M metagenome (GOLD analysis project Ga0209016, IMG submission 187265) | Bioremediated contaminated groundwater microbial communities from EPA Superfund site, New Mexico - SAE3-05 (SPAdes) (version 2) | ecosystem: Environmental > Aquatic > Deep subsurface >... | reverse complement strand
TTGAAAGCCCCAGGCCGGTGCCTTGCCCCACCTCTTTGGTGGTAAAGAACGGATCAAAGATCTTCTGTCTTACTTCTTCAGGAATGCCAGAGCCCTGATCAGTCACCATTATGCGGGCAAATGGCCCTTTGTGGGATGAATTGTGGAGTCTTAAAAGCTCTGGATCTGGAATCAGTACCAGCCTGGTTTCAATCGTAATCATGCCGCCGTTGGGCATGGCATCGCGGGCATTGGTCAGCAGGTTGAACAGGACCTGCTGCAGCAGGGTACTGTCAGCCGTAACATGCAGCGGCTCCTCGCAGGGGATAAATTCCAATTGAATCGTCTTGGGCAACAGTTTCTGGCCCAGCATCAAGGCATCCGCCAGCATCCGGTTCAGTTCCAGTGGTCGCATCCGCATAAACTGCTTCCGGCTGAACGCCAGCATGCTGCGGGTCAGATTTGATCCGCGCTCCACCGCTGTGATCATCTCCTGCAGACTGGTATATACCGGATCATCGGCGTCAAACCGTTCCATGGCCAGGTGCGTGTTGTTTGAGACGATCTGCAGTATGTTGTTGAAGTCATGGGCGATACCACCTGAAAGCTGTCCAACCGCTTCCATCTTCTGGGCCTGCCGCAACTGCTCTTCGATCTGCAGTTTTTCGGTAATATCCATGAAACTGCAGACCATGCCAACCGCCTGCTGTCCATCCCTCATCGGCAGTACACTGTAGGAAACCGGGAAAGAACTGCCATCCCTGCGCCAGAACAGTTCATTCTCAATCACATTGACCACGCCGGTTTCACTCATCCGGTGGGCCGTACACTCCTCTGCAGGATAGTGACTGCCGTCTGACCTGGTGTGGTGCATCAGGTTATGCATCTGTTGCCCCAACAACTGTTCCGGGGTGTCAAACCCCAACATCCTGGCACAGGCCTTATTGGCCATGGTGCAGCAACCGTGATGATCAGTGCCGTAGATCCCCTCCTGGGTTGAATCCAGCAATAGCTGAATCTTGTACAGATGCTCCTGTTGGTTGGCATCACTGACAAGCTGCTGTTTGCGCTTTATGGCAAAAAGAAGACAGACAGCGCTCATCGCCACAAAGAGCAACAGTCCAACCGGCACCAGAGAGCCAAGCAGATGTGCATGCAATTGACCTAAAAACTGATCATCAGAGCGGACTCCGATCTGAGTCAGGAAGGTCTTGTGGGCATGCTCATCCACTTCAAAGAGAAACAGCATGCTGCTGATATAGACCAAAGAAGCCGGAATAAAACGGTTTAGAAACAATTTGGTCAATGTGGGAAGTGCTTTCATTATGGCTTTAACCTTAATGTATATTAATTCTATATCTTGACTTATACCCCGAATACCGTATAAGGGCCATTATTAAATACGTTTAATTATATTAAGTATTTATATGGATATTCATATATTTTAAACCTCATTATGAGGTTATTCCACGAAGGAGGACGTGTATGAAACTGCAGAAGTTAATGGCACCGATAATCGTTAAGCATACATAGATAGTATATACAAACAGGCCCGCAGATAACTCTGCGGGCCTCTCATCTTTAGCTATCTGAACGCATAACAAACTGCAGATTCCAGGGAGTTGTCTACTCTTGTCAATCGGCATTGAAATTTGACCCACCATAGGCAAATGGTTTTGACCCAGGAAAAGCATTTAATCTTGATTTAATATTAACATGATACATGGTCAAACGCTGGGTCACCCTTGGACGCCGATTGCAACCAAAAATGGGTCAATATTGCATGCCGATTCACATGCAAGAACCCAAATAGTTTAATGGCTAGCAAATGTAAGGTGATTAGTTGGGCGGAAAGTGCTCCTGAGGAGATGACACGACACTTGTTCCCATGGGTGTTCCCATGGGTAAAAATAAAGGGTTAGGCTTTTTGCCTAACCCTCTGAAATTGTTGGAGCGGGAAACGGGATTCGAAGACTGATAGTTTACAGTTTACAAAATCATAAAACCACTTATTTGAAGTGATTTCCGCATTCTAGCTCGCCGACCAAAGTCCAGTAAGGCCCATTAAAATATGGTGAAAGTCATCCAGTTGGTGAAAGCTGGGTGAAAGTTTTCAGGCTACTTCTACCCCATGTTCACGTATCTCATGTATCAGGGGAACCCATGTATCATTCTTGTATGAATCTGCTGATACAGGAACCGGGTGAAGTCTGGCGTCAATCCGCCAGGCAAGCTGCATCAGCATTTTCCCTTCGTTAAATCTGTCCCTACCAAAGTCGTTGGAGATAATGGCTATATCAAGGTCACTGTCAGCCGTCTGTTTGCCGGTTGCAAAGGAGCCGTACAAAAGAGCCTTGTCAACATGGACCCCCTTTGTTGATACGGCATCTACCAGCCTGATGACTATATCTCTGATTTCTTTCGTAACCATTTATAAACCTTCTTTATCTCTTTGTACTTCTCGGCAGCAAATTCCTTGGTGCACTTCTGGTAAAAGTCCATCTTCACGTCAGGATACCGCGCTTCAGTGTGAAACTCCATGAACTCTGCCAGTTGGTCAAACATTTCATCTGGTATTTCAAAGCCGGTTTTCTTTGCCAACATAACCAGAGAATGAGAGTAGGGGGCATGAGTACCGGTATGCTTCACCACCAATGCTTTCAGAATCTTTTCTATGGCAAGGTGACCAAAGAACAGAGCATACGGGTATTTCTTGGAACGCAGCAGGGTTGCGCCGGTCTCCAGATCGTATGCGGAACTTTCAGCCCAATAGGCTATGGTCTTGTCTGATTCAAACGTCATATCTGAGAAATTACAGCAAAGTTAGAAAGATAGCAACTGAATGCACAATCATTCGTTTACTCAGCTTTTGGCTTCATGAGTCTAATTCCTCTGCCTACAAACCTATATCAGGCTGGATATCCCCTGATATATACTATCGGCAATAACTTTTGCAGCATCCGTGCTTCTTCCAAGCCCCAGCCTGATTGTTTGAAATGTCTCGTCATCAGATAAGCCGATAGCCTTCAAAACATGTGAGGGCTCAACTTTTATGGTGGAGCAGGCCGAGCCAGCGGAAAAGGATAGCTTGTCTTTTAGCTGATGGATCAAAGCTTTTGCTTCAACTCCAGGGATTGTCAGGCTCAGGTTGTGGGCAAGACGGTTTTGTGGATGCCCGTTGAGCTTGATTTCAGGAAATGTTTGTTGAAGCTCCAGGCAGATACAGTTTGCAGCCGCCCTTAAACGCTGGTTCTCTTGATCCATCTCCTTGCTTGCCAGCAAGAGAGCTTCAGCCATGCCAACGATGCCTGGAACATTCAGCGTGCCGGATCGCATTCCCTTTTCGTGACCACCGCCAAAGGAAATCGGGTTTAACTTGATTAAAGGGGAGTAGGAGCGGACAAAAAGCCCGCCTATCCCTTTTGGCCCGTAAAATTTGTGAGCGCTGAAAGAAAGCAGGTCTACGTTCATGTCATAGACGTTGATCTTCTCATGACCAACAGCCTGGGCTGCATCAGTGTGAAAGACAATTCCTTTAGATTTGGTAAGTGCGCCTATTTCCTTGATTGGCTGGATGGTGCCAATCTCATTGTTGGCAAACATAACAGAAATCAGAATTGTTTCCGGCTTAATCGCCTTTTCCAGTGCTTCAAGAGAAACCACGCCGTTGCTGTCAACAGGCAGAAGCGTTATCTCCGCACCTTCACTTTTCAGATAATTCAGCGTGTCCAGAACGGCAGGATGTTCAATTGCAGATGAAATGATGTGGTTGCCCTTGTCCCGAAAACGTTTGAAGGCACCTATCAAAGCCAGATTGTTTGATTCTGTAGCACCACTGGTAAAGATGATTTCACTCTCTTTACGGCAACCAAGAACCTTGGCTATGGTCTGGCGGGCCTCATCAACCGCCTGTTTTGCCTTGTGGCCGTGCAGATGATCAATGCTTGCGGCATTGCCGTACACCTCACAGAAATACGGCAGCATCTTTTCCAACACCCGCCTGTCAACCGGTGTTGTGGCGTTATGATCAAGGTAGATAGGCTCTTGCATCATCAGTTTGCCTTTATCAACTGTGCCAGATTCTCCAGCCCACGGACACGGTTTACCAACAGTTCAACACCGCGATTGATGTGAGCCAGGAAATACTCATCCCTGTCTTTAGCCTTGATTTTCTTCTCATGGCACCATTGCAAAAACAAAGATGTCAAAACCAGCTCATGCTCACCAAACAAGGTATAGCGGTTGATTTCCTGCCCTGATTCCTCGGTAAACAGTTCCAGAGACGGCATATTGTTCTCAGCAATGGAAATACCCAAGGCAAGGCGACAGGCTATATTGGGTGTCAGGCCGGTTCGACTCTTAAACAGTTGCAGTTTTTTGGTCGAATCCTGCGACAGCTTGATCCGTTTGAAATCCAGTCCGTTCAGTTCCAAAAGTAACCTTCCTTTACCACGGTTGATTTACTCTCTTCGCAATACTCAAGGTTGTAGGCATGGGCCACATGCGGACGAAGTCGGTTAAAATACTGCTGATCAACTTCCGTGTTGGTGGAAAAGATCATCATCTGGTGCGATGCCTTGGGGAAGAATAGTTCCACCAGATTGTCCCGGTGTTTTGAATCAAGGCGGGCCAGAGGGGTATCAACGATAAACGGCAGTTGCTGCCCGGAGGTCTTTGCCAATGCCCACAGCATCGACATGGCGTAAATCTCCAGCTCACCAGACGACAGGCTGCTTTTGTTGATAACCTTTCCCCTGCGATCATACAGAGTAACGTTGAAGGTCTCTGGATCAATCTCGATCCTGGCAATCATATCATCCTTGCGATGTACTACCTTGAAGATACTTGTGAACTCTTCCTGCAGGCTGTTAATTTTCTGCTTGGCAAGATGCAGGTGATACTTTGCCAGCACCTTCTCCACCTTCAGCACAGATTGCAGTTTTTCGTCCTGCTTGTTTGAGTCTTCTATTTTATAATGTAGTTGCTCAATCTTGCGGTCTAATTCACCTTTGGTAAGGGTCAGTTCTGACAACTGCATGTCCAGACTAGCCTGTTTTTCAGCAAGCCCACCAAGTTCAATATTCAGGCTATCCAGTGTTTCGTACAGTCATTTGTGAATCAAATTTTCCGGGATTGTCATCAAGCATTTTGAGTTCGAAGAAGTTAGAAATTTAATTTTCAAGGAATTTATGTTTGCGGTGCCATTCCAGATGTTGCTGCCCTGGCCAGTAGGCGATATTCGATGGCAGAGTAATCCGTTTGCCTTTCATCCGTCCAAGCATTAGAGCAGACTCTCCCGCTTCGGAAAAATGCCGGTCAGCAGTAAGAATCGTGTAGTCATTTGACAAAGACCAAAGGCCATTGTCGAACAGCCAGTGAGCATTTTTGCAGAGTGCAATGCCATTAGTGGGATCGTTGTTGCGGCTGTGGGCAAATTGGTGAATGTGGCACGCATCAACGATAGTGCCGGAAGTGACGGTGACCAGCCGGTAGCCGGTCAGTGCGCAGGTGTAGTTGTAGGCTGTTACCACACCAATTCGAAAGCGTCCTTCCCTTCCCCGCTCAACAGCTTCCTTGTCGGTTGGCAGCGGAGCAAAACTATCAGTTGGTGGCTGTGTGACACCGGTCAAAGCCCAGAGAGTGGGCTGTTCATGCGGCTCGAAATACGATTGAATGAGGATAGCGCGAGCCTGCTCCCGAAAGGTCTGGTCATTCAGCGCAAGGAAAAATTGCGGCTCAAACTGAATGTAAGCCGGTAGATCACGATATTTCATAACCTTATGCTCAGCATCCAGTGGTAGCCAGAAGCCCGCAGATTTCATATGGAACAACGGAAGTTTGATTTCAGGGCGATTTGACCGACGGTGAACAACCACCGACCAGTAGCTGGCAAAGCGGAATGCCAGATCACCGGTGACCGGCATGATTTCCTGTGTCAATCCGCCTTCAGCGGCGATCTCCAGGAGACATAGCAGGAGTAGAGGTTTGTGCGGGGCTGCGCCTTTGGCGCGGTCAATGTTTAAGTGAGAGAGTTTATAAAGAAGGTTTGTCATATAGTAGCTCAGGATAAATGGCTCATGTCAGTGGCTGATCCCGCTGTTGATCAATAGCTAATTAAACTTGCCTGTTCTGTGTAAAAACGTATTTCCCTTCCATTGAACGAATAAGCTGCCTCACAACCTCACTTATTTGAGTACCGTTATGCCCCTGGATTCGGTTCTCCCAACGCCCTGCGAAAACCACCGCTACAGAAATCATTGCACTCTGCAAGTCCCCTCAATAAAACTGGTCGCCAGTCATTTAATCCAAAATCTCTTGCGTGGGAAGCGGCTGACACTTCCAGAAATTGCTTCAATTGCTGAGAATCACCAAGGGCACCATATGCTAATTCAAAATTTGCCTTATGCGAGCCAAGAAAGATGTTTGCTTGTGCCTTATATCGAGTGTTTAGTTCAAGCTTTCCTATTTGGTAATTTAATCGCTGGTAAGTGTCATTCGACATCCCGGCTGACCGTTCAATTCTAAAATTGACTACCAATCCTTCTGGAGGGAGAGTCACATCCGCTTTAAAAAATATTTCGGCAGGCAGACTATCTAAGTAGGTATGGGAAAACTGCTCAGCAGGAACTTCACCAGCAGCAGTACGTTTTTTGTTATTACATGGATGGCAACAAGGAATCAGATTTTTCGGGTAAATGGCTAGCGCGCTGAAATCAGTTTTTGGCAAATGATGGTCCAGGTCTTTAATTTCTCCGAAACCGCAGTACGGACAGATATCTGTGACCTTCTTCAACCTATCCCTCAAAGCAATTAGGCGTCCGCCTTCCTGCACCTGTCCATAAGCATTTTTAATTGCATTGAGCAGGGGAACACCCAAATGAGCTGCCTTGAGTACAGTACTACTTCTTCCAAATTTACGATCATACTTGAGATAGATTGCCCGAACTCTTCTCTTTTCTGTAACAGTAATAGGATATACCGCTGTACCGTCCACATAAGTCAAAGCAGTATCTAAATCAGCATCAACATTATTTGTTGCCGGTGTCGGAAGTTTCCACATTACGCTTCGACCTTTTTACTTGCCAATAAGCTCATAACATAAGCACGTGCCTGCATACTCAGCCCATGTTCACCAAACAATATCTCGATATCTTCCAGAGTCTCGCAGCGTTTTACAATTTTTCGCAGTATCTTATGATAATCGGTAACTTCAGAATTCAGTCTAAAGACCTCATCGGTGATCGCACCAATATTTTCACCAAAGGTTTCTATCTTTGTAGACTTTACATCTGTGGTAAATCCGATTCTATTTACAACTTGAACATGCTTGGACAAAGTCTCTTGCACCACTACTGGTGAATGAGTAGCGACAATTGCAAACGCCTGAACCTCATCCAAAATATATCTTATAGCATGCATCAGTGTTGCAAGTAGCGGTGGATGCAGATGCGTTTCCGGCTCATCTATTAATAGAAGCGAACGAGGTAGAGAATAGCCAACAACATTGGCAATAATATGCATGACAATCTTGTGCCCAGTACTCCAGGAAAGAAACATGGCTTTTGAATCATTTGACAGTAAATATTTCAAAGTAAGCTCTTCTTCGTAATCGCTGAACGAAGAATCACTAATCAAAATATCTAAAGCCCCATCAAAAACGTCAGTTTTCTTACTGGCTTTAATGACATTAAGAGTGCGCTCAAATTCTTCTGCAAGGACATCAATAGATTTAAGTAAGGTTTTATGCTGACGATCGTATGAAAAATGAGATGGCAGTTCTGATGACGAATCATCCACGTTTTGAGTGACTGTCTCTAGCTCAGCTTGCATTTCTCCAGCAATGTCTCGTAGCCCACAGAACACAAAACGACCTTCACCTTTAGAAACCTCTTTAATTATCTGTTCACGTTCATCGCCAATAATCTGCTTCTGCAAATTACTCAAATTCTGCATAACTTCATTTTTGCCAACGACAGGGAGCCTGAAGCTATCAAATGCGCTATAAGAAACAGTCAAAATACGTGAGAAACCAATTCCTTTTGGTTTGATTTCACCCAATGACCTCAATAATTTCTTATGACGTTCTTTTTGGGGGGCATGCGTTACACGTGCAAGCCTTGCCAAAACTGTGCTTTTTCCAGAAGCATTACGACCAATGATGACGGATATACGGCTTGGTAAGATTTTCTTCAGTGACAGCCCAAAATCATCTGGAATCTCAGGAGACGTAAAATCAAATTTAAGTGGTTGTTCCCATCCAGTCATTTGGAATGAAAAACTCAATTCCTTTGCTGGCATAGATGTATAGTTCTGACTCAACAGTAATCGTGCAAGATTAATAAACTCGTCGTTTTCACGGAAGTCTCTGAATAATGATGTCGTCCATCCACTTTCATTACGGAATTTTTCGGCTAACTTTGGCTGCTGCACAAAATCTTGTAGGCTAGATAGCGCCTGATCGCGTAATTCTTCGCCTAACAACGCAAGCCGTTCATAATAATCAAGCGACTGTCCAACAGAGCAAAACGAATCACTGAGTGACTGAAAATCTTCAACAATTTGAAGACCATCATTTTTTGTTTGCCCTTGTTTCAAAATTTTTACCGTACCAATTAAGTTCGGTTCGGTTTTCCCGTCTGCAAAATACAAGTGATATTGGGTTGAAAAATGGAAATCGTTCCAATTGTCCTGATACAGAACAAAGGATGGTAAACCTTGCGTTGGCATTTTCCCTCTTGGTGAAACAACCTGAAATTTCATAAATTACCCACAGATGAGCTTACCCACTTACCGAATTGTGCTTCCTGACATCGCGGAACATTATCATCTATCTTGTTAAAATATTCATATCCCATTAGCACTCTCCTGAATCAGGAGTTTCGCACCTTCGTCTCCGTGTGTGGCTCGGAATTGCAAAATATGATATGGAACATCTGCGGTAGAGTTCACCGCCTGAGTTTTATTTACCCAATCAAGAAAAGGCATGGATTGTCCTTATTGTTCTGTAAGTTCTAAGTTCTGCCATGCGGTAGGAATAAGGAATTCGTCATGACCTGCACGCCAATTTCCAACAAGATTAACATGAGGAATACCTTCCCAAGTGATGGAACCAGCATGTTCTGTGACGATCACTTGAAACTGACCTGACATCGAGTCAATGAAGCTGGACAGGGTATTAAAAATGCGCCGTACACCAGCTATGTCAGGTGAACTTTCAACTTTTTCTTCGCCATCTGGGGATTCTTCAATAGAAGGCCACGCTTCAGGGAAATATACTTGGCTTGGTTGGTCAATAACAAGAAAGCGCGGCACCGGACTGAGATTCATACTGGCAAAATGTTCATGCAGAGCTAATAGTCCAGCAACATGATAACCGACCCAGTTTTGCCCGCTGCCAACTTCCCAAAGAAAATCAGTCCGTCCCGAAAGCCTGCTAAATTGCAAGCTTAACTCGCGAATATTAAGTCGGATGATCTCTTTTGCATGCTCTAACTGCAAGAGCTGGGCGTAGCCCGAAATCTTTGCAGACACTGAATCAATCGCGGCATTCAGACGTTCTCTTTGCATACGAGGATCAAGGTCACGTTTAAGTTTGGCAATTTTATCCGCCAAAACTTGAACCTTTGTGCGAATTTCGTCAACATTACGGCTGGCGCTAACGTTCTCCAGAGCCTGTTCCACGCGGCCTACAAAAAGATATATTTGTCTAATTCGTTGTCGCTGAGCAGTTAACTCGGCAGATTGTCCTTCAAGGAATTTTCTTTTCTGGCGGGCTTTGGATATTGCTGCTTCACGATCACGAAGTTCTTGACGCAATACAGCAAGCTCTTGATCAAGCTTAGCCGGTGCTTGGTGCACTGATTCCGTTAGCGATTTTAACTCCCGTGCCAAGGTTTGCAGTTCTTCCAGACGGGGATTACCTTCAGTGTGAACAGCAGCGCAAACTGGACACTGATGTGTATTTTGAAGGTTTTGCTCAAACCAACCAACTCCTTGCATTCTATCCTCTTGACTTGTGAGTGTAGTGCTATAGTCGTCGACAGAAGACGAAAGCTGGTCAAGCTTGTTTAAACGTTGTCTGATAGTGCCGATTTCTTGTGAAATTCGATCCTCTTCATTGATCAATTGGGTTAACTCTGCAACACCAGCCTCGCTGGTTCCCTCCTTAACGTCAGGAATATCCATTTTTCGTATAGCTACAGGGACTTTTTGTAACTCCATGATGTATTTATCCAGAGACCAGCCCGCTTCGTGTGGAGTGGAATTTGGTAATAGACCAAGTGTCCGAGCCTGCAGGTAATAGCTTTCAATTTCAGCTTCCCAAGAACGTGCAGCGGCTAAGCGTGCTTCCAATTCCCGCCGAAGCTTGTCGTACTCACGTTCGGTGTCTTTCAACTCGCGTTGTTTGGCGAGAGAGCTTGCATCAATGGCACCAAGCACAAAGGGGAAAATCACTCGTAATTTTTCACGATGTTCAGTGGTGTCTGCTTTATAGAAAAATGTGTAAGGATTGGCGACGATGTGTTGTGGCTGAAAATTGAACGCTGCCATGTCGCGAAAGCTGGGGCGTGAGCCAAAGCCAACCGTTTCGTCAGATGAAAAATCAAGAGAAGGAAGATGCGAGATTTGATTGAAACGATTTTTAAGATCATCAACCCGAGCATTCTTTTCAACTGTCAGAGGTATAGACAACTCTAACCCCTCTGCCCAGTAAAGGTCACCTGTAGTTTGCTGGTCTTCTGGGTTACGCCGAGCTACTACCATCTCAGTATTGGCTAATTGAAGATGAAGGCCAAACCAGCCAGTGACCTCGCGAATCAGCCCGACGGGGATTGAACATTTTCCACTACCAAGACAATAATCAATAATTGATGTTAAGGTTGATTTGCCTGCTGCGCTCTCCCCTGTAATTATATTGATCTTTCCAGGAGCAAAATGAATCACGCGCGGGGTGTGTTTGGTGTCTTTTGGCCATAGAATTATCTTCAGGATTGCTATTTTCATCAGAATTTGATCTCCAAGTGGCTTGCAAGTTGGACAATTGTCAGTTCAGCGAAGGTTTGCCCGACACGCTTGGCGGCTTTTAAGATTGTTTTCACATCTTCTGTGACATGTGCGACAGGCGGGGTTTTCTTTCCGGGAATTATTTGGCGTTGTTGATCCTGGTCCAATTTTAGTAAGCCGGTTGAAAATCCAATGGATAGCGCAGACAAAGTTCGATCTGACATTGCCTGCATGCGTGCTTGGAGTCCAACAGGAATTTCACGGTCAGCAGCGAGAGCCTTGTAAATTGCACCAGGTTGAGTTTTTGAAGCTAAAGCGATAGCGGTACGCTTGTGAAAGGTCAGTGGCAAGACAAGAAACACCAACGGAAAAGGGACTCCTTCAGCGCGACCTTTCGTTTCATAGGCCTCATTAACGGCCTGCCAAATTGCTTCAGCTGCAAGCCCGGTATTCTGTATAATATTCTGTTCAAAAAGGATGTCGATCATGACATTTCCTGAATTTCTCGCATAAGTTCCTCGAAGCGTGGATGCCAACCAACCTGAATCATGTTAGCCAAGCGGTGGTAAGTACCCGAGGTCAAATAAACCTGATCGGTATCGCTTCCTGCCAGTTTTTCACGGTGGTCCTCAGTAGTGTCGGTGAATATTTCAAAACCAACATCCTCTTCTGCCTTGCTATTTGACATTCTAATGACGCGTGATCGGATTTTGTCCCACCGGGATTTTAAAGTGGTTTCAAATGCAATCCAATCGTCATCGGTGATGTTACCTTCAGCTGATAAGCGCATTTTCTCAATATTACAGCGGATAAATTCACGAATCGCATTTTCTACAGTGCTGTCATCATCAGTGACCAAATAAATTTGCTTTACAAAAGGGCTGCCTTTTTGCTGCCCAATATTGTCGGCAGTAACTGGAATAAGATTTTCCGCACGCTCGCGCTTGATCTGTCGTTTTCTGAGATCAATAACTGCGTGCAATTGATTAACAAAACTGTCGCGTTTAATCCAAGCTGGAATGTTCTGCTGCCATGAATCCATGGCAGTTCTATGCAACCAGCCTAAAAGCTCATCTGCGATAGAGTCGGAATCTGCTGAGCACCAGTCCGGCAATTGCAATTGAGCAATGGTCTTCTTGCGAAGTGGAATTCCTGCAGAATCATCCGATGCGTCAGCTAATTCGCAATGTTCAATGAGTTTTTTGAGATTTGCACGCGAATCAGAGCTAAGGACACGTTGCATGAACTCAGCAATGTGCGTCGGTGGTGTTGTGGCTTCTAATTCTAACAAAGCAATGCAGGCGGTAACTTGCTCTTCAGTTCCAGCAAGACTGATATTTCGAGCGATGCAATCAGGCAACGCTTTGTTTGTCACCATCAAAAATCGTGCTGTTTCTGCTGCAACTTCACCTGTATCTAATGCCTCAACCCATATCGCCAGTGTATTCCACAAATCTTTGGAACGATTGCCGAAAGGTTTAATGTTGTCCCGAATGGAATGTTTATCTTGTTCTAATAGCTGTGAACCATCCGACCCACGAACAGTAACATCGTCATCCGTCTCAATACCGATTACAAAGCCCGCTGCACTTTGCGCCAGCCAGAACAATGCACGCTCAAATTGATAGATAAACCCTGCATTTGATCCTGGTGCGGAGTGTTGTTTTAGAGTCATATCAATCCTTAAGCCTCCGGTTGGATATCATCCCAAATATGGAGTTTCGATGGTTGTCCAGGCTGTCGGCGGCACCGGAATCATGTCGTGAATCACAGAAAACTCTTTGCCTTCAAATTTACGCAACACCCGTCCGCGACGCTGGATAAACTCCCGTGGATTGCTACTACTGGCCATGATGTAGGCTGTGCGGGTGCTGGGTACGTCTACCCCTTCATCAAGGCATTTCATGGCTACAAGTGCTTGAATGTCACCAGTTGCAAAATCCGCTAATCGCTGCTGTCGCTCACGGGTGTCTTCTTCAGCAGTAAAGCGCTGGACAAGTAGTCCCTTTTCCCACCCCAATAGGCGCTGAACATCGTCAATCTGGCCAGGGGCGCAATAAAAGAGTGTGTGATCAATATGGTCGCTTTCATCAATAAGGTCAGACAGTACAACCAGCTTGTTGGATGCCCTGTTAAGAAGCTCGGCCCGTCTGATAAGCAACAGCTTTAGGGTGTCTTGTGCCTGTTCATCATCTCTACCTGCAAGCTTGGCGATCTTTACAGAAAGTTCTTCATAGCTTTCAAGCTCTTCAGAGGTAAGCTGCACAAGGTGCGGGTGGTAATAATAGGGGGTAAGGCTAACGCCAATGGCTTTTTCAAGGGGGAACGCAAAGACGGTTTTACCAAAATATCCACGCAGGATAGCAGTGCCTTCATCATCAAACCAGCGGTCAGGTGTTGCCGAAAGGGCCAGGCGATACGGGATTTGTTGCGGATAGCTCTGACGACTGCGCTCTGCACCGAGATGATGCGCTTCATCGGCAATTATCAAGCTGGGGCTGTTTAAACGGGCCAGTGTTGCTTGAAAATCAGCCGAGATAAAGGTGGTGTGCGTGGTAATAACGGAAAAGGTGTCTCGGTAGCCAGAGCTGAAATCCATCACCATGCTGTTCAGCTTATCAAACCAGCTTGCCTTGCTTTGATATGCCAATATTGGACGGTAGCCAAATTGCTGACTTTCTTTGTCCCATTGGTCAACCAGATGCTGATAGGGAACCGTGATAACAAGGGCCAGCCGTTTTTCTCTTTCAAACAAACGTACTGATGCCGCCAGCGACGTTATGGTTTTGCCGGTGCCTGTGGCCATCTCAAACAGCCCACGACATGAATGGTCAAACCAGCTCTGGATTGCTTCGTCCTGATACTCACGAATAATGATGTCAGCAGGAATGTACGGCTTAGGTAAGGATTTGGGCTTTTGTGATGATGTGACGTTTATCAGACTTAGCTGCTCTGATGTTGGTTCCGGGTAGGGGCGTTCCTGGGTGCGTAGTTTGACGATACTTGCGCGGGCGGCCTCAGGCAGATCAAATACCTGAACGTTGGGGTCATTGTTGTTCCAGAGCCGTTCAAACCGATCAGCATCAGAATCCACCAGCAATGAAAGGACCGGATGCCAGGAGCAAAATATTTTTATTGATTCGTAGTTCCGCGTTCCCTGAATACTGTCATTATAAGAGCCATTGAAACTGACCTTGTTGCCATCAGCGTCAGTAAAGATACCAAACTTGTCATGGAACTCGCCTTGATCCAGTTTGTTTCGTGGCAGCGCCAGCTTGAAATCAAGAATCCCATCTGCTACCAGCCATGACAGGGCTGAAAGTGTTTCTTGCTCTAATAGACGCCCCAAGTCATTGATATTTACTTCCAGCGCCTGCTTCAGAATTTCATCCTGCCGTGCGCTACTACCTTCTTGCAATGCCTTCCAGTCAGCTTCACTCAGAATAGGGCTGGTTACCCACCGTGCCCGACCACCGTTTGCTGCAAACTCAGTCATCCCCTTGGCGGCAAGGCGTAGCCAGGACGCACTGAAGAACCCGACGCCGCGATCATAACGAACCGAAGCCTTTAGAGCCGGGTTGAAAAAGTCCCTGATGATATCATTCGTTGATGTATCAAGAACGGGAGGGAAGGGTAGTTTTGTAAGAGGTCCCATGTATTTCCACTGGATACGTTTTAGAAGGCTACTCTTTTGTATACCAGAAAAATTTAATTTTTCTATTGTGAACTGTGCTTATTCCTTTTATGTGGGCTCAGCTTACTTTGTCACTCGTCTGCAGAACTTCCTTAAGGCTTCCTGATCCGAGATATCTACAATTACCTTGAAGCAGTCGTAATAAAGTCCGCCATTCTCGTTATCAGAAAGCTTGGCAACAACTTCTGTAACTAAGGCCTTGTATTCTTCTGGTAAGGCATCAAGCGAAACACCCAAAGGCGCAATTTCACCTCTTAGTTCATGCACCGGAACGTTCAAAAAGGCTGAAAGTTTTTCAAGGGTTGCAGTCGATGGTTCACGGTCCCCTTTTAGAAACCTCTGAATTACTGATAGCGCCAACCCTGTCTTTTTTGCCACTGCATACTGGCTTTCTGCCGCGACAGCCTTGGTTAAAAGAACTTTAAGTTGTCCGGGGGTTTTTCCAGAACCTTTGCCCATACTCAGCAGCACCTCCCAAAAAAATCTTGACACTGAACCTCTAAAAAGGTATATACCTCTTAAGAGGTAGTCAAGTTAATTATGAAGGAGATACATAAATGAGTATATTAGGTATCGCTCAGATTGAGCACGCAGCCGGTATTGAAGTGCATGGCGCAGCACGGGTTTGTCTGTTTGAAAACAAACTCGCCTCCAATAACTGCGAGTACAAGCATCTTGTCTTGGCTGATGGTGGTGGAGAGATCAATGCCTATGGCTGGGCCGATACCATGCGTCGTGATATTCATGAGCTGTCGGAAGAAATTGTACTGATCACAGGCAGGACAAAGCTCCTACCTCGTAACAACGAGCTGGCCATAGATCTTTACGATGTAGCTCCGCTCCGGAGTATCACCGAAAATCCTCTGTTACTTTACCCCTTGCCTGATGGTGCGGACAGTTCTGATGTTTCCGAATTGATCAGCATAATGGAGAGTATCAGTAGCAAGTCGTTGCGTCTGTTTCTTTATGAGGTTTTTGCAGATCAAAAACTTACAAACGTATTTCTTACCGGCAAGGGAAGCGACTATTACCATCATTCAGAATTGAGCGGTTTACTCAGACACAGCCTTGAGGTGGCAAACTTTGTTAGACAATCAAAGAAGGTAAAGTACTACGAGCAGGAGGTTGCTATTGCTGCAGCACTGTTGCACGATATAGCCAAGACAAGATCTTACTACAATGATCGCAGGTATAAGAACAGCTTTATGGTATCACATGACCTGAGAACGTATCGTATCCTCACTTCGAGTTTAGACAGGTTGCAGGAACGTTGGCCCGATGGCGCGGAACTCATGCAAATTTGTATAGAGGCGTTGGCAGACCGGAAAAAGTTTTATTCATCACGCAAACACATTCCTGTAGCTGCTGATCTTGTCTGGATGGGAGACCAATTCAGCACGGCATGTTTCAAAGAGCGGCGGGCAGAACAATTAATGAAATCTTGGCAAAACCAGATTAAAATTGATGGTGAGCTATTTTGGCGATGTCGGCCTGACAATTATGATGCCGACATTCAGATTTCAGCTTAGTGCCATGCCTATCTTGAAAACAACGGTCACCATATACAATGCAGTTCATGTTCGGCTGTTGGATCAGCACGCTAATGTGTCTGCACTAACTAGAATCAAGACAAAAATAATGCGCCCCCACTGTGCGCAGCACCGATAACGGTGTCTGCATCACAATGGGGGCGCATCTTTGTGTCAGCCATGGTTTTTGACCATGCCTGCCATCCAAGCCATCCAGCACAACGGTAGGTAGCCTCCTTCGTCCCGGCGCCTTTTCAGCACCGCGTCTGTCCTTCGCTTACCCCTCTCCCCAGCCACGGGTGTCAGGTGCTCTCTGCTATTTACAGAGATTCGGACGCAAACGTTGCCCCTTGCGGGGGGATTACTACGAGACCTCCGAGCCCAAGGATTCCCGCCAAGGAACCCCAGGTTACTTCCCCGATTCGGAATATCGGCTCTTGACCTTTTGAGTCAGACCGCCGACGTGGGCTGATACCCCACACACGTTTTAATTGAGTCAGATGAAGGTGGCTTCTGTGCTGAATACAAGATGGTAGCCTACCAGCTACTGTCCTTGGATTTCGGGGTACGGAGTGTCGTGGCTCCCCCTACTTTCCATCCGGTATCCAACGTTAAAACAAAGCTTCGCTTTCGCTCACCATACCTGACCTGCCGGTTGCGGTTCTCACCGCTTTAAACAGACTGCTCTAATCCCAAGGGATTCATCGATAGCCAATAGATGTGACAGCTGCCAACTGTCACCAACTTAGCCCCCTGAAACCGTCCGTTCCGACACCGGTATTTTGCCTTTCAGCATAGCCCCGGTCCTGCTCTCGCAGGTTACGTGTACCCCTATCCAGGCGCACCACTCACTACTTCATCATCATACTTGTGGACTCAATCAACAGTCACGCCGGACACAGAAGGTTGGCAGCCTTCATTATGTGTGTCCTTTGCTCCTGCTGACTGGTCCCAGAACCGTACGGGCATCTTATCGATTGCATACGGCTCCCCTACCTGTCCTTATTTCCTGCTTGTAAAGGTAACGATTGGCGGTCGTAACCGATCTGCTGGCTAGGCAGATCATCACAGGGACATCGGACATTGCTGGTTGTGCTGGATGGCATCCACAGTCAGCGGGTGATCTATATCGTCGACCTTGCGGTCGTTGGCTGGGGATCATCCGCCCTGTTCACCATGCTGCACTGCCGCACCAGGGCGGCGTACATCAACGTGTGACACTAGGGTCAGAATCGAGGGAGAACCAGCAAAGTGGTTCCCATGGCGTGTGGCACTAGGGCCAGATACGATGCGATGATGGCGTTACTATAAACCAGAAAAATGCGCCGCGCAGCGGCGGATTTAGTTCAATCTACCCACTCCAGACATACAGCCGCAAGCGGCTGGAATGCTTCGCATTAAATGCAAATGACAATGCCACCAATGCTGGTGGCAGCCTGACGGCATGTTGTTGCCTTCTTTGCCCGCCAGACGTGCTTCAGTTTTTATCTGTTTAAAAAAAATACAAAAAATAAATTTAAATAAAATCGGTATGTTGATCATGCTTGTGAAGCGCTTCTGGTGATTTTTGCCTCTAAAACCGCCCAAGCCGTGGACAGGGTTTGGACCATGTATGTATGAGAGCAAATTTTAAGATGCCTCAAATCCAAAGTAGCAGAAAGGAAGTAGCAAGATGGCGAAGATCAGGCAAAAAAACAACAAACGGTGCAGGGTGCAGATCACGACTGCGAAGAAGGTGTGGGAGGAGTACGTCAGGAACCAGCGGCTGGCTGCTGAGCTTAAGGTGGAGATTGATTTGTCTGGTGACTTTTCGGTGTGGCTATCGCGTCAGAATGATCAAGTCTGGCAAGAGCTGCAAAATTTGAAAGCAATGGCAGATGAAGATCAACAGGGAGCTGTTGAGACGGGGAAAACTGTCAGCAGCGAAATGGTCGCGGAAGAAGCAGAGGTGGATGGTGGCGACAATAGTATCTAAGTCTGCCCGGGTTGCCGACGACACGGCGTACCATTTGGTACGCCGTGCCCAAGCCCGTATCGCCAGTTATCAACACTTTGGTGGTGGCGACCTGGCGCAGTATTTGGACCGTGACAGTTTTGTTACCATGGCCGCCAGGCTGGCAGATCACTATTTTCATCGCTCAAAGTCCCTGCAGGTTAATGAGCAGGCAATTGAGATCTTTATGTCTCTGCTGATCATGGCGCCTATCCTGCAACGGCTGCCACTCTCTTTCAAATTTGATTGGCACCGTGGCCATCTGCTGAGTTTTGCCAGAACAAACAGTAGTGGCAGGGTGGGCAGGATTTATGTCGCGGTCCGCCAGGTTGAGCGGAGTTACCAGCCCGAGCTGCTGGCTGCCAACCTGGAGGCACTGGGAATCCATGATGCCGGTATGGTGGCGGTGCTGCTGGATCTTTACCGCCGCCACTGTGGTGGAACAACTTTGCAGCATCGGCTGGCGCAGCAGCTCTTTGATCCGATAATGCTTTCATCGGCAAAGCAGGGCTATGAATTACGCTTTGGTAATCAGCTTCTCCGGCTTGAAAAACAGCCGTTCGATGGTTCCGTTGATCTGAGACATTCCTCGGTCACCATCTTGGACTATTGCCTCCACACGGCCAAGCATATCGGCGGCCAACATTTTGAAATTATGATTAGTGATTCATGCATCGCCGAATTCCGCGAGCATATCAATCGGATCATGGCTGCAGCAGTATCTCCGGAATTCAAACATGTATCGGTTAAGAACAGGATCAATGACTTTGTCGAGCGAACCAGGTCAGCACGATCTTCAAAGTCACAAATACTTGAGCTTAAACGATGGCTGGCTAACAAAACCAGAAGCCTTGCCGCCACCAAGAAGGAGGCAAAGCTGCTACCTGAACTGCTAGTCAACCTCTGGCTGCAGCGTGTTGACCATAAGTTGTATCTGAAATCGCCCAGTTTTTTCTTCAATCCAAGTCAGCATGCCGAGAAGACTTTCACAACGTTTTTTTCGCCTTATAGGGAGGGATAAGTTTATGACAGCAACTATTCACAGAAAAGATATGACTGCAACGGATTTACACCTACTAGCACGGTTCAGTATGCTTATCCAGCGTTACGACCATTACAGTATGTCTCTTAATTTCGGTTTCATATACGCATTGGGAGAGGTGAGAATGATGCTGCCAGTATGGTACTGCTCGGCAAACACCTGGAGACTCGATCGCTACAAAGATTTTACCCAAGAGGCCATTGGGATTGAAGCTAAAACCCTGCGTGGTATGTGTCGGTATTTACAGGTTCGGGAGTGTGTGTTGATTGATACCTTGTATCGGTTTTCCATGCTGTCAGTCATTACTGGGCAGAAGAACTACGTAAGCCCGAAGTTCCGCATGCCGTTTGTTGGCGATGTACTGAGGCTTGAAAGTCTTGTCGAGCCGGATGAGTGTGTCGGTTTCGTGATTGAAAAAAGGCGTGCCATGGGCGGGTTCAGGAGTGAGGCAGCATAGCATGCAAGAAGTACTGACGCCGGAGGAGTTTGCAAAACGTCTGAAGATCGGCCGTTCATCGTTGTTTGAGTGGTTGCGCAAAGGGGTGCTGATACCGGGCAAGCATTACTTCAGGGTAGGGCGGGTACTACGATTTATCTGGAGCGATGAACTCATTACGGCGCTATTGGATCAGTCCGTATCAATCTCTGTTTCTGACGGCAACCTGCCGCCAGAAAAGCCTCCAGTCTGTCAGCCTCACGTAGAAAAGAAAGGAAGAAGCAAACCTCAGATCAACTGGGACTATTGAGTATAGAGAGATGTGTGGTATTCTGTCCGCCGGACTAATGGACGTTGGTCGGCGGACAGGATGCGCACATGGAGGAATAGTATGCGCAGAAAAACCGCAAAGATACAGATCTTTGACAATATGGACAAACATGAGGGTGCGGTAATCCGCAAACCTGGTTCAAAAAAGCTGTACGTGTTGTTCTATTATTTTAACCGTCGTATCGAAAAATCTACCGGATTGGATGATTCACCTGAAAACCAGCGGCAGGTCAGAGTCTGGCTGGATCGCCAGATGGAAAAAATCGGGGTAGGTAAATTTGTTTTTGCTGAAGCTTTTCCCTCAGCACCGAACGAAGAGAAGGCACTGTTTGCCAAACTGGAAGGTTGGGAGTTTCAGCCGGAACCCAAAGATATTCTCTTTGGTGACTACGTTCAGCAGTGGCTGGTAAGGGTGCGGGCCAACCCACGCTTTACCGCAAAGATGGTTGACTGGCAGTGTTCAATTGATGGCTGGCTGTTGCCGTTCTTCAGGGATTTGACTTTCTATCAGATCTCCGGGCCAGTGGTGAAACAGTTTATTGCCAAAATGAAGTTGAAAAAAGGGCCACAAAAAGGGCAGCCTCTGTCCAAGAAACGGATCAAGGGTATTTTCATCCCGATGCGGGCCATCTGGCGGGATGCTTGCGAAGAGTTTCGTTGGGTGCTGCCTGACCCGCTAGGCAACATCAGGGCCCATGACCTGCCGGACTCGGAAGAGAAGGAGCGGGAAGTGTTCCGCTTTGATGACTGGGTTCATCTGTTGGAACATATTGATCCCTGGTACCGGCCGATTGTTGAGATCATGATTATGACCGGCATGATCAGTTCTGAGATAGCGGGGTTGCGGAGAGGTGATATCAAGGAGAACCACATCCTGATTCAGAATACCATTGTCAGGAATGTGGAGAAGCAAAAGGGTAAAACCAAGTACCGCACCCGCAAGATTCCAATCACCAAGGCAATCCGTCAAAGGCTTGATGAAGTCATGAGCCGGTCCAAAGGGGACTATCTCCTTACCAAGCCAACCGGCCAGAACTTCAGTGCTGCCAATTTTTCAAACAATGTGTGGAAAAAGGCGTTTATCAAGGCAGACCTGCCGTACAAAGTTCCCTACTGCATGCGCCATAGCTTTGCAGCCTGGGCGCTGACCATTAGGATTGATATGCTCAGGCTGGTCAGTCTGATGGGGCACCGGGATAAAAAGATGGTGTTTGAGGTGTATGGAAATTATGTCGAGGGGCTTGAGCAGGATGCCATGAAGATTCTGGCCTACTTTGGAGAAGACTTCCTGTTTCCCAATGGGCGAATGCCTCAGATGATTCAGATGCAGCAGATGCCCAATGGGTATGGCTATCTGCCACCCGCATTGGAACTGCCGCAAGTAGCTTATGCGGCGGCCTGTGTGAGGAGGCTACCGTATTGGAAGTGAGGCGGGAGATGGTGGGAATTTGTGAATCGATGTGGGATTAAAGTGATAACAAATAGTTGTGCGTTTCATAGCGACAAAAAACAAACTGCCAAAGCAGACGCAAAAAAACGGACAATTGGGATAACGTTGAAACATTTGCAAATGGTTTGGAACTATTATTTACGGACTACGTTACCTACAATGACTAAAGCCTCTACTATCCCACCTACAGAATTTGGCGAGTTGAATGTGCCGACAAAATAACCACCACAAGAAGCGGTTTGTTTTGGGCTAGCCCCTTTAATGTCACCGATACACATGCAATTTATAGTGGTAGCTCCGAGTGGAGAATTCGGATTTTTTGTAAGCAGCAGTATTTCGTACATTTTACCAGGTAATGTTGGGTCTGGTGGCAGTTCCTCTACTTTATAAATCTGTCCCTTTACCATGACCATTTTACCTAAGTTCGAATATGGACTCTTCGTTATATCTGCCGCGCTCATTACCTGTAAATAAGGCCCAGAATTACTGGCACCTTGCAGATATTTGCTAAATGCGACATTTATATTATTATTAGTTTCTATTGATTTGTCAGATGTATTAAATTCAGTTTGGGTTTGTTTTACCGCATCAGGTTGCTGATTAGCGTTGCTACAAGCGGTAAGCAATATTAAACAAAAGAACAGTACATATTTCATCCTATCCCTCCTTTTCTTTATCCATAGCCTTATCATAGATATTCATGGCAACGCCCATAAACTTACGGATAACCTCTCTTGACGCCGGTAGAGATAGATCATGACAGACCTTATAGGCATTAAGTATTGTTGATGCCGTTTGCCTCGCTAGCATCTCTATTAATGCTGGTTCTTCCTGGGCTTCTCTTTGATGTCGAACCACTTCCGTTATAATAACTTCCATAAGCTCCAGATCTATAGCCTCTTGACCGTAAATATTGTTCTTTGATGCCGGATGGTCCTCTGATGATCCCCATCTGGGCGCTGCCTCTCTCACCTCAGATTTACTCTGCCGCCTCATTTCCCCTTCACCAGTAAGCAGCCAGGTCGGGTTAATTTCGGGGAAAACATCCAAAATTTTATTAAGGTATTCACTCGATGGGTCACGTTCGTTGTTTTCGTAGTTCACAAGCGCGGTTTTGCTTATCCCGGTCATAGGGGCAAAACGGTCTCGTGAAACACTCCCTCTTACTAACTTTATGCGCTCTCCAAGGGTTGTCATTTATGGAATCACCTGTTTTTGGAATTGACAACCTTAGTCACAGTGTTTTTTTAAAAGTTGTCAATTACATCTAACTGCATAATTTTAATAATAATTATTTTAGTACTGCCACAAATGTGGTTGTCATTTTTCAAAAAAGAGAATAACAACCACATTTGCGCTTGACATAAACCACATACGTGATTTAATTTTGTTCACATATTGCAACACCATAAAACAAGTTTGTTGTGAATGTTCACAAACCCAAAAAAAGGAGCACAAACATGGCTCAAGTAAAAGTACCCAAAGACCCCCGCGAAAGAAACGCCTGGATCAAGTATCAGTTAGAGCTTAACGGCAGCTCGTTTGCCAAGATATCTCGCGAATACGGTGTGTCACGCACTGTAGTCCGTAGGGCTCTGGCTATCAAATATCCCAAGTGGGAGCGTGTCATTGCCGCCGAGATCAAGGTCCCCGCTGAAGTCGTCTGGCCTGAACGCTACGCTGCTTAAACTGTAGTGCAACATTACCACGCAACAAAGGGGCTTGTCATGGCAAAAAGCCAATCCAAAACTGATAGCAGTCTATCCAAACAGCAGGCCTTGTTTGATACAGGGCTGGAGGAGGGATCGTTTGATATCATTCTTGGTGCAAAGCAGGCTTTGTCGCGTGATTTAAAGGGATATGACCGCTATCTGGTGGCTGCCCAGATCAGCAAGGCCATGCTGAAGGATATCAGCAAAGACACCCTTGATAAAAAGCTGTCCTCTGATCCTGCCTACCAGCCAGGACTGATTGAAACCGCTGTTATTTGCAAGATAACCGGCAGCCTGGCTCCGTTTAAGTATGTGCTGGAGTATCTTGATAGCGACGTGCTGAACCCACAAGACCGTGACCTGATAGAACTGGCCCGGCTGCAGGAGCAAGAGCGGGTTATTAAGGCCAAGATGGATGCTATCCGGTCTCGCCGGGGGTTGAAATGATAACCGCTAAAGTCGCTGAAATAGCCAAGGCCCTTGGAGTTACACGTCAAGCGGTTATTAAACGCGCCCAAAAATGGCCGCGGGTCAACCAAACCGGTGTCGCCAGGTATGATATTACCGTGCTCTCCATCAAAGAACAGAAGAAGGTTCAGGTCTATCTGGGTCGTGTAAACCGCTCAGACGCTGCAGATCTTCCCGCTGTTACCCCTAAAGCCCAGGCCCCGGCAGTAATTGAAAAACTCTTGCCTGTTGCTACAGAGCTTACGACTCACCAGACCACAATTATGAACGCCCGTATGTGGTTTATGCGTGAGATTGAGGCCGGTCTAGCCCATGGGGCGCGGCTTGGTATTACCATAAATGGTCTGGTTAAGGACATTGAGGAAGGTAAACAGCCGGCCACTAGCCAGGCCATACTCGCCAATGACCGACAGCGCAAAAGCGGCCCGCCGCTTACAGAGCGCAGCATTATGCGTTACTGGAGCGATTACAAGGCATCCGGATTCAAGCCCGAAGCCCTAGCCCCCAATGATGCTGATGTTAAGCGAATCAACCGCGATACCTTACTGGTAGAGTTTTGCCGAGATTTTGGTCCCAAAAACCAGATAGCGCCTCCAGCCGGTGTGCCTGCTTGGCTGCCGTGGTTTCTTATGGCCTTCCGCCAACCTCAAAAACCCAGCATTGCCGATGCCATACGTACCATGCGCCGCACCATGCCTGAAGGCATTGAACTGCCTGATTATTACTCCGTAAACCGCATCGCCGGGAAAATACCGGAAGTATACCTGCAGCGTGGACGCAAAACTGGCGCAGAACTGCGCTCCATTATGGGGTTCAATCGTCGGGACTTTAGCGATATGCACCCATTTACCGTAGGCCAGATAGACGGCCACAGCTTCAAGGCCTACGTGGCGCACCCGGTTACCGGTGCTCACTTCCACCCGGAGGTATGCGGCATTATTGATATGACCACCAAGATGATAACCGGCTACAGCGCTGGTTTGGCGGAAAGTAGCCGCACTGTCGCCGATGCTTTCCGGCATAGCTGTACAGTCAATGCCAACAAACCGATCGGCGGTAGATATCTTATTATTGAAGCTGACTTAGGTAGTGGTAATCAGGCCATTGTCAACGCAGACAAGGAAATAGGCTTATTTGCCCGTGTAGGTACAAAGCTCGAATTTCCTGAATTTGCAGGTAACCCGCAAGGGCACGGTGGCATTGAGCGCAGCAATAAATCTGTCTGGATCAGGGGGGCGAAAGAGTTGCCGACCTATACCGGCAAAGACATGGACAAGGTAGTTAGAAAGCGTGTTTATACCAAATTAGAGCAGGATTTAAGGGCCGTTAAACAAGCCGGTGAACTGGGTAAGATAGAAAAAACATCCAAGCTGTTGCTTACATGGCGAGAATTTTTAATGGCCTTGGCAATATGGGTGGCTGAATACAATAACACCCCGCACCGCGCTCTGCCAAAAATTGTTGATGAAACCGGCAAGCGCCGCCACCGTACACCCAACGAAGAGTACGCCCACCGCGTTAACCAGGGTTGGGATTACACCAGCACACACGTCGAACAAGAACTGCTTGATCACCTCTTTATGCCACACCAGCGGATCAGGGTAAACCGCTGTGAATTCAGGCTTCACGGCAACCTTTATCATTCATATGCCCTGCAAACCAGGCATGGCGAGGATATGATCGCAGCCTATGATGTCCATGACGCCAATCAAGTCTATGTGCTGGATCTGGATGAACGGCTGATCTGTACCGCCAAGTGGAACGGTAACACCATCCATGGCGTTCCAACTACAAAGATTGAACAGGCTGAATACGAACGTATCGAAGGACAAAAACGCCTGAAACAGCGGCAGATAGACCTGATTGAAAGCAGCCGCTCTACCGCACCCGTTATACAGCATCCTGCAGAAATTCAACAGGCCAGACTGGAACTGATCCGTGAAGCAGAAGAAGCAAAACTGGCAGAAACTTTTGAGCTTCCCACAGATTCAAGGGGAAAATGGAAACTTTGGAAACAACTGGATGCACAGCTGTCTGCTGGTAATGAGCTAACAGCACAGCAATCCGGATTTCATAAAGGCTGGCAAAGAAGTGAAGACTGGCGGGCATTTAACGAAACAGAACAAGAATTGAAGGCAGCACAGAAGTAAAAAAGCCGGGAGGCACCCCGGCTCTTATTGGAGGCAATGCCTGTCTCCACCATCAAAACCTTGGAGGAAAGCATGTCACGAAACGGATTAGATGTCAACACGGCGGCATTGTCGGTGGTCTCAATAGCACGGGGCCTTATGGCCACAGCCCAAAACAGGGAAAAAGGTACACCAGGGTTCGTCGCATTATCCGGCCCTACCGGGTTCGGCAAATCAACGGCCTGCGCCTACCTGGCTAACAAACACGGCGCGTACTACGTCGAATGCAAAAGTGTTTGGAGCAAAAAGGCCCTGCTCGAAAACACCATCTACGCCATATTTGGCAGGGCATATGCCAAAGCCACCACTGTATCCGGGATGTTGGACCAAATCAGTGAACAACTGGCCAAAAGTGGAAGACCACTGATTATTGATGAATTTGACTATCTGGTGGAAAAAGCAGCAGTCCAGATTGTTCGGGATATTTACGAAAGCAGCAAAGCCGCAATTATGCTGGTTGGCGAAGAAAATATGCCAGCCAAATTGCTGAAATGGGAAAGATTCCACGGGCGGGTACTGGATTGGGCGGTGGCCCCTGCGGCGGACATGGATGATGTGAGGACGCTTTCTGGATTTTACTCCTCTGGGATCACCATACAGGATGATCTGTTGGAACATATCCATAGCAAGGCCAAAGGGAGCGTCAGGCGCATCACCATCAATTTAGTGAGAGTACGGCAAGAAGCCATATACCAGGGATTGTCAGCTATCAGCCTGAAAGAGTGGGGCAAAAAAGAGCTGTTTACCGGAGAGGCCCCGCAACCACGGAGGCAACTATGAGCCGCAAGCCCATAGATAAACAACAGCCCAGCCAGTGCCGCCAAGCCATCTGGGAAGAGATCCGTAAAAAGGGCGATTGGGCCTTTACCAGCACAGAGCTGGACATAGCCCTGGAAGCCTCAAGCATACGTGATTATCTGACCGGCCTCTGTAAAGCCGGGTACCTGGAAGCGGTCAGCAAAGGCAAACGGGGTGAATCAAACGTCTACCGGCTGGTTAATGACTGCGGTGTAGATGCCCCCAGGGTGCGTAAAGACGGTACACCGGTTACCCAGGGACAAGGGCGGCAACAGATGTGGAACTCCATGCGGATCATCAAGCAATTTACCGCAGCTGATCTGGCCTTTAACGCCACCACAGATGAACTGAAAGTGGCTGAAAACGAGGCAAGAGACTACTGCAAGATGCTCTGCCATGCGGGCTACTTAAAGGTTATCACACAAGGCAAGCCCGGTCATAAAGCCGGTGCCGGCAGCAGATCCCGCTACATGCTTATCCCAACCATGTGGACAGGCCCGCAATCACCCCAGATCCAGCGCACCAGGCAGGTCTATGACCCAAACCTTAAAAAGGTGATCTGGAACCGGATAGAAGGGGGTGCAGAATGACCGCACCAGACGCAATGAAACTGCTGCAGCAGAAAGTAGCTGAACATGGCCAGGCAGAAGTGGCCCGCCGTTTGGAAGTCTCTGCCGCCGCAATCAGCCAGCTGCTGGCTGGCAAGTACCAGGCAAGCCCAGACAACATACTAAAGCGGGTAATAGAAGTCTTTGGCGGCCTGTCTGTTGATTGCCCGGTACTGGGAGACATACCGCTATCCCGCTGCGCCGATGAACGAAAGAAACCCTTTGCTGCCGTTAACCACCAAGCCGTGGCCCTCTGGAAGGCATGCCAGGGCTGCCAACAGAACAGATAGGAGAGACCACCATGATCCACTGGATATATCTGATACCTGCAGTAATCAGCGGATGGGCCTTAGCCATCCTTTGCACCTGCTGTGAAACCGCACCGGCACCCAAACAGAGTAAGGAGGGGGAAACCATGTTTAAAGCCGCGTTTAAACGAGTCCTTAAACACCTTGAAAACCGCCGCAAATGGAACCGTACCAAGCGCTTTATGCGTGAACACGCCTACTATGATGGCCGTATGACCGTAGGGCTGCTGTCCAGTGGGACACTGAGGCTGTGGAAATGAGCATCAGGGCATGGCTGGCGCTGGTTGCCCTGGCAACAGTATTCGGCGGCATTGGTGGCTGGTCGCTACGGGTAACCACGGTAAGTGACCGCTACATCCGGGCACTGGCAGAAAAACACGAAGCAACCGCCAAATACTGGGACACCAGAACAAACGATATCCTAACTAACAACACGCTTAACAGGAGGAAACAGTGAAGTCCAAATTTTACAGCTACAGCCCACATGAGGGCATGCAGTACCACGCAACAGGCAAAGAAGCGCAAACCGCTTCTGAAACTGCCATCAAGACGATGATCAGCTCGCTTGAATACAGCGCAGCTGAATTACAAGACGTCACCTGGGGCGAAGTAACCGAACGGGCAGCAACTACCAGTGACACCGGTTACGCCCTGAAGCGACAGGACCGCCTTAGCTTTGAAACAGAGCATCCACAGGTAATTAATGGCCGGATGCTGGATCAGAACGAAAGCCTGGTACTGGTCAAAAACATCCACGAAAAAGACCTTTTGTATCATGACCTGGTGCTCTCCATCGCCGTGATCTGGAAAGACCTGTCCGGCAAAGTACAGCGCTTTAAGCAGCACACCTTTGAGGACGTAGCAGCGGTGCTTGATCTGCTCTTTGAAAAGTACCAGGTCAAGCGGGGTGGCCAGGACGGCAACATGCAGTTCTTTACCTTTGATCGCCGTTACAAGCTCACCATCGCCATACAGAAGAAAATCAACTTCGGGCCAGAACTGCAGGCCGCCCAGGCAAAACTTAACAGCGCCCTGGATGAAATGACCACCAACGACACATCAGACCTGCGGACACTGGTAACCGCTGCCTTCAGCCTGGATGGTGGCCAGCTGCGGGTAGCTGAAATCCTGCGCCTGCGCGGCTTCAAGATTGAAAATGAGCGCTGGAATGAAGCCATGCAGATCATCAACGAGGCCATCGTGGTTATCAGCAGCAAGAAGCAGATCCGGCTGTATGAACGAAACATCCAGGGCGAATACATCGCCATCCCGCTTGATATAGCGGCGCTGTAGGGGGTGAGGCATGGAAGAACTGATTATTGGAACCAAAGAGGTCAAAACGGTAGGCGATCTGCGGCGGGCCATGACCACGGCGTGTGATGATATGCCGCTGCGCGATCATGTAAAACGCCCTGGATTGCAGGTAACCCTGATCAAAACAGAGCAGGGCGAAGTGCTGGAAATAGCCTAGAAACACCAATTACGAAAGGAGTAACACCATGGGAATTGCAGACGTAGCAAAAGTGGCAAACGTAACAGTAGAGCAGGCAAAGGCAGTACTTGACGCAATTAAGGCCAGCCCAGAGCCGGTAATTATCCAGGGGTTTGGAACCTTCAAAACCGTAACCAAACCAGCCCGTATGGCGGCCAACCCTCAGAAGCGCGGCGAAAAGATCGCGGTACCGGCAAAGGTAGTACTGCAGTTCAAAGCCTCTAAATCCAAAAAAGCGGCTTAACCGTTGAACCGGTGGCCGGAGCTGATCCGGCCATCCATTGAGCGGTTAAACCTCAAACCATGTCGTAAAATAGGAAAAGCCATGACCAAACAAGACTGGGCCTACGTTGAAGATCGTCTGAAGAAGCAATTTGCCATAGTGGTGTTGAACTGTGACGGCTACCGCCTATCGCTGACGCTTAAACAGATCAGCGACATGGGGCTGGCAATCTGCACGTACGTCAATGGAGAATTCAAGGGCCGCTGGATGTTGGAAGACTGCGAAGAGCGCCGCCGCTTCCTTTATCCCAGGGTGCGCTATGTCCTGTCCGCAAAGGACCGTAAATCATGGGTCAAGGATTTTGGAAAACGGTGGCTTAAGGCCCACAACATAGATGTTGATAAGACCTATACAGATTATCTGCCGTGGTGGAAATCTTTCCGCTCCCTTAAAGCGCACCTGATCAAGAACAACACCAGCATAGAACTGGTATCGGAGGCCCTATGAAACGCATGCATGCCGCAAAAATAGAAAACAGCCCACGCCTGCAGCAAGTACTTGCTTACCTCCGCAAAGGCCCTGCAACCACCTTTGAAATCGTCATGGGCTGCGGTGTCTGCGCTGTTAACAGCATCATTGCAGAACTGCGGGCCAACGGTCACACCATCAACTGCAACCAGGTGCCGGGCCAGCGTGGCGTATACCAGTACAGCCTGGTAGAGGGGTAGACCATCATGCCAACTCCAGCCCAGGTAAAGAAGATCCACGCCCTTAAAGGCAAGCTCTCGCTTGATGATGACACCTACCGCGCCACCCTGTCCGGTTACGGCGTTAAAACCAGCACCAGGCTATCCATTGCCAAGGCCGATGAACTGATCGCAGATCTGGAAGATAAAGCGGTGGCAGCCGGTGTCTGGGAAAAGCGCACAAGCGTCAAGCGCCGCCTGGGTGATGATCCCCAGACCAGCAAGATACAAGGCCTATGGGCCAGTCTGCACAAGGCAGGCAAGGTAGAAAGCAACTCTGCCAAGGCCCTCTCTGCCTACGTCAAGCGGATGTCCGGCAAAGATGCCCTCAAGTGGTGCAGCACCTATGAAAAAGGCCGGATCATTGAGGCTCTTAAAGCCTGGCTGGAGCGTTAACCATGCAACACCCCATACAACGCTTTGAAAACCGCTTTAACGCCCCTTTACAGGCAGGCGCTGCCCAGCGGCATATTCCTCGCCGGGTACAGGCTATCAAGCACCTGGCCGCATGGAAACAGCAGGGCAATGATCAGCCTGATTGCTGGCTACGCCAACTTATCGGCGGCGGGTTCCAACAGATGGTCGCACTGGCTCTGCCAGGTGCCCCGGCAGTAGAGATGCTGCCAACCACCGCAGAAATGTGGCTGTTGATCATGGCGGATATGGAACTGGTAGAAGAGATCGACCAGCCCAGAATTGCCAAGGCATTCAAGCTCCTTTTTGTAACCCTTAAAGAGTGGCCACAGCTGGCAGACCTGATAGCTAAATTACCGCCACGCCCGCAACAGACAGCCGCACCAGCACCGCGCACAGAGCAGCAGCATGCTGATGGTGCAGCCAGGTTAAAAGATATTCTGGATGGATTAGGAAAGGAGCAGGAAGATGAGCCGAAATCTTGAATCATACCCTGAGATTTTTGAAGACCTCTGGTCAAAGCTCACAGACCTGCTGCTGAATCAGGGTATGTCGGCAGAACAGGCCGATGAAGCTGCCTTTAGTGTAACCGAATACATCCGTGCCAACTGGGCTGGGCGGATGCTATACGTGCGCAAGATCCGGAAACAAGCCCAGTCAGATAAAGATTTTATACAAATGCCGCTACTGGCAATGCCTGCAGCATTATCAGCCCATGCACAAGAGGTGGCTGATGTCTTTAGGCAATTGCAGCAACACAGCTTAAACCTGCTGAAGGACCAGAGCATAGCCGACTGCATTGTCAAACTGGTGCGCGAAGAATGGTCAGGGCAACATCATTATATACCCAAAGGCAAAGCCTTTGACTACAGCCGCCGTGATTACCAGATCTGGAGAGAATTCAGGGGCAGCGCCAATGTGGGAGAGCTGATGTGCAAATTCGGGCTTACTGAACAACGCCTGTATCAGATAAACGCCCGTGTACAAAAGGCCCATGATAAACGCACTCAACCCCCTCTACCGTTGGTAGCCTGAAATGTTTGAAAACTAAGCGGGTGCATAATTTATGGGAAAAACACCAAAAGTACACCCAATGACCAAGGAACAGATGCGGGATATCCGGTTAGAAATGCGCTTCGGCCTTTCGGATCTGGCAGCGGTGATGGGGATTAAATACCGCACTTTGCAGAACTACGAGGGTGGTCAGAGGGCCATCCCACAGGAGTTTGCTGATCTGCTGAGGGCCGAACAGATTAAAGAGCGCCGGATTAAAGCGGAGCTGATAGCAGCGCAGGCAGAGAGGCTGGATCGTGAATATCCGAATGGGATCAAGTTTGGTTAAGCGTTCGGGCATATCGGGGGACAGGAATTGAAAAAGCTGTTGGTAGTGTGTTGGTTGTTGCTCGGACTGTATTTTGTCGTGTCGGCAATTGGGAAAGGGACTGGCGCAACTACCGCGATTGCTATGGTTTGCGGGTTTATGGTTGCGCGAAATCTGGCCGATATTGTAGGGGCATAACGCGGGATAGCCGTCATCTTGACGGCATAACAGAATAACAGCCATAAAAAACGACATTACCCCTCACCCCCCTCTTTTTTCTAAACCCCTTTATTTATACCTGTCACTAGCCTCCTGTTACGGTGCCCTTGCACCGATAACAGGAGGTCACCTATGTCCCGACTTATTACCCATATCGTTATCCACTGTGCCGATACCCCGGCTGGCCGCTCTGTGCGTCCTGCTGATGTTGATGCCTGGCACAAACAGCGTGGTTTTCAGCGCACCGCTGAATGGCGCAAGCGCTATAACCCTGATCTACACGCCATAGGATATCACTACCTGATTGATGTTGATGGCCAAATCTGCACCGGTAGGCACCCTGATGAAGTAGGTGCCCACGTTCAGGGGCATAACGCTAACAGCATCGGCATCTGCATGGCAGGCCAGGGCAGTTACACCATAGCCCAGTGGCAAAGCCTTCGGCTGCTGGTCCAATCAGGTCTGAAGCCCGCCCCTGTTATCTGTGGCCACCGCGATTTCCCCGGTGTGACAAAAACCTGCCCTGGCTTTGATGTTTCAAAATGGATCAAGGGCGGCATGGAGCCGCTTAAAGGCCATATTTACGAAGGATTAAAAGGAGCTTAACCCATGAAAAAACTATTCACCCTGATGTTGACCCTGTCCGTACTCGCCATCACTGCCCTGGCATTTGCTGCTGAGCCTGCCGCTACCCCTGCTGCAGTCTCTCCGGCTCCTGCTGCCCTGGCCACCTTCCTTCGTGATTCGGTGTTCCCGTTGCTCTCCGCCCTGTTGCTGGGCCTTCTTGCCATCCCTCTGCACTGGATGGGTAACAAGTTCAAGATCGACTACCTGCTGCAAAAGGATAACGCCATAGAGCGCCTGGCGTTTCAGGGGATCAGCCTGGCTGAGGAAATGGCTGCCAAGCGTGTCGGTGCAATGGTCGCTCTGACCGGAAGTGAGAAGCTGGACGTTGCGGTCTCCCACATCCTGTCCGCCATGCCAGCTGTCAGCAAAGAGCAGGCAGAGCGGATTGTAGAGTCGTTATTGGCCCAGATCCCCGGCGTAGGCGCTACCAAAGACGCCGTTGTGGTCCGTGACCCGATTGTCGGGCTGGCCTCTCCAATCTCTGCACAGCCGTAATGGAAGCCGCACTACAGATCCTGGCCTATCTCCTCCCGATCATCGTGGAGGGGATACGCGCCTGGGATGAACGGAACAAGGGGAGCAACCACGATGCAAACATCCAGATCTACCGCAAAGCTCTTTCAAAGAACGATGCTGGCCAGTTGGCTAATCTGCATGCTGATCAGCATGATCGGGTGCTCAACGCGGTACGTGGTCGTTGATGCCAGCGGCACTGAAGTAACTATAAAAAAAAGTGAGCTGGACCGTATTTATCAAGATAACGAGCTGCTTCTAAAAGCACTTGAAGGCTGTAGGGGGAAATAACATGAAACGCTTTTTTTACATCATACCGCTGCTGTTGCTGGCCCTTAACGCCTGCACACCGGCCTTTGCTGCTGATTGGATAGGCGTCTACCACTTTGAATGCCGTGACGCAGACGGGCAGATAAAGTGGCAGGAAACCCAGCATAACGCCCTGGCCAACGAAGGGCAGCAAGAAATGCTGTCTGTTTATCTGCAAGGTGGAACCGCGCCAACGGCCTACGCAATCGGTCTGTCCAGCATGACCTTTGCCAAAACCACCACCTACGCCACCATTACCGGTGAACCATCCGGAAACGGCTATGCCCGGCAGGTGATTAATCGTGATGCCACCGCCAGCGGCTGGCCCACTCTGGCCCTTGATGTGGGCGATTACAAAGCCACGGCTAAGTTGGTCACCTTTACCGCAACCGGCACAGTAGGTCCGGTCGGCAGTGCCTTTTTAGTGAGTACTCCAACCAACAAGCTAACCAGCTACACCGCCCTTTCCACCTCCCGCACCCTGGCAGCCGGAGACACGCTGCAGGTTACCTATTCGGTTAAGCTGCAGTAAGGGAGGGCAACCATGGCAGTTATCCAATTATCAGATGGCAACGGCACACTGTACTATTTTGAAGTGTCTGGCACTGGCACGGCAGATGACCCGTTTATCCCATTATCAAACCTGTCAGTTGCTGGCGCAATGGTAGCAGATGATAACCCGGCTCCGGTTACCGATGCCGCCCTGACAATGATCAACCGGATGATCCTGGATGCCCTGCAATCGCCAGCAGCTTACGACTCTACACAACAACGGGTGCGCGGGTCAGCGATTATAGAAAGCGGTACTGTGAGCACGGTATCTACTGTCGGCAATATGTCGCAATTGGACAGCAGGCCTGGAGCAATGCTGATAAACGCGATGGATGATCTGGCGTGGAACGCTATGGTCGGCTCAAAAATAACGTAGGGGGATCCCATGCCGAATATGTTTAAAAAAGTTATAGACCGCCTGCGCTGGCGGCAGATACCAATGCTGGCAACCGCCCACGCGGCTGGAGCTTCATTGTGCTCGGATCTCCGGTCAGACCTTAGCCGCAATCCGTTTGTATACCAGCTGGCCAGCAGTACGGTGCTTAATCGTACCAATATCATCAGCAAGGGATCTGCTCTTGTTATAAGCCCCGCGCTGGCTGGCACGTTTGGGGCCGGTGCGGCTGTTGGGTTTGCGCCATCATTTTCAGCTGTAGGCACGCTGGCTGCTGGTGCCACCACAACAAAAATCATCTTGTCCACCGCCCTGCCTACTGCTGTTGGTCTTAACATGCTGGCCAACCGTGGAGGATCTGGCGATTACGGGTTTAAGATTCGCATTATCGACACAGTGGCAGGCAAAACAGAAGAACGCTACATAGCGGCTAACACCGCCAGCGCCACGCCCACTATCTGGCTTGAATCTGCCCTGTCGTTTACGCCAGCAACAGGTGCAAGGTATGAGCTGGTTTCGGGCAAGGTCTTTATGCTTGGCGCAGGCACAACGGCCTCAAACAGTTGGCGGAGTTTCGAGGTCGGCACTAACACCCTTTCAACTGGTCTATCAACTACGGGGCTTCCTGCAACAATCGGCACCGACACCAGTATGATGGTGCTGGATGAGCAGTACACGCCTTATGATTGTAACCCTGGCGAAGGGATGATTAAAGGGGCGTTTTTGTATGATGATGGCCTGGTGTCAGATCGCTATGCTCTTGTTGCTACAGCAGCCGGTGCATCTTCTCTAACCGGCCAATCCACGCTTGGTGATGCGGTTGTTGTTGCAAACGAATTTCGTAACTTCCAGATCCGTATTGTACAAGATACCACCACGCCTGCTGCCGTAGGGCAACGCAGGATCATTGCTTCACACACCGCTGGTCCATCTGCTGTTTACACATTGGGCACTGCCTGGACCACAACCCCATCCGCCAACGCCAAGTTTGTAATTGAGTTGCCCAACCTGATCCTGCTCAGGTCATCAGCCACCACCACGGTTTACACCTACAACTACATGGATGCCACAATCAGCAATGGCACCAACACCATTGCTTCTGCGGCATGGTCAACAACCTACTTTGGCGTGGCACCTGCCAACAACGCAGCAGGCGGCATGTGGGCACCTTCGTGGGGTATCAGGCCTGATGACGGGCGCAATGCGCGGCACTCGTTCTGCTACTTTTTCCGGGGTGGCGCGACAACACTAGATGTCCTGGACATAGCAGGATCAATAACCGGTACCTGGACAAGTGGCATTACTTATGATGGTGCCATGAACCTGACAACCGGTACATGCGGCTGCTACAGCCCGTTTGAAAACGAAGGCCGGATGCATTACATGAACATTTATGTATCTGGACAAACAACGCAGATCTATCGGTTTGATGCGCAAAACCGAGTATTGACCCCGTTTGCCCCCACTGAAATGCCGTTTTCTGGCACAGCAGCAGTCGGCAACCGGATGGCCGCGTATGCCGCGTTTAACGGCACAGAAGTGTACGATGTGATTCTGGCTCAATCGCACCTGTCAGGCATGGCGCAAGAGCTATTGCCGCTGTTTTAAGGAGATTTTATATGACCACTCAAGATCTTATCAGGCTGGCTGAAAACAAGTTGCAGGTGCTCAACCAGGCACAGCTTACTGCATCAATTAACGGTGATCTGCCAGGCATTGAAGCGGCAGACGCCGAAATAGCAGAAACGCAGTCAACGTTGGATCGGTTGCGTACTCTATAACCAATGAACGTAACCTTCCAGATAGCTATTGGCCTGTTTAAACACAGCAGTGCAGGCCCGCAAACGTACAGTGAACAGCTGTTTGATGCTGCGTTTGCGGTAACAGGTCTTACAGATAATCAGGCCATGCTGGAGGCGGCAGAAACGCTGATCAGCGCGGGTATTGCAGCAACTGATACACGCCGGATGGTAGAAGCTCTGGTGGCTGCCGCAACCGCGACCACAGAGGTAACCAGTGCTGTAACCGCAACAGAAACACTTGTTAGCACTGGCGCTGTATCTGTTTCTGTTACTGATGTGACCACCATTGCTGAAGCAATAACAACAGCAGCCTCAGTAATTACCAGCACAACAGACCTGCAGATGATGGTTGATCAGGTAACTGATCTTGCCCAGGGCGGCTCAAGCCTAACTGAGATACTGAGCTTTGTTGAGCAATTAACCGTCTCTATTGCAGCAGTATCATCATTAACTGAAGGCTTTGTTTCCAACCAGGGGTTGGTTATATCCATCACCGCCAGTTCCCCACGGCTGGCAATTACCGGTAGATCTGCCGCCATATCATTACTGGGCAGATCGCCACGGGTAGGCATTCATGGAACCAATTAAAGAATTAAGCCGTCACACGTTGGCCGTTGATGTCACCAACGAAGATGGCACCGCAGATCTGCCCAGCAAAATCACCTGGCGTATTGATGCCATTAACGGATCACAGACCACAGAAATAATGGCGGATACTGAATATATCCCCACTGAACCATCATTTAACCTGGTAATTCCGGCCGCCCTTAACCGGGTAACCACAGGCCAGGATGTAGAACGTAGGCGGGTAACCGTTATTGCAGATGGTTTGGCATCAGATGAATACACCTATTACATCAAGCGGTTGAAGGGGCTGTCCTGATGGATGACATGGACCGCGTCCAGGAATGCTGTGAACAGTATCTGGATGATGCTCTGGCAGCACAGCAACGCAGCATGCCCAGGGGAGAGAGCCTGGCTGAATGTGAAGACTGTGGAGAACCAATACCTGAAGCACGTCGCAAGGCCATGCCTGGCTGCCGTCGCTGCATAGATTGCCAAACATTACATGAAAACTGGAGGGCGTTGTGACGATTACCTGGGCGCAGTTTATTTGGGCTGTCGGTTTGTTTCTGGTCTGGAATGGGTTCCTGGTCGGGATAATCAAGGTCTTGATTTCAAGGGAAGTTAAAGGCTTTCAAAGCCGACTTGAGGCCGCCGAGAAAACAGCATCCGGCGCAGAAAAGGCCGTAACCGCTGTAGCTGCAGACCAGAAACAGGCCCTGTCTGAAACCGCTGCAGCGCTCCGTATAGATATAGAGCGTAAAACCGTCTGCGGTCAGCACCAGCGGATGGAAGATAACGACAAGGAAGTTTTCCAGACCCTGCGCCGGTTGCACGGTGATATCGGCACCCTGGTGGGTGAAATCAGAGGGCTGCGTAACTCAATGGATATGGTCAATCAGCACCTGTTAAACGGAGGTAAATAGTATGGGATACGCAGACGCCGTAACCGCAAACATCCGCTTGATCATCCTGCGAGAGCTGGCCAATACAACCGGCTATGCCAGCAATGACAGCGTATTAAAAATGGTGCTGGCAGAATGGGGTCAGGCCGTAAGCCGTGACCGTGTTCGCACAGAGTTGACCTGGCTGGCTGATCAGAACCTGGTGTCGTTAACCGCCCTGGGCGAATCCGGCGCACAACGGGTAGCACTCACAGAATCAGGCCTTGATGTAGCCACAGGCGTAACCACCAACCCCGGCGTACAGCGCCCCAGCCCCGGACGTGCAGCCGGTATGCCCGGCCTGGAACGCTAATGCCAACCCCTTCAACCATTGATAAATTACCGGAAGATATCCTGCGTCAGCTGCAGCAGCTGCTCCAGGATCCCCGTTGCACCCAGCTGGAGGCTACGGCCAAAATTAACCAGGTGCTGGAGGCTGAAGGCCACCCGGAACGGGTTAGTAAAAGCGCCGTTAACCGCTATGCCGTAAGGATGGAAGAGGTTGGCGCCAGACTACGTCAAAGCCGGGAAGTGGCCCAGATGTTTATCAGCCAGGTAGGAGCTGCCCCCCAGGGACAGACCGGACTGTTGATCAATGAAATGCTCCGTTCAATGGCCTTTGAACTGTCATTAAAGATGCAAGAGGCGGATGTGGAAGACCCGGAAGCTATGAGCGCCACCATCGGGCAGCTGAAGAACCTGGCGCTTACCATGCAGCGCCTGGAACAAAGCGCCACCATCAACGTCAAGCGTGAATCAGAGATCAGAAAGCAGGCGCTTATTGATGCCGCTGATACCGCTGTTGTGGAAGTTAAAAAGGGTGGGCTGTCAGACGATGCTGCTGACCAGATCCGGCGCAAGATCCTGGGTATTACCACCTGATGGAAACCCCTGTCCGTAACATACCGCCCGTTGCAGCGGCAGATAACCAGGTGGCAGTGCCATTTGTTTTGTTGCCGTATCAGCAGCGTTGGGTAGGTGACACCTCTCCGGTAAAGATTTGCGAAAAATCACGCCGGGTCGGTATTTCGTGGGCAGAAGCTGCTGACGATACCCTGTACGCCGCCTCTATCTCTGGTGATGATGTCTGGTACATCGGCTACAACCTGGACATGGCCCGCGAGTTTATTAATGATTGCGGTGATTGGGCCAGGGAATACAACAAGGCCGCGTCAGAGGTTGAAGAATTTGTCTTGATGGATGAAGACAAAGAGATCCTTTCCCTGCGGATCAACTTCCCTTCGGGCCACCGCATTACCGCCCTATCATCCCGTCCAAACAACCTACGGGGTAAGCAAGGCCGGGTAGTTATTGATGAGGCCGCGTTCCACGATGATCTTGATGGCCTGATCAAGGCCGCCATGGCGCTGCTTATGTGGGGCGGGCAGGTCCGCATTATCTCCACCCATGATGGTGACGCCAACCCCTTTAACGAACTGATTGACGATATCCGGGCCGGTAAGGTGCCCTACAGCCTCCACCGGATTACCCTGGATGACGCCCTGTCTGAAGGGCTGTACCAACGGATCTGTCTGAAGCTAGGCCGTGAATGGACGCAGGAAAATGAAGACCAGTGGCGTGCTGATCTGGTGGCGTTTTACAAAGAGCACGCTGATGAAGAGCTGTTCTGTATTCCGTCCCAGGGCAAAGGCACCTACCTGCCACGCATCATTATTGAACGCTGCATGCGTGACGATATTCCGGTACTGCGTTGGCAGCAGACCAATGAATTTGCAACCCTGCCAGATCATATCCGCCAGGCCGAGGCCCGCGATTGGTGCAATGAAAACCTTAAGCCTCTCCTGGAGAAGCTGGACCCCAAGCGCTGCCACTACTTCGGTGAAGACTTCGCCCGTACTGGTGACTTAACTATCCTCTTCCCATTGGCAGAGCTTCAAAACCTGCGCTATCGCACCCCGTTTGTGGTGGAACTTAAGAACATCCCCTTCAAGGAACAGGAGCATATCTGCTTCTATATTCTTGATCGCCTGCCACGCTTTTCCCATGCCTGCTTTGATGCCCGTGGTAACGGCCAGTACCTGGCTGAAGTTGCCATGCAGCGCTATGGCGAAACCCACATTTCACAGGTTATGCTTTCTGAAGCCTGGTACCGCGATGAAATGCCACGGTTTAAAAGCTTCTTTGAAGACGGCACCTGGGAAGTCCCAAAAGATGCTGACCACCTGACAGACTACCGGGCACTTAAGATGATAAGGGGTGTGGCAAAGCTGCCGTCAGACAAAACCACCGGCAAAGACGGCAACAAGCGCCACGGCGATGCAGCTATTGGTGGCGCAATGGCCGTGGCTGCCACCCGTTTTGATGGTGCCGTTGAACACGCCTATCACGGCATCAAGAAAGCAGACATCGCTGATCTGGCCCGCTCGATCAACACAACCCACGGCATAGGCCGACATAAAGGAGCCTGGTAATGGCTGCAATCCTTGATGCCTACGGGCAACCGATACAAAAGCAGATCCTTGATAAGCCGCTGGCAGCTCCCTCCCTGTCCGGCGTGCGCAGTCTCTGGAACTACTCCTACATTACCGGAGGCCTGACTCCTCAGCGGCTGGCTGCGCTGTTGAAAGCTGCAGCTGAAGGCGATGCAGACGCCCAGCTGACGCTGGCAGAAGAGATGGAAGAAAAAGACCTGCACTATGCCAGCGTACTGGGTACCCGCAAGCGTGCTGTGGCCCGGCTGCCCATTGTGGTAGAAGCTGCCAGTGACAGCGCAGACGACGTTAAAATGGCTGATGAAACCCGTGAACTGTTCAAGCGCCCCGGCACCAAGGCCATGATTGAAGGGTGCCTTGACGGCCTGGGTAAAGGCTACAGCGTGGTGGAGATGATCTGGGATAAATCGCGGATCCCCTGGCGGCCAACCTACACCTGGCGCGATCCCCGCTTTTTCCAGTATGACCGCGAGACCCTGACCCAGCTGCGGCTTAAAGATGAAGCGGACATGGTCAACGGGATCCCGCTGGCCCCCTACAAATTCATAGTCCACGAACCACGCTTAAAAATGGGGATCCCCCTTCGTAACGGTCTGGCCCGCCTGGCTGCCTGGACCTACTGCTTTAAAAACTTCACTATTAAAGACTGGATGGCCTTTTGCGAAGTGTTCGGTATGCCGCTGCGCGTGGGCAAGTACCGGCCTGGTGAAACAGAAGACAACATCAACATCCTGAAAAGCGCCGTAGCCAACCTGGGCAGCGATGCCGCCGCCGTAATACCGGATGGGATGCTGATAGAGTTTGTTGATGGCGTCAAGAGCCAGGGCGGCGAATCTCTGTTTGAACGGGTAGCCGACTTCTTTGACAAGCAGATGTCCAAGGCCATCCTTGGCCAGACCATGACTGCAGATGACGGCAGCAGCCAGAGCCAGGCCACCGTACACAACGAGGTGCGCGAGGATCTGCGGGACGCTGATGCCGAACAGCTGGCAGAAACCCTGCTGCGGGATCTGATCATCCCCTACATAAACCTTAACTGGGGGCCGCGTGAAAACTATCCTCAACTCTTTTTGCGTGAACCTGAATCAGCAGATATTACTGTTTTGTCAGAAGCACTGGCAAAGCTGGTGCCGCTGGGTTTAAGGGTAGAGGCAAGCGAGGTACGTGATAGGCTGGGCTTTAGTGATCCGGCCAAAGATGCCGAATGCCTGCAGCCACAAGGACAGCAGCCCGCCACATCATCGCCAGCTAAGAATACGGCTTTAAACCGTGAGCAGGCAGGCACGGTGCCAGTGCAGGATCTGGACGCCGTCCTGGCAGCCCTTACTCCTGATGCCATGAAGGCAGATATGGAAGCGGTTTTAAAGCCGGTTTTAACTGGCATTCAAAACGGTGATAGCTATGAAGAGGCGTTAACATCGCTGATTGAAGCGTACCCGCAGATGGATACCGATGCCATCCAGCAGCAACTGACCAGGCTTATCTTTGTGGCTGAAGTCTGGGGCAGGCTCCATGACCAAGCCTGATCTGGCCCATGTCTTTGGTCTACCACCTGCAGAGGCTATAAGCTACTTAAAGGCCAAGGGCTATACCTTTAGCTGGGATTGGCAGGATGTCTGGCAGGAAGCCCACACCAAGGCCTTTACCGTGGCCAAGGCCATGCGGCTGGACGTGCTACAGGATATCCATGGTGAACTGATCCGGGCCATGGAAGACGGCACAACCTTCCGTGACTTCAAAGCCGCATTGCAGCCAAAGCTTGAAGCCAAAGGCTGGTGGGGCAGGCAGCTGGTAGGTGATGGCCAGGGCGGTGCCGAGTCGGTCCAGTTGGGATCCCCCTGGCGGCTTAAGACTATCTTTGAAACCAACATGCAGACCTCTTTTGAGGCTGGCAACTATAAACAGAACCTTGAAAACGCTGCAGATCGACCGTACTGGATGTACTCGGCAGTAGGTGATAAGCGCACCCGCCCGGCACACAACGCCCTTAACGGTCTGGTATTTCGCTTTGATGACCCATTCTGGCAAACCCACCACCCGCCCAACGGCTTCCGTTGCCGCTGTTCAGTCCGTGCCCTGGACGGCGATGGTTATCAGGCCAAACTAAAAGCCGGTGAAGTGGCGCTTAGATCCACCACAGGCCAGACCCCCACTGCCACGCTACGGGATGAAGAACGCCTGGTCAGTAAAAAGACCGGCGTGGTAGAGCCGGTAACGGTGATGACCACCACCGACCGGTTGGGTGGCAAATTGACCATGGCCCCTGATGTAGGCTGGAACTACAACCCAGGTGCCGCCAACTGGAAGCCCAACCTGGATAAGTACGCCCCGGAAATCCGGGCGCTGTGGGACAAACAATGAGTGACCTGATTACCCTTAAGGTGGATGACCGTGGCGTTGATGCCACCCTGGCCCGACTGATCGCCAAGGGGGAAAACATGCGCCCGGTCATGCGGGAAATATCTCATGATATGCGTGACGCTGTCCTGGAAAACTTTGAGCGGGAAGGTAGGCCCAGCCCTTGGAAAAAATCCCGCCGAGCAGCAAAGCAGGGTGGCAAAACCCTCCAGGACCAGCGGCATTTAATGAAGTCAATAACGCCGGACAGTAGCGCAGATGCTGCCCGTGTAGGCACTAATATGAAATACGCGGCCATTCATCATTTCGGTGGCCCCATCCGCTTTAAAGGCCGAGACCGGATCATGAACTTTAAACAGGTACGCCGGGGCAAGATGACCTTTAGCCGCCCCGGCACCGGTGATCGTTTTGCCAAGGCAGACAAGGCCCACTATTCCATGAAGGTGTCCGGCAAGCCGTACAGTGTAGACATGCCAGCCAGACCCTATATGCTGCTACTGGATGATGACCTGGCAAAGATCATCAAGCGGATGAAGAAACACCTGGAAGATTAAAACCAACCACAGCCCCTGTGAGCCGTTTTTATGGTTCCAGATGAACAGACACCGGCACCTGACCTTAAAACTGGCACACATCAAAATTTAAAGACGGTTTAAACGCGGTTACAAAGCAAGTCAGAAGGGTGAAGTTGTGAAGAGGGAAATAAAATATCTCTTCTCCCATCCGTCCCCCCCTACGCTTTAACTTTCACTCTTCACTCTTCACTCCCCCCCCTGTTTTTCTAAACCCCTTTATTTAGTTTGGCATGCCCCCTGGGTGTACGGTGCGTTTGCACCGTACATAAACAGGAGGGGCAATGGCTCTGAACAAACAACAAACCGCCCACCAGGCGGCACTTAACTTTGAGCTTCCGCAGGATGTTTCTGCCGCGCTGGAATGGATTCAGCTTCTGCCTAGCGGATCTGCGCTTGTTGGCCGTGATGGCCGCTCCTGGATCAACAGTGCCCCTGAAGGTGTTGTGGCTGAGTTTGTTGCTGGTGCCAAAGACATGCCGCTGGATTGGGAACATGCAACCGAACTGAAGGCCCCCAAAGGCGAAGAGGCCCCGGCAGCAGGTTGGTTTAAAGAGCTGCAGGTCCGTGATGATGGTTCTGTCTGGGGCCGCATTGAATGGACCGACAAAGGCCGGGAAGCTGTAGTCTCAAAGGCATACCGCTACATCAGCCCCGTATTTATATATGACACCGCCACCAGCCAGATCGTCAAGCTGACCTCGGTCGGCCTTACCAATAGACCAAATCTGTACCTACCCGCCCTGAACCGCGAACAACACATGGAGGAACTGTCTATGAATCAAACGCAATTCGCAGCACTGCTGGCAGCGTTGGGCCTTGCCGCCACCGCTACCGCAGAACAGGCCATTAACCACGTCACCAAGATGCAGGGTGACCTTGCCACCGCCCTTAACCATGCCAGCCAGCCGCCCCTGGATAAGTTTGTGCCCAAGGCGGACTACGACGTCGTACTGGCTAAGGCAACAAATGCCGAACAGAAGCTGGCCGACCAAGCAAAAGCTACCCTGGAAACCGCCATCAATGCCGAAATCGACACAGCATTAAAGGCTGGCAAAATTACCCCTGCCACTAAGGACTATCACGTCGCCCAGTGCCGTATGGAAGGCGGGTTGGATCGCTTTAAGACGTTCTGCCAGGCAGCCCCCACGGTTGCAGCTGATAGTGACCTGAACAATAAAAAGCCTGGTGAAACTGACACTGCGTTGAATGCTGAAGAGATGGAAGTGTGTGACGCGATGGGTATCAGCGTCGAAGATTACCGTAAGGCCAACGGCCTGTAAGGAGGATGTATGGCAGCACTTACCACTGGCCGTGAAACGGCCCGCAGATCTGGAGATCTGCTTTCCCTGCCCGCCGCAGCGGCCAAAAAGTTTTGGGCCGGTGCCTTAACCGCACGTGATGCCAGCGGCAATGCCACCCCTGGTGCAACTGCCACAACCTTACTGGGTATGGGGCGTTGTCGTGAAACTGTAGACAACAGCGCTGGTGCAGCAGGTGATCTGCGGGTTGAGATTGAAAAGGGCATTTTCCCTTTTGGCAACTCGGCATCAACTGATCTGATCACGGCTGCTGACATCGGTAACAACTGCTACATCGTTGATGACCAGACCGTAGCAAAGACCAACGGTTCCAGCACCCGTTCCGTAGCTGGTAAAATTTTCGACGTGGATGCCCAGGGTGTCTGGGTAGACCTGAGATAAGGAGACACACACCATGGATATTACGTCAGGTTCTTTACAAGCCCTTTATCGGGCGTTTAATGCAAGCTATCAAAAGGGTTTCAGCGGCACCGGCCCCATGTGGAATAAGGTAGCCACCCTGGTACCGTCCAGCACCAGCCAGGAAGATTACGGTTGGCTGGGCGATATCCCATCCATGCGCGAGTGGATTGGCGACCGGTTGATTAATAGCCTGAAGGATCATGGCTACTCCATCAAAAACCGTAAATTTGAACTGACTCAGGGTGTTGATCGCACCAAAGTCGAAGATGATCAATATGGTATCTATTCAACCCTATTTGAGCTGATGGGCGACAGCGCCGCGAAACATCCAGACGAATTGATATTCGCACTGTTGGCCCTCGGTTTTTCAACCAAGTGCTATGACGGCCAATACTTTTTTGATACCGATCACCCGGTACTTAATGCAGACGGCAGTACTACTAGTGTCAGTAACATGCAAACCGGTGCCGGTAATCCCTGGTTTGTGTTGGATACTTCTCGCCCTCTAAAACCGCTTATTTATCAGCAGCGTAAAAAAGCCAAGTTCACAGCTTTGCAGAGCGAGACCGACCAGAACGTATTCCTGCGCGATGAGTATATCTATGGCATTGACTGCCGAGACAACGCCGGTTTTGGTTTCTGGCAGATGGCCTACGGGTCAAAGGGCACTCTGGATGATACCAACTTTGAAGCGGCCTGCGCGGCAATGGGGGCAATCACTAAAGATAAGTCTGATCAACCGCTGGCTATCAAGCCTACCCTGTTGGTAGTGGGAAGTTCTAACCAGGCAGCCGGTAAAAAGTTAATAGAGGCCCAGCTGATTAATGGTGGTGATAGCAACACCAATTATAAGGCGGTTGATCTATTGATCTGCCCCTGGCTGTTATAAGGAGTAGCCAATCATGGTCATCATTACCTCTAAACAGGACGGCTTTCGTAGGTGCGGGGTAGCCCATCCGTCCGGGCCAGCAGAATACCCCAATGGAACGTTTACTGATGAACAGCTGCAGCAGCTGCAGGATGAACCAATGTTGCTGGTGGAGGTTGTTGAGGATGGTCAGCAGAAACCTCTGAACGCCACTCAGACGATTGCCTTGGTACAAGCGGCTGCCACCAATGAAGAGCTGGACAAGCTGGCCGAAGGCGAAGAACGCAAAGGCGTAAACGATGCGATCACAAAACGCCGGGCAGAACTGACCGCTGAATAAAAGGAGCTGGCCGGGGGAGCGATCCCCCGGCCAACGTAAACCATGGCCTACTGTACCCTTGATGACATTCTGAAAAAGATCCCTGAAGCAACAGTCATCCAGTTGACTGATGACGAAGGTGCCAGCCTGGTTAATACCAGCCGGGTGGATGAAGCCATTGAAGGTGCAGACGCCGAGGTGGATGGCTACTGTGCCACCCGCTACACCGTGCCCCTTGATCCGGTTCTGCCTATCATCGTCAAGCTGTCCTGTGACCTGGCTATCTACAATCTCTATGCGAGGGTGGTTGAAAATATCCCGGACACCCGCCAGAAACAACGTGATGCCGCTATCAAGCTGCTGGAGCGGATTGCAGACGGCAAGGTACTGCTGGGCGGTCCAACCACAGAACCGGTGGCTGCTATCCAGGGCCGTCCTACTATCACCTCTGCAGACCGCATGTTTAACCGCAATAATCTGGTGGGCTTCTAATGATAACCGCCATTGAAACAGCCGTGCTTGATCTGATTAAGGCCTCCTTTGATTCTATCCGGGCCGGAGCCGTACAAAAAGGCCAGGCTGGCCTGTATGCGGCCCCCACAGTAAGCGTGGCCATCTTTGAAGGCAGCTTTAAACCGGAAGGCCGGGGCTGGCGGCAATCTGTATCAGTGGTGCTGCTGGTGGCTTTTAAAAACATCCGCAGCGAAGAGGACCGCCGCAAAGGAATCAACCCCATTGTGCAGGGTATGGTCAGTCTGCTGGGCGGCAAGGATCTGGGGCTTAAAATCAGGGAGTTGAACCCGGAGCGCTGGAAAGATGTAACCGATGCAGAAGACGAAAAGGCCGGTGAGATTGTCTACACCCTGCAGTTTGGCACCTCATTCCTGGTTGAACGTGTTGACCCTGAAGCTGCCACCGCGCCGGATCTGTTAAGCATCGGCCTGAAGTACTACTTAAAGCCTGGTGATGACCAGGTTGACGCGGAAGATCAAATTACCCTCCAGGGAGGAACCCCATGAAAGTAAAAGCTACCCAGGGCCTGCAGTGTCCAATGGAAGGCAAGCCCCGTGAATACATTACCGACAGCAAGGCAGTGGATGTACCTGACACCGCCTATTATCGCCGCATGATTGACGATGGCTCGCTGGTACCTGCTGACGTCGATAAAAAGGAAAAAGGAGCCTAAGCGATGGATGCTATCCAGTTTGACGCTATCCCGGCCAGTATCCGTAAGCCGGGTAAATATTTTGAATTTAACACCCGCCTGGCCGTACGCACCCTGCCAGCCAACGCGCAGCGCATGTTGATAGTCGCTCAGAAACTGGCCAGCGGTACCGGTTCAGCTCTGGAGCCTACTCTTGTGTTTAGTGATGCCGAGGCCGCCACCTTGTTCGGCTACGGCTCTCTTGCTCACTTAATGGCCAAGGCTGCCATTACCGCCAACCCCTATCTGGATCTAACCGTTATTGCCATGGCTGATGCGGATACCTCGGTAGCGGCCAGCGGAACCATTACTATTGCCAACGCCGCCACCTCATCCGGCAGCCTGGTGGTGTACATCGGCAACAAGCGGGTGGAAATCGGCATTGCTTCTGCGGCAGCAGCTGCAGATATTGCCGCAAGCCTTAAGGCAGAGCTGGATAAATACCCGGAACTGCCAGTAACCGCTGCTGTGGTTGGTACCGTGGTAACCCTTACCGCCAAAAACAAGGGCACCATAGCCAACCAGATTGATCTGGAGGCCACCTGCAGCGCCGCCAGCGCCACAGCAACGGTTGTGTCCCTGTCTGGTGGCACGGTTGATCCTGATATCTCTACGGCGCTGGCCAAGGTTTATGGTGAGCAATACCATATTGTGGCAACCCCCTATAACACCCAGACCAGCCTGACCACCCTGCGGGATCACCTGGACGCTGTCTCTGGCCCAATGGAACAACGTGACGCAATAGGTATCTACGCCATTGATACTGCCCTGGCATCAGCAACCACCCTGGCAGGCCAGATTAACGCAGGCCGCGTGCTTGGTGTTTACCTGCGCGGCACCAGATCTGCTTCATTTGAAATGGCTGCAGCCATGGCTGCTGTGCTGGCCTTTGAAGAAGATCCGGCCCGCCCACTTAATACGCTGCCACTTAAAGGCATTGCCGCACCGCCAATCAAAGAGCGTCTTTCCCGTACAGAGCAGGAAAACCTGCTGCACAATGGCACAACCCCGCTTGAGGTTGGCCCTGGTGAACGGGTCCAGATCGTGCGTGCGGTGTCCACCTACACTAAAGACCCCCAGGGCATTGAAGATATTGCTCTGCTGGATATTACCACTATTCGCACTCTGGCCTATGTCCGTAAGGCATTGCGTGAGCGGATCAGCCTGCGGTTCCCCAGGGAAAAGCTGTCCAGCAAAACCCCGCCCAAAGTCCGCACAGAAATCCTGGACGTGTTGAAAAAACTGGAAGCCCTGGAGATCGTCGAAGAGGTAGACGCCAACAAGCCCGGCGTACTGGTCCAGCGTAGTGGTCAAGATCCTAACCGGCTGGATGCTGCCATACCGGTAGATGTGGTCAACGGTCTGCATGTCTTTGCCGGTCGGATTGATCTGCTGCTTTAACCATCTTTTAAGGAGGGTTTAACCCATGTCTGATGAATATGTGTCCCGCGTTACCCTGGAAGTAAACGGCCAGGTTATAGATGACTTTGATTCAGTTGAAGAAGGCGAGCTGGAACATCGCAAAGCCGTCAACCTGATGAATAAAACCGGATCGTGTGAAGTAACCGAGCGCCCTACGGTATCGGTTGACTACATCATCCCCAAAGATAAGGAAGAATTTAATTTCAAAGATGTGTCAGACGCAACCCTGGTAATTGATCGCGGCAATGGCACCCGCATTACCTACAGCGGCGTATGCACCGCCAAGGTGGGCAGAACCAAATATGACGGCACCGATGCCGCCAAGAAAACCATTGATTTTATCGCCAATGAGCGCAGCGAGGAATAACCGTGGACGCGATCACTAAAACATTCCCAGAAGGTCTGCTGCATGAAGGCAAGCTCTATAAAGAGTTTGCCCTGGTGGCAGAGCAGTTCCAGCACACGTTGGATCTGCTGAATAACCCTGCTGTGCAAACAGACCGGCTGGCTGATGAATCATACTATCAGGCCTGCATGCTGGCAGCCCGTTTGGCTGTACCCGGCGTTGAAACCATCACCCCGGAAATGATCCAGCAACTGTCTGGCCCTGATGGTCGCACACTTTTATCTGTATCAAATGAGTTGGAAAACCGGAGGCGTGATTTTCGCAGCTCGATTGAAACCGCTGCACAAACGGATGGTGGCCCTGCTGAAACTGGGGGTTGATTACCAGAGCATCAAAACTATGCCCCTGGACACATCTGATGGACTGCTGGACGCTTACGAAGAGCTGATTAAGCCGCCTACTAAAACCAAGAAGTACAAGGTCAGGAAAACGCCATGAATGGCAATATGAAACTCTTACTTGAACTGGTAGCAAACAACCGTGAACTACGCAACGGCCTGAACTCGGGCCGTCGCGATGTTCACACCTTTGTTACCGGTGCAAAGAAAGAGTTTGAGTCGTTAAAGGGGATGGCCACCTCGCTTCAAGGTAGGCTGGCCACCTTGGGCATCGGCGTTGGTGTCGGCAAAATCGTTATGGATTCTGCACGGCTTGATAAATCTCTGACCCAGATCGGCCAGACGGCAGGTGAAGGCACAGACAAGGTTAAAACGCTTCGTAAAGAGCTTTTCAGTATGGCCGGTGAAAGCGGTCAGGGGGTTGAAAACCTGCGGGATGGATTCAATGTCCTGGTGCAGTCTGGCCTGAATATGAAGGAATCCCGCGCCACGTTGGACGGTATTAACGTGGCCATGTCTGTTACTGGCGCGCAGGCACATACACTGGCCGGTGGTTTGTCAGTTGCTTCCACTGCCTTTCAATTTGATCTGTCAAAGCCCGGCATGGCCCTGCAGTTGCTGGACAAGATGACGGTTGCTGGCCGCCTTGGTAATGCCGAGCTTGAAAACCTGTCTGACATCTTTGCAAGGGTTGGTGTTAATGCCAAATCCGGCAACATGGGCTTTGACCAGACCCTGGGTTTCATTGAAGCGCTATCCCGTGTTGAACGTCAACCAGAACGGCTGGCCACCCTAGCAGATTCAACCCTGCGGGTGTTTACTAATCTGCGCTACATGGCCGAAGCCCAAAAGGGTACCGGTGTAAAGTTTTTTGATGCAAAGGGTGCCCGTCGCGATGTCTTTGCCGTACTGGGTGATATTAAGAAAAAGTACGACACCCTGACCACCGATAAACAGCGTGCAGTCTTTATTCAAAAAGCCTTCGGCAAAGCCGATCTGGACACCGTTAAAGGCATCAAAACTCTTCTGCAAGGCGATAACCTGACCAAGGCCGGTGAGTTTACCAGCCAGATCAGCAAGGCCAGCGGCACCCTGCGTAAAGATTTTGATGAAGCTACCCGCAACCTGGTTGACCAGACAGGCCGGATGGGTGCCAAACTGCGAGAAGCTGCAGATGGCTTTGTCACTCCTATTAACAAGGCTCTTGCCAAATACATGAAGTTCATCATGGCCGATAAAAAAGATGGCGGCCTGGGCATGGACGGCAAAAAAATGATTCTGGGCGGCGGCGCTCTTATTGCTGGCACTGCTTTAACCGCTCGCTACGGTGGCAAGGCTGTTGGCGGTATGGCCGATAAGCTGCTAAAAAAAGGTGGATCCACTGCAGCAGGTGTCGCTGAAGGCAAAGCATTACAATATGCTGCCGGTGTTACCCCTGTCTTTGTGGTTAATGCCGATGCCATTGGTAGCAGCTTGCCTACTCCCGCTAATGTTGCACCCGCTGCGGGTGGGTGGCTGGCTGCCATGCCTGGTGCTGCAGGTGTTTCCTCTCTGCCTGCCTTACTTGCAGCCCTGGTTGGCGGCGGTTCTATCTTTGCCGGTAAAAAGCTATCTGAATACCAGGCCACCAACATGAGCACCAAGGGGCTGCAAGACCTCCGTGCCCGGCAAATGGTAATGGGTGGCGGTCCTAATACCTTCCAGGTTAAAACCATTGATGCAGAGCTGGCCCGCCGTTCCTGGTCACAACGTCAAGATGCCTTCACCCGCCGTTTTATTGCCACAGAGTCCGCAGCCCCCCAGGTTACTAACGACATTAAGATTGATATAAACCTTGATGAGTTGGGCCGTGCCTTTGCCCGCACCAACAGCATGAACACAAACACCAGCGTTAACAGCATGCGCCGTGGCAGCTTCATGACCCCCATAGAAAACAGTGCCATGGGAAGTGAGTACTAATATGCCAGATCTCTACCCGGCACAGATAAACGGCATACCGTTGCAGATTGAATCCATTGATGACACCTTTGAAAAATCAATCGTGCGGCATGAATTCCCCTACCGTGATGGCGCACTGCTGGAAGACCTGGGTCAAAAGGCCCGGTTGGTAAAATTCCGCTGTTACTTCTGGGATGACGGCGCTGCTGAAATAATCTTTTCAGACGGCACCAGCTCCGGTGGCGGCAACTATACCTACAATGATCATATTGAGCTGCTGAACCTGCTGGCCAAGCAAGACCTGTTTAGCCTGGTACACCCTAAATACGGCACCATCAAGGGCTGTGTTGAATCAGTCTCGGTTAAGCATGATGACCGTCAGATGCTGGCCGAGATAGATCTGACCTTTGTTGAAAACCTCCGTACCGTTATTGATGAGGTTGCCTATGAAGAGGTCCTAACCGCCATTGAAGTAGCCGTGCAAAAGGCCCAGGACCAACAGCAGGAAGAACTGGCACAGGAACTGGCTGATGAAGGACTTGATACAGAAACAGAGCTGGATGAAGAGATGAGCCTGCTTGACCAGGTTAAGGCCGGTACCGCCTACTTGCGGGACATGACCAAAGAACTGGATGCCATGATCGGCAAGGCCGAAGGCACCCTGAATGAGATCATGCAACCGGTCAACTCGCTGATCAGCACCATCAATTATGCCGCCAACCTGCCGGGCCGTATCCTTGGCCCCATCACCAAGTCGGTAGAGCGGGTGGCCAAGCTGTACACCAGCATTATCGGTTTTCCTGACCGGTTCAGCCGCAACCTGCGCTTTGAACTGAACAAACTGATCAAGAGCTTTGAGGCGTTTGGCGGCAGCAGCAAGGGCAGTAAAAAGGCCCGTGCCATCATGGTCAAGCATCTAAAGATCGCCTCGGCCCAGATCCTGGTGCTGGAACTGGCAGCCTCCTACAAGGCTGATCAGCAGGCCCGTGCAGCCCTGACAGCCACTGAAGGGGCAGCAGCGTTTGACATTAATGGTAACTGGTTAAACCCTGACCAACCCCCTGCCGTGGCCACCGTAAATGAACTGGAGGCATCGCTGGTTACCTCCCGCGATATGCTCCAGGAGGCCATTGATCTGGCCAGAAGCATCAGCGCTCTGCGCGACATGGCACTGGCTCTGCTAAACCACGTTAACCGGATCAAACTGGACCGTGAAAACATGGTGGCGGTAGAGCTTGATAACCCCATGCCGTTGCACCTGATCTGCCTGCGTTACGGTCTGTCTTATGGTGCTGCAGAACGGATACTGTCAGTCAACCCAACGGTTGTAAACCCTAATGCCGCAACCGGAGAGGTACTGGTGTATGTCCGATAACCTGGTACTGCAAATAGACGGCAAGCGGGTTGAAAACTTCCTTTCCTACAAGGTAGAGGCTGATATCTATACTGCCGATGATGCCTTTAGTTTAGAGCTGGCCAACCCTGAAACCACCATTAAAACCGGACAGCGCTGCGAGCTGTATGTAAATGATCAACTGGAACTGACCGGCATTTCCGATCGGCGTTCACGTCGCTATGACAAACAAGGGTTAAAGCTAACGGTTGAAGGCCGCGATCTGATGGGCCTGCTGGTTGACAGCCACTGCGAAACCTTCCCCACAGTACAGGGTAAAAAGCTGTCTGAACTGGCCCAGCTGCTGTTAAAGGACATTCCCTTTATCAATCGTTCAAAAATCATTTATCAGGATGAAGCGGCCCAGATCCGGGGCAAGCTGAAGGGCAAGAAAAAGACCGTTGATAACCCCATGGCCGGGTTTATGGAAACAGCCCAGCGGCTGGCCCACATAGAGCCAGGCATGACCATCTTTGAAGTGCTGCGCATCTATGCTGCCAGCCGGGGGCTTATGTTCTGGGCCATGCCGGATGGCACCATGGTATTTGGCAGGCCCAGAGCCAAGGGTGAGCCTCAATTTTCCATAACCATGTCCCGTGACGGCAATAACAATAACGCTACTGGTTCGGAAGAGATTGACGATATCTCCAAGCGCTTCAGCAGAGTGACCGTGCTTGGCCAGCAGCAAGGCCATAATGATATTGCTGCCGCTAACATTTCATCCGGCAAAACTGCAGAAGACACCAGCTTTCCTTTCCGTAAACCCTTTGTCACTAAAGATAATAACGATGCCCAAAGCCCGGCACTGCGGGCGCGGTTTCTGTTAGAGCAACAACGGCACGAAGGTTACCGCCTGTCTTATACCGTGCCCGGACACAGCCAGAATGGCCGTAACTGGCAGATAAACGAACTGTGCCGGGTAAAGGATGAAATCCTTGGTCTGGATGGCATCTACCTGATCTATGGCCGCACCCTGGAGCTGTCCCGTGACAAGGGCAAAACCACCACCGTCAAGCTTGGCCCTCCTGGTCTGATCATGGAGGCCAAATAATGATCAGGGGTATTATTAAAAGTGTTGTTGAAGGGGTCATTAAACGGTTTTCAGCCACCGGTCTGATCGGCCAGGATATTGATAACCGCGAGTACCTGCAGCACTACGGATACACGTCACGCCCCCTGGAAGGTGCTGAAGCAATCATTATCCGCGACGGTAACCATATCGTTATGATCGCTTCTGATGATCGCCGGTACCGGATCAGCCTGGAGGCTGGTGAAGTTGCACTCTATACCGATGAAGGCGACAAGATCCACCTGAAGCGCAACCGGCATATCGAGATCATCGGTGGCGAGAAGATCAGTGCCACCACCAAGGTTGCCGAGATAACCGCTACCACCAGCGCCACCATCACCAGCCCTGTTGTCACCATCACCGCTGCAGATAGCGTTACCGCCACAACAAAGGTGGCCACCATCAACGCATCTGGACACTGCCAGGTGAACAGCCCACAAATCAACCTGGGCGGTGATCGTGATGACCTGCGCTCCATTATTGATGAACGCCTGATCGCCCTGTTTAACGGTCATAGCCATGGCGGCTACCTGGCTGGTGCCATTGATGCCCGCATTGTGGCCCTGTTTAACGACCATCGCCATGTCGCTCTGGACACGCCTCCAACAACCCAGATTGATCAGAGCCAGTGCTACACCTCTGCCGGGGCACAAGGCCTGAATACCAGCCTGACCTCGGCCAACTGCTGCACTACCGTGACAAAGGTTAAATGATGGACTTCGCCATTGTAATAGATAACAGCACCGGCCAGGCCGGTATGGCTTTTGACCAGATCTCTACCCTGATGAACAATGTCTATCTGTCACTGACTGTTATTAAGGGCACCTGGTTCCATCGCCCTGAATTTGGCATTGCGCGGCGTGAACGGTTAAAGAACACACCCCACACCGCCCGCCTGATTCAACAGGATTGTGAAGAAGCCCTGAAATGGCTGCTGGATACCAAACGGGCCACCAGTATTCAGGTGGCAACAGAACGGGACCGTAGCCAGGATCTAAACCGCCTGAAAATAGCAGTACAGGTGCAACAGGCCGATGGCCGCACCATCAGCTTTACAACCTTCCGCGAGGTGGTCTGATGTCATACCCAACCCCCAGCTTTGACGAAATACTGGCAGGCATCCTGCGCGACTTTCAAAACATCTTCCCTGGCGTTGATGTCTCCCAGGGCAGCCTGGCCTACATGAAGGCTGCTGGCTATGCCTCCGCCACCTGGGGGTTGTACCAGTATCAAAACTGGATCGCCCGGCAGATATTTCCTGATCAGGCAGATACCGCCAACCTGGAGCATCACGCCAATATCAGGGGCCTGGTACGCAAGGTAGGTGAATCTGACGCAGATCTGCTGACCCGGCTGCTGGACTACATCCGCAGGCCACCAGCAGGCGGCAACAAGTACGACTACGTTAAATGGTCGCTGGAAGTCCAAGGCGTGGCAGCGGCCTGGTGCATTCCTTTGGGGCAGGGATTAGGTACTACTGATCTGGTTATTATTGCCGATACTGCCACAACGGGCAGTGAAATACCAACCCAACTGCTGCTGGACACTGTGCGGGCCTACATCATGGACATTATGCCGACCCATGTTAAAAGCCTGCGGGTGCTGGCCCCTGAGATCATTACTCAGGACATCACCATGACTGTTACCGGGGCTGCAGCCAATACACTGCTGATCGCCTCTGAAATCACCGTCTACCTGGAATCATTTATACCTGGGCAGGCTTTATACCGGACCCAGATCACCAGCATTGCAACCAGCAACGGTGCTGATGATGCAGTCTTAACCGTCCCAGCTGCCAACGTGCTGCCAACTGCCTATCAGCTGATCCGTCCGGGGGTGATCAGTGTCGGGTAATGCCGATGCATTAAAGCTGCTCTTTCCCATCCCATTGGGTGGCGAATTTGAGCAAGCCCTTGAGGCTGATGCAGCCATATTGGATGCTGCCCAGGCTTCAGCCGATCAACTACTGGTAGAAATCTACCCCGATGGCTCACATAACCTGTTGCCAGACTGGGAGAGAGTCTGCGGCCTAACCCCGGTTGATGGTGAACCGCTGCAGAGCCGCCGTGAAAAGGTCATCAGTAAGCTGCGGGAACTGGGTGACATTAAGGCCCCGTTCTTTGTGGCCCTGGCCGCCAGTATGGGCTACCAGATCACCATTGAACATCTTACACCATTTATGGCTGGCTGGAGCGCCGCTGGTGACCGTATAGGCCCTGATGACATCTGGTGGGTCTGGCAGATTACCATCCTGGATAAACCGGCCTACGCATTCAGGGCAGGCCAATCGGCTGCTGGCGAAACACTGGGGTGGTCACCTGCCGGGGCAGCCCTTGAAGCTCTTTTTAACGATCTGAAACCGGCAGATGTGCTGCTGTACTTCATCTATCCATAGGAGGCCAGATACATGGCAAAAACATTATTTTCAGACGGCAATCCGCTCCAGGGCATCCTGGGTACCATTGTCAACGCCGCGTGGCTTAACAAAGTATTTAGCCATCGCCATGACGGGCTGGATCAGGACGGCAGCGCACCCCTGGATTATGCTCCAGACACCGGAAGTGCCAACGCCTATGCCATAGCATTAACTCCTGCTCTAACCGCCCATGTTGCCGGGCTACCAATCCATTTCAAGGCCACCAACGCCAATACTACTGCATCAACCCTGGCAGTAAACGGATTAGGGGCTGTGGCAATTAAACAGAGCGACGGCAGCGATCTGCCTGTCGGTGTCATTGTGGGGGGGCAAGTGGTGACGGTGATCTACACCGGGGCTGTTTATATGTTGGTGTCAGGGCGTGGTGTTGCAACTGATGCCGAGGTACAGGCAGGCACTGATACCGCTAAAATAGTGACGTCAGGACGGCTGTATAATGCGATGTCGGCATTAGCTATCAAGGCCGGGTTTTCCGCGATTATATCTGGTAATGGATATGTGAAATTTCCTGTCTGGTTTGGGGGGCTTATTATCCAGTGGGGTGAGGCAGTTACAAATGGGTCAGGTTACGCACAAATAACATTTCCAATCACATTCCCTAATTATCCTGCGTCGGTAATAGGTTCGTGCAACGGCGGTTCGCGAATATTCTCGCATGAATCAGTAACTACAACGAGCTATTATGCATATACATATAACAGCACAAACGGTGCTGCCTATCCGTCAACATCGTTAAAATGGGCTGCTATTGGCTATTAAAGGAGATATTCAAATGTTTTATTCAAAAATTGCGGGCGGTTTTTTTAATAAATCGGTCCATGGCAATAATATTCCTGATGACGCTGTAGAAATCACCATGGAACAATATACACAGTTGCTGGCCGAGCAGTCTGTGGGAGCTACTATTCAAGCCGATGATAATGGCTACCCCGTAGCCATATTCCCACCACCACCAACTTTGTCAGCCCGTCAATCAAGCGTGTGGGAGCTGATTAAAACTGAGCGTTCTGCACGCATGTCAGGCGGTTCAAAGGTTTCTGGCAAATGGTTCCATACTGATCAAGATTCCCGCCTGCAACACCTTGGGCTGAAAGATTCTGCACGTGATCTGCTGGCGACAGGGGCTGTGATGTCTGATGCAATCACAATCGACGGTCAACAGGTAGCCTGGAAAACCATGGACGGCACCTTTGCCCCCATGACCCTGCAGCTGGCGTTTGATATCGTAGAGGCTGATAAAGCGCTGGACGCAGCACTGTTTATAGCTGCTGAAACCCATAGGGCACAGATGATGGCTGCTGCTGCCCCTGACTCATACAATTACACCACCGGATGGCCGGAAAGGTTTGTGGCATGATTACTAAAATCCTGCAGCCAATGGATGTGATCGTGGTTGATGGCGTCTGGTACAACCCGACGCACCCGCCTATCATGTGGCGCGGGCTTGATAGTGGAGTCCACTGCTGCACCGTTAAAAACAGGCTGGGCGATCTGTGGAGTCCAGAAGGTAAGGGAATCGTTGACCGCACTCTTGACCACTACCTTGACCGCACAATCAGTATTCACCGTTACAACCAGTATTTTGATGCTGATCAGCTCTTGGGGTGGTGTAAAAAGACACAACAGGCCTCTAAAGGATACGACTTCAGGGCATGGCTTGGTTTTGCAACCGGCCTTAAAAGCCTGGCAAATGATGAAAGCCGGTGGACCTGTGCGGAGCTGCCTTATTGGGCATTTCAAGGCAATGGCCACAAAATAACTCCGAATGACGAATCATTCGTATATCCACGCATGTTTCGTTTTAACCCACTGTTTAAGGAGATATACCGAGGAAGGATTTAGTAGAAGAGGCAGCGACCGCGACATGCTACCAACATGACACGGACGCCGACCCACAGTACGTCCCTGTGAGCCAGCCGAGGCTGCCCCGCTCCGATCAGAGCACGGGAAGCCTACCATAAACCACCAAAACCTACAATGGAGGCTCACACAATGAGACATTACCCAATACTGGCATGGCCAGGCGGCAAACGCCGTCTGGCTAAAACATTAATTCCTATCATTGAATCACGGCCACACACCTGCTACGTTGAAGCATTCGCAGGCGGTGGCAGCATGTTCTTTCTCAGACAACCGGCCAGTGTAGAGGTGCTAAATGATATCAACGGAGAGGTAATCAACCTCTACCGGGTAATCAAAAACCACCTGGAGGAATTCCTCCGGCAGTTTAAATTTGCACTGGCCAGCCGCCAGCTTTTTGAGTGGGCCAAGGAAACCCCTCCGGAAGTTCTGACCGACATCCAGAGAGCCGCCCGCTATCTATATATACAGAAGCTATCCTTTGGCGGCAAAGTCACCGGGCAAACCTTCGGCTATTCACCCAGCTCTCCACCTCGCTTCAACATCATGCGGCTGGAGGAGGATTTAAGCCAGGCACATTTAAGATTGTCCAGGGTGTGTATTGAACGCTTGGATTGGAATACCTGCATCAAGAAGTACGACAGGGATTACACGCTGCGCTTTCTGGATCCACCATACTGGGAAACTGAAGGCTACGGGGTTCCATTCCCCTTGGATGAATACAGTAAGATTGCCGAGGCCATGAGGACTATGAAAGGCGGGTCAATCTTAACCATAAATGATCATCCGGAAATGCGTAGGGTGTTCAAAGAATTTAAAATGAAAACGGTGGATATTAACTACACCATCGGCGGGGCTGGTAAGGGCAAAAAAAGCCGTGAATTGATCTTTGAAAATTGACACAAAACTGGGGGTGTAAATGGGTCTTAAAACCACCCTTTACACCCCCAATATAGTAAACCTCTTTACTTCCAAACCATTCACAATTACTGCCAAAGCATTTTGCGCGCTACACCTGAAAGACTGTGTCTGAACCGTTTGGTGAAAGTTTTGGTGAAAGCCGGGGCAAAAAAGAAGGGAATCCATAAGGATTCCCTTTAATTGGCTTGGAGCGGGAAACGAGATTCGAACTCGCGACTTCAACCTTGGCAAGGTTGCACTCTACCACTGAGTTATTCCCGCGCGGTGAGAAAAGTTATTTAGCAAATGTCGGGATGAGAGTCAATATTTTTTTTGTGGTATTTCTCGCAGCACATGAAAAAAGTTGCCAATATCCGGTTGTTGTTATTTTGATGCGCCAAAGAAATTAAGGATTGCATCATCCAGACTGACGGCATCTTGTTTCTTTGCCGGTGCTTCAGCTGCTTTGGGCAGTTCTGCGGCGTTGGGAGCTGTTGTCTGTACCGTTTCCTGGAAGAGTAGATCCACGCCACTGGTGGCCACTGCGGTAGTTGCTACAGGAGGGGCGGGTGGTGGTGGCGGTGGAGCGGAATACGTGGAGCTTTCTTGTTTTGGCTCCAGAGGCTTTGCCTCTGTTTGCTGGGTGGTGCCAAATGCCTTGTCATCAAATTCACCGCTTTTCAGGCGGCGTAGCATCTCTTTGTGTTGCTCCTTCATCAGGTCTTCAACAACTGCTTCCAGGTTGTCGATTCTAAGTATGTCGGCGTAGCTGGTCTTTTTTGAGCAGAGGATAACGCCTTCCCGGTATAGCAGGGTGATGATATGGGGGTTTTTGACGCCGCTGTCTTCGGTCTGGATATGAAATACAGAACCTTTGTAGTTGATATTATGGTTATAGCCCAGCAGCATGGTGGTATCCTCTACTTTTTTTCCTGCTGAGGTGTTGCAGCAGGCTGCGGCTCCAGGGAGTAATCAGGTTCCAGTGGCTCGGATAGGTCGAGGTGGCGTAGGTGAGCGGCCTGATCACCATCAAGGGTGATCTTCACACGCTGTATTTCCGGCATGTTGTTGCAGATGGTGTTGACGATTGCATAGACTGCCATCATTTCAGCGGAACTGCCCGGCTCCAGTGATTCGGCAAAGTCTTTGCCCAGGTCAACAGTAGCGAGGTTGTCCTCAATTTTGACGCTGTTGAGGGTGGTCCATTCAGGAATAACAGCAGTCAGTTCGCCTACCGGGCCGACAAACAGCTCTTCCAGAAGTGAGCGGAGGCAGGTGGTTCGGTCTTCGCATGCTTCAACTTCACGGGCTTCCCGCATTAGATGGGATTCGTCATCACCAAAAAAGAGCGTTACCTTTTTAGTTGCCGCCGGTCCCTGTTTGCCGGGTGGAGTGTCTGGCAGCTGCCGGGCTTCCTGATATTTTTGCCAGAACAGTCCGCCAAATACCAGGGCGATCAGGATAAAGGGCACTAAAACATCAGCGCCGATCCGTTGTTTGTGTTGTATCGCCATCAGTCTTTCTCCGTGCTAAGCCGACAGTCATCAAGTGAAACCTGGTACACATCCCCCAGTTTGCCACCCAGGAAGCGATTGCCTACCCGTATAAAGCCGGCCGGTACATCAGTAACATAATAGTGGTGGTTGCCCAGTTCTGCCGGAGGGCGCAGCATATTTTTCTCTTGCAGGATGGTTGCCACAGTGCGGGCGGTCTCTTCGGCAGAGTCCACCAGGGTGACGTCCGGCCCCATAATTTCAGCTATTATCTTTTTCAGTAAAGGGTAGTGGGTGCAGCCCAGTACCAGTGTATCAACTTTTGCCTCTCGTAGCTCTTCAAGGTAGAGTCGTGCGGTCATCAAGGTGACGTCATTATCAATCCAGCCTTCTTCAGCAAGGGGAACAAAGAGCGGACAGGGTTTTGCAAGCACCGAGATGTCTGGATTGAGGCGCTTGATGGCCCGGGAATAAGCGCTGCTGCGGATGGTGCCGCTGGTGCCGATGACGCCAACAACACCGCTGCGGGTTACTTCTGCCGCCCGTTTTGCTCCGGGTTCTATGACGCCTACCACCGGAATCGGCAGAGAACGGCGCAAGGTTGGCAATGCTACGGCAGAGGCGGTATTGCAGGCAACTACCAATAACTTGATATCTCGTTTAATCAGAAATGAAGCGATCTCTTGGGAGTAGCGGATAACCGTGTCCGGTGACTTGGTCCCATAGGGAACCCGTGCTGTATCACCAAAATAAATGGTGTCTTCCTGGGGTAGGGCTCTGGTCAGTTCACGCAAGACTGTTAAGCCACCTACTCCGGAATCAAATATGCCGATTGCCTGCCAGGACACCGCGATCATCCTCCTGTATTTATTTGAATAACTATATATATAGCGTTTCTTTCCGGCAGGCAAGCTCTTTACTGGTTTTTTGCGGCTGAGTTCAGTCCTGGTTTGTTTGAATATGACCTTGACAAATAGAGGCCTGCTGATTACTTTGTGACTTGTTAGCACTCAACTTTATAGAGTGCTAACAGACCGCTTTAAAGGCTGATAGCAGGGAAAGAAACCGGCAAAGGATGTGTCGTGGTTGATCTGACACTCTCACAACGAAGCAGGCAGATTCTGGAGGCGATTGTGGAAGACTACATCGCCACAGCTGAGCCGGTTGGCAGCAGTGCTGTTGCCCGGCGTCATGCCATGTCTTTGTCTTCAGCCACGGTTCGTAATGTCATGGCAAGCCTTGAAGAATTGGGGCTGCTGGCATCGCCCCACACCTCTGCCGGACGGATTCCCACTGACAAGGGCTTTCGCTTTTATGTTGATTCTCTGGTCGGGTTGCGGACGATCACCCATACGGAAAAAAAAGAGATCCTGAAGCGTTGCAGGGAGACCGGCGGTAACCTGACAGACCTGCTACGGGAGGCCAGTCGGACCCTTTCAAGTCTTTCAAACTATACCGGTATTGTGGTGGCACCACGTTTCACCACCAGTATATTTCACCAGATTGAGTTCATCAAGCTTGGTTCCCGACGTATTCTGGCCATTCTGGTTACCTGTAGCGGCGCTGTGCAGAACCGGATCATTGAGGTTGATCAGGAGTTTTTGCCTGAAGATCTGGTCAGGATGTCCAACTACCTGAACAGTACGCTTGAAGGTCTCTCCATCAGCCAGGTGCGGGAAAAGATTCTGGCTGAGATGGAGCTGGAAAAGAACCGCTATGACCAGATGATGACCAGGGCTCTGAGTCTGTCGCAGCAGGCATTGCCTGATGAACAGGACGAGGTCTACATCACCGGTCAGTCCCGTATCTTTGAACAGCCTGAATTTAATGACGTCAGTAAGATGCGAGAAATATTTCAGGCCTTTGAGGAAAAAGGCCGATTGGTACAACTGCTGGGCAACTGCATGCAGGCGCAGGGGGTCCAGATCTTTATCGGCTCGGAGACCCCTTTGAAAGAAATAGCCGGTATGAGTCTGATTACCTCCACCTATATGACCGACGCCAATACCATCGGCCTGATGGGGGTGATTGGTCCGACCCGGATGGGGTATTCGTCCGTGATTCCGATTGTTGATTACACTGCACAACTGGTCAGCCGTTTGCTGACAGAACGATAATGAACGTTGCTTTTAACGTTCTGAGAGGATAGCCGGATACCATGGATAAAGAAAATCTTGATGCACAGACAGAGCAGGAACCGGTGGTTGAAACTGCCGAGGTAACACCGGAGCAGATGATTGCTCAACTGCAGGAGCAACTTGCAGCAAAAGAGCAGGAAGCCAAGGATAACTGGGATAAGCTGCTGCGTGAGCGGGCTGACCTGGAAAACTACCGTAAACGTGCCTCCCGTGAAAAGGAAGAGCTGCTGAACTACGGTATCAAGTCACTGGTGGAAGAAGTGCTGCCGGTACTGGATAACCTTGAGCGCGCCCTTGACCATGCCAATGAAGACGGCCTGCCTGCCCTGGTTGAAGGGGTCAAGATGACCCATACCCTGCTGCAAACGGCACTGAAAAAGTTTGGGGTCTGTGCGGTAGAGGGAACCTGCGGCACGCTGTTTGACTCAGCCTTCCATCAGGCCATGGCCCAGGTGGAAACCAGTGAGCATCCGGCCAACACCATTGTGCAGGAATTCCAGAAGGGCTATCTGCTGAAAGAACGCCTGTTGCGGCCGTCCATGGTGTCGGTTGCCAAGAACCCCTAGATTTATTTTTAGCTACCCCTTGTTTTTTTGAAAATGAATACCCACGTTGACTATTAGAAGACATTTTGGGAAGGAGAATTACACTCATGAGTAAAGTTATCGGCATTGACCTTGGAACCACCAACTCCTGCGTAGCAATTATGGAGGGAGGGGAGCCGATCGTTATCGCCAACTCCGAAGGCAGCCGTACCACCCCTTCAATGGTGGCTTTTACCGAGGCAGGTGAGCGGATTGTTGGCCAGCAGGCCAAGCGTCAGGCAGTCACCAACCCGGAAAATACCCTTTTTGCTATTAAACGTCTGATTGGCCGCAAGTTTGAAACCGAGGCAGTCAAGAAGGATATCGCCATTTCGCCGTTCAAGATCGTTAAGGCAGACAATGGTGATGCCTGGGTTGATGTGCGGGATAAAAAATATTCTCCGCCGGAGATCTCAGCCATCATTCTGCAGAAGATGAAGAAGACCGCTGAAGACTATCTGGGCGAGACCGTGACTGACGCGGTTATTACCGTACCGGCCTATTTTGATGACTCACAGCGTCAGGCAACCAAAGATGCCGGTAAAATTGCCGGTCTGAATGTGCTGCGGATCATCAACGAGCCGACCGCTGCTGCCTTGGCCTATGGTCTGGATAAGAAGAAGGATGAAAAAATCGCCGTGTTTGACCTGGGCGGCGGTACCTTTGACGTATCCGTACTTGAACTGGGTGACGGCGTGTTTGAGGTTAAATCCACCAACGGTGATACCTTCCTGGGTGGCGAGGACTTTGACCAGAAGATTATCGACTGGATTGCAGACGAGTTCAAGAAGGATCAGGGGATTGACCTGCGCGGCGACAAGATGGCGCTGCAGCGTCTGAAAGAAGCAGCAGAAAAGGCCAAGTGTGAGCTGTCCGGCTCCATGGAGACCGACATCAATCTGCCGTTTATCACCGCTGATGCCAGCGGTCCCAAGCACCTTAACCTGAAGCTGTCCCGTGCCAAGCTGGAGTCACTCTGTGATGATCTGCTGCGCAAGCTGGAAGCCCCCTGCCGTACTGCCATGAAGGATGCCGGTCTGTCTGCTTCCGAGATTGACGAGGTTATTTTGGTGGGTGGTATGACCCGTATGCCGGCTGTTATGCAGCGCGTACAGGAAATCTTTGGCAAGGTGCCTAACAAAGGGGTTAACCCTGATGAGGTTGTTGCTATTGGTGCCGGTATCCAGGGCGGCGTGCTCAAGGGTGATGTCAAGGATGTGCTGCTGCTGGATGTAACCCCGCTTTCACTGGGGATCGAGACCCTGGGTGGTGTGTTGACCCGGTTGATCGAAAAGAACACCACCATCCCGTGCCGTAAGTCCCAGACCTTCTCCACGGCTGCTGATAACCAGCCTGCGGTTTCCATCCACGTACTGCAGGGTGAGCGTGAGATGGCCCGTGACAACAAGACCCTGGGCAACTTTGAGCTGACCGGTATTCCTGCTGCCCCCCGTGGCGTGCCGCAGATTGAGGTGACCTTTGACATTGATGCCAACGGTATCGTGCATGTCTCTGCCAAGGACCTGGGCACCGGCAAGGAACAGTCCATCCGTATCACCGCCTCGTCCGGTCTCTCCAAGGAAGAGATCGACAAGATGGTCAAGGATGCCGAATCCCATGCTGCTGAAGACAAGAAAAAGCGTGAGGCGATTGAGGCCCGTAACCAGGCTGATTCCATGATTTACAGCACCGAAAAGTCATTGAAGGATGTTGGTGACAAGGTGGATGCCGTTGAAAAAGGGAACATCGAAAACAAGATCGCCGACCTGAAGAAGGTGATGGACAGCGATGATGCAGAAGTGATCAAGAAGGCTACCGATGAGCTGGCCCAGGCCGCTCATAAGCTGGCTGAGGCGATGTACTCCCAGGCGCAGGCTGGGGGCGCAGAAGCCGGCGGTGCTGAAGCCGGCCAGCAGGAAGCAGGCGCCAAGCCTAAGGATGAAAAGGTCGTTGACGCAGACTTTGAGGAAGTGAAGAAGTAGTCGATACGAAGGTATCCGGCTGGTAATGGTAGGGGCGGGTTTCAGACCCGCCCCTACATCTGTATTCTGACTGATAAGGATATGAAGCGTGGCAAACGGCGATAAGCGCGATTATTACGAGATCCTCGGCGTCCATAAGAACGCCTCTGAGACAGAGATCAAGAAGGCCTTCCGCAAGCTGGCGATCCAGCATCACCCGGACAAAAATCAAGGCGATAAAGAAGCCGAGGAAAAGTTCAAAGAGGCCACCGAGGCCTACGAAGTCCTTTCCGATGCCCAGAAACGGGCCCAGTATGACCAGTTTGGTCATGCCGGGGTGTCCGGTGCGGGCGGTTTCTCCGGCGGCGGATTCGGGGGTGGTTCTCCTTTCGGTGATATCTTTGGTGACATTTTCGGTGATATCTTCGGTGGTGGTACTGGTCGTCGCAGCCAGGGCCGTCGAGGCGATGATCTGCTCTATAATATGGAGATCACCTTTGAAGAAGCTGCCTTTGGCTGTGAAAAGAAGATTGAGGTTCCCTATGCCAAACGGTGCAGCAGCTGTAACGGCTCAGGTGCCAAACCGGGTACTGATCCCAAGATCTGTCCCACCTGTCGTGGTGCCGGTCAGGTACGCTATCAGCAGGGTTTCTTCAGCGTCAGCAAGACCTGTGGCCAGTGTAACGGTGAAGGCAAGGTGGTTGATGATCCCTGTCCCGATTGTCGCGGCAAGGGGAGCATCAAGGATACCAAGACCCTCTCGGTCAAGGTGCCGGGCGGTGTGGAAACCGGCTCACGTCTGAAGCTTACCAGCGAAGGAGGTCAAGGGGTTAAGGGAGGTCCTAACGGTGATCTCTACGTTGCTATTTCAGTCAAAGAGCATCCCCTGTTCCAGCGGGAGGATGATAACGTTGTCTGTGAGATCCCGATCAGCTTTGCCCAGGCCGCCCTTGGCTGTGAGATTGAAGTACCAACGCTGGATGGCAAGGTCTCCATGAAAATTCCTGATGGCACGCAATCCGGTAAGATCTACCGTTTGCGGGGCAAGGGGATTCCTTCCCTGCAGGGGTATGGCCGGGGTGATCAGCTGGTGGTTGTCAAGGTGGAGACCCCTACCAATCTCAACAAAAAGCAAAAAGAGTTGTTAGAGGAGTTTGCCAAGATCAGTGGCGAAGAGGCCCATCCGATGAAGAAAGGCTTTCTGGATAAAGTGATGGATTTCCTGAGCTGATCCGGCGGGATACTTGCCCGGATAGTCTTTTTACGTTAGCATGAAACCATTCTGGCTGGGGGAGGTGGTATGGAAAAACAGGCAATGGTAGAAAAAACGGTTGATGCCTTACGTCCTTTTGAAACCCAGAATCTGATGAACACCATTCAGAACGTGACCCTGCAGCAGATTTTCTCAAACTGGGTGTTTTTGCTGGTAACGTTTGGTATTCTGTTTTTTGGTGTCTATAAGCGCTCAAAGCCCGTACTGCTCACCCTGTTTTTCCTGTTGGGGCTGATTGTTATGGTAAAGTATGCCATGCCGCCTGCCGGTACCGAGCTGGGGTTGAAAAGTCTGATTCCGTTTATGGCGTTTGGCCTGGGCATTGGCGGCGTGATTGTCTATTTTCTGTTTATCAAGGATTAGGTGCTGGTATGAAGATTGAAAAAAAGGATTGGTTTTTTATTGCCCTGGTCGTTGCAATACTTGCCATATTTATTGCTATTTCCGGCAAGGAAAAAACCAAGCCGGTGCCCAATAATGCCACCCACAAGCAGGTCTATGAGATCGCGTATAAAAATGCCCCGGCTGCGGATGCTTCTCTTTTTAAAAAGGCTTTTTTCAGGCCGGCCAAGAAAGATGCTGAAAAACTCTGTGAGCCCTGTCACGCGCAAAACAACATCAAGCTGCCCCCTAATCATCCCCCCAAACATCGTTGTCTGTTCTGCCACAAACTGGTGAAATAGAGATAGATCTTTCCGTTGAAGCAAAAACGGCCACCCCTGAAAAGGAGTGGCCGTTTGTATTGGTGCTGTTGATGAGGCAGAACAGGAGTATTCCGGGGACAGTTGAGAATGGCGCTAGTTTAAGGTATTTTTCCATGGTAAACCAGCTGAAAATATTGGCTATATGTGGCATAATTTGTCATGAAAAGTTCACAGCCAATGTTACCGGATTTTCACCTCCAGACTCTCCGCCG
>Ga0209016_1000272_pt1 | contig 68158 bp, 60 predicted proteins | sample EPASupsiteSAE305_FD_187265 | JGI IMG/M metagenome (GOLD analysis project Ga0209016, IMG submission 187265) | Bioremediated contaminated groundwater microbial communities from EPA Superfund site, New Mexico - SAE3-05 (SPAdes) (version 2) | ecosystem: Environmental > Aquatic > Deep subsurface >... | reverse complement strand
TGAGCCAGGATCAAACTCTCCAGTTTGAATTACCTGTATCAAATCTATTACTAGCTTAAAAAAGCTTTTTTGAATTGCTTGGCCCGCAATTCACAACACTTGCTATTCGGTTTTCAAAGACCAAATCAGTCTCCGCTGCTTTCGTTTCGTTCCGTCGCAGCGGAATTGGCAAGTTACTAAATCTTTCTTCACTTGTCAATCTCTTTTTTTACTTTTTTCTTTGCTCGTTGCTGCTGGGCAAATATTTTCGGTGCAAAAGAGAAAGGATGTATACCCGACACCTGTGGTTATTGTCAACGCTATTTTTAAAAAATTTCAAAAAATCTTCCTGCGCCAAGCTTGTGGATCTTCATCAGGTTTGTTGAACCCCGTGCTTCAATTGGTGTTCCCATAATAATAACAACGATATCTCCCTTACGAAGTCCTGCAGCCAGCAATGACTGTTCAGCCAGCGCGATCTGTTGTTCCATACTTTCGAGCATCTGAATCGGCCTCGTACGCACCCCCCAATAGATGGAAAGTTTACGCTGAATCTCAACCGCATTGGTAAATGCAACGATCGGGATTGCAGGACGAAAGCGTGATATCAGCGCTGCAGTGCTGCCTGACTGGGTAAATACGGCTATTGCCTTTGCCTTAAGACTGGTCGCAGCCCTGCATGCGGCCTCTCCAACGGCTTGGGCAATACTTGGAGTCATAAGTACCGGTGCGTTAGACCTGCTACCATAACCGGCTGTTTCGACATCCAGTGCAATTCTTGCCATGGTTTCCACTGCAGCAACGGGATGGCAACCTGATGCTGTTTCACCCGAGAGCATGACTGCATCCGTTCCATCTATAATTGCATTGGCAACGTCAGATGTTTCTGCTCTGGTCGGACGCGGATTGGTTATCATTGATTCAAGCATCTGGGTAGCGGTTATAACCGGCTTTCCTGCTCGATTACAGGCCTGGATGATCTTCTTTTGAATCAGCGGCACCTTCTCAGCTTCTATCTCAACCCCCAGATCGCCTCTGGCCACCATAACAGCATCGGTAACTTTCAGGATCTTGTTAAAGTTACGCAGGGCTTCCGGCTTTTCAATCTTGGCAACCACCGGGATATCCTTGCCCGCGCTATAGATTATCCGCTTGATCTGCTCCACATCTTCGTGGGTACGCACAAACGAGAGTGCTATATAATCAACATCAACCCAGAGGCAAAAATCCAGATCAGCCAGATCCTTTTCAGTCAGTGATGGTGCCGATACCTTGACCCCAGGCAGATTGATCCCCTTGTTGTTCTTGAGCAGACCGCCATTTATCACCAGACAACGGACTTCTTCCCCTTCAATCGCCAGCACCTTAAGTTCAAGCAGGCCGTCATCAAGCAATATACGGGCACCTCGCGTGACATCACGTGGCAATTCAGTATAGATTGTTGGAATCAGGCCGTCAGCCCCCAGGATATCAGCAGTGGTAATGACCACCTCCTGCCCCTTGTGCAAAACCATCCCTTCGCCAGCCATCTTGCCGGTACGGATCTTGGGGCCCTGCAGATCTGCCAGTATCCCGACCTCTTTGCCCAGCCTAGTTGAAACCGCTCGAATGGTATTAATCAGACTGGATTTATCTTCAAGAGATCCGTGGGAAAAATTCAGACGGAACAGATTAACACCCGCATCCAGCAAGCGTTCAAGCATCTCCGGGGTGTTACTGGCTGGCCCAAGGGTTGCCACAATTTTTGTCCTGCGCTTGTTTTTGTGCATGCTTAGCTCCTAGCCGTGGATAGCTTCTTTATGGATATCCAGGGCAGCTTCCTTCAAGGCTTCACTCAAGGTTGGATGGGCATGGAACTGCATACCCAACTCACGGGCCGTTCCCTTAAAACTCATGGCAGTCACTGCCTCGGCAATCATATCCGAGGCACGGGGACCAACAATATGTACTCCCAGCAGACGGTCTGACTCAGCATGGGCAAGTACCTTGACAAAACCTTCAGTCTCATCCATTGCCCTTGCCCGGCCATTTCCCATAAAGTTAAACTTACCGACCTTGTACGGAACAGCAGCTTCCTTTAACTGATCCTCAGTCTTGCCAACCGAAGCCCCTTCCGGCCAGGTATAGACCACGCCGGGCAGATAATCATACTCAACTGTTACAGCCTTGCCATGCATCCGCTCCACGCAGACCACCCCTTCTTCGGAAGCCTTATGGGCCAGCATCGGACCAGGGATAAGGTCTCCGATGGCGTAGATATTCGGGCATCTGGTCTGATAGTTTTCATCCACCTGCATCCTGCCACTTTGATCGAAATGAATACCGATATCTTCAGCCCCCAGTCCAGCAATCAACGGCCTGCGACCAATAGCCACCAACAGCCGATCACAATCAATCTCACTGCTTTCATCGCCAGAGCTGTACTGAATCATAGCCTTGTTCCCCAGACGACGCAGTCCGGTTACCCTGGTATTCAGACGGAACTCAATACCCTGTTTTTTCAGGGCCCGTTGCAGATAGTCCGCCACCTGACGATCACTGGATGGTACAATACCAGGCAATGCCTCCATAACGGTTACCCTCGCCCCCAGTCTGCGCCAGACCGACCCCAGTTCCAGGCCGATATAGCCACCACCAGCCACTACCAGATGATCAGGCACCTGATCAAAGGCAAGCGCTTCACGGGCTGAGACCACCAGTTCACCATCAAAGGGAATGTTGGGCAGCGGAATCGGCTCACTACCGGTTGCCAGCAGCACTTTAGTTGCCCGCAGCAACTGTGGCGCCTCAACTGGCTGCTGATCACCATTGGGGAAACTCAACTGAAAGATCTGTTCCACTGCCACTTGCTGAATTCCTTCTGCATCCGGGCCTTTCAGGCTGGCTGACCCGGTAAACAAGGTAATCTTATTTTTCTTGAACAGATAGGCAACACCATCAGTCAATTTTTTCACCACGTCATCTTTGCGGGCTAACATGGCAGCCAGATTAAGTCGTGGTGGATCGATCTCAATCCCATGCAAGGCAAATTTATCCCGCGCCAGGGCAAAATGTTCACTGGAATCAAGCAGCGCCTTACTGGGAATGCAACCTTCATTCAGACAGACCCCTCCCAGGGTGGCCCTTTTTTCAACCACCGCCACCTTCATCCCCAGCTGACTGGCCCGAATTGCTGCCACGTACCCACCAGGACCCGCACCAACCACAATCAGATCAAACTGTTCAGACATATCCCCTCCTACTTCGGTCTGGTCTGCACAAACAGACTATCTTCATACAGTGTCAATCCCTGCAGATCAGCTATTCCTTTAAAATAATCCACCAGATCAAAACCGTTGATGATCTTTTGTGCTGCCAACTGCTGCTGAATGACATCCCGTCGCACCAGAGAACGGGTACCATCACTAAAGCTCCTGGCTGACACTTTGTCGGAAATAGCCGGTACCGGCAGAGGCCGCTCAGCAGCAAACAGCTTCACCACATCTGTGCCAAAGGGAGGCTCCACCACAATCTCCCAGCTATCCCTATCACCAGGCACCGTATGCAGACGGCCAGCCTGCAGGGGCGCCTGTTGCTGACCTGGCCCGGGATACAACTGGCTGACTTCATTTTTGGCGTTGATACCAAACAGGTAGACATACAACGGTTTGGTGACCTGCATCAGAAACTGGACTTTTTCACCAGCCCGAAAGACCTGATAGCGATCCCCCTTGGTGGTGTTCAGTTTCACTACCTGCTGGATTGCCTGACCTGCCACATCAGCCACAGCAGCAAGGACACCCGCTGTCTGGTTAACGGTACTATAGGGGATCATGCTCCGTTCAAGGGTCTCATCTGCGCTTCCCAGTACCCCACCCTTCAGATTTTTGAGGGTCATGGCAACCGTTACCCTGCCAGCCCCTTCCAGATAATAGCCCTCCAGAACGGCATCGGCACCACTGAACAGTGCTGCACTGGTATCAAGATTCTTTACCTCTTTGGCCTTGGCTTCCAGGCCGCGGGTATTTGAGAGCGAGCGGGTCACCGGCTGTTCTTCAAGCACCTCAAACTGTTGACTGTTGACCAGGAAACTTCTGGCCTTGGCGGTTACATACTCGGAAAACTCACTTGAATAACGGTTCTTACGCTCCACCACAGGGCTGATAAACACCTTCAGACCGCTTTTGCCACCTCCAGCCTTCTGCACCAATCGCTTCAGCCTGCTGTCCATTGATTCACTAAAGCTCTCTTTAGGAAGCTTATTTACCGGCAGAGCTGCAGAAAGACTCTTACAATTACTGCTGTCCTTTGCCGGACAATATTTGACAAACACCCGCAACCGATCACCATCACGCTGATAGCTGGCTCCCACCACCTGATCCGCCTGCTCCATGAAATCAGTAAAGCTGAATCCAGCTGCAGAGAGGGAGCTTTCAAGCTCATTGACAAGAAAGGCGGAGAAATTGGAGGCTTCACCAGAAACCGCATCTTTGACATTCACTTTATCAAGATACAGCTTCCTTGCTCCGTCAGACTTTCCCTTAAGTTCCGTTGCCACGCCGGTTGCCAGCTCTTTAAGCGAAGCGGGTTCTGAAGACCAGAAGGCGAAAGAGTTGTCAATTGAACCAACAAACAGCAGTAACAGAACCAGTACAAATCTAAACATACATCACCTCACAGCAAAAAGTGGGTTATCCCGTCCAAAGTTAATAATAAGGGGTGTCTGTGGATGCCCCAGCTTGGCAGAAAGCTCAGTAGTTTTTTCCTGTGAATACAGTCCAAGGTCCTTAACCGTTACACTACCGTCTCTTCCTCTATCAACGTCACGTCCATTGTCAATACCCTGCAAAAGAGTATAGGTATAGAGTCCGTTACCTTTGTAGCCATCCATGGCTGTCTGAACGGAACCAGCAGAGGCGTAGATATGCAGTCCCATTTTCTTTGCCAACACAGACATCCGAGCATCGTACAGTCCGCTCACAATATTGTCCACACCGCCAGCATGACAGGTATCAAAGATAAAAAGCTGGGACAATGACTTGATTTTTTTTGATATTTCAACAATTTCGTTTGAACTGATCAGGCTATCAGCACTGTCCAGATTGCCATTGTAATCGGCAGTAACAATGTAATACTGGTTCTGCAGCAACACCCCATGGGAAGCGTTAAAGAAGATAAAACCATCTCCATGCTTCACTTTGGCAGCCAGCTCGTTGATTGCCTTCAGGATATGTTGTTTTCCTGCCTGTTCATTGGAAAGAGTTACAAGATGGATATGTTGAGGTTTATACAGAGTACGCGCCTTCTCAGGTAGCGTGGCAATAAAATCTTTGGCATCTTTGGCCGCATATTTCAGGTTGATGCCGCTGTCACGGTAACGGTCAATACCAACAGCAAGAATGTAGAGGTGTGGTTCATCTGCGGTACGGGTGGAAAGAAAGCTGGTTGTCTGCAGGAAGCTCTGTACCGTATTGGGGGCATTAAAGGCGGCAAGACTGATTTCATTTTCACCAGAAATAGTCTCAAGCTCAACACATTCATCAACCAGATCACCCTTTAACTTGGTAACCGCAGCGCCGCCGGGTTTCTTATCACGCAGTGCCAGACTGCGCAGATCAGTATACAAGGCACGACTGTTCACGCTGGCCAATTGCAGGTGATCAGCCTTTTCCTTTTTAACAGACTCGCGGTAATAACCATCTGACCTGATCAATTTACCATTTTGGAACAGTCGCAACTCACCAATGCCGCCTCCCGCATTCTTCACCTGATAGCAAAGTTTGGCCATGGCATCTGCCGTAGTCGAAGGAACCGTGGTAAAGCGGATCTCTGGTGGCGGCGACTTTAGCGCTTCTTCGGCAGTAAGCGTCACCAACTCTTTAATATCCTCTCCCCTGAAGCGGGCCTGAATGATATCTGGTCGATAAAAGACATCATATAGATAGGACATGGGTATAAACTTGGCTTCTCTATCCTTACCCTGATTAATATGGTAGCCGATTAGCTCTGTACTTCCAGGAGAGGCGTCAAAATACCCCTCTGGCGTCCAGGCTACCCAACGTTGCTGGTCAGGATGGGGAAATAGTGCCAACTGTTCCTTACCATCTGACTGCAAGAACCATCTGATGGTCCCGTCTGACATTCCGGTCACCAGAAATCTGCCATCTTTGGAAAGGGCAAGAGACAAAGCCCCGGCTGCAACCGGCATACGCCAGATCAGCCTACCTTGCTTGTCAAATTTGATGATGGCACCGGAAGCACCAATAAAGAAACTTGCACCGTCAGGCGCAATCCCGAAGCTCAACGGATTTATGCGAAAATTTTCAAATATTTTTAACGGCCTGCGATTTAATCTGGGAACAACATGCTTCCTGCCAAAGCCATCCCAATTTTGCAGGTCAATAAATTCAGTGGTTCTGGTGGGCAGGCTCACCAATTCATTCAGGTTAGTCTTTCTACCCTTCACAAAAAAACGGGAGGCTATGTCAAAGGCAGCTCCATCCTGTCCATAGGGGGTATAACTGAAGCGCACAACAGCCCCATCCGCTGATGCCGCAAAGAGATCATGGTTGTACTGATACGCCGCCTTTTCCATTTTTTTCAGGTAGCGAACTTCGCCATGGTTGGTAACCTCCAGAATCCCCCAAAGGTTAAGGGTAAAAAAGAGGTTACCTTGCTGAGTGGGGAGTATGGAAATCACCTGATTTTGGGCAGGTATGAAAAAGTGCGATACAGCCCCTGAGCCTTCACCATCCCAAACAAATACGCTTTTACCCTTACCGCCACCAGCACCTGGCTGACCGGCTGCATAAAGATTTTTGCCATCCATCGACCAGGCCACACTACTAAGCCCAAGATCTTTATTTATACGGGCAACAGGTGTAAGAACCGTGCCTGAAAAACCTGCCAGTTCAAATAACTGAATATGGGGCGCAGCCGAAAATCCGATGGCAATCCGGTCACCACGGGGATTAAAACGACAGGACGCAGGGGCAGAACCATCTGCCAGTTCAACTTTACGCGGATTTTGATCTAATACAGATTGATACAGATGCAGAAAACCATCGCGGGTAATCACCGCCAATCTGTCTGTAGAAGACAGGTCTATCCCTTCAACTGGTGACGGAAAACTATGGAGGGCAAGACGAGTACCTTCATCATGGTTGACAACCGTGACTTCGCCCAACCTACCGCCTGCCGCTATGATCAGCAATTTCCCATCATGAGAAAATCGCAGATCCCGAATAACCATACTACTACCAGCTATCCGCTTGATCATCCGGCCCGTTGCCACCTCAAACAGATAGACAGAATACGTATCCTGCCAGCTTTTGCCGGTATTGCCTCCAGTGGCAACCAGACTACCATCAGGTGAGACTGTTACAGCGTTCAGGCCTCCCTCATGCTCTTCACCTATCGGAACACGCAAGGTCTTCAAAAGGCGGCCCGTCCCGGCTTCCCAGACACGAACAGTTTTGTCCACAGAAGCGGTGGCAATAATCCGCCCTTGCCTGTCAGAGGCAGCAGATTCTATCCTGCCTACATGCCCGCCAGTTTCAATCCTGAGAACCGGATCAGTTGACGGCTCGAGGGCCTGTGCATGAGCACCATCCAGACAGAACTGCACCATAAGGACAAAGAGTATTATGCTACTAGCCTGGCGTATCATCCTGCCCCCTCCTCCATCTTGCTGACTGGCTCAATGATCAGCAGTCTACCACAAAAACAAAAAAGCGGGACACCGAAGCACCCCGCTTTTCTTAATCAGCGAACATGAACCTTAACGTCCTACTTCAAAAATTCCCGCCCAAAGGGGGACATCTGTCGCAGACGGGCAATGATGGGAGGCAGTTCCTTGATCACAGCATCAATCTCAGCATTAGTGGTGTAGCGTGAAAGCGAAAAACGGATTGAGCCGTGGGCGCAGGTAAACGGCACCCCCATGGCCCGCAGCACGTGGGACGGCTCCAGAGAACCAGAGGTACAGGCGCTGCCTGATGAGGCGCAGATGCCCAGTTCTGACAGCAGCAGCAGGATCGCCTCCCCTTCAACAAATTCAAAGGCAATGGAAGTGGTGTTAGGCAGGCGATCTGCACCGCCACCGTTAATCCGGGCATGGGGGATAGCAGCCAACAGCTCTTTTTCAAGATAATTACACTTGGCTTTAACTGTGGTGTTCTCCGCCTCCATAAATTCACCAGCCAACTGGCAGGCCTTGCCCAAGGCGATGATGGCAGCAGCGTTCTCGGTACCGGCCCTGCGGCTCTTTTCCTGATGTCCACCAACCATCAGCGGACGGAACGGTGTGCCTTTACGGACATACAGGGCGCCGATCCCTTTGGGGGCGTGCAGCTTGTGGCCGGACAGGGAAAGCATATCGATCTTTGAGGCAGCCATGTTGATCGGAATCTTTCCCACGGCCTGGACAGCATCGGTATGAAACAGAGCGCCATTTTTCTTGGCAATGGCAGCCGCCTCTTCAACCGGAAAGATTACGCCGGTCTCATTGTTGGCCCACATAAAGGAAACAATGGCAGTATCATCATCAATCGCCTTCTTGTATTCTTCCATATCCAGCCGCCCTGCACCATCTACCCCGATCTCTGTAACTCGGTAGCCTTTGGAAGTCAGGTTGCGACACTGGGTCAGCACTGCCGGATGCTCAACCCGGCTGGTAATAATATGCTTGCGATCAGGCAGCACCTCAAGGGCAGAGCGAATAGCAGTATTGTCACTTTCTGTACCGCATGCAGTAAAGATGATTTCATCCGGTGAGGTCCCCAGCAGATCTGCCACCCGCTTACGGGCCTCAGTGGTCTTGCTTTGCACCTGGCCACCAAAGTAGTGCATGGAACTGGGATTACCATACAGCTCGCAGAAGTACGGCTTCATCTCCTCAAAGACCGCCTCATCCACCTTGGTAGTGGCGTTGTTATCCAGATAGATCTCTTTCATGCCGAGACCTCCTGCACATGCAGCCCTTCATAAACCAGTTCCCGCAGTTTCATCTCCACAAACTTGGCGGTATTACCGGAGGAGGCGCAACCGGCACAGGCCTTGCGGAAGGCAATCAGGACATGATCCCCATCAATATCAATCAGCTCAAGATCACCGCCGTCAGCACGCAGCATGGGACGGATATCCCGCTCCAGCACTTCCTGCACCAGTTGCATCTTTTTCAGGTTGGAGAGCTTGGGCTTGGCAGCGGCCTCTTTGGCCTGCCCCAGTACCTCGGCAATCAACTCCTTGATCTTGGGGATACAGCTACCACAAGCCCCACCAGCCTTGGTGAAGTTGGTGACCTGTTCTGAGGTGGTCAGACCATTGTCAGCAATCACCTTTTTCAGGAAGGTATCGGTGATGCCAAAGCATTTGCAGACCAAGGTGCCCTCATAATCAGGATAGGCGTGGCCATGATCATGCTCGGCATCATGGTCAGGCACTTCTAGGCCGCGGTATTTAAAGATAGCAACCTCAAGCGCCTCCTGCCCCATCACCGAGCAGTGCATTTTTTCTTCCGGCAGACCGCCTAAAAATTCAGCAATATCCTGATTACTGACCGCAAGGGCCTCATCCAGAGTCTTACCCTTAACCATCTCAGTCAGGGCAGAAGAAGAAGCGATAGCACTGGCGCAGCCAAAGGTCTGAAATTTGGCATCTACAATTTTTTCTTTATTGTCATCCAGCTTCAGATACAGCTTCAGGGCATCGCCGCAGGCCAGGCTGCCTACTTCGCCAACAGCATCTGCATCAGGTATATCCCCCACGTTACGGGGGTTCAGAAAATGGTCTTTAACTATTGGTGTGTAATCCCACATGGATATTTCTCCTCTAATTTAGTTTTAGTTCAGAATAAACGCCTTGCCTGCTGCCATCACCTCGGCCAGACGTGCCTCTGACGAGGCCTCACCATAGAGCCGTACCACCGGTTCAGTACCGGATTTGCGGAACAGCATCCAGGAACCGTCTGACAGGATTAATTTCACCCCGTCAACGGTAATGACATCAGTTACTGCAGTGCCGGCAATCTCCTTGGGTACCGCAGCTACCTTGCCGGGATAGGCCGCTTCCAGTTCCGGAGAAAGCTTCAGGTTGTCACGACGGGTGATAAAGCGCCCGACTTCACCATACATCCTCTCAAGCAATTCCCGTACCGTCTTACCCTCACGGGCTACCATTTCAGCCACCAGGAAACAGGCCAGGATGCCGTCTTTCTCAGGCACATGGCCCTTGATGGTAAGTCCGGCACTTTCTTCACCACCGATTACAATCTTGTCCTGAGTAATCAGCTCTCCGATATATTTAAAGCCAACAGGTGTCTCATAAACAGGCACACCATGTTTTTTTGCTACGGCATCAACAAAATGGGAAGTTGCGACACTGCGGGCCACGCCACCGGTCAACTTACGAACCCGGATCAGATAATCCAGCAGCAGGGCAATGATATAGTTAGGCTCGATATAAGTACCGTCTGCATCCAGGATGCCGAAACGATCAGCATCTCCGTCAGTTGCCAATCCGAGCCGGATGGTGGGGTCATTCTTTACCAACGAGATAAAGTCTGGAATGTGCGCCTCGGAAGGCTCTGGTGGTTGTCCGCCAAAATAAGGATCAAGATGGTCATTGATGATGGCATAGGGGATACCAAGACTCTTGAGCGGCGCATCCAAATAACCACGGGCTGTGCCGTAAAGAGGGTTAAGCCCAAGTTTGCCGATGGTCTTCAAAGCATCAAAATCAACCTTCTGTTCCAGGGCAGCCAAATAGGCGCCATGGGGATCTATCACCTCCAACAGATTACGCCGTTTAGCCTCTTCGAGGGATAGCTCGCTGTAGCAGAAGTCGCCCATCATCTCATTGGCACGTCGTTCAATCTGCTTGGTGGTCTCCGGCAGGGCCGGCCCACCCCAAGATGGAGAGAATTTGATACCATTATATTCAGGTGGATTATGGCTGGCCGTGAAGTTAATCCCGCCAGCAGCACCACGCCGCAGGATTTCAAATGCAATCACCGGTGTAGGGACATCCCGGCTGCACAGCAGCACCTTGATCCCGGCCCCTGCCAGCACTGCAGCAGCCTCTTCCGTGAATCGTTTGCCCATAAAGCGGGTATCACAGCCAATAATCACCCCTTTATCTGCCTCACCGGTAGATTTCAGGTAATCTGCAATGGCCTGGGTTACAATCTTGACATTCTCAAAGGTGAAATCTTCACATAGAATTCCACGCCACCCGGAAGTGCCGAATGCGATATGAGCCATGATCCCTCCCACAAAAGAAAATAAGACAGCTTTTATCTTGTTACGCTACTATAGAAGCAGAGCCAGCGTCAAGTCAAACGGCACACAAAAACTACGGTCTGATATATTTTTATAGACAGTTGGAATAGTTTTTGGTATTGACTTTTTCTTTTCAGAATTGCTACAGTTTAAATTCAGTTGAACTGAATCACTTTGAGGAGGATGAAGTATGCAGTGTCAAACCGTGCTTCCCGGTACCGAGTGTACCTTCATGGCAAAAAGCGGATGTGTATTCCCCGAAGGTTCCTGCCAGACCGTGGTAGAGAATTGCGAAGGTTGTGAACGAATTGTTGAAGGCAGCATCGGTAAGGTCTGTGGTGCCTATCCCGCACCTGCCAAGAAGTGGGCGAACGGCATCTGCAACTTTGCCACCCACGTCAAGGTGGAGATCAAGATCGAAGACCTCAAGGTCAACCCGCTCAAAGCTTCCAAGAAGGCATCTGGCGGCAAGAAGAAGTAACTTCATCCATACAGTATAAAAAAAGGGGAGCTCAATGCTTCCCTTTTTTTGTACCTATTCCGGAGACAACCATGTCCTTTAACAACCTCACCTGCCCCGCCTGCGGTGCTACAGTCAAACAATACCGCAATCCGTTTCCCACGGTGGATATCATCATCGAACTGGACAAGAAAATAGTCCTGATCAAACGTAAAAATCCACCCCATGGCTGGGCGTTGCCGGGTGGATTTGTGGATTATGGTGAATCACTTGAGGCTGCTGCCATCAGAGAGGCTCAGGAAGAAACAGGGCTGCTGATTCACAACCTGCACCTGCTCGGTTGCTACTCAGATCCGGCTCGGGATGAACGGATGCACACCATTACTACGGTCTATGTGGCCCAGGCAAACGGTACTCCCCAGGCTGCTGATGATGCTGCAGAACTGGCCTTATTTTTTCCTGATGAGCTCCCCGCTCCACTCTGTTTTGACCATGCCCGGATACTGGCTGACTACAGATCTTTCAAGTCTTTATGCCCTTGAACCAGTTCACCAATGCACTTCTGGCGTAGCACCTTCAGGGCCTGATCCGCTGGCAATGGACGACTGATCAGGAACCCTTGTACCTGATCGCAGTTATTTTCCCGCAGGAAGTCCATCTGTTGTTTTGTTTCTACCCCTTCGGCAATTACCTTCAGGTTAAGACTACTGCCCATGGCAATAATTGCCGATGCGATCGCTGCATCAGTGGAGTTGCTCTCCACATCCCGCACAAATGATTTATCAATCTTCAAGGTGTTCACGCTGAAACGTTTCAAGTGCGACAGCGATGAATAGCCGGTGCCAAAATCATCAATCGAGATATGAATCCCCAGACTAGAGATCTCGTTCAGCACCTCCACCGCATAATCAGGATTCTGCATAATCACACTCTCGGTAATCTCAAACTCAAGCAGTTCACCGGGTAGACCTGTTTCATCAAGGATTGTACGAACCGTTTCAACCAGACGGCTGTGCTGCAACTGATAGCCGGAGAGATTCACCGCAACCCGCAAGCCCTGCATGCCATCCTGATGCCAGGCCATATTTTGACGGCAGGCCTCCCGCAACACCCATTCACCAAGATCAACAATCAGACCACTCTCTTCTGCCAGCTGGATAAATTCAGTTGGCGCCAGCAGACCTAATTCAGGATGCTGCCAGCGCACCAATGCTTCCGTAGCAACAATACAGTCGCTTGAAACATCAAGTTTTGGCTGGTAGTAGAGCCGAAACTCCCCACGATCCAGCCCCCGCCGCATGGAGTTGGCGATGGTAAAGCGGCGGGAGGCATTCTGGTCCATGCCATTGTTATAAAACTGAATATTGTTCCGCCCCAAGGCCTTGGCATGATACATGGCGATATCGGCCTTCTGCATCATGGTCTCAACATTTTCTTCATCATCCGGGTAGGTACAAATACCACCGCTGGTGGTCACAAACAGTTCATGATTGCGAATCATAAACGGCTGTCCAAGTTCAACCAGAAGATTGTCACACAGTGAGCTGATATCAGCCCTATCTGTCACATTCAACATCAAAACAACAAACTCATCGCCACCGATCCGTGCAACGGTATCGGTCTCACGGAAGCAGCCTTTCAGACGCTGGGCAATCATCCTGAGCAGATCATCCCCCACGGCATGCCCCAAGGTGTCATTGATGATCTTGAAGCGGTCCATATCAAGGAACAGTAATGCAAAACGGGAGTGCATCCGATGGGCAAGGGCACGGGCCTGTTGCAGCCGGTCATGCAGCAGGATACGGTTGGGCAGACCGGTCAGCACATCATGGTGGGCCAACTTGATCAACTCTCGCTGGGCCAGGTTCCGCTCCGTAATATCGTGGCAGACTCCCCAGATCATCTGGTCAGACACGTCATTACAGCTGGTTGAAAGGCTCACCTCCAGATCAAGCACCCTCCCCGCGACCGGTGAAACCAGACGCATCTCGAAGTGGCCAACATCTACCTGCCCGATTACCTTTTCAAACTGACGAATCAAGAGCCCCTTACCTTCCTCATCGGTTAGATTAAAAAGGCTGGCACCATCAGATAACGCCTCCAGTGAGCCGACCATATCCTGACCGACCTGATTCAGATACAGCAGGGCTCCATCCTGACGGCAGCAAAAAATAAGATCATGGGCAGTAGTAATAAAGCCGGTCAAGGCCTCTTCGCTCTGTTTAACCTTCTGATGATCTGAGCGGATCTTATCCATCAGGAAGGCACCAAAGAATGAAACCACCGTATTAACCCCGGCAACCCAGAGCCACATCAGCAGTTCAAACAGGAGACTAGGGCTTTCCTCCTCCATGAACGGCATCCTGACTGTTGGGATAAAATCCAGCTGTTCAGCCGCAAGCAACAGCCCATAGAGTGCAGCCCCAATCATGCCAATACCCCAGACCTCCCGTTTCTTTTCAAACAGAAAGGCTGACTCCAGTGAAATAAGCAGATAGGCGGGCCAGAGCCAACTGACAACACCACCACTCCAATGGATAGCAGCAGTGACAAACAGCAGATCAACCAGCACCTGCAGATAGATTATTTGACGACAGTTTTTCCAGACCCTGCAGGGAAGTGATATCAGAGGAAACGCAACAGCAAAAAAGAGTGCTACAACCTTTAGCGAAAAGCTCCATTGTTCAATATGGAAGATCGGCAAATCAATATCCGGGGCAAGCAGCAATTCAGCCAGCAAAACGTAGCAAAACAGAGCTGACAACATGGCCCAACGCAACTTGACCATTAACGAGACACGGACACATTGCTCCACCAAGCGCTCTCCAAGAGAACGGCGGTGACCATCCGGCTGGATCAGTTGCGACAGCGAATCAAACCAGGCAGCATCTGGCGGTGAACTGTTTTTTTGAGAAGGTTCGGGGATCATAACGGGAAGAACTTCAGCTGCGGTCTTGACGTTATCAAGCCCAGCTCGGCTGCCAGTTGATAAAACCGTTCAAGTCCAGACAGATGAGCCTCATCAAGTTGATAGGTAATTGCATTACGCCAGTAATCAGCCAACGGCTGGACACCGACCCAGGCGGCCTCAGGGGCCTTGGCTGCCAGCAGCTCGGCATCAGGTATAATCCGCTCGCGAGCCTGTTCAAGCAGCTGACCAAACTGGACTAATGCGTTTTCCTTGCCCTTGGCAGAAACCTGATTAATTAACCAGAGGGCATAGACAAACGGTAGTCCGGTCAGGGTTTTCCACTCTTGTCCAAGATCATAACAATAACCACCAGCATTACCTGATGCCGCCTGCAAAGCACGATCGCCAATCAACAACAGCCCTGGAGACTGTTGCAATGCCTCCTGCCACGGCAAGGAGGTCGTTTGTAACGAGCAGCCGGACAGGCCCCAGCGTTTGGCCAGCAGTATCTGAAGCAGCACAACCGATGTTGCCGATTCACTGGTCACCAGTAGCTGTTGGCCAGCCAGTTCTTCTGCCGGACAGGTGGTAAAGAGCAGCACACTTTTAACCGGACCAACAGAACCGATACAGTGCCCCGGCAGGATGGCATATTCATCTGCGTGACGAGAGAATTCAATCGAAGATGAGATACAAAGGTCTATTTCACCGCTGGCGAGCCTTGCGTTCAGACTAGCCGGTACGCCATGCACAATGGTGGTTGCCTCGCCCGGCAGCGTATGTTCCAACTGCATAAAAAGCGGCGTGCAGTTGGCGTAGTCTATCCGTCCGATTCTCAGCATCAGTTCACACTCTTGTAAAGGGCATCAGGATCTAGGGTAACCAAACGCACCTGCTCTTTGGCAAGGATTTCACCGGTTGCCTTCCAGAGTTGGGTAATGGCGTTGGCATAGGCGACCTGTGCCTTAATCTGGTTATTCTTGGCAGTTGCAAGATCATTTTCAACATCAAGCACATCCTTGGTGGTGGCAAGCCCTACTTCCGCCTTACGCGCAAAGGCCCGCAGCCGTTCTTCTGCAAAGGCTCGACCCCGATCCGCCACATCAAGTTGTTTGTAATTTGCCTCAATCGCACGCACTGCAGAACGCACATCATTGGCAATCAACTCCTCCTGATTCCTGATCTGCAGTGCTGCCTGATCAAGCTTCAAGCGGTTTTTACGATATTCGTTTTCAGCAGCCCGGTTTCCCAACGGATAGCTGAAGGTCAGCCCTACCCCCCAGGCTGGATAGTTCCCAGAGGAAAGCCGATCCATATCACGCGGATAGGTGTCACCAAGACCAGCAGTTGCGGCAGAAGCGGTAAGCAGCAGATCTGGACGGGTCCTATTGCCGGAGACCCTGGTCTGCAGTTCAAGCAGCTCCAGATTGCGCTTCAACTCCTTCAACTCGGGACGGTTGGCCAAAGCACGCTTGATTTCGTTCTGTTCCGAAACCTCGTAACGCCCCTTTGAAGGAACCTCAACAGCAACAATCCGCTCTCCCTGTGGCAGTTGCAGCAGCTGAATCACCAGATCAGACTGGTCCTGCAGCGCCCGTTCAGCATCAATCAGTTCTTTTTCGCGGCTTGCCACCCCGAATTCAGCATTCAGCGTCTCCATGGCAGGCATGACACCAGCCTTGACCCTGGCCTGGGTCTCACTCAACACCCGGCGGGCCAGTTCCAGGGAAACCTTCCTGACTTCCAGCTCCTCCCGCAGACTATAGAGCTTATAGTACTCAGTCCGTACCTGAGCCACCATACTGATCAGCTTGGCGCTCAGTTTTTCAAGGGAGGCATCCTTGGTCAGTTTTGCTGTATCAATGGTCAATTCCGTTGGTTCACGGCCAAAATTCTTAAGTAGTGGCTGGCTCAGGGTCAAGCCAAGATTTGATTGCCAGTATGACGATAATCCACTTGAGGTTGAGGCCATATCAGAGGAGAGATAGCTGTTATTGAACCCCAGATTTGCAGTAGCTCCTGTGGGTAACAACTGACTGACACCGGCATTAAGTTGCGTATTCCGATTCCAGTATTTACCTGATGGCTGGTTGGCAGAATAGGAGGTGGTATCGTTGTAGTTTGCCTGCAGATTAAGGGTTGGATTATAGATGCCCCGGCTTTTCTGATATTCAGCTTCCTGCTGGGCCGGATTATAAAGTTCTACCCGCAGATCAAGATTTTTCTCTACGGCCATTTTAACGGCATCAGCCATGGTCAACCGCACCGGCTCAGCCTGCAGACAAGCAACAACCCCAAAACTGAACACCATAACCAGACTAAAAATCATCTTCACTACAGAGCACCTCGCCACAATCTACGAATCACCCGTCAAATGCAAGATGGGCGGGATTTTCATCCCGCCCATCTTATACCACACTTGCAGACCGTTTTACACTTCCTTGTCTTCGACATAATCTGCGTAATCATCAGCCGACATCAAGGCCTTCAATTCATCCCGGTCTTCAAGTTCCAGTTCAAGCAGCCAGCCACCATCATAGGGGTCATCATTCAGTAATGAGGGGGTATCCAGCACCTCTTCATTTACTGCCAACACTGTGCCGGTGATCGGTGCATACAGCTCTGCCACGGTCTTTCGGGCCTCAATGGAACCCATAGAATCTTCCTGCTCAACCTGATCACCTTCATCCGGCAGTTCTACAGCAGCAATGGTCCCCAGCTCTTCCTGGGCAAAGTCGGTAATCCCCACCACTGCCCGGTTTCCTTCAATCCTCAGCCAGACATGTTCCTTAGAATATTTGAGTTCTTCCGGAAATTCCATAGCCTACTCCAGCACAATCCTGTCAAGGAATGAAGTATCGACATTACCTTCAATAAAATCCTTATTGGTCATGATCCGTTTATGGAAGAAGATCGTGGTCTTGATCCCCTCAATGATATATTCATCCAAAGCACGGGCCATACGGCGGATCGCATCTTCACGAGTCTCGGCATGGACAATCAGCTTGCCGATCATGGAATCATAGTGAGGAACCACGGTGTACTGATCATAGACAAATGAATCCACCCGCACCCCAAGGCCGCCAGGCTGATGATAGGCAGTGATCTTGCCGGGACAGGGAGTAAATTTGAAGGGGTCTTCGGCATTGATCCGGCACTCAATAGCATGGCCGGTGATCTTGATATCCTCCTGCGTGTAACGCAGCGGCAGGCCGGCAGCAGAACGGATCTGCTCACGAATCAGGTCTACTCCGGTAATCATCTCAGTCACCGGATGCTCAACCTGAATACGGGTATTCATCTCCATGAAGAAGAAATCACCGTTCTTATCCAAGAGAAACTCAACGGTACCGACACTGCAATAGTTGACCGCCTTGGCAGCCTTTACCGCAGCCGCCCCCATGGCAGCACGGGTTTCAGCCTTTAACGCAGGACAGGGGGCCTCTTCCAGCATTTTCTGGTGCCGCCGCTGGATAGAGCAATCCCTCTCACCCAGATGGATACAGTTACCATGCTTATCAGCCAGGATCTGAATTTCTACGTGACGGGGCTGTTCACAGTACTTTTCGATATAGACATCAGGATTGCCGAATCCTGCCTGGGCCTCTGCCTTGGCAGTTGCATAGGCGTTGGCAAGGGTAGCCTGGGAATGAACGATCTTCATGCCCCGGCCACCACCACCGGCAGTTGCCTTGATAATCACTGGAAAACCGATCTGCTTGGCGATCTTGACTGCCTCGTCAACCGTTTTCACATTTTCCTTGGTGCCGGGCAAAATCGGTACGCCATGTTCAATCACGGCCTGGCGGGCCGAGATCTTATCGCCCATCACCCGCATGCTTTCAGCAGAAGGGCCGATAAAGGTGATACCGCACTGCTCACAGATCTCGGCAAACTTGGCGTTTTCAGACAAAAAGCCGTAACCGGGATGAATCGCCTCGGCATCAGTCAGCTCAGCAGCACTGATGATGGCATTGATATTCAGATAGCTCTGACTGCTGGGAGCAGGACCGATACAGACTGATTCATCTGCCAGCTTGACATGCAATGAATCAGCATCGGCAGTGGAATAGACCGCCACGGTCTTGATTCCCAACTCTTTACAGGCCCGGATAACCCGAATAGCGATCTCGCCGCGATTGGCGATGAGAATTTTATGGAACATTACCTACTCCTAGATCTTTTCGATAACAAAGAGGGGCTGACCAAACTCAACCGGCTGGGCGTTCTCAACGCAGATCTTGACGATCTTACACTTGAACTCTGCCTCAATCTCATTGAAAAGTTTCATCGCCTCAACCAGACAGATAACCTGGCCCTTCTCAATCACCTGACCAACTTCGGCAAACGGCGCAGACTCAGGGGAAGCTGCACGGTAGAAGGTACCAACGATCGGTGAATTAATGGTCTCGCCAACCAGCTCAGCAGCGGCAGATGTAGATGGAGCAGCAGCCACGGCAGCTACAGGAGCCGGAGCAGCCATGGCTGCAGGGGCTTGCATATAGGCAGGGGCGGCAGCCATCTGCACAATCTCGGTGCGTTGACCGCGCTTGATCACAATCTTTTCTTCTGCGTTGTCCATCTCAAATTCAGTAATATCGGTCTCGGTAATCATCTTTATCAACTGCTTCAGGTCTTTCACTTCCATGTCTATTCTCCTTCTTTTGGTATCTGCACAATAGGTCTACACAATGACAAGCTGCTTTGAAACCTTGGTCAGCAAACGGCAGCCATCTGACGTCACTGCCACCGTATCTTCAATCCGTACACCACCCAAACCGGGGATATAAATTCCCGGTTCAATAGTAAACACCATACCTTCTTCCACGACCGCATTGCTACGCGGTGAGATAACCGGCTTTTCATGGATATCTAGGCCAACCCCATGGCCAAGTCCATGACCAAAATACTGGCCAAAACCTTGTTCCTTAATATACTCACGTGCCAGCGCATCAAGCTCTCGACAGGCAATTCCCGGTTTTACGGCAGCGATGGCCCGATCATGGGCATCAAGCACTGTCTGATACAGTTGGCGTTGTCGCGTACTGATTGAGCCTACTGCCAACGTCACCGTTTCATCAGAATGATAACCATCCTTGATGGCCCCGAAATCAATGGTTACCAGTTCTCCTGCCAGAACCGCCTTGTCCGATGCACGCCCATGGGGCATTGATCCACGTGGGCCTGAGGCCACAATAAAATCAAAGGCACGCCCATCAGCACCACGATGGCGCATCTCAAACTCAAGCAGCAGCGCAAACGCGTCTTCCCTCATGCCCGGTTGCAACTGTGGTAAAACCGCTTCAAATGCAGCTGAAGCCAGATCAGCAACCTGTTCCAGTTGCTCAAGCTCGCTGACATCTTTGCAGTTACGCACGGTGTCCAATTCCGGTCCCAACCCCACCAAGGTTACCCCGGGCAAACGTACTGCCAACCCCTGATGCTGCGTTACCGTGGTATGGGATGCCTCAAACCCGACTCTGCACCCGCCAGACTGTCGCACCAGGTCAGCAATTGCCTCCTGACGCTGCGCCTGCTCAACCAGCAGCAGGTCGGCGACCTCTTTACCTGCCTGTACCGTATAGCGGGAGTCACAGACAAACCAGCCTCCCTCCGGCGAAAGCAAAAGTGCCCCTTCTGAACCACTGAAACCGGACAGGTAGCGAAGATTGACCGGGTGTTCAATCAGCAGGAGGTCCAGCGCAAATTCTTCAAAGAACGGCAACAGCCTTCGGCGTCTGCTTTTTAGCATAACTGAAAGCGGACCCTCAACCGAATTCTTACAAAGCTGAAAGTTTTCAAGAAGTCCCTAGACTAATTTTTAATATGATTGAAAAGTGCGCGCAGACCGAGCAGGTAACTATCCAGGCCAAAGCCGCAGATCTGGCCCAAGGCCAGGGGGGCCAGATAACTGTGATGCCGGAATTCCTCCCTGCGGTGGATATTGGAAAGGTGAACCTCCACAAAGGGAAGTCCGATTGCAGCCAGGGCATCACGCAGGGCGACACTGGTATGGGTATAGGCTGCAGGGTTAATCAGTATACCGTCGTACTTCTCCGGTGCCTGTTGAATCGCATCCACCAGGGCACCTTCACTGTTTGACTGAAAAAAGCCAAGCACAGCCTCAAATTCAGCCCCCAATGCCTCCAAGGCACCATTAATATCTTCAAGGGAAAGCGTACCATAAATTTCAGGTTCCCGCTTACCCAGCATGTTCAAATTCGGACCATGCAGTACCAGAATCCGCATAACTAGCCCACTGCCTCAACCAGCTCCAATGCCTTGGCACGCAACAGATAGCGCGCCTTGCCCAAATTACCCTCCTTGGCAAGCACAAAGGCAGCAAAGAACTCATCATTCAAAACCCGGATAATCATGCGTGAGTTGGCAGTGGTAATGGTAATTTCCTCCATCTCACCAGCCCCCACCACCTCAATGGTGCGCCGGATTTCCTTGATAACGGTACCATATTCAACTGCCATGGTCTGGACATCAAAACCGGCATCACCCCGTTGCACCTCATCAATGGCGATACAATCGTACCCCATCAGCATAACGGCAAACGCACCTTCAACCTGTTCCAGCATTGAGGTTAACTGATCTCTTAACGACATACCCGTAACCTCCTGATATTCTCAAGCCATCCTTCCAAAACGGTCACCGCTGCCTGCTGGTCGGCAACACCTTCTACCGGAAGATTTAGCGGCGCAGAAGTCAGTTCCGCTGCAACAGCAGCAGCCTGCCCTGATTCAGCAACCACTTCAGCTTGTTCCAGTTCTGCAAGCCGGTTGGCCGCTTCCTGGTTGCCCGGATCTGCAGCAACCATCCGGCGATAAATCTCTAACGCCTTATCAGAGAAGCCTTGAGACACATACAACTCTGCCAGAGTTGAGGTATTGAGTGGATCATGATCACCCGTTGTCTCAACCGCTGCTGCAAGCTGCTGTTCAGGCACAGACCAGACAGCTTCAAGTGCTGTTGGAGCAGGCGCCTCCTCAGGAGTAACGGTATTGATACCGGACCAGGGATCTTCTACCGTACGGGCCACCGGCTTGATCCGCTCAACCAGCTCGCCAACATCCTCCGGTTCTTCATAAATATCGGCCTCAGTCAGCTCGATCAATTCAAGGTCATCATCCGAAAAGGCAGAGACTCTTTGCTGCAGTGATTCCAGCTCAATCCGGGCCGACATATCATCCGGGTGAAAATCAAGCAGGGTCTGAAGTGCCTGAAGCGCCGCCTGTTCATTGCCTGACTCTTTATAGAGCCGAGCCAACAGACGCTGTGCCTCGGCATGGTCCGGAACAGCCGTTGCCACTGTTTGGAGGGCATGCCTGCACTCATCAACCAGCCCTTTCTGATGACAGACTCTGGCCAACGCCATCTGTCCCGCCACGTAGTCCGGATGCCGGAGAACACCTGCCCGCGACACGGATAAAGCGTCATCAAGCAGACCGGCACGCAGATAGACCTCCGCAAGGGGGGCAAAACAGTATGAGGCAGGATCGCTCTTCAAGCGTTCCTCATACATCTTGATTTCACTCCAGAAGGACTCCGTTGACGACTGCATAGGCGCCTTTACCTCCCTGAGCAACAGGCTTCGGCCAGCTGGGCCGGTGTAAACTGATGGAATGCGTAGGAGCCGATACCTTGATTACAGATATACTGCAGGGTACCGGAGCGGTTTTTCTTATCTTTGGCAAGTGCTGTAATCAGGTCTTCTGTGGCAACGACCGGCGCCTCTGTCGGCAAACCAACCTGCTGAAGCAGTGCCGTAATCCGATCAACATCACTGGTTGTGCAATACCCTTCACGCTGTGACAGCTGTGCTGCCTGCACCATACCGATGGCAACCGCCTCACCATGTACCAGATCACGGTAGCCTGACAGAGTTTCAAAGGCATGCCCCAGGGTATGGCCGTAGTTGAGTACTGCCCGCAGACCGCCTTCACGTTCATCCTGTTCCACCACCCAGGCCTTGATTTCGCAGCAACGAGCAATCACACGCCCCAGTAGTTGCGGATCACGTTTCAGCAAGCCCTCTATCTTTGTTTCAAGCAGCACAAACAGTTCAGCATCAAGCACTGCTCCGTACTTGATCACTTCAGCCAGACCAGCCCGATAGTGACGTTCTGACAGGGTATTCAAGGTACTGACATCAGCCAGCACCAGATGGGGCTGATAAAAGGCACCGATCAAGTTCTTGCCCAGAGGATGGTCAATGCCGGTCTTGCCGCCGACACTGCTGTCAACCTGGGCCAGCAACGTGGTAGGCACCTGCACGAACGGAATCCCGCGCAAAAAAGTAGCCGCTGCAAATCCGGCCAGGTCGCCAACCACCCCGCCGCCAAGGGCGACAATAAATGAACGACGATCCAGACCTGCCCCCAGCAGTCCATCATAGACATGGTTCAGGGTTTCACTGGTCTTAAACTCTTCACCGTCAGGTATTTCAATCACCACCGGGGTAAAGCCTGACTGCTGCAAAGAATCAATCACTACGTCTGCATACAACGGCGCAACGGTTGGATTGGTAACCACGGCAACAGTTCCTGCAAGCCCCACCGCCTTACAGGCCGCACCAATACCGGACAGAAGGCCTTCGCCGATGCCAATATCGTACGCGTGGGAATCAAGCTGGATTGTGATGGTTTTCACAGCGCTCCTGAATGCTTTTCAGCATAAAATGCAAGGATTAAAACGGCAACATCTTCCAATGTTTTCCCGGTGGTGTCAATTCTTATGTCGGCATCGGCATAAAACGACTCACGTTCCGTCATAATCCGTTCAATCCTCATCTCAACCGCTTCATCACCTTTCAGCAATGGCCGGTCGTTAGACAGAGCCAGCCGTCCGGCCAGTTCATCCACCGTAGCAACCAAATTTACCACCAGACCGGCAGCATGCAACAGCCTACGGTTGGTCTCACGGATCACCACACCACCACCGGTAGAAAGAACCACCCCGTGTTGCCCAACCAGCGTTGAAAGCAGTGCGGTTTCATAATCCCTGAAGGCAGCTTCTCCATCGTCAGCAAAGATCTGATTGATGCTCTTTCCTGCCTGCTCAACAATCAAAGCGTCAAGATCCTGAAATTGATACCCCAACCGCCTGGCCAGAAGTCTACCCACGCTGGTTTTTCCGCTCCCCATCGGGCCGGTCAAGATAATCGAGTCAGGCATCAAAAATCCCGCAAACCTGCCAGATAACTGTCGCGATTACGACGAATCTCATCCAGCGAATCGCCACCGAACTTCTCCAGTAATGCCTGGGCCAGCTCAATCGCCACCACCGCCTCAGCCACCACCAAGGCTGCCGGTACGGCGCAGGTGTCGGAGCGTTCCACTGACGCCTCATAGGGCTGATGGGTAGCAATATCCACTGACTGCAGCGGGGTGTACAGGGTTGGAATCGGTTTCATGGCGGCCCGCAACACCAGCGGTTCACCATTGGTCATACCACCTTCCAGACCGCCAGCATGGTTACTGGGACGCTGATACGGGATCAGCTCTCCCTGCTGCAGCCGGGCCGGATTCCAGGTGATCTCGTCATGCACTTTGGAGCCGGGACGACGGGCAGCCTCAAAACCGAGCCCGATCTCAACCCCTTTGATGGCCTGAATACTCATCAGCGCCATGGCCAGCCGGGCATCCAGTTTACGATCCCACTGTACATGGCTTCCCAGGCCTGGCGGCAGCCCCAGCACCTGCACCTCCACCACGCCGCCCAGGGTATCGCCAATCGCCTTGGTATGGTCAATCAAGCGCTTCATCTCCAGCTCGGCAGCAGGATCGCAGCAGAACATTTCAGATGCAGCAGCTTTTTCCCACTGGTGCGGATATGGCTCTGCAGAAACCTTTGCAACCACACCACCAACCTCGGCAACGACACCGCCAATCCGGATATCAAGGGCACTTAGAAAAGCACGAGCCACAGCCCCAACCGCCACCCGCACAGCAGTTTCACGGGCGCTGGAGCGTTCCAAAATATTGCGCACATCGCGATGACCGTACTTCATGGCACCGCACAGATCAGCATGACCGGGGCGGGGACGGGTTACTGCTTCAGCCATTCCTTCATGCTCAGCCAGGGGCGACATCTTCTCCAGCCAGTTTTCCCAGTCTCGATTCTTGACCACCAGGGTCACGGGGGACCCCAGTGTTTTACCCCAGCGGACACCGGACAGAATATCAGCCCGATCCCGTTCAATCTTCATCCGGTCTCCCCGGCCATAGCCCTGCTGACGGCGGGCAAGCTGCAGATCAAGCTGTTCTGGAGAGATCTCCAGACCGGCGGGTAAACCTTCAATAATGGCAGTCAACTGGGGTCCATGGGACTCACCAGCAGTAATATAGCGCATAGCAACCAACTCCTGCAGATAGATAATTGGCGGAAGAGTAGCATTCAAGCGCCACAAGGGCAAGAAAAACCCCCTGCAACTTGACAGCAGACCAACCTCACCGTATAGTTCTGCCCATGACAGCTCTGACCCTGCCCATAGGAACGATTCAAGCCACTGCAACAACCTACAGTCGCGAAACCCTGGTTGAGCTGTTGAAGGGGCTGTCCGGTTCATCTTTCACCGGCTACCTTGGTATTAGCAATGGTGATCGTCTCTTTCTTCTGTTCATCTTCCAGGGCACTCCCTATTCTGCCGGACTTGCCGTTGGCGAAAAACCAACCCCGCTGACCATCACCAACTTCTGCGCCCAGATAGCAACACTCCATGATGGTGGCGGAACCATCTCCCTGCATGAAACCGATCCCGTGTTACTGAAGTGCCTGCTGGTCTTTATTCAGGATGAGCCGGCTGCCAAGGGACCGGTCAATCTGATCAATCTGGAAGGGATGGTACAGCAGATTCAGAATAATACTGCCGATGCCCTTGTTGTTCTTGAAAAAGCCGGCTGCTGCAATTTCTTCTTTTTTCTGGATGGGACAAAAACCGCCGCCTACTGGTCAGACGGAGTTCAGGAAGCCCCGGAAAGCCTATCAGTGGATGAGCAGATGCTGCTCTACGCCTATCAGGAAACTGCTACCCCGGTTAGCGCAACCATCTATCAATCCCTGAATACCATGCAGTCAAAAGACTCTTCCAATTTATCACTGGAGGGGCTGGTACGGTTGTTTGCTGCGGTAGAAGATTCGGAGCAGACCATTGCCCCCGGCAAACTGACCATACAGCACCATGATCAACTACGACTGAAGGTACTGGAAGGGACACAGGCCGGAACTGAGCTGGGTGGTTCTCTGCCCTGCGTACTGGGCCGGAAAGATGCTGATATCATCATCAATGACCCGATGGTCTCCAAACGGCACGCAGCCATCCAGATCATTAACGGCAAACTGCTACTGATTGATCTGCACAGCACCAATGGCACCACCCTCAACAGCGAACCGGTTACTCAACGGGAACTGAAGCAGGGAGACCGGATCGGTATCGGTCAGACTCTACTGCTGGTGACCACCCTCAACCCTTAAACAGCCGCTTCATCCCGGCCAGTAGCCCTTTTTCCTCTCCGGCAGTCAGCAAAATCACTGATATATTATCCCGACCACCACGTCCATTGGCGCAGGCCACCAGTTCACGGCAGGCAGCCTCCGGGCTCTTGGCCACTCCGATCAGGGCCGCAATCTCCTCATCAGCCACCATGCCGAACAGACCATCGGAACAGAGCAACAGATTATCACCAGCCTGTAGCTCCAACTCATCCAGATCCACCTGCACCGCCTCTTCCTGGCCGATGGCCCTGGTCAGAACGTTGCGTCCCTTGGCAGACAGTGCTTCATCGCGGCTCATCAAACCGGCCCTCACCTGTTCTTCGATCCAGGAGTGATCTGCAGTAATCTGCTGAAATTTGCCCTGACGCAGAAGATAGGCCCGGCTGTCCCCCACATGGGCGATGGCCACCCTGTTGCCTGCAACGGTCAAGGCCACAATGGTGGTACCCATGCCGCGCCATTCCGGCTTGGAAAATGCAGCCTCAAACACCGCCCGGTTGGCAAAGCGGACCGCAGACCCCAATAGATTGGCTACCTCAGAGTAGGCTGCATCCGCCTCACCCACCAACGGTGCATGCCCTTTAGCTGTCATCTGCAGATAATCCCGCATGGTATCCAGGCAGATCCGGCTGGCAAACTCGCCACCCTTGTGCCCACCCATGCCGTCTGCCACGGCATACAGATGCAACGCCGGCTCCAACAAAATCGAATCCTCATTATGGGGGCGCACCTGGCCCACGTCGGTCAGTCCAAAGGCGGTTAGTTGCATAGGTCACCCCAATTTTGCCAGACACATCTTAACATGTTCCACCACTTCCCGAGCGTTCTGATACCGCTTGGTCAGATCCTTGGTAATCAGACGATGGGCAATATAGGCGCAGCACTGCGGAATATTCGGATCAATCTGAGTGATCAGCACCGGTGGTTTGTTGGCAATGGCATACATCAGGGCTGCAATGCTCTCGCCTGTAAACGGTTTCTGGCCGCAGAGCAACTCATACATGGATGCCCCCAGTGAGAAGAGGTCGGAGCGTCCATCCACCTTCTGGCCAGCCACCTGCTCCGGCGACATATAGCTGGGGGTACCCAGCACAGTACCGGTCTGGGTGGCGGATGAGGTGGTGATGCGGGCAATACCGAAGTCAGCGATCTTGACCGTGCCATCCTTCAAAAGCATGATGTTGGCTGGCTTGATGTCGCGGTGAATGATCCCCTTTTCATGGGCAAAGGCCAGCCCTTCTGCCACGCTGCCGATGATCTTCAGCAACGTCTTGGCAGGCAGCAGTTTTTCCTTCTTGATGTAGGGAGTCAAGTCAGAACCATCCAGCAGCTCCATGGCCACATAGGCCAGATCCTCTTCCTCACCAACATCATAAATAGTCACAATATTGGGGTGATTGATGGTACCGGCTGCCTCAGCCTCACGGAAGAAACGCTTCTTGGTATCATCCAGCAGATCAGGATCAACCTCTTCAAACCGCACGGTCTTAATCGCCACCATCCGGTTGATCTTGGGGTCTTTGCCCAAGTAGACCACACCCATGGCGCCACGACCAAGCTCTTTCTGAATCTCATAACGACCGATGGTGGGGGCAGAGACTGCCCCTCCGGGACCAGCAATGATCGTGCCTTCGCGCCGACCGGTGCCACCAAAGATCATGGTCTCGCCTGCCACCTTCATGGTGGCGATCCGCTCCTTGATATCCTTGTAGTCACCGGCGGTCAGGATATGCTCATACACCGCACCGGATTTGTTAAACATCCGCTTGCGTTCAAAATCCAGGGCCAGGTTGTAGAGCAGGTCCTTTATGGTATCGTCTTCAATCGGACACTTGCGGAACTTCTCAAAGGCCAGATCCAACAGCCCCTGTCCCTGAAATGACAGCCCCAGCATCTTGTTGGTCTCGATGCTGTCGCTCTCCACCAGTTCATTACGCTGCTCTGTCATCCGGTAGCGCATGGAGACCAGTGCCGTGTAACCGATGGCCATGAGCAGGGTCGGCCCCACCATGCCCAACCAGATCCCCTGCCCGGCAAACATCCAGACTGCAGCGCCGTTCCAGATCAGCAGCAGACCGGCGGCAATGGCGGCACTCATGCCTGCCTTAAGCCGTGGCAGTGCCAGTGCCAGGAACAGCCCAAACAGTAGCATGGCCCCCAACTCAGCCCAGCGCGCCCAATCAGGCCGGGAGATCAGATTATTGTTCAGCAGGTTTTCAATGGCGGTGGCCATCACCTCAATACCGGGGTAGGTGGATTGGAAGGGGGTTACCGTAAAACCGGCAATGCCGGTGGCCACCGGGCCGATCAGGACGATCTTACCCTTGAAGGTTTCAGGCTTGACGCTGCCTGCAGCCACATCAAAGAATGAATAAGTGGGAAAGGTGCCAAAACCGCCGTTGTAGCTGATCAGCATCTGTCCCCGTTCATCCACCGGTATGGAAAGCCGTCCTGCAGACAAGCGGCCTCCGGATATCTGCAGGTCCTTGGGGGCTATCCGCAAATAGGTCAGTGCTGACTGCAGAGCAAAGGAGGGAAACAGGCGACCACGGTAATAGACCACCAGCGACTCGCGCCGCACCGTACCATCACTGTCCGGCACAATATTGATATGCCCCAGCGCCAAAGCCTTGTCGGCAAAGGCCGGGATTGGCGCTGCCACCTCACGGGCCTGTTGCAGTCTTGCTGGGCTGGCCTGTTCCTTTGAAGCCTTTTTCAGGAACTCAGGCAGATTGGGATCCGGGTTGCCAGCCTGCTCACCAAGGGTAAAGAACAACGGCAGGATCACCTTATTGGTGCTGGCCAGTGATGCCGCCAGCAGGGCGTCATTATCCAGCTTCTTTTCAGACTGGTTGATCGCCTCCAGCACTGCCGGACTGCCCCCCAGTTTTACAACGGATTCACGCAGGGCCTTGATCTCTTCCAGACCTGAATTTTTATCCGCCTCGGTGTAGAGGATATTGGTGCCGATCAGGGCTGGTTCATAGGAGGCGATCTGGGCGGTCAGCTCTGCCATGTAGCCCCGTGGCCAGGGCCAGCGCCCCAGCCGTTCAATGCTGGCGTCATCAATGGCCACCACCACAATTGGTGCAACCGGCTTCTTGGCCCGCAGCCTGGCCCGCAGATCATAGCTTTTGTATTCCAGCAATTGCAGCGGATACCACTGCACCAGGGTTGCCAGCATCAACACCAGGGTAATGACACCTGCCACCAACAGGTGGGCATGCTTTATCTTAGGCATTTTCATAGCCACTCCAAATCAAGACAGTTCATATCGTTATACGATGCCATTAGTCCCACAGGCTTACAGGCAGATCCGCACCTGAAGCCAGGACCGAAGCCAAACCAGGATTTCCAAGAAACGCGGCCACCCCATTACACAACTCAATACTTCGACTCATCATCGGCTGTTGTTCCATCGCCCGCGCTAAGGCACTGAATGCCACATCCATAACCTGTCGACGCATGGTATCCATCGGAACGGCATGGCTAGCATCAAACTGACTGGGGTCCAAAGCAGCAAGACAGGCTGCTTTATCCAGCGATGTCACGGCACGGCAGACCAAAGGGCGCACCGGATAGATACTGCAGCCGCCCTGTGCATTCAGAAACGGACAGGAGGCCTGACGGTGTATCCGCTCACTGTCTTCCATCCAGCGCACTCGCAGTGCATAGGCTTGCAGACGCTTCAGCTGGGCATCACACCCGGCACCGACACAATGCATGGAAAGCCAGACCGCAATGGCAACCGCCTCAGGCAGCAGCACCGACACATTCAGAACACAGCAGTGGGAGCAACCGGCCTTGCAGGCCACCGGTTTATGCCCGGCCAGCTGTTCAGCCAGGTCAGTATAGGCCGACATGGTGGCTGCAAAACCGGAAGTATCATGGACCGTTGCCAACAGATCAACTGCCAGCCGGTACAGCCGATCCTCCACCTGGTGCAGTTGTATCACGCTATCGGTCATGACTCACCCCGCCTTAATGTCTCCTACTCTAACGGAAAAACGGCAATCTGCAAGATCGGCGTCACTGTTTTATTGATGCAGGCGATGGCATCACCTGTACTGATCGAACCCACGGTTCATACCGTTTTCCCACAGCCAGATCAACCTGATAGCGGAGTTTTTTTACTTTGGAGGTATCTGCTGAATATGACCACCCGTTATCATCCTGATACGGTACGATCTTTCCACTGCCTTTGGTTGCCAGCCGCAATTCTGCACCAAGATCACGGGGCAGATGAACCTGAGACACCAGAACACGTTCGACATAACCGGTAAGCTTGTGTCTTTGCTTTGATTGCTGTTGATCTGCGGTCCTATGTTCCATTTGTAACCTTACCAAGGCAGGCAGGATCAGGTAATGACCGGTATCAAAATACTTTTGCCGCAGCGACTTTGGATCGCTACCCACATCCACCATAAACAGGCGAGACTCCTCCACAAGCCGCCGACTGATCTGCTTCAGCTCCCATTCCCGGCTTTTCTTTTCGCTCTCGGTGCCGCCGGTTGCTGCTTCAAGCTCCCGGTACCGTGCATGCTGTTTTTCTTTCCAACGCTGCCAGGCAGGCCCCTCAAACTCAAGCACCAGGTAGGCACGGCGGGGCAGTTGCTTACGATAGTATCGCTCTGCAGCCGGATTATCAGGAACACGTGAACAATCAAATCCCACTGCCTCAAGATGTTTCTGATCAAACCAATCCTGAACAGCATCACCCTGATGACGCCAAGCCAGGCGCAATGACAACCCGCTGTTCTCAGTGCCGCCACCAGCCAAACGCAGTTCTCGCTCGGACAAAACCATCCGGGCCTCAGGCTGGCCGGAACGGTTCCAGGCAACGCCCCCCAAGATCACAAAATTTACCAACACCACCAGCCCGGTTGCCAGCCAGATGCCATAACGTCTCATGGCGTCACCTCCCGCACCAGACCGCGCATCCGCTTCAACAGCAGCAACAGACCGATGGCAATGCCGCCCAGCACCAGAAAGAAGAGATACTTGGGCATCCAGTCCCACCACCAGTCAAAAAACTTGGTATAGAGATTCAGCACAAAAAAGGTACTACCCAGATTGACCAGATGGGGAAAGCTGTTACGAATACCAAACCAGATCACCCCTGCAGCAACGACAAAGCTGGCCACCTGATACCCATGTTCAATCTGCTTGGGCAAAAAGGTAAGATAACTGGCTGCACCCCAGTGGGACAGAATCAGCAACGACACCAACACCACCAACAGGCCATACAGGCGATACACCCCTGCAAAATAGCGATGCAGGCTACCCGGCAGCCAGGCAGCACCAAAAAGTATCAGACCGGTAATCATGATATTTTCAGGCCGTTCACCAAAGGAAAGCCAGTAGATACCACTCCAGGTGCCCACCGTCGCAGCCAGATAACCCATCAAGCTGGTAAGACCGGCCACCAGCACCAGTTTAAGATGATAGGTATAGGCCAGGACCAGGGCCAGTGCCCCCCAGACAAGAAAGGCGTTCTGTGAAGGGGTAATGGTAAAGATCTGCCCGAACATTGACAGGTTCAGCACAAAGGCGGCAAAGACCACCAGACTGGTCAGCGAGGCAAAGTAGAGGGTCCGTTCACGCCGAGCCGCAAACTCAACCCCGGCCAGGATCAGCAGCGGCGCACCGGAAAGAATCCCCACCTGCAGGCCGGTACCCAGGTTGCCCCAGAACCGGTAGAAAAAGAAAAACACTGCCGCAGAAAGCGCCAGTGCCCCAAGAAACGAAACGATCCGCATTCCCAGCGACATCTGCCGGGCAGCACCGCTGGTATCCACATCAAACCGTAGCTGAAGGCCAGCCAGCAGTTCGGTATGATAGACGGCAACACCCGCCTTCTGCTCATCGGACAGCGTCAGCGCTCCAGCCGTTTCAAGCGCTGCAAGCTCCTGCCGGAACATTGCTATCCGGTCAGTACGACGCTGGGCATCATCCCTGCCGATCGCCGCATCCACCGCAGCATGTCCGCCAGTCTGTTGCTGACGTTCTGGTATTGCCTCCATCATGCCCCCTTTAGCATCCATCAGATCAGCGCAAACCTATCCGGGCCAGCAGAATACCCAGATATTTGTTTAATGGATTGTTACGATGTAACCAACGGATGGGAGATGGCTTGCGGGTGCCCAGATCCTGCAGCAATTTTAAAATGGAAGTACTTTCACCACAGGCAAAACCGTGTCGCAACGCCTGCACCGCTTCAGCCTTATGGCCGGCCATCAGCAACAGTTTGCCGTAGAAGTAGTAATACTCAGCATTGTCGGGATACTTTTCCAGTGCAGACCGGCACAGCTCCAGGCCACGGGCAACCTGCCCCCGTTCCTTGGCAATGCAGTACCCCAGCATGGCATGCCACTGCGGATTATCCTGATGCCGCAAGGCAGATTCAAGCAACAACAGCGCTGCCATGACATTGCCGGAATCAAGAGCCCTGCGGGCCCGCTGGTATTCCTTTTCTGCCGATTCCACCAGTAGCTGTTCCATTAGTCCAGCCCTCCCCTACCCACTTAAACTCCATTTTGAGACAAAACTCCCGTAGTATTTCAAGACACCTTGGCCAGACGACCATAATCGATCTTGGCGTTATGCCGTTTGTCCAACGGAATTGCATCAAGTTTCCGCACCGTATCAAGCTGCGCCCATGCCAAAGCGGTGCGCACGGCATTGGTGTCGATATACGCCCCTTTTTCCGGCTGTACAAACAGTATTCGCTGCCCCTGGCGGCTGACAAGCGCCGCCCTGACAACGCCGGGGCATTGCCGGGCAGCACATTCCACGGCAAACGGATATACTTCGCCCCGTTCGTCAGTGATGACTGCACCGCTGCGCCCCAGCAGCCACAGCCGTCCTGCATGGTCAAAGTAACCACTGTCGCCGGTACGGTGCCAGACCGTGCCGTTCACCCGAAACTTGGTTTCCTCGTCACCCGTACCGTTCAGATACCCCTGCAACACATGACCACCGCTGACCACGATCTCACCAGTCTTTCCCGCAGGCAGGCAGATGGCCGAAAAACCGGCATCGTCCAAAGGCTCCAGTGGGCTACCCCAGCGGGAGACGATGATCCGAACCGCAATCTCCTCCACCGGTTCTCCGGCCAACAGTCCCCCGCCCGACGTCATTGCGTCCAGATCATCACTGCTCATCGCCTGGCGGCTGATATGGGCAATCGGTTCAGCCTCGGTGGAGCCATACACCGCCACCACGTCGGCGTCGGGAAAAATGGCAGCGAAACGTTCCAGATGGTCAGGAAAGACCGGCGCGCCGCCGGTGAACAGATGCCGAAACCCCGGAACCGTGCGCCCGCTTGCTTCACACGCACCACAGAGGCATTCCAGAAATGCAGGCGATGCCACCACGGATACCGGATGATGACGATAGATCTGATGCAGAACCGGCAGCGCCTTAATCTTTCCGGGATAACGCAAATCGGCATCCGGGATCAGGGAGGTAACTCCCGATGCCAGGTTGGCCAGTACAAAAATCGGTAATGTGGTCAGATCAACCGCGCCGGGTGCCAGGGAAATGGCCCGCTCCAACACACGATGCTGTTCCAGCAAAAATCCGTGGCTGCGTACTGCCGCCTTGGGCTGACCGGTACTGCCGCTGGTAAAGGTAATCAATGCCGGTGCATCGGCTGCGCATGGAGTTATTGTTTGACACGGTTTGAGCGTTTCGGCCCGCTGCCACGGTATGCAGCCCGGCATGAAACGGCTGAAACAGATATGTCGGGGAATATGCCGCAACGCCGGAGAAATCAGGCGCAGCAGATGAGCCTTGGAAGAAGCGACAAGCGCCTGAGGGGGGCGAATGGCACAACAACGTGCAATATGTTCCCGTCCGGCTGACGGATCAAGGAACATGGCGGTCATCCCGGCACGGAACAGCGCCATCAAAGCGATATACAGTTCCGCCGACATCGGTTGAAAGACCAGCACCGTGTCGCCCTCGACCAGACCTGTTTCCCGCAGCAGGGCCGCTCCTTTGGCCGAGGCATGGTCAAGTCCGGCAAACGTAGTCACCCGCTCCCGGCCAGCATACATATCAATGATGGCCGGGGCATCGGGACGCTCTTTTGCCTGACGTTGCAGAATCTCAACAATATTCATGAAAGCAACCGTGAGTAGAGCGTGTATTGACGGATCTCCCGCCCATAGTGGCTGCTCATGGTTCGGGAACGGTTATCTTCATGCATCAAGGCATGGATTGCCCGTGTAAATCCCGATAAACGTGCATTGTTGGTCACCTCTGCCATCAAACAGGCCCCAATCCCCTTGCCGCTCATTTCCGGCAGCACTGCCATGGATTTAAGAATGACCGTGTCAGCAGGATGACCGTGCCTGATGCGCGCCATATCCGGAAGGGCAAAAATAAAACCGACCGGTTCGCTATCCCGCTCAGCAAGCAAAACCAGTTCCTGACGGATAAACGGCTGAACCTGGGTATACATACGGATAAACTCATCACGGGAAATATCAGTGTAAAGCAGGTTATTCCTGAACCCGGCAATGGAGAGATCGTATATTCTGGTCAGTTCTTCCATAAAAATATCAGGATCAAGGGATCGGATACGAATTCCGGCGTTATGCAAGTTTTTACGCATGTGGTCAGGCGGCTGTACGACTGCTTCTAGGTCATCATTCAACGTGGAATAGTAGCGGGCCATCGGCATAAACCCTGCTGCTTCAAACTGCGCCGGATAGGTATCGGGATTATCCGGCTCCATGAAAAGCGTCGGTTCATCCCCCCGGCGAGTTATCAGGCGATAGCGGCGCCAGGTACTGCCATCCACAGGCCCGACAGCCAGGCTGCAGCCGTTTTCTCTCAATATCCTGCCCACATGGTTCAACAACGCCTTAGCCGATTGAGCATCACCGGCGGCATAATGCCCGATGAACCCAAGGCGTTGTCCCTGGACCTCCGGCGTCTGTCGCCACCAGAGTGAACAGCGGGCAAGAACCTCCTGTCCGTTACCGGTCAAGAGCCAGTGCGCATCAGGCCCCTGATCAGCCAGATCTTCGGCGCTTACCAGCGAAACCGCCTCTGTTCCGCAAAATGCGGATAACTCGCCAGGATGTTGTATGCAGGCAAAGCTATTCATCGGTTCGCTCCTTGGTGTTTTCATGTTAAGCGTAGGGGCAAAGCAAATGTCTCACCTGCTTTGCCCTTGTTGCCGCGGAGATTAAAAACGGGCGAAGCAGATGAAGCTTGCTTAGCCCCTACAGATCATAAACGGTATTTGGGACTTTAAGGCAATACGCGTACACTTCAGAGTCCCTTTCCCGGCCCCAATCCCTGCAACAAAAACAAAAGAACAGACATTCCAACAGCAATCGCCCCGCGCCCCAGCCAGCGGCCATAGGCCCATTCATCACCACCATACTTTCTGACCAACTGCTGATGCAGGAAAGCGGTGGCAAGTAACAGGGGTATGGCAAGAACAGCCGCAGACAACGCGGTCACCATCTCCTGGGAGACAAACTGTTTTCCGGTTTGCATAGTGTTGATCACCGGCAAAAAGAACAGCGGCGCAAACACCAGCCAGGAACGGGAGAGGGCCGTTAAAAACCGGAGCTGAACCGATTGTTCCGGTTTGACATAGTCCAGCTGGCTCATGCCTACCATGACAGAATGGGCTGCGTAGGAAAGCACAAACGGTTCAAACAGCCCCACCATCCGGTTACCTTCCTGAAACACCAGCAGCCAGATCATACCGGGCGCAGCCACCGAGGCCACCGCCCGCACCGTATGCACGGGATGATCGTTCTCCTTGCTGCGGGGCCAGAGCAGCGTATAGGTACAAAAGAGCACCAGTGATACCGTCAGCCACTGCCACCCGCCCAAAGCCCAGTTCATATAGCCCACTAGCGCTGCTGCCAGCAGGCCGCTCTCCTTGAGGGTAGTACGCCTGCGCCAGATAAAGACCAGTAGCGCCAGCAACAGGATGGCACCCAGCCTGAAGAGAAGCTCGTCAGCTTCCAGCATCAGGTAACATCGCAGCAAGGCATAGCAGCCAAGCGGGATAAAGAGGTTATCCAGCCCACCCACTGAAACCGCTTCAAACAGCATCACCAGAATCCCCAGCACCAGGGCGATAAGAAGCGATTCTGCCCGACCGGTACTGCTTAATAACAGAAGTGGAACATGGGCGCTTAAAAAAGCCACCATGAAAAAAGCAAGTGATCCCTCGGCGCTTTTGGTTCCCTCGGAGGTGCAAAACCGATGTTGCCCATACCGGATCCCCACCAGCGCAGCCACGGCATCGGCAAGCGTCAGGGTTAACAGCGGAATCAGATAGAGCAGCCTGTTTTCGGAGGAGAGTACAAAGAGCGCCGCCACGGCCAAGGGGAAATAGACCTCCCCCAGGGAATGACGTTCCACCCCGTTCAAGACAGTGCCGAACTGTTTCCGTAGCGGCGCAACAAGGCGCGTCCCCGCCAAAGCAGCTACCGCCAGCACGGTCAGCAGCAGTACCGGCCATGCTTCTCTGAACAGCCAGGGAAAGGTGAGTGTTACCATCCCCATCAGGATATGCACCGCCTTGCGGCTGGTCTCAGGATGCAGGCAGTAGCGAGCGCTTATCAGTTTCAGAGCAGCCATGACGCCGCCCAGCAGCACCAACACCAGCAGTATGCCAAACCAGGGAGAGAGCATCAGGCAATCTCTTCCAGCACAAAGGCACTGTAGAAAAAGGCTTTATCCTGCTTAAAGAGCCGATGTGCCTCCAGTTCCAGAGAGCAAAGCTCCCCGGCCATACTTTCGGGACGGCTGCGTAACGCCAGCATGTTCCAGTAGGCCAGCCGCCCACCGCTTCGACCGGCCCGTACCAACCGCTCCAACAGTCGATGAAAATTGTCCTCAGACATATATTCAAAGATGTCGCTCAGATTAAAGCGGTCAATGGAGGCCGCACCTTCCTGTTCCAGAAATTCCTCCAGCGGCAGGCAGTGCCATTCCAGACGATCAAGGTTGGCGCGGATGGCTTCAAAGTTTTCAGGACGCAGGGCAAAGGGAAGCGCCGTGGTGTGCTGGCCGGTCAAAATCCATTGCAGATAGGGATTATCAGCCGGATTGAGAGCAGTAAGGGCATGACAGGTGCGGGCGAGAATCCGCTCGGCCACGCTCCCCTCCACGTAGCGGAAAAAGCTGGGATCGCGCCCCAACCTGCCCATGACAAAACGGGAAAAAAACAGCCGAAAGAGCAGCCGCCAGCGCCAGGTATCCCACTGTTCCCGGTAGAACTGCTCCCGCTGCGCTGGTGCACCGCCCGTCAGCAGCCGATCAATGCTGCTTCGGGAGTGTACCAGCGGAATAATCCGCTGGCGAAACAGGGCAAAGTACCGTTCAAACTTACCGGCTCCGCCGATGCCGCACATCACTTCGTCAATATGGCTATCCCAGAAGGCACGCACAGCTGAACCGAGCTGCGAACAACAGCGGCGATAAAGTTCAACCCGCCGCAGACTCGGTCTTGAACCGATCAACTCAAGCAGTTCAGGGTGTGACAGTTCCCGGTAGGCGGCAACCCGCAGTTCCAGACAGGCCAATTGAGAGGGATTCAGATCCAGGGCAACTACCCGTCCGGCCCCGCAGGCCAGCATGGAGAGCGAATTATCTCCGGCTGAAGCGATGGAAAGACAGGTATCGCCCGGCTTGATGGCCAGCCCCTCCATGAGGATATCGGCATCCTCCCAGCACTGGGCATAGCGAATGGCGGAAAAATCAGCGTGGCTGGCAGCCTCACTACGCATCGTGGTGTTCCTCCAGATGATCAAGTTTCCGTACTACCCCGCTCGCGCCATCCATCTCCACCAGATCGCCGGTTTTAAGCCAACCGGTGATGCCGGAAATGGAAACTACTGCCGGAATACCCATTTCGCGGGCCACAATTGCTGAATGTGAGAGCAGACTGCCCCGTTCCACCAACAGGCCGGAACAGGCCGGGAAAAGCATGATCCAACCGGGATCGGTCCGTTCTGCCACCAGGATTTCTCCCTGTCTGATCACCGCGCCACGGGGATCGGTAATAACCCGTACCAGACCACGAACCACGCCGGGACAGCAACCAAGCCCCTTGACAGAATCGCCTTGCGGGGCCTCCGGCGCCGCAACGGTGGATCGGCACGGCTGGGCATGGCTAACCATGCCACAGGTATCAAAACGATCCGCCGGGGGCTCCCCGGCCAGCCATCTGTCAAACTCGGCCCGCCGCAGCTCTGCTAATCCTCGCAGATTGGTACTGGAGGTTATCCCTTCCACAAAACCGAAGATTTCATCCTTTTCCAGCCAGAAAATATCACGCGGGTTATCCAGAATCCCGTCGGCATGGAAGCGTTTCCCCAGCTCAACAAAGATCCGCCGAACCCGCCCGAAAAGGCGTGTTCGCTCAAAACGGAGATTTTCCCGGTCACGCACCCTGCTCCGCGCCTGCCGCAACACCCAGCCGAACAAAAGGCGCTTAAGCGGCTTGCCTGCCAATGCCGCCTGCACCCGTTCCTCTGCCCCGCGCCGGATAGCAGCTTCATCAAGGGGCTTGCCCGCCCCGCCGCTCTTGATCCGCCGGGCAAATTCACCAATAGAACGCAGCAATGGCAGAGGATCATCATAGAGCGTAGCGCTTTCCAGCTTCAGTTCGTCAAGGCAACGGTCACCGAATTTGTCCAGATAGGCGTGGTAAAGCCGTGCCAACTCCCCATGGGCCGCGATACCTTCGGCAATGGCGGCCAGATCTCCGGTAGCCAGCAGTTCAGTCAGCGCATGATTTTCAGCTGCCACCACCGCCATTTCCCGTACCCGGCGAGCCGGTTCAGCGCTTATGATACCGCCCTCCCCGGTGAGGAGATCATTTTGTACTGTTTCCTGACCATCATCGCACCAGGTTGCAGTCAGCTTGCGCAACAGGCCATAGAAAACCATGGCAAAAAAATCGTTTACCAGCGGCGCATCCCAACGGGTAAGCAGTTGAGTCTCCAGCATACGATAATGGGCTGTCAATTCATCGGGCCGCTGTTCTTCCAGCGCTGGCTCCGGCAGTGCCAATGCCGTAGCAAGACGTGCGTAAAAGCGGGGAATACTCTCCTTCAGCCCCCAAAGATTACGTACCAAACCGGCCATGCTTATGAGCATGTTCAATCGATCCCGCCAGGGCGCGACCCGATAGGTAGCCAGCATCTCCTGAAGAATCTCCTCCGGTATCCCCTCTTTAACCCCCATCATCTGTTCCATAAAGCGCCGGTTGGTGGAAAATCCGGGGAACAGGGCCAGCAGCCGATACCAGTTGAGCAGGTTGTAATACACCCGTCCCCGCACCAGGCCCAGCATACGGGGAAAGATCCGCTCATTGGCGAGTATGGCCTTATCCGGCACCGCCATAATGCGGCAGAATTGACGGTAGACCTCTTCATAGATGTGACGGGCAAAGGAAAAGGTCAGCGGGGTGGTCACGCCGCCATAGCTCTCGGCAATATTGCTATTGTCCCAGATATTCAGCCCCCCGTCCGGGTCGGGGAGCGTCATGAGCGAGGTGATGGGGCGGGATTGGAGCAGGTAGAGGATGCCGTTTTCCATTGCCCACTCAATATCCTGTGGCCGTCCGAAATACCGTGCTGCACGGCGGGCCAGGGCCGCTACAGCGGATACCTGTTCCGCATTCAGGCAGGGACGGTGCGCCAGTTCTGCTGCAACAGCCTCACCTGATACACCTTCGTGGCTGGAGGGATCGGCGCGATGAGCCAGCCGTTTGTCGGCTATCTGTTCATCAACAATCGTCCCTTTCCGATCCACCCGCCAGGTATCGGCATCAGATTCGCCGGAAACCAGAGCGGTGCCCAGGCCGTAGACCCCGCTTACCACGGCAACGCCGCGTTGTCCGCTGACCGGATCAGCGCTGAAGGCAACGCCGGCCAGATCGGCAACAACCATCCGCTGCACCAGCACCGCCGGAAGATTTGGTAGCGCAGACAATCCTTTTTCCCGACGGTAGGCCAGTACCCGCTGATTGAAACCGGAACGCCATACCGCCGCCACCTTGTCCGGCAGATTCTGCGGCGATACAAAGAGAAACGAATCCAGTTGACCGGCAAAGGAGTGTTCGCTGCCATCTTCATCAAGAGCCGAAGAACGGACCGCCACCGGCTCGCCATTGGGGCAGATCAGTGCCAGGGCAGCCGTTATCTCACGGTTAAGTTCACTGTCAGCAGCCAGTTGTTCCAGGGCCGTGAACAGTCGTTCATACTGGCCGTTTTCCACCATGTCTGCAATTTCAGCCCGTTTGCTTTCAGGCAGCAGGTCAGTTGGTGAGATGACGAACCAGGGCGGTATTGGCAGATCAGCCCCGGCCAGAGCTGCCAGCGCGCCGGCCTTACCCCCCATCAGTTCCCGTACCGAGCGGTCCCGCTGTGTCAGAATCCGTCTCATCAGGCACCTCCAGACAGATAACGGAATGCCAGCGGTGCAGCCCCCAGGCTCAGATACATCACCAGGGTCCAGACAGCGGAAAACAGTTCAATCCGTTTGCCCCGGCCAGGGAGTGGCGCAGCGTTAAAGCTAACGGCCAGTAAAACGGCGCAGGTCAGCAGCAGGAGCAACAACAAGGCCACCGGCATGGCAAAACCGGTCAGAACAGAACCTCGCCAGGCAGCTACTGCAGTCAGCAGCATGGAGCCGAGCCAAACCAGCAGTGCCCGCCCCCGTCCCCATATGGCGGAGTAAGTCTCTACCCCTTCCTCCTCGTCCTGGGGAGCACGGATCTTGCGGCCGATCTCGATCACAATACCATTCAGATAGCTGACCACCAAAAACCAGCCCAGCCCGCGAGGCGGTGCAGCACCCGCCATAAGCCAGTCACAGGCGGTAGCGTAGATATCAAAAACCGGCATGATCACCATATGGGAAAGCATATAGATAACCGGATGGGCCTTGAGCCAGGTATGAGCAAAGAACTCCTTGCTCATCAGTGCCAGCCAGGTCCAGGCTACCACCAGCCAGAGCGCCTGCAAAGGTTGTAACCAGAGAGAACCGGCCAGTTGTATGGCTGCAGCGCCAACACCGATCCACCCCAGTTCCCGCAGGCTCACGAGCCCGCGCGGTACCGGGCGATAAGGTCGCCAGCGCGCATCTTCATCCGCGTCCTTGAATTCGTCAGCGATACGCAACTGCAGAAAAAAGAGAAAAGCGGTGACAAACGCCACCAAAGCCGCTTCCAGATGCAGAACGGTTTCGCCGCGCAACAAGGCCGAATAACTCATTGCCGACATACTGAAGGCGAAGATCAGGGCACCATGGGCAAAAACAGGGAAGCGTTCCTTCTGGTACGTCCACCAACGATTAGTCATGACACGCTCCGTCCTTACCCCTGGCCAGCTTCCGGTGAGCGCGGGTGAATTCTCCGGCTGACAGCGCGCCGATGATCGACAGTTCACCAGCCAGAGCCATGCCTGCACAGACTTCCGCCAGGGCACGGGCCTGTCCTTCACCGTACAGCCCCATCAGCTCCAGGCAGGCTCTCTGGCTTGGAAGCGCGGTGCCGCCGCCGACGGTTCCCACCATCAGATTGGGCAGGGTCACTGCTGCGTACAGCGCGCCGTCTGCCCGCACTTCAAAACGGGTCACCCCCACGGCCGATTCGGCAATACAGGCCGCATCCTGACCGCAGGCGATGTAGAGCGCTGCCAGGCCATTGGCATAATGTCCTTGCACGCCGATTGTGCCGGAAAGCACCCCGCCCATGGCAGACATGCGCCAGTAGTCACTCATGCGGCCCGGTGTCGTATGCAGCAGCTGCTCAACAAGCTCTGCAGGGATAATCGCCTCGGCAGTAACCTTTTTGCCTCGCACCGTAAGAAACGACTGGGCGCTGGCCTTCTTGTCGCCGGACATATTGGCCTCAACAAAAAAATACTCAGGCCTGACCGGGGTCTGCGCCATGATCATGGCACAGGCCGCCTCGGTGGCAATAGTAGCCATATTCTGGCCGGAGGCATCGCCGGTTCGAAACTCCAGCAGCAGATAGACATGGTTTCCTTCGATGGTAATACGCAAATCCTCAAGCGTGCCATGTCTGGTTGTTGACTGGGCCGCCGCCCTGATTTCATCCAGCTGTTCCATTAGCCAGGCAGCAAAAAGCCCGGCGCGCCGGGCAGTATCAAACGCAAAACCGGGAGAACGACTGACTCCTTCAGCCAGTAACATCACGCTGCATCCCCCCGCCTGGGAGAGCAGGCAGGCGCCCCGGTGATACGAGGCCACCAGCGCTGCTTCAGTGGTTGCCAACGGCAGGTAGTAATCCCCCTGGGCAAACAGCCCGTTCACCCGCAACGGCCCTGCCAAGCCAAGGGGTAATCGCGCCATGCCGATAAAATTCTCAATATTGCGGCTATAACAGGCCATTTGCTCGACATCCAGACCGTTCAGCAATGTCTCGCGCAGTCCCGGTGGGCTAGCAATACGCCGCCAGCGCCGCTCAACGATCTCAGCAGTGATGTGAGCCCCTCCCGGCACATGTGGAGCCTGATCAACAGCGCAAGGTTCAAGACGCTGGAGCAGTTCTTCCTTGCTTTGTCCTTTAAACAGGCGATCCAGAAAGTTTTTTGCATGAAATGAATCGCTGGGCATGTTTTCACCTTTTGGTTACTACAGTGCGGTTATCTGTAGCTGCTGTTTACAGATGTCGTGCCAAAACCATTTGGGGACTATCCGGCTGTTATAGCTGATATTTTACACATCCAAAAAATGAAGAAATAAGATTGGTAGGCACTAAATGCAATAACACCATACATAAATTGCACAACAACCCCATCACGCTCACCTGTCCAACCCTCCCCTACCCCAGATACAGTTCATCCAGCGACAGACTATAACCCGGCAGGAAGTGATCCAGAAAATAGATAACTTCAGGCAAGGGACTCTTGCGCAGGCTTTCCAGATGCTCTGCCCCTGCCCGCTTAAACTCCAGGTTACCGGATTTTTCCTCTTCCAGACATTTGATCAGGGCTGCAATCCTATCGGCAGCCTTGATAAGCGGCTGATAGTCAGCATCCTGTTCCTCAAAAAAGAACAGCGGCTCATACACCTGTGACAGCTCCGGCGGCAGCATGGCCAGCAGTTTTTTACGGGCGCGATCCTCAAGCTGGTGGAATGACTTCTTAAAATTAGGATTAAAATGTTTCACCGGGGTGGGCATATCGCCGGTAAAGATCTCGCTGGCATCGTGGAAAATGCCGTACATGGCAGCCTGATTCGGGTCCAGCGTACCACCGTAAAAGGTATTGCGGATCACCACCAGGGCATGGGCCAGCATGGCCACATCCAGGGAATGTTCCTTGATATTTTCCGGCTGGGTATTGCGCATCAGGCCCCAGCGGTTGATGTACTGCATCCGGGCCAGAAAGGCGAAAAAGTCGTGGCGGTCAGGTGGTGCGGTTGGTTTCATGGTGTCTGCTTTCATACATTACATGCGATATTGAGGACGGTGGGCCGGCTTCCCCGCTCTACACGATACTTGCTGCTACTCCTTGCAGGGCAGGATACAGTCAATATGATGAAGCGCCGTGGGATGTCCACTGTAAAAATTCCCTTTCGGGGTGAATAGAGTTGGTCGGGGCCTAACGGGCATGGCTTTAGCCCGCCATGTTTTCGGGCGGTTCTTAAGCCTTGTTGGCAGTTCCTCGCTTGAATTTAGGATTCGGGGAATTTTGTCCTTCTACTCCGTTGTACTGCAGGTTGGGCGTGAGTCTGATACATTTGACGCAGGCCACTTTTGGTTAATGACCAAATAACCTTTCGCTTATCAGCTTTTTCATCATCAACGAGTTCTGCGTAGCCTAAAGCTAAAAGTTGAATTTTGACTGTATTATAGGATTCTTCCGACAGTCTCACATGCTCAACTGAATAAGGCTGCAATTCCGCGTGTAAGGCTGGCGGCAACTTATCGCGGAAAAGACGACCTAGTGTATTACGAAGCTGCTGCTCAGATGGTGAGGACGTGATTGATGGCAGTGCAAACGCGATTATTTCTTCCCACGTGGTCGTTACGGCAGTTTCAACATCTTTTAGTTTAAATGCCCGACGGTACTGGCTCGTGTTTGGGTCTGTAACGTCATACAGACCTTTCAAATTAGCAGTTTCTTTGCCTTGAGCGTAAGCGAGAGACTTTATGCCAGCTTCCTGCTCATACTCGCCCATTTGCTCATTCATAACGTCAATTTGTTTCCTAAGCCTAAGGATTTCTTGAGTTGCCTCCTCATTTGTTACGGTGTCACCTTTGACCCATCCAACCCGAGGAAACAAGTTAAATGATTTCATCAACGAAATAGAACCTTTGCCATAAAGATCTTCCGTATTTTTCCAGAAGCTCACCATCTTTTTCTTGATTTTATTTTTAAATTGCACAAGTTTTTCTATTTTTTCGCTTTCTTTATCTATCAGGTTCGAAGGCCATGACACTGTATCTTCAACAATGAGTCCGATTACTGGTACTCCTTTTGATAAGGCATAATCGTATTCCATCTCGGTGTAACTTACTCCATCAACTTCTGAGCCATAACGGTGAGCTACTATCACAACATAATAATCACTTTCATCTATGGCTCGTTTTATTACTTTCCACTGTTCTTCATCACCAGCACTGAACATTTCCATCCCGACTGGAATATGCCCCATTTCCAGAATTGCTTTTATTACTTGGTCTCGCTCCTTTTTCAGGTCATCGTAGGTGGAGCTAACAAAAATCTGGTATTTCTTATTCATTCTTCTCCTCGTTTCTGACAACTCATTCTTAAGCGGTTCACGCGCACGCGTGAACCGCTCATCCCCCCAAATGGAACATTTCTCCTACGCCTTTATCTCCGGCGCAGCACCCGGCTTCTTCAGCATGGCATTCAAATCAACCCCCGGCAGGAGCCGGGCCAGTTGCCCCATCAGACCATCACCTGCGGTGCCGCCACCTGAAACCAGCACATCCGGCACAATCTTGATTTTGCCGTTTTCAATGGCCGTTGCAATCAGCTCCACAATCTTGATCTGCTTGATCGCCTCTTCGCCAATAGCCTCCTGCTGCTTGCTGTAGGCCTGGGCAGTGGCTTCACCAATGGCAGCAATCTTGGAGGCCTCACCATCACCAATCGCCTTCAACCGTTTGCCTTCACCGGTGCCTTCCAGCGCCTTGGCCTCTGCCGTACCTTCGGCCAGGGTAATCATCTCGGTCTTTTTCTGGGTTGCCACCTTTACGGCGATCTCTGAAGCAACCAGGGTGGGCTGCTGGTCGGCAGTGGCACGCATCTTCTCCATCTCGGTCCGCTCTGCCTGGGAGCGTTGCTCCATCTTGTACATTTCCTGCTGCTGCTCGGCAATGATCCGCTTGGTCTGGGTCTGCATCAGGTCTTCCGGCAGTTTGATCTGACAGATCAGCACTGATACGCATTCCACATGGTATTTTTCCAGATCAACACGGGCGCGGGCTTCAGCCTTGGCCTGTTCTTCTGAACGGCTCTGCAGGAAGTTCATGGCCGAGGCGGTGGAGGCCTGGTTTCTGAAGGATGAATCGATCATCGGGTGGATGACATGCTGGATCAGGTTGTCGATAGAGCCGACCTTGGCCACCATGTAGGGGGCCTGATCCGGGCGGACCCGGATAACCACCTTGACCGCAACCTGAATCGGAAAGCCGTCCTTAGAGATGACCGTCAGCTGGTCAAAGCGGGTATCTTCCTGATCGTCCCAATCAATGGTGATGTTGGTGGTATCAATGATATAGACCATAAAGGCCCGGCGGTTCAGATAATAGCGTCCAGGGCCGGCAACCTCTTCCTGAATGCCTCGGAACCCCTTGGGCACCACATACTTTTCTTTGCCTTCTTCAGCAGAGGCGCCGCTCTGGGATGAACCGAGACGTTTTTTCATCTCTTCGGTAGGGTCTTCACCCACGTTGGAAACAATCACCCCTACCTGACCGCGCTCGATCACCGCCACATCATCAATGGCCACACTGAACATAAACGGGTTGATATAGTAGGTACCGGGGCGCAGTACATCAAGCTGTGGTCCGCGCTGGCCCTGCTTGGTCAAAAAGGCTGAACCGTCCTGATAATCATTATGCCCCGCAATGGGGCTGGCAACATATTCCCGCTCCGGCAACGGAATACCATCCAGGGCGGTCACCAGCCCGATTTTGTTGGCCTCTACAACAGCAGCCGGAGCAATCTGGATGTTAAACAGGTTCAGGTTGATCCGGTAGGTACCGGGCAGCAGCACATCAATCTGCGGCCCTTTCTGGCCGCCGTTTTTCAGGAACGCCTCGCCGTTTTCATAGTTGGAATGGCCGGTCACGCTCTGCGCCAGCAAACGTCCCATCGGAATCGGGGCGCCATCCTGGGCGGTCACCATCCCCACCTCACCCTTGGCAATCACTACCGCAGCGGCCTTGGTGACCTTGAAGAGGTTGGGATGAATCCGGTAGACACCCGGCGGCAGGATCTCGGTCTGCGGCCCTTTCTGGCCACCGTTTGTGATAAAATCCTGGCCTGACTGGAAGGAGTTATGTCCAGGCACCACCGTGGCAAAGATCCGCCCGGCCGGGATGGCAGAACCATCGGCAGATTCAACCAGACCGATCTCTCCTTCACTGATCTTGGTGGCCATGCTTTTGGTCACCTTGAACAGGTAGGGGTTAATCCGGTAGTTACCCGGCGGGATGATCTCTATCTGCGGCCCTTTCTGGCCGCCATTCTTGATAAAGGCATCACCGTTCTGGAAGGATTCATGTCCTTCCACAGCCTGGGCAAAGATCTTGCCTTCCTGAATCGGGGCACCATCGACCGACTCCACAATCCCGATCTCGAAATCCTTGATCTCAATCACGCTGCCCTTGGTCAGCTTGAACAGATAGGGGTTAATCCGGTATTTACCCGGCGGCAGGATCTCAATCTGCGGACCCTTCTGCCCACCGTTTCTGATAAAGGCCTCGCCATCCTGAAAGGAGTTGTGGCCAGCCACCACCGCCGCAAAGATACGGCCTGCCGGGATGGAAGAGCCATCCACCGATTCAATCAGGCCGATCTCATTTTCCAGAATCTCGGTAAACATGCTCTTGGTGGCCAGATAGATAAACGGAATCAGAAAATGCAGGCCAGGGCCCAGGGTCCGCGCCTGAATACCCACCTCATTCCCCAAGGCGACAACCCGCCCCTGGGGCATCTTGCTGCCAAACCAGCGGCGCTCGATCAGGGCGATCTCATTACCACCAACAATGACAACTGACTGATAAATAAGGATAACCACCGGGATCAGCAGGATCAGGTAGCCACCATTTTTAAGGGCAACATCAAGCAACGGCATACAGACTCCTTTCAGCTTCAGAAGAGGTTGGAGTGACGGATATCACAATCCGACAGTATACCAGCAAATTGAGATGTCGCTATTGGGGAGGGTTATTTTTAGGGTTAAAAGGCAATGCCGATCTGGCTGATTGCTCCAGCAGGTTAGGATTATTAATCTGGTGCAGCTGGAAGAGGTCAATTCCCAAGCCGTTTAAAAGCTAATTCAAACGAGAGCATGTATAAAGAACGAAAGTGTCACAAATCCGGCTAGAAGCGCCCACGGGAGAAGCTTGAGAATTGCGTTTTCCTCGGCAAATCGTGAGAAGCTGACGGCAATGGCGGTAAACGCAGCTGATAAGACAAGAAATGCAACACCAGCCAACCGTGCGACTATTCCATTAAGCGCTGTGGGGCCAAAGAAATACTGTCCAGGTTCAGGACCGCTTACCGGCTCTAAGTGGCCTGATACAACTGCGCTAATGCCCCACCATAAAGGGAATAGCGCAAACGGAGATACAACGAGTAGCAGCAGGGTGGTATGCAGCCAAGTCGGAAGTTTTTCATCAGAGGGAAAGAGAGAGTAACTCATGAGATCCCCTAACGTTTGAATTCAGCAGACAGTAAATGAAATGCTTTTGGCAATGGGCTAGAAAACATAATTTTCGCTGTCCTAAAACCGTTTCCCCTCCCCTACATCCGCTCAAAGGTCTCAAACAAGGTCTTGTAATCGTCCAACGCATAGCGGTCGGTCATTCCTGCCAGATAATCTGCCACGGTCCGTTCTACCCCGTTCTGTTCTATCCGACGGTGGTACTTGGGCGGCAGCAGGTTGGGCCGCTTCAGGTAGGTTTCAAATAGCTTGCTTAAGACATGCTCAGCCTTGACCCGCATCTTGTCCACCTTGTGGTGACGGTAAAGCTTCTCTTTCAGGAATTTCTTCAGGGCCATGTTTTCCTGCTCCACCTGGGGGCTGAAATGGACCAGCACCCGGTTGACCCGGCGCAGGTCATCCAGACTGTTGATGCCGTGCTGCTGGATGTTGGCCCAGGTAGTCTCGCAGATATCAGTGATCTGCATGCCGATCAGGCTGCTTACCGTGCGAGCCACCAGCCTCTTGTCATCAATGGTCGGGTAACGTTCCCGCACCCGACTGACCATCCGCTGCCACAGCTCCACCTCTTTCAGCTGATCCAGGGTCAGGTAGCCGGACTTGATGCCGTCATCAATATCATGGTTATTGTAGGCGATCTCATCAGCATAGTTGATCAACTGCCCTTCAATGGAGGGGACCACGCCGGGCAGAAATTCATCCAGAATCTTCGTGGGCACATCATGGGGCGAGGAATGCTTTAAAATCCCTTCCCGTACCTCCCAGGAAAGGTTCAGGCCATCAAATGCGGCATAGCGTTCTTCCAGTTCATTCACCACCCGGAAGGACTGATAGTTATGCTCAAACCCGCCATAGCCCTGCATCAACTGGTTCAACACCTCTTCGCCGGTATGGCCGAAAGGGGTATGCCCCAGATCATGGGCCAGGGCCAGCGCCTCGGTCAGGTCGCTATTCAGACGCAGACGCAGGGCAACCGCCTTGCCGATCTGGGCTACCTCCAGCGAGTGGGTCAGGCGGGTGCGGTAGTAATCCCCTTCATGGTTCAGGAAGACCTGGGTCTTGTACTCCAGCCGCCGGAAGGCGGCGCAGTGGATGATCCGGTCACGGTCACGCTCAAACATGGGGCGGGGATCAGAGGATTCTTCCGGGTACTTGCGCCCTTTGGAGGCAACACTGGTGCAGGCAAAAGGGGCCAGATCAGGACGTTCACTATAATCAAACATTGAAGACTCCTCTTTATTCAGGCAACAAGCTGATAGTCAAACCCGGAACCAGTCCAAACCGTTTATCATTAGTAACAAAACGAACCAGACCCTTAATGCTTAATGTAGAGGCTGCCTGAATAGCATCAGGTGCTTTGAGACTACAGAAAGCGCGGACCTGGGTAGCACGATCAATAACAGCAGGACTGAGCTCAACAATCTGCAAGTTGCGGGAGGCAAAAAACTGTCCATATCGTTTAATCACTGCCTGATCGTTATCACGCAGTGGTTTAACCAGACACTCAAGAATACTGATACGAGAGACCGCATAGACCGGTGTCCCGGCACACTCCTGTTCAAGACTTTGAAAATAGACCATGAGACGAGAATAATAGGGTTCTGCCATTTCCACCCAATAAATGATACTGCAGGCGTCCAGGAAAATAGTCATCAGTCACCCCAGGCATCCCGCTCTTCTTGCAGGCGGGCATCAAGTTCTTTTTTTGTCTTGGTACCCCAGGCAGGCTGCCTGAAAAGATCAGATACCGTCCAGCCTTCCGCAACAGGTTCTCCGTAGCCGCTGGAAAGACGGGCGTATTCTTCTTCACTCAACACAACAAAGGCAGGACGATTCCGTTTGATTACATGAACAGGACCATTCCCCAGCAGTTCTTCAACTGCGGCCACACCACGTCGCTTCAACTCTTGAGCAGTAAGCGCATTCATACCCACCTCCAACAGTACTGATTTAGGTACTGTTAACTATAACACCTCCTTTGTACAAAACAAGCGATATTCTATGGTAAACTACAGGCAAAGGATCACCTTCCATGACCAACCAAGAACTGCATACCCTGTTGGCCCTTGACCGTTCCAGCCTGCCTGAAGATGGCAGGCCTGAATTCAACCGCCTGATCTTTTCCCGTTCCCCCTACCTGCTACAGCACAGCCGTAATCCGGTGGATTGGCGGGAATGGGGACCGGCGGCACAGGAAGAAGCCAGAAGTCGCAATCTGCCGATGTTTGTCTCCATCGGCTATGCCACCTGCCACTGGTGCCATGTCATGGCCCATGAATCCTTTGAGGATGACGAGGTGGCCGACATCCTCAACCACGCCTTTGTGCCGGTCAAGGTGGATCGGGAGGAACGGCCTGATCTGGATGAATTCTGCATGGCTGCCTGCCAGAGCCTGACAGGCAGCGGCGGCTGGCCCCTGAACTGCTTCCTGAAGCCGGACGGCACCCCGTTCTATGCACTGACCTACCTGCCCAAAGAGCCCCGGCGCGGCATGCCCGGTTTTCTGGAGCTGCTGGAGAACATTGCCAGGGTCTGGCAGCACAAGCAGGATGCGGTTGAGCGGAATGCCCGATCACTGATGGAGGCGCTGGGGCAGATGGCTGCAGCCCCGACGCAAACCGCTGCGCCAAACCTGCAGGAGTTGGCGGACAATGCTGTTGCCACCCTGCGCAAAATCCATGACCCGCAGTACCACGGCTTTGGCAAGGCGCCTAAGTTTCCGATGCCCCCCTACCTGCTGTTTCTGCTGGGCAGGGACAACCTGGCCGAACAGGAGCTGGCACTTGATACACTGCAGGCGATGCGGCAGGGCGGGATCTGGGACCAGCTGGGGGGCGGCATCCATCGCTACAGCACTGACCAGCGCTGGCTGGTGCCTCACTTTGAAAAGATGCTCTATGATCAGGCCCTGGTGGCCTATACCGCACTTAAGGCCTATGCCCTGACCAAAGAGAACCGCTATCTGGAGATGGCAGACAATCTGCTGGAGTTTGTTCTGGCTGAACTGACCGCCCCTGAAGGTGGCTTTTACTGCGGCTTGGATGCAGATTCTGAAGGTCGTGAAGGGGCCTGCTATGTCTGGAAGAAACAGGAGATTGAGCAGGTTTTGGGTGAAGAAGCAGACCTGTTCTGCAGCTATTACGGGATAACAGAGCAAGGCAATTTTGAAGAACCGGGGGAGAATGTACTGTTTCAGGCCCTGTTGGTTACTGAAGAACCGGCAGAGATCACAACAGCCAGACAAAAGCTGATGCAGGTACGGGCCATGCGTCAGCAGCCGCTGCGGGATCTCAAGATCCTGTCCGGCTGGAACGGCCTGACCATCGCTGCACTGGCACGGGGAGCAGCGCTGACCAACAACCGGCGCTGGCTGGAAGCGGCCCGCAGGGCAGCTGCCTTTATCAGTAGTTCCTTGACCCGTGCAGATGGCCGCCTGCTGCGCAGCTGGTGCGGGACACCATCAAGCATTCCAGGATTTCTGGAGGATTATGCCTTTCTGGGCTGGGGCTATCTGGAACTGTACCAGGCAGGAGGAGCCGCTGCGGATCTTCAGACTGCGGAAAAACTCTGCTGGGATGCACTTTGGCTGTTCAGGACTGGCGATGGGCGGCTTGTCACGGCAGGTAATGATCAGGAGCAGCTTCCGCTTGCATTGTCAGACAACCATGATGGGGTGATGCCATCCGGGCCGGCAGCACTGGCCATGAACCTGACTATGCTGGCCAGACTTACCGACAAGTCGGAATGGCAGAATATGTCAGAAAAAATACTGGCTGGGTTGCTGCCAACCCTGACACGCCAGCCAATCAGCGGGCTCTGGCTACTGGAAGCCCAAAGGCTATGGCACGCTAGAGAACGGAGATAGCAATCTTACGATTGGTCAATGCTTGCCCATCTTCATCAGCACCATAGCTGATGCCGGGTCCAGCTCCCGCACAATACTGACATCCAGTATCTCGGTCAGTACCACTTCAAGAACCAGAAACGATTGAGTCGCTTCCCGCAGACAGCCAGCCTTGACGCTGTCATGCTTGCCATAGGCACCATGAAAATGCACCTTGGGCTGTTCCTTATCCCAGAAGACCGTACCGAACCCCACCGCTTCATGGCTTTCCTGCAGTTCACGCCAGACCGGAATTGGCGGCATCTCTTCCGTTTCAGGCCCCACCACAAAACGGCCAGCCTTCATACCACCCACCATATTGAAACAGGCAGCACGAATATTTTCAGTACGGCAGATCTCTGCAATGCCGGCCAGCACATCTTCACTATCGCCAAAGCGTGCCACAATTATTCTGCCAGGTCTGCCTGTTTGATATTCCACAATTTGATCCTCTTCCGTTTACAGTCAGAAATCGTCCAGCGATCTATCTTCCCCAGGCCATAACCGGCACACTGGAAAGGCTGTGCTTGGGCGAACCATCCACCAGCTTGTCAGTAAAGGCCAGATACACCAGAACATTTCGTTTTCTATCTAAAAATCTGACAACATGCAGCTTCTTAAACAGAATTGAACGGCCCTTGCCAAAGACTTCTTCCCCATCTTTTAACTTGGCCGGGAGATTGATCGGACCAACCTGCCGACAGGCGATGGATGCCTCAGAGCGTTCTTCCACCAGCCCCAGCGCCCCTTTAATACCGCCCTTGGTGGGGTAACTGACATGGCAGGTCACACCCGGCACCTGTGGATCATCAAAGGCCTCAATCACAATCTTGCTGTTTGGACCGGTCATGATGAACTCAGTGCTGACATCTCCGATCTTTTCCGCATGGGCTGGCAGCGAGACCAGCAGTAAAACCGTCAGCAACAAAAACTTGTACATACACCCTCCTCCTGAAACCAAAACACAAACACTTAGTAAGCAGCTACACCAACCCGACTTTGATTGCATAGCGCACCAGCTCTGCTGTGGTATGGATGCGTAACTTATTCATAATATTGGTACGATGATTATCAACGGTCTTATTGCTGATACCCAACGATTCTCCAATCAGACGACTGCTCATACCACAGGCAACCAGTCTGGTCACCTCACGTTCACGATCAGTCAAACTATATGACGAACCGGGTGATACGCTTTCCACACTTCCTTCAAGCAACGTGCAACCGTCCATAACTTCCCTAAGCACAAACAGCAGTTGCTCAAAGGCGTACTCCTTGTTGACGTAGCCATTTGCACCGCTGTACTTTGCCCGTTCCAACATCAACGGGTCATCGTGGGTGGTTAAAATTACCACCGGCGTGATATTTCCCTCACATCGCAAGGTTGATACGACTGAAAGACCATCAAGGCCAGGCATTGAGATGTCCAGCACTGCGACCGTTGGCTGTAGTTTCCTGATCAGTTCAAGCGCTTCGTCACCACGACTGCACTCTCCAACAATTTCACAATCCTCAGCCATGGCTATCAACGAACGAAGCCCCTGACGAAAGATGGCATGATCATCAGCAATAACCAATCGGATCAACGACATGACAACTCCACAAAAATTCTTGTTCCCTGACCAGGAGGAGATTCAATGACCAGACGCCCTCCAGCAAGGCCAACCCGTTCCTGCATAATAGTGAGGCCGGAACCACCTGTTCCACCTGACTTTGCACCACCCACACCATCATCCTGTATGGTAAGCACAACAGTATCGCCCTGACGCTGCAATGAGACCTGAACCCGCTTGGCAGCGGCATGTTTTAAAATATTGGTGAGCCCTTCCTGACAAACTCGAAACAGCGCAATACTGCACTGATCACTAACATTAGCGAAATCACCGGCAGTCTGCAACAAAAGTGACACGCCACCATCTTTTTCCAGGTTACGACAGAGCCATTGTATCGCTTCATCAATCTTCATGCCGGATAGTGGTAACGGCCGCAAAGAAACCACCAGATTGCGCAATTCTGCCGAGGCGCTCTGTATATCCCTGATCAACTCACCAATGGCCTGACGTTCAGAATTTCTATCCGGCCCAATGGTCCCCAGCAAAAGTTTCAGGCGCAAGAGTACCGCATGTAAAGCCTGCCCAATGCCATCATGCAGTTCACGGGATATACGGATCCTCTCACCATGTTCAACTGCTTCCTGTTGCGTCAGAAGCAAATCCTCATACTGTTGCCTGGCAGACTGTTCTGCCAGCTGGGCCTGACTACCTCGCCAACGCACTAATAGCCAGAAGGCAAGCGACAACAAGCTTGTGAATCCAACCAATTCCAACACAAAACTTCTTTTCATCGTACTAACCAGAGGCTCTTTGACGTAGCTGACCAGATAGCCCCCCTTTTTACCCGTCACCTCTTTAACCGGTAAAAACGAGACGACGTACCCACTACCGTTCTGCATAAGCCCAACTGAAAACGCCTCAGTACGGGCCATTCGCTGCATAGTTTCAGTATCTTTGCTCAGTCTGGTGGCAATAGCTGTTGCGGTTGCAGAAAGGGGGACAGCACTATCAGGATATTTGCGGCCAGGATTTTCAATCAGGTACTCTTCAGATAAGGGAGAGGGAGCATAGACAGAACGAAAATCAGGAAACAAACGTTCCTGAATCAGATCAGCATGCACCATAAACTGATATTCACGGTCTGCAGCATGCTCCGTCATGGCAGCCTGCAGTGATCTGAACGGAATACTGGTTTCTACGCTACCGATATGCAACCCTCGAAAATGCAGAGGAGTAACATAGCGAAACCCGTCTATAATACGCCCAGCCTCGAATCCAACGACATCATGGAGTTTTGTATTGGCAATCCGCACCGAAGGACGGACGCTAAACAGTTTATCACCAAAACGATCCGGCTGATGGAACCGCAAAAAGCTTTCACCGTCAGGAAGATGAAAGTGCAACTGCCGTAACCGGTACTGCCAGAGTTCCTGATACGAACCGAGCAGCCTGCCATACAGCTGACGTCGCAGCCGTGCCTTTTCCTGCTTAGTTGCCTTCCAGGCCCCTGCAAATAATACCAGCACATCAGGCTGGCGGATCGTGTCGCGCAGATAGATTTCGGTGGCAATTTGATACGTATAAATTGCAGCCCGATATGAAATTTCAAGCATTTCGGTGTGCTGCTTGTAGTGTTGTTGCTGCTTGTCCACACTATTCAGATACAGCAACAGGCTGCCGAGAAGAGCAACAGCAGCCACCACCAACAGAATCGGGAGCCCCCCGTGTCTACGGAACACGAACTACACCCCAGTTACGGTTAACGGGCAGTACAGGAGACACCAAAGACGTTTGCCAGTTGCAACTCATCCAGGAGCTCACACAAACGCTTGTCTCCAGCCAGAAGAGTCAGCTTAACCTTTTCACGATTAACCAGTTTCATCAGATAACCGATTACCGCCGACGGCAGGGCAAATGAATCTTCAATCCGCAGGGTAATGCTTTTGGCTCCACCGTCATGCAGCTTTTGCAGTTCGCCCCGTAACTGCATACTATCATCAATTGTCTTGATAATACCGGTAACAACCAGCTCCTGACTCCCGACTGTTCTGATTTCCATAGCTTCTCCTTTGCACGCCTTAGCCTCGCTCACTACTCCCCAAACATCTGCATCAACACTAACCGGTTTCCGACCTGATTGCGCCGTACCAGATCAACTGAACGTTTCATTATGGCAAAGCCCCGACCTGAAGGTGCTGTAGCGGCACTGTTCCCGCCTAAACCTGCTTCTGCATCGAAACCGGACCCTGGGTCAATCACCTCAATCCAGACCTGCAGCCGCCCCTGACAGGAACCTAGCGTTAGCTTGAGCTGAATTTCATTCCCCGTGTCAGCTTCTGCTGCCATGACAAGTTCATCATAGCCACCCTCAAGAATCAAGCGCTGTTTATCCACACCTATTTTTAGGCAGCCATGCTCGAATGCGTTCATCAAAGCCTCACTTAAGGCCAGATCCAGAGCATCAAGTTTTTCTCCCTTGGCCCCTTCCTGTTCCAGTTGACGGGAAACGTACGACTGTAAGCTGCTGACGCCTGCCAAGGTACCCGGTGCAGAGTAGCTGAACTGTTTTTGGCCAACACCAATGGCAGTCAGTCTCAGCAGAGTAATATCGTCATCATTATCCGCATCGTCGCAGTACACTCCATATCTGGCAAACAGCTCCCCTGCGGTCGCACTGGCAAGCAGGTCATCAGCCAAGCGATCACGATAACAGCCTCCGGTTCTCATCGGAGCGTCTCCCAGGCCATCAGTAGCCAGCAGAATAGCCGTTACCCCTTCCAACGAAAGCTCCTGCAACTGTATTGGCGGAGAAAAGGCAGAAACCGGCGGGTTCAACCCACGCAAACGTTCCACCTGCCCGTTACGCACCAGCAATAGGGCCGGCATACCACAGCAGGCAAACCGGATCACCTGCTGTAAAGGATCAAGTTCCAACACCAGGCTGCTGAAGACTTCATCCTCAAGCAGATTACGCATGGCAAACCGCATGGTACTGGAAGCAAGATGGGCAAAACCCAGATGGTTGCAGGCGCAGCCAGTTGCAGAGTGATTGAAAAAAGCGGTGGTAAGCATGGAGGTTACCGAGGCAGACAGACCATGCCCCATGGCATCAGCCAAAAACAGTAAAAGCCTGTTGTCCGCTGTGGGGATAACAGAGTAGCTGTCACCGGACATGATATCACGGGGCTGCTGTAGCAGATCAACCAACCATCCACCTGCTTCATCCGCCTGCATATACCGGTTTTCCAGCAGGTTACCAGCAATATGGCGCTCTTTTGCCCGGGCAAGCTCCACCTGCTGAGAATGATAGCGATTGCGGTAGGTCAACAACTCCACTTCCTGTTGACGAGCCTGTTCAGCAACCCGCTCCAACGACAGCTCTCTGGTAACCGCCAGCAACGCACGCTGTAATGCTTCTGCCCGCAACGGCTTGGCAAGAAATTTGGAAACCCCCAGATTTATTGCCTCAACCAGATGGACGTGCTCAAGCGAAGCGGTCATTAATACCACTGGCGTTTTCTGGTTGCTCTTGCGAATCTCCCGCAGCATACCGATGCCATCCATAATCGGCATCATCAGATCACTGACAATAATATCTGGCTGCTGCAGATGAAACTGTCTTACCCCTTCAGCACCGTCCCTGGCAGCATAAACCCGGTCAAACAGCGGTTCCAGCATCTTTTCGATGAGGACTGATCCAATCGGATCATCCTCTACATACAGAACCGACAGACCGGTGGCATAGGATTTCAGCAGTGGATTAGTCATGCCTGATGACCAACCTGAAAAAAAATACCGAGTTTAACACTTGAACCGCCCCAGATTATCCCTCAACCCTTCAGACTTGGCCGCCATGGCAGAGGATACATCCTCCACCTCATGGGCAACAGAACGATTCTGCTCCGCCACCTGGCTCATCATCAACATCTGCTCCATCAGCTGCTTGGTTCGGGTAGCAATAAAGGTACTCTTTTTGACAAGATCAGACGAAATGGATACTGCACGGGACAGGCGTTCTCCAGAGTCACCTGCTGTAGCAATCAGGCCACGGGTTGATTCGGCAATACTCACCATCCGACGTGAACTTTCTTCTGTCTCGCCGTACATGTTTTCAACACCACTAACTACAGTGGTCACGCTCTGATTAATCTGGGTAAGGGAACTCTGGGTCTTGGCTGCCAGCTGACGGACTTCATCAGCCACCACCGCAAAACCACGCCCTAGCTCACCGGCACGGGCAGCCTCAATGGAGGCGTTCAGGGCGAGCAGATTCGTCTGGTCTGCAATATCAGAAATAATTTCCAACACTTCCCGTATCTTTCCCGCATTGGCAGAAAGCTCCTGCATCCGGGCAGCCATCTGACGTTGTTTATCAGCTTCATCGATGATAACCGTACCCGCCAGATTCAAATTACTTACAAACTGGGTCATAACGCCACGGGTTGCCTCAATGGTTTCAGTGGTATTGATCGCCATTTCTTCCGTAAGATCCAGATTCTGTCCAACCTCCTGTGTCAAGGCAGCCCCCTCGGATACAATCTGGGCCTGCTTCTGGACCGTATTACTTAAATTGGCAGCGATATGGGACAACTCCTGACTGGCAACAGCCGTCTCGGTTGCCGTCTCTTTAGCCGTGATCACGCTGTGCTGAACCTTTTCAATAAAGCTGTCAATGAAACCTGATGCCTCCCCGATTTCATCTGACCGCTTCATAGCCAGACGGGCAGTCAGGTCCCCTTCTCCATGGGCCAGGTCAGAGGCAACCTCAACCATGGTTTGCAAGGGCTTCGCCACGCGATCATTAGCCACCTTGAAGAGTATGAGCATACCAAAGGCAAACAGAATCAGGAATCCCCCCATGCTGTACATCATGGTTGAAAGCCAGTTCGAAAACTTACGATTCTTTTCAGCAAACCCCTTACCCTTGATCTTGACTGCCGCTTCCAGGTCTGACTTCAGCTCACGCCAGAGCGGTGTTTCCTTCTCTTTCAGCAGGGTAATAGCCCCGGCCAGATCACCGGCCTCACCTAGCTTGCGGACCTCATCACGTACCGGTACCAGTGCCTTCCACTTCCCGGCAATACTGTCAAGAGGGAGCTTACCCTTTACTATTGTTGCCTTGTTGGTGGCCTCCTGAGCTTGCTCAAAACCTTCCGCTGCCTTTGCAAAGTTCTTTTTGGCTGATTCATCCTTCGGATTCATAATGATATTACGTAGCGCCTGTTCCCCCTGAAGCCCACTGGCAAGCATCACATGCAGGTTATCAAATACCACCACGTCACGGTTAGTCAGCTCATCAAACTTTTCACGGATGGTAATGGTCTGATAAGCAAACAGACCGATCAACAGGACGATCACCAAGCCGATAAGTGCGGCACCACTAACAAACAGAGACTTTATTTTCATGGAACACCTCATAAAGAAAGAGTCAAGGGTCAAGAGGCAAGGAGTTATAAAGGCCGTTCTGACCCTTGACCCTGAAATTTTACACTCTGAACTTGCGTACCTGACGCTGCAGCTCTTCAGCCAGGGATGCAAGCTGGGTTGCTGCCGTTGCCGATTCTTGCGCAGAGCGGGAGCTGTCCTGGGCCACGTCGTTAATCCGGCTGACGTTGCCGGCTATCTCGCCGGTGGTGGCGGTCTGTTCTTCAGCAGCGGTGGCGATCTGGTTGATCTGCATGGTTACATCATTAATGCGGGAAAGGATCTCCTGCAGTGCCTCACCGGAGCTTGAAGCATCCTGTGTACCCTGCTCGACATCCTTGACCCCCTGCTCCATCTGCTGCACCGCAGCCTTGGTTTCGGTCTGGATCGCCTTGATCATGCCCCCAATCTCACGGGTAGCCTTGGTGGTCCGCTCGGCCAGTGCCCGAACCTCATCGGCAACCACGGCAAAGCCCCGCCCCATCTCACCGGCACGGGCCGCCTCAATGGCGGCGTTCAAGGCCAGCAGATTGGTCTGGTCGGCAATATCCTCAATGGTTCCGGCAATGGCGCCGATCTGGTCGGAACGCTCACCCAGGCTGGCAACGGTCCGGGCGGAATGACGCACCCGCTCGGCAATCTGTTCCATACCGGCAATGGTGGAGGAGACTACCCCGGAACCGGCCACAGCTGCCTCGCTGGCACTCTGCGCACCCTCAACCGCAATCAGGCAGTTATTGGCAATATCAGCGCTGGTGGCAGCCATCTCTTCACTGGCGGTAGCCACACTGGAGGCCTGCTCCACCACCGCCTCGGCACCGGTGGCAATGGTTGTGGATGTCCCTTGCAGCTGCGCCGCTGCAGAAGATACCTGAGCACTTTCAGACACAACCTGCGTCAGCACCTGCTGCAGACTGCCAAGAAACTCGTTGACGCTGTCCGAAACCTGGCCGATCTCGTCATTGCTTTTCCAGCTGAACCGTTTGGTCAGGTCATTATCCAGGGTCAGCAGGAAGGTGGCAAGAGAGGCAACTGGAGCAATCACCACCTTTTTCAGCATGGCTATAATGACCAGCACCATCAGGATCATCATCACCGCAATGGCTATCAGCAGGTTATTGGCCAGCTTGAATACCGGCTTGATCTGCTTGTCGTATTCAGCGCGGGGCATACCGGTCAGATGCAGGCCATAGACCTTGCCGTTCATGTCCTTTGCCTCGTTTACCGCATAGAAATACTTGTCATCCAGCTGGGTTTTATCCTGCAAAAGTTTCGCAAAATCAGCGCTTTTTGCAAAAGCAACACTGGCTTCATCAAACCATTTCTTGTTGGCGGTCAGGTACTTCCCGCTGATCTCCACATCACTGGACTTCTGTTTGAATTCGGCTTCATTTACAGCCGCCTTATCCACCAGCAAAACGTAAAAGGCCTTTTCCTTCTGCATCTGGCGGCTGATACTGCCTACCCCGAAGATAGTTTCCACCATACCGATCATGGTGCCGGAAGCGTCATTAATCGGCACCAGTGCCCGCAGGCCAACCCCTACCTTGCCGATCTCCACACCCCAGAGCGGCTTCTTTTCAACAGCCACCTTCTTGACCATCTCCCGAAACGAGATATCATCATCCCGCTTGTCCATAAAACTGCGCCAGAAGCTGGTCATATTGTTCCTGATCAGATGAAAACCGGTTCCCTTTAAATCTGCGGCCTCAAACTCCTTGATGATCTGTTTCAGTTCAGGCTCGGCAATGGTGTAGTCGTTTTTCTGCAACGCCTCCACTGTCTTGGCGTTGTGGGCAATACTGATGGCATTGGTCAACAGGATATCAAGCTTGCCTTTCATCTGAGTATCCACCTCGGATTGCAGCCGTTTTGCCAGGGCAGCACTGCGGTCTGCCACCAGTTGTGACCTGAAATAGGTCAGATAGGCCCCCATCACCACGGTAAAGACCACCACACAGCCGGCGATAATTGCCAGCAACTTGCCTGAGATACTGCTAAAAACACCACCCTGTGCCATAATTTCACCCTCCTGGGCCTGAACAGACCGGTTTATAGTGTAACAGACTGCGCTTAACCTACAACTTACTGACAAACCTGGCCTGTATGCCCATCTCAGTGGAGATCCAGCGAGCCAGCTCACTACAGATACCGTCCATACTACCGTCTTTTGGGTGAAACTCGAAGGGGGGATAGCTGGACTGACTGACAAAAATTATCGGTCCGCGGGATTTGAGGCAGGCCAGCTCCTCAGGAGATAAAACCGGAGCAGAAGCAGAATGACCATTTGCAAATACCACTGCACCGGACAGGCACAGCAGTACTATCAAACGTACAACTAAACGAACAGCAAAGGTAGAGCGTAAACCGGCTGGCAGCATTCACTGGTGCCCTCTGTAATCATTTCAGGTTAGTAAGCCCTTTCGAGCCTTGTACCATTATTACAGAGGGTTGTACATGAGGTGATCACCCTATACGATGCACACCATTTTAACGCGGGCCCATATTTCAAGCGTTGCCTGAAGACGGTTCCAGCCTGAATTTCTGGACCATACTTGATAATTTATCAACCTGCCGCTCAAGCCCCTGGGCAGCTTCAGAAGAGTGGGCAGCACTGTCGGCGTTTTTCTGGGTAACCTGATTGATCTGGGAAACAGCCTGGTTGATCTGGTCAATGCCATCTGCCTGTTCCGCTGTTGCCTTGGAAATCTCATCAGTCAGCAGGCTGATGGTTCTGGCCCCTTCAACCGCACCACGCAATTGTCGGTTGATGTCCCGTGACAGTTCTTCACCGCTACGGGAAAGCTGCAGCGAGGTACGGGTCATCTGTTCGGTCCGTTTGGCAGCATCAGCAGAGCGGCTGGCCAGGCTATGGATTTCGTCAGTCAACAGCTTGAAATCATTACCGGCCCCTTCTACATGGGCAGCCTCAATGGCGGCATTAACCCCCAGCAGGTTTGAGAACATGGCCACATCTTCCAGATCATCAATCAGCAGCTGGAAGTCATCCCGCAGCTTGTCAGCCTCTTCACCATCACCCAACGAGACCTGTTTGCTGAACTGCTTCATCCCTTTTGCTGTTTCGGTACAGCGCTGTCCCAGCTTTCTGATCTCATGGGCAACCACCCCGAATCCGCCCGCCGATGTTCTGATTCTGATCGCCTTGTCCATGGCACTGGTGGAAAGGGTACCGGTCTCTTTGGCAATCCCGTCGATCTCATTAACAATGGCGGTGGTGTTTTCCGCTGCCTCACGCACCTTGACCATCGCCCCCAGCATCTGCTCCATTGACTCTTGGGCTTGTTCCATGGTCTCGGCAGCCTCGTGAACCTTTTCCCTGGCCTCGCTGGTCTTGCTGGTACTGGTGGCAGCGCCGACTGCAATCCGTTCCAGGTTACTGGATGTCTCAGCCAGCTGGTTGCTCTGGTCTGCAGCACCATCAGACACAACCGCGTTACCTTCGCTGATCTGTTGTCCTGCCTCAGACACCAGCTCCACGGTTTCCGACACTTGCGAGATGGCGCTATGCAATGCCTCTGCGGTGGTGTTCATCGCCTTGCGGATCACAGCATGGTCACCGTGGTAGCGACCCCGCATCCGGGCGCTCAGGTCATAGTCTGCCAACCGCCCCAGCACACTGCTTGCCTCGTTAACCGGATCAAGCACCGCATCCAGCGTGCCGTTCATACCGCGGATCAGCTCTTTCCAGATACCGTCATAATCCCAGTCATTGCCTCGGGTCTTCAGGTTACCCTCCCGCACTGAGTCGGTCAGGTTGGTGGTCTCTTTATGCATACCGTACAGAATGGCCAGCAGGGTATTGATATTCTGTTTGATGGTATTGTACTCGCCCTGATACTCATCAATCACAAAAGGGGGGATCCGTCCGTGGGCAATCTCATCCAGGGCGTGGCCTGCCAGCCGCATCGGCGCAATCAGCGCGTCCAACATACCGTTCACCAGATCCAGCAGTTCTGCATCCTGAGGGGAATGGCCGCTGGTATCGCAACGCTGGTCAAGCCTGCCTGCCACCATCGCCTCTGCAACAGCATGGATGGCGTTATAGACGGTTACTTGTTGATCACTCATGGCTGGTCTCCTGCCTGGTTTGGTAACAACGACAGATTCAGTTCTTTGCAGATGGCTGCTACTGCAAACGGTACAGCAGTAGCAACTTCAGGGGTCATGGCAACACCCAGTTGATCAAAACAGCGACCTTCAACCCCCACCAGCAGGATCCGTCGGGGCATCCGCTCCGGGTACAGTGTCTGCCCAATGGCCAGCGTATCTTTCAGTCCAATGCCGTGGGCAGAGATGGCGCTGCCCCCATCAAGAACCGGCAGCTCATCCCAGGACCAAAGGCGTACCATACCGATTGGATCGCCAAGTTGCACTGCGTCAACTACGATCATCAGCTTTTCCTGGCCGGTCAGCAGCTCCAGCAGGGCGATACCGCCTACACCGCAGTATTCCAGCCTGACATCTTCCGGCAGTCCCTGCTCAGTAAGCTGCGTAAAGACAGCATGCCCAACCGCATCATCAGCCACCAGTTCATTGCCGATACAGACCACCAGGGCCTGGGCGGCGGTCACTGGCTGCAGGTGGTTATTTTGCATACTTGGCCGGATTCAACGATTTCCGACTTAACCGGCCGGTGCAACAGTTCATTGACCATACCGTCAAAGTAGGAGTGGAACAACCTGCAGACAGCGCTGCCGGTATCAATGGAACGTAAGGCGCAGACATCACGCAGGGCGCAACGTTCAAAGGTGACCTCTGACGAGGTCTCCGTTGTGGTGGTGGCGGTCATCTGAAAACCGGCCTGCATCCGTTTGGAAAGGACCTCCAGCACAGATGCAAGTGTTGGCTGATGCAGGTTAAGCGGCAGCTTGCGGGCAATGGAGCGACCGGCAATCCTGCCCACCGGCGCCGTGGCGCCACCCATGATGTTATCAATGGTGTTGGCAAAGCTCTCAATCAGAAAGGCCACCTCGGTAAAGGCTTTCTGGTGGTCTTCAGGGGTCATCTGCAGGGCGTTGTCGTTGGTCATAGGAATTTCCCCATCCGCTTGCTGAACTCAAGATCGCGGTAGAAGTTCTTTACCTGGTGATAGTTGTCATGGGTAATGGCGCCGGATGGGCAGATAAAGGCGCAGGAAAGACAAGCGATGCAGTCTTCTGCATGCCCCACCGTACAAAGACGCTTCTCCTCATCAAAATCAAAGACCTTGGTGGGGCAGATATCAACACACATCTCGCACCCCCGGCAGGCCTGATCATGTACCTTGATTTCAACCGTAGAGCCTGTTGACATGGCTACCTCCTGATGGTTTTGACGGTCTGGCCGCCACGGTTGATGCTGATCTCCATCGGCATGGCCCCCACGGCATGGGTGGCGCAGGACAGACAGGGATCATAACAGCGGATACTGAACTCAATGGCATTCAACAAAGCCTGGTCATCACTCTTTCCAATAACGTGAGACTTTGCTGCGTGCTCAATTGATCGGTTGATGATGGCGTAATTCTGCTGGGTGGCAACAATCAGGTTGGCTGCCCGCACAATGCCGTCTTCATCAATCTCATAGTCATGGATCAGGGTACCGCGAGGTGCCTCGGAATGACCGACAGCGCGACCGCCCTGAAATTTGACCGGCACCCGTGTCTCGCCGTTCACCGCTGGGTCACGCAGAATATCGTCTGCCCGTTCAATGGCCCAGATCATCTCAACCAACTTGGCATAGGCCTGGAACAGGGTGATGTGACAGGGATAACCGCCCAGCTTGAGCATCTCTTCCATCTCACGGTTGGCCCATTCGGTGCTGAATTGCTGCATGGCATTGATTCTGGCCAGGGGACCAACCCGGTAGTCATGCAGCAGGCCATCCTTCTTAAAGCCGACCCGCTTCATGTACGAGAAGTCAACCACCGACTCAACCATGTACTTGTCATAGTCCTGTACCGGGAACTCAACCTGCAGCAGCCCGTTTTCATCAACAACACGAATAGCACCTTCAATCAGCGACACCCGGTTATCCAGTACCGTACCCACACTCCAGGAAGGGGCAACCCAATCGGTCAACATGGCAGGATGTTTTTCCAGCATGGTTACCACCAACTGTTTGACCACCGGCGTCAGGTCTTTGGCAAGCTGCTTGCCTTCATCCACCAGACTCTGCAGCATGGCACGTTTTTCACTATCCAGCACAAAGGTGATACCACCAGCCACCGAGGTGACCGGATGGGTACCGCGGCCCCCGACAATCTCGTTCAGACGCTGACCAACGGTCCTGATCCGCAGCGCCTTTTTCGCCACCTCCGGGTTAGCCTGGACAATCCCCACCACGTTACGGATGGCCGGATCAGCATCCAGCCCCAGCACCAGATCCGGCCCCTGCAACACAAATAGGGACAGGGCGTGGGAGTGGATGATATGCCCCATGTACATCAGCTCCCGCAGCAGCATGGCAGCCGGCGGGGCAACCACACCACAGGCATGGTCAAGGGCGTTGGAGGCGGCAATATGGTGAGCCGTAGGGCAGACCCCGCAGATCCGCGCGGTGATGTGGGGCATCCGGTTGGCCTCCATCCCCACCAGGATCTTCTCAAAGCCACGCAGTTCATTCACCACCAGACCGGCATTATCAAAAGAACCATCTTCAGCCAGATTGACAAAGACCTTGGCATGCCCTTCGATACGGGTCACCGGATCAATCCGGATGGTTCTGGAATTAGGCGTTTCAGTTTGGGCAGACATCGTGAGCTATACCTCCTCTTAGATACTTCAAAAGCCAACCCCCCTCAGTCCCCCCTTGTCAGGGGGGAAGTCGCTACGTCTCCCCTGATAAGGGGAGGTTGGAGGGGTTACCCGTGTACGGCTTCATAATCTTCATTGGCTTCATGAATCCACTTATTGATCAGGAAGGTCGGTTTCTCGCTGATCATAGAGCTGGCCATGGTGTAGGAATAGTGGGATTTCGAGCTCTTCTCGATCTCCTTGACGATTTCCTCTTTGGGGATCTTGGTCAGCCGCGCCATCCGCTCCGCAATCTCGGTGCGGATATCACGGTTGGGCTCGCTCAGGATCTGCATGGTGGCACCGGCACAACCGGTACAGGGCACGCCGTTGGTTGGACAGGGGGAAAGACAGCGGTCAATGGTGGCTGATCCCATACAGATATAACCCTGTGATAGAAAGCAGAGCTCCGGGTCCGGGATACCATCGGTATGTTGCCTGATGGTATCCACATCACTCTTTTTCATCTGGCGCTTGCACTTGGCACAGACCGATTCTTTGGTGGCCTTGGGTTGTTTTCCTTCCAGCAGAGAAACCAGGGCATCAAAGATATAGGTGGGATGGGGAGGACAACCGGCCAGGTACAGATCAACGTCGATCACCTTGTCAATCGGGGTTACCGACACCTCCAGAGGAGAAATCTCACGGTTGGGCAGGGTGCTGGTGCTGGTGGTCTTGTTCTGCAGATAGACCGCATCAGCGATCTCTTCGCGGGTATGCACGTTGCCTGCGCCTGCCGGACCGCCAAATACAGCGCATGAGCCCCAGGCAATAATCAGGTCACAGCTCTTGCGCATCTCAATCGCCGCGTGGCGGTCATGTTCGTTGCGGATGGCACCAGACACCAGGCCGATCTTGGCGGGCGGATAGTCCTTAACATCCGTCAGTACCGGGCAACGCTGGATCTTGACTGACTCCAACACCGACAGGATTTTTTCATGCAGGTCAACAATGGCAATATGGCAGCCGGAACAGTCTGACAGCCATTCGGTGTTGATGGTTACCAGTTCGGCGCTCATGCTGCACCCCCTGCCCTGCGGATGGTCAGCTTCTTCATGCAGGCGTTTTCACCGGCATGGATAATCTCCAGTGCAGAATCAGCCCCCATGATGGTCTGCAGGGCACCGGCAAAAAAACCGTTCATCATGGTGCAAAGCGACCCTTTCTGGCAGTGGCCGAAGCGGAACAGGGACTGGCGAATCATACAATCACGAAAGACCAGACTGATCTCCTGTCCCTCCGCCGTCTCCTGCACCAGGGTGGGCTGATCATGCATCTTGAAGGTCTCAAACAGCCAGAGAAAGCCGTTCTTGACCAGCACGTCACGGGTCGCCTGCAGCGCCTGTTCAAGGTCATCGGTTTTGGGGATGCTGCTGGAGAGGTTTTTACCCAGGTTTTTACCGGCCAGGTAGGAGATGCTGTTGGCTGACTCGCCAATCGCCTCCTCCATACCGCTGGCAATGGCCCCCAGAAAGACCATGGTCTCCTGCAGGGCAAAACGGGGATCGGAAAGAGCGGTTGCTGACGTGGCTTCTGACATGTTCAGGCGGCCTCCTTCTGCGGTGAATGGATTTGGTCTGAAAGCTGAGCAAATAACTTTGTATACTAAAACGCTGCAGAGCTTGTAACAGATTTCCCCACAATTGCAATAGGGCTATTCCCCTATTTTGTTACATTTTTACTTATTTTCTAAATCCGGCCTGCTGCAGTCTGCTGCTCCCATTCAATCAACAAATCCCGCTGTTCTGAGACACAGCGGGTTGGCAAGACAGGCATCAACGCTGACGTCAACTGTTCCAGCCCAGCTTTAGAAGCTCTTGCCGATAACGCAGGACCTCATGTTGCAGCTCATCCATCAGCTGCTTTGCCCCTTCGAGAGAGCCTTCTTTTGCCTGGTATTCAAGGCGCAGGGCAACTGTTGCGGTCTTCTGGGCACCACAATTCAAGGCAGCGCCTTTCAGACCATGTGCCTGCATACAGACAGAGGAACTATCAGCACGCATCACAGCGGCATAGAGCTCTGCCACTGCGCTGTCCACCTCATCCAGGAAGATGTTGACCGTAGTTTTAGCCAGATCACGATCCCCCTCAAGTCGTTGGAGCAGGTCTTCATCGGCAAAAACCGGTTCTTCAACCTCTACCGGCAGATCAGTTGCAGCAACCGACTCTGCGGTTGCAGCTGTCTGTGACACTGCTTGCAGGCGACGCTCCAGCCACGCGGTAATCGTGTCAGCCATTCGTGCAGGTTGCACCGGCTTGGTCAGGTAATCATCCATACCAACGCTCAAGCAGCGCTCTCTGTCCTGCACAAAGGCATGGGCAGTCATAGCGATGATCGGCAGCCTGCGGTTCCGCTCTCCTGCCTCACCCTGTCTGATCCGGATAGTGGCCTCAAAACCATCCATCTCCGGCATCTGGCAATCCATCAGGATAAGGTCAATCGGCAACAGACGCA